>Ga0247825_10000178_pt1 | contig 37848 bp, 33 predicted proteins | sample 13C_Vanillin_Day_FD_194413 | JGI IMG/M metagenome (GOLD analysis project Ga0247825, IMG submission 194413) | Soil microbial communities from agricultural site in Penn Yan, New York, United States - 13C_Vanillin_Day48 | ecosystem: Environmental > Terrestrial > Soil > Agricultural land | place... | reverse complement strand
GGCGGGAGAGGCTGGACGTCGATCTCCTGCAGGAGCTCGTCCTGTCGCCGCTGTTTGCAATCGGTGACGTGAGAACAGACAAGCGCATCGATTTCGTTGGCGGCGCGCGCGGCACCCGATTTCTGGAGGAGGCCGTCTCGTCCGGCCGAGCCGCGGCCGCCTTTTCATTGTTTCCTGTCAGCATCGACGATCTGATGTCGATTTCGGATGAGGGCGGCATCATGCCGCCGAAGTCGACGTGGTTCGAGCCGAAGCTGCGGGACGGACTTTTATCCCATGTCTTCTAGCACTGTTCACCGCCTATACAACTTTTCCGCGGGTCCTGCCGTCATGCCGCTCGAGGTGCTCGAGCAGGCGCAGCGCGAGCTCGTTGCCTTGCCGGGTGTCGGCATGTCGGTCATGGAGATCAGTCACCGATCGAAGACGTTCGAGGACATCCTCGCGCGTGCCATCGCCGACGTCCGCGAGCTGTCCGGTCTCGACGATCGATACCAGGTACTGATGCTGCAGGGTGGCGCGAGCCTGCAGTTCTCGATGGTGCCGATGAACCTTCTGGGTGCCGGCCGGACGGCGGACTACATCGACACCGGCTCGTGGGCGGACAAGGCGGCCAAGGAAGCGAAACGCGTGGGGACGGTACACGTCACCGGATCGACGAAAGCCGACAACTACAACCGGATTCCCGATCCGCGTGAGGTGACGCTGACGCCGGACGCCGCATATGTCCACATCACCACCAACAACACCATCGAAGGTACTGAGTGGACCGATCTCCCGGCGGTCGGCGATGCTCCGCTCGTTGCCGACGCCTCCTCGAACATCTTCAGCCGTCCGATGGAATTCCATCGGTTTGGTCTCATCTACGCCGGCGCGCAGAAAAACCTTGGCCCGTCCGGCGTCACGCTTGTACTGATCCGGCAGGATCTGCTCGAACGCTCTCCGGCGAGCTTGCCGACGATGATGAACTACAAGGTGCAGGCGGAGAACAATTCTCTCTACAACACGCCGCCGACGTTCGGGATCTACCTCCTCGGATTGACGATGACGTGGTTGAAGTCGCTGGGCGGACTGCCGGGGATTGCCGCGATCAATCAGCGCAAGGCGGCGAAGCTGTATGGCGAGATTGATCGATCCGGTTTTTACCGCGGGACGGCGCAGAAAGGCAGCCGCTCATTGATGAACGTGACGTTCCGGCTGCCGAGCGAAGACCTCGAGAAGACGTTCAACAAGGAAGCGACGGCGAACGGTCTCGACGGCTTGAAGGGACACCGGTCCGTGGGCGGAATGCGCGCGTCGATTTACAACGCGTTTCCCGAGGAGGGCATTGACGCGCTCGTCGAGTTCATGCGGGAGTTCGAGAGGACGCGGGGATGAGGAGAAGGAGGAAGGAGCTCCTGCCTCCTACCTCCTGTCTCCTGTCTCCTTCCCGAACGCTCGTCGCCGGCGGCGGCGCCGGCGGCGACGCGGCGCGCGGTCGGCGGCGTCGGGCTCTCCTTCGTAGCTGGCCGCGGCTTCGATGAACCCTCGCCAGTGCTCGATCACCTCGGGCACCTGTCCGTGTATTTCGAGCCACGTCAACGCGTCCCGGAACGGACCGCGATGCATCAGCGCCCGGCGCGCGCGCGGCGACAACCCCATGTCGATGAGGCGCCGCTGCAGCCCGAGAATCTGCCGCAGCCGTTCAACGTCGCGCCGGGGCAGCGGCAGCATCCCGAGTGTCAGCCGGGGTTCCTTTCTCGGTTCTCCATCGCGCGCAGGCGGCGACGAGGAGCGAAACGCGTGGCCAAGCGGCACGAGCAGCGAGCCGAGCAGGACGGCGTTCGTCAGCGTCTCGGGGATGTCGTCGAATCGCCGTCGATAGGCGTCCAGCGCCGCAAGCGACTCCCACAGCCGATCGGTGGCGCCGCGCTGCAGTTCCTGCGCGACGGGCTCCAGCAGCCGGCGTTCGGCGAGCATCCGGAACGCGCGTTCGGCCGATCCCGATCGCAGCAGCTTGTACAGCTCCTCCATCAGCCGCGCCGGTGCGCTCCGTGCGATGTCGGACCGATGCGCCGCAATCGCCTCGTCGATCGGTGAATCGATGCGGAAGCCGAGTCGCGCGGCCATGGCGACCGCGCGCAGCATGCGGACTGGATCCTCCTGAAGCCGTTCGACCGGATCACCGATCGACCGGACGACACCGTCCTTCAGGTCCTGCAGGCCACCGGTGTAGTCGATGATCGAAAAGGACCCAATGTCGTAGAACAGCGCATTGATCGTAAAGTCGCGCCGGAAGGCGTCCTCTTCGGGAGTGCCGAACGTGTTATCGCGGTGCAGCAGTCGATCGGCACGCTCCGCCGACTCCGTATTGTCCTGTGTGCCCTCGTCGCGGGCGCCGGGCGACGTGTCGTCGGGCGCCGCGAGCTCGAGCGCGCTCAGCTGGCGGCGAAACGTCGCGACCTCGATGGTCTTGGGGCCGAAGCGGACGTGGGCGAGCCGGAAGCGCCGCCCGATGATCCAGCAGTTCTTGAACAGGCGCTTGACCTGGTACGGATGGGCGGAGGTGCCGATGTCGAAATCCTTCGGCCGGCGCCCGAGCAGGAGATCGCGCACGCTGCCACCGACGAGATAGGCGACGTATTCGTTCTGGTGCAGGCGGTACAGCACCTTGAGCGCGTCAGGATCGATCTCTTTCCGCGAGATGGTGTGCTGATCCCGCGGCACGATCACCGGTTCGCGCATCTGCGCAATTGTACCAAAGGCATTTCCGGCCAGACGGGCGGTGAACCGACGACGTGATCTACGATTCGACCATGAGACGCCTCGTAATAACGCTGGCGCTGGCGGTCCTTCCGGCCGCGTCCGTCGCCGCGCAGCCAGCTGCGCTTGCCCGCGCTCGTGCGTTGTACAACTCCGGGAGTTATGACGCCGCGATCGACGCCGCCGCCGCGGCGCGGGTCGATCCGAAAGTTGGGAATGCCGCGGCGCTGGTCCTCGGACGCGCGCACCTGGAGCGCTTTCGCGCCGGACGCGCCGTCGACGATCTGACGGCGGCGCGGACGAGCCTTGCCGCCGTGCGGATCGACGCGCTGACGCCGCGCGACCAGCTCGACCTGCTCATCGGCCTCGGACAGACCTTGTATTTCGGCGACGCCTTCGGGGCGGCGGCCGACGTGTTCGACAACGCGCTGGGCCGCGCGGCGGCGCTCGGCGTTCGCGAACGGGGCAAGCTTCTCGACTGGTGGTCGAACGCGCTCGACCGTCAGGCCCAGGCGCGTCCGGCAGATCGCCGTGCCCCCGTGTACGCGCGCATCGTCGAGCGCATGGAGAGCGAGCTGCGCGACGACCCCGGGAGCGCCGTCGCGAACTACTGGCTCGTTGTCGGCGCGCGCGGGACGGGAGATCTCGACCGCGCGTGGGATGCCGCGTTCGCAGGCTGGGTACGCGCCGCGCTCGGTCCCGACGCCGTCAGTCTCCGCGCGGATCTCGATCGGGTCGTGATGGACGTCCTCATCCCCGAGCGCGCACGAATGCGCCCGGTTCGTGAACAGGCCGACGGCGCCGCCGCAATGCGCGCCGAGTGGGAAAAACTAAAAATGGACTGGAAGTAAACCAGGCCTCAGGAACCAGGCCTCAGGCCTCTGGGCCGGTCCAGGAATCTGGGATAAGGAATGGAGGACGCGAGTCGAAACGTACGCAGTCGCCGCGATTCTGAGCCCCAGGCTCGGTGATCAGAAACTTCGTACAAGAAGTCTCGCTCCGTATCGTTTCCTAAGAATGCCGTGCGGTATAGGTCTTGCCATCCCTCCCCTATGCCTACGATCAATTCCTTTCGCGATCTGCTTGTCTGGCGGAAATCGGTGGACCTTGCGGTGAACTGTCATCACTCGAGACGCAATTAATCGTGGCAGCACGAATCGGCATCGTCAGCGAAGTCGGGGCAGACACACTGATCCGCGATGCCGCGGAAATTGGACGGATGCTCAATGGGCTCGTGAAGTCACTTGAACGCGGTCGTTAAGCGCCTGATGCCTCGTCCCTCGCCCTTAGACCAGCCCTGGGGCCTGAGGCCTCATCCCTGAAGCCTGTCTTTATGGCTTCGCGTCTCTCCAATTCCCGGCGATGCCGACGTCCACGGTCAGCGGGACGCTCAGCGCCATCGCGTTCTCCATGCGGTCGCGGACGACCGCTGCTGCGTCGTCGGCTTCATCTCGCGGACTTTCGAAGAGCAGCTCGTCGTGGACGGTGAGGATCATCCGCGTCTTCAGCCCGCGCCGTGGAAGCTCCGCGTGAAGATCGATCATGGCCTTCTTAAGGATGTCTGCCGCTGAACCCTGAATCGGCATGTTGACGGCTTCGCGCTCGGCCTGCGCGCGCATCTGGAAGTTGCGGCTGGTCAGGTTCGGCACCAACCGCCGGCGCCCGGCCATCGTCCGGACGACTCCGGTCTGGCGCGCCTCTTCGAGGATGCGATCGATGAATGCGCGAACGCGCGGAAATCCGGCGAAGTACGCGTCGATGAACTCCTGCGCGGCTTCCTGCGTCACGTTGATGTCGCGCGACAGCGTGAACGGCGTCTTCCCGTAGAGGACGGCATAGTTGACCATCTTCGAACGGCTGCGGAGGACGTGCTTGTCGAGCCCGCTGTCGGGCCCGAACAGCTTCAGCCCCGTGCGCTCGTGAATGTCCTCGCCGGTTCGAAACGCCTCGATCAGCGCTTCCTCTCCGGCCATGTGCGCGAGGACCCGCAACTCAATCTGCGAGTAGTCGGCGGAGATCAGCACATGATCCGGTGCGGCCACGAAGGCGCGCCGGATTTCCCGTCCCAGTTCGGTGCGGATCGGAATGTTCTGCAGGTTCGGGTCGGAGCTGCTCAAACGCCCGGTGGCTGCAACAGCCTGGTTGAAACAGGTGTGCACCCGGCCGGTATCGGGGTGCACCATTTGCGGCAGCGCGTCGATATAGGTGCTCTTCAGCTTATGCAGGGCGCGCCACTCGAGGACCAGCCGCGGCAGATCGTGTGACAGCGCGAGCTCCTCGAGGACTTCCGCCGCCGTTGACTGCGATCGCGTCTTCCCGGTTTTCTTCCCCGGGGTCAGTTGCAGCTTTTCGAAGAGGATGCGGCCCAGCTGCTGCGGTGAGTTGATGTTGAACTCCTCGGCAGCGAGCTCGAAGATGCGTGCCGTGTACCCGGCCAGCTCCTGCTCGAGGTGACGCGACTGGGCGGCCAGGGCCAGTGCGTCGAGCTGAATGCCGGCCCGTTCGATGTCCGCCAACACAGGAACCAGCGGCATCTCGAGCTCGCGATAGACCGGCTCGAGATGATCGGTGACGAGCAGCGGCGCCAGCCGGTTCGAAAGCTGCCGGGCGAGATCGGCCCGCTCGCCGGCGTAAGTGAGGAGCGTCTCAGGCGCGAGCCGGGCGAAGGATACGGCCTTTGCCCCACGTCCGCAGACGTCCTCGTCCGTCAGCGCCTTATAGCCCAGGTGCTCGAGCGAGGTGTCCTCGAGCGGGTGGCCGGACCGTGTGGCGTCGAGGAGATAGCTGGCCAGCATCGAATCGAACGCAATGCCGCGAAGTTGGATCCCATGCCCGGCAAGCACGATGATTTCGAACTTCACGTCGTGCCCCGTTTTGCGTACCGCTTCGTCTTCGAAGAGCGTCCGGAGTCGATCGAGGGCGATCCGCGCGTCCACCTGCGTGGGTGCCGCCGCGTTCGACAGCAGATCGTCCTTCGCGTCGGCGCTTTGATGGCCCAGCGGCACGTAGCGCGCCTCGCGATCGCGGGTGGAGAAGGCGATGCCGACGATGCGCGCTCGCATCGCGGCCGGAGAATCCGGAATGATCCGGAAGGCGAACTCACCCGCCTGCCGCAGCTCCTGGATGAGCGCGTCGAGCTCGGTCAGTGTCGTGACGAGCTGGTAATCCTTCTGAATCGTGTCCGCCGTCGGCGCGTAGTCGTTGACCAGGGTTCTGAAGGCGAGACGCGTAAACAGCTCATAGCATCGTTCTCGCGAGGCGCCGCGGTAGCGGAGCGAGGGGAAGTCGATCTCGAGCGGTACGTCCGTGCGAATGGTGACGAGCTCGCGGCTGCGGAGGGCGACTTCGCGATGCGTGGATAAGGCCTCGCGCTGCTTCGGCTTCAGCTCGCCGAGGCGTCCGAGCATCGCCTCGAGGCCGCCGAACTGCGTGACGAGGTCGATGGCTCCCTTCTTGCCGATCCCGGGAACGCCGGCGACGTTGTCGCTGGTGTCGCCGACGAGCGCGAGCACATCGGTCACCTGTTCAGGCCGTACGCCGAATTTTTCAACGACGCCATCGCTGTCGAACCATGCCCCCTCCTCGCGTGGGTCGTAGACGCGGATTCCGGAGCCGACCATCTGGAAGAAATCCTTGTCGATCGAAACGATCGCCACTTCGAACCCATCGGTGCGGGCGCGCATCGCCACGGTTCCGATGACGTCGTCGGCCTCGTACCCGGGCGCCGTCAGGATCGGCACACCCATCGCCTCGCAGGCTTGATGGACCCAGTTGATCTGTTCGGCGAGGTCGTCCGGCATGGCCGCGCGGTTGGCCTTGTAGTCGGCAGCCAGCTGATCGCGGAAGGTCGGCCCGGCAAGGTCGAACGACGCCGCGAGGTACTCCGGGTGGTGATCGGCAATCAGCTTGCGAAGCATGGTGACGAAGACGTAGACCGCGTGGGTGGTCTGTCCTTCCTGATTCGACAGCCCGCGCCCGCGGAACGCGTGATAGGCGCGGTACATCTGCGAGCTTCCGTCGATCAGAAAGAGCGTGCGGCGGGCCTGCCCTGAGCGAGTGTCAGCGTGCCGGAGGGCCATGTGTGAGGAAGTATCTCAGATATGATTGGAGGTCATGCCGACCGCAGGACGCGTCGCCCTGTGCGCCGTGCTCTGCTGTAGTGCGATAGCCGCCGCATGCAGCGGTCGCGTGCTCAAGCCGCAGTACGAGTACGAAGAGGAGTTGTATCTCGATCTCGACGGCTCGGCGACGCTCAATCTCAACGCCTCGGTTCCCGCGCTCGTCGCACTGCACGGCGCTGACCTGCCCACCGACGCGCGTGCGCGGCTGGATCGCGACCGCGTCCGCGCGCTGTTTGCCTATCCCGGCTCCGACGTAACGCTCAGCACGTCGCGCCGCGACGGTCGTCGTTTTGTCCACGTCAGCGTGCAAGTGGACGACGTGCGGAGGCTGGCGCAGATCCGGATGTTCGGATGGTCCACGTATGATTTCCGCCGCGACAGCGATCGCATCGATTTCAATCAGGTGGTAGGACCGTCCCGCGGCCGCGATGTTGGCGACGTCGGATGGGATGGCAGCGAGCTCATCGCCTTCCGAATGCACCTGCCGAGCGAGATCCTGTTCCACAACAGCTCCGCCGACGTTCGCCGCGGCAATATCCTCGAGTGGGAGCAGCCGCTGTCCGCGCGTTCTGGTGGCGAGCCGCTGGAACTGCGTGTCCAGATGGCGCCCGAATCGATTCTGTATACGACACTCCTCCTGTTCGGCTCGACGGTTGTCGCCGCTGCGCTCACATTTGCCGCCGTTGTGTGGTGGCTCGCGCGCCGTGGCCGCCACACCGACATCGCGGAGTCGCCCGTCTGATGCGGCCCCGAGATCCAAGGACCGCAGTGCTGCGGTGCGGCCGCTGTGGCCGCGTGGCCGCCTGGCCGGACGCGCGCCTCCAGGTGGTGTGCGGGTGCCGGCCGCGCGTCGATCTCGCGCCGCCGCTGGTCCGTGAAGCCACGCCGGCGGACCGTACGGTTGCGGAAGACATCTTCCGCCGCGAGTTCGGTGGCCGTCAGCTCGTTGCCGACGGTCAGCCGATCACGCCGGAGGACGCGGATCTTCTCGTGGCCGAAACGGAGGGCGGGGTGTCGGGGGCGCTGGCATGGCGCCGCCTCACGGCGGCGCTGCACATCATCGCGCTGGCGACGGATCCAATGTGGCAGCGTGCCGGGATCGGAAGCTATCTGCTGGCCGAAGCGGAGCTGCTCGCCCGCCGGCTCGAACTGGGAAGCGTCATCGTCACGCTGTCGAATGACAACATTCCGGCGCAGTACTTCTATCTGCGCCGGGGGTATCGGGTGACCCGGGTACTCCCCGGCGCGATTGCCGCGCAGCCGCAGAACGAAGGGCTCGTCGGCTTCGCCGATATTCCCATCGTCGACGAGCTGCAGCTGTCGAAGGACCTACCCGCCTAGAGCTTCTCCAGCTCTTTCTTCACCTCGTCATCGGTGCGCAAGTCGTTCTTCACCGAAAACGCCTGGAACATCGAGGCGATCGAGTACGCAAGCTGACGGTCGACGTTGTTGTTGACCACACCTTCCAGCGTCACCCGGCCGCGCTCGACGATGATGTGAATCGGCGGGTTGACCTGTGCGCCGTACCGCGAAAGCGACGCGTTGCCGTAGATGGCGTTGGCAATTCCCGTACGCAACGCGTCGTCGGACTGGGATGCCGGCAGAATCTCGATCAAGTTGTTGACCGCCTTGACGCCCCGCACCTTGGCGACGCGTTCTCCCAAATCGTCCTTCTTGAACGGCATCAGCACTTTCCCGGTCAGCGTCACGACCCCGTCCTTGATCTGGGCGTTCACGGAGTCGAACACGGTGAAATGCGAGTAGGTCAGGACCTGCCGCTGCACGCTGCGGAAGATCTGCAGCGACGACGGATCCTGGGCGAAGGCCGGAGCAGTCAGCGCGAGTACCAGAAACGCTGACGCGATGAACCGTGTCCACATGTGACTTCCTCCTGAGGTGGAGACTGGCGCGGTCGCGGCTATGACAAACGGTATGACGCGCGGCCGCATTGTAGTGGGTCCAGGACCAAACCGCGCCAAGCCTCCGGTACCTCTACGGGCAAAGCCTTTGCCAGCCCGAGCGTGCCGATCTACCTACTGAACGAGCACGAATGCGGTTGCCACCCCTGCCGCGATGAGGACGATCTGGCGCATCGAATGGGCGTCGGTGCGGCCGCGGTGCAGACCGGGAATGAGGTCGGCCATTGCCACGTAGAGAAAGCTCGCGGCGGCCAGGGCGAGGCAATACGGCAGGATGACCGGCACCTGGTTCAGCGCCACCAGCGCGACGATCGCGCCGCCCGCGCTGGCGAGCCCGGATGTGACGTTCAGGAGCAGCGCGCGGCGGCGCGAATAGCCGGCGTGCAGGAGGATGGCGAAGTCGCCCACCTCCTGCGGGATTTCGTGAGCGGCCACCGCGAGCGCGGTGCTGACACCGAGCGGCACGGACGTCATCACCGCGGCGGCGATGACCGCGCCGTCCACGAAGTTATGGAAGGCGTCGCCGATCAGCACCGGAAAGACGCTGCCGTCGTGCACTTCGCAATCGTGAATGTGACAGTGCCGCCAGAGCACCAGCTTTTCGAGGACGAAGAAGGCGAGGATGCCGAGGAGCAGCGTGCCGAACACGCGTGAAGCGGGCAGGTTTTCCAGCGCATTCGGAAGGATCGCCAGCATCGAGACGCCGAGCAGCGCTCCGACGGCGTAGCTCACCAGCCACGGAATGAGGCGCGCGCGGCGGGAGTCGTTAATGAGAAGAATGCCCGATGCGACGAGGAGGCCGCCCAGGCCGCCGAGCAGGCTCAGCCCGAGCGCGATGAGAGGAACACGCACCTGGACGGATGATACCTCCGCTAAGAAGCGACGTATCCACGGCGTGCGCGGACGATCAGACGGCGATCGCGCACCTCCACGCGGATGGCGTGCCACCGGCCGTCTTTCTCTCCGCTGCTCGCGTACGCCAGGTAGTACTGCTTGCTCAATTCGTCGGCGATGCGGGCGGTCGCGGCGTCCAGACCCTCGAATCCGCGGACGATTTCCGTACGCCCACCCGTATCGTCGGTGATCTGACGCAGGGCGGCCGCGTTGACGCGTTCACCGCTCGTGTTCCGTCCGCCGCCGAGAATTCCGCCGGTCGTCTGCGGCAGTGCGGGCCGCCTGCCGCCCGGGAAGGGGAACGGAAACGGAATGGGGCTCGGGATGGTGGGCGGCGGCGACGCCTGGCCTCCGGAACGATAGCGACTGGTCGTGTCGACGCCGAGGGCGTACACCATCACCTCGCTCTCGCGAATCAGCTGGCGCAGTTCGCCGACGCTGATGTCGCTGTTCGAGTCGTTGCCGTCGGAGATGACCAGCACCGCCTTCTTGCGGTTCTCGCCCGCGTTGGCGAGCGGCAGCGCCTCGGCGACCGCGTCGTACAGCGCGGTTCCGCCCGACGGGTTCACACGGCTGACCGCGCGGCTGATCAGGCGGCGATCCTTGGTCCACTGCTGTGTCAGTCGCGGACGGTTCGCAAACTCGATGAAGAACAGCTCGTCGTCCTTGCCGAGCAGGTCGTAGATGAACCGCTCGATGGCTGCCTGCGCAGTCGCGATCTTGTCGCTCGTCATACTGCCGCTCGTGTCGAGCACAATGCCGAGGCTGACCGGCACACGATCGCTGCTGAAGTGCGAGACCTCCTGCCTGACGCCGTCGTCGTAGACGGTGAAGTCCTCTTTGCGCAGCCCAGGGACGAATCGGCCGCTGTCGTCCGTGACGGTTGCCGTTACGTTGACCAGCTCCACGCCGCTGCGGAAGCGGAAGCCGTCGGACGATTGCGCGGTCACAGACACCGCGGCGACGCTGACGGCGGCGAGCCCGGCGAGCACGGTATGGATTCGCATGGCGGCCCTCAATTGGAAGCCTGTAATGTGGCGCGGCGATCCACGTGCGGGACGATACCAGATTCGGTGCGGAAGCTGACACGGTAGCGGCCTACTTCCTTCACGTCCGGTATCGTGACCTGAAACGGCGATTCATCGCCATTCGCAATCCTGGCGAACTCCAGCGGGGCACGGCCGCTGGCAACGAACCCGCCATCGCGATCGAAGACGAACACGACCGCCATTATTGCCTCGGATGCCGCCGCACCCCGGTTCCGGACAAGTCCGGTGACCGTCATGTTGCCGCCGGCACGGGCATGGCGCATCGACAGCAGCTCCAGCTCCTGGGCGGAGTGGGCGGATTGCGCGGACGCGGCCGGCGCCGCCTCGGCGGCGGAGGTCGCGCGCCGATCGCTGCTCATCGCGACGAGGACGATGATGCCGACCGCCATCGCGAAGCCGACGCCGAGTTTCAGCAGCGGGCGCCCCTGCAGGCGGGACCGCGGCGCGGGCTCGAACATCGCTTCCGGATTGTCGCCGGCAGTCCCGTCGATTTCGGCGGCGAGTGCGGCAACGCGCGCCTCGGAGCGCAGCCGATCGTTACGCGAGATTTGCCACGCATATGCCGCGGCGGCACAGGCGACGATAACGGCGGTGATTGAGAGAACCACAAGAAACATGTCCAGTTACCTCAAGGTGAACTCGACGGCCACCTCCACGATGACGTCCACAGGTTCGCCGCGCCGTCGCGCCGGGCTGAAGCGCCACTGCCGAACGGCAGCAACGGCCCGCTGATCGAGTCCGGCGCCGCGGCCTTGCAGAATCGTCACGTCCCCAACGGACCCGTCGCGCCTGACCACGATCTCGAGAACGACGTCGCCGGTGATTCCACGGCGGCGGGCCTCGTCCGTGTACTCGGCCTTCACCTCGCGGAGCAGCCGGGGCGGATCGATTCCGCTGCCGGGCCGGAACGGTCCACCGCCGGTGCCTCCACCGGAGCCATCGCCGATGCCCGAGCCGAGGCCTTCACCGCTGCCGATACCCTGACCGGTCCCAGCTCCGCCACCAGCGCCCGCGCCTTGGCTTTCACCCGTGTCGCGCCCGCGCTCCACGACGCCTTCGCGGTCGCGATCGCTGCCCGAGGTCGCGACGACCGGTGCGACGAGGACGCGCGAGGGTAGAGGCTCTGGCGCTTTTTCAACGGGCTTCGGCGTCGGAGCTGGCGGCGGCACCGGGCGAGGAGGTTCTACCTCGACGCGGCGCGAGGCGAGCACGCGCTCGGGCGTGGCCTTTGGAACCTGCGTCTTCGCGCGCGCCGGACTCTTGCGTTCAACCTTTCGCGGTGGCAGCGGGTTCTTCAATCCACCGCCGCCGCCGCCCCCGCCAGGCCCAGGGGTCATCAGGAAAACGAGGCGGGCCGGCTCGTGACGCTCCGTGATCGTTGCCGTCTCGGTTGCCCCCGACGTCCACCACAGCAAAACCACGAGCAGGACGGCATGGATCACCGACGATCCTGCCGTGTGCACGCCGCGTCGCCGATCTGCAAAGCCCGATTTCTGAACGACACGAGCAAACAGCGGTTCAGGATCAGCGGAGGGACTCGACCGGACCGCGGCGGTGGCGGCCGCCGCCCATTCCGCTTGCAGACGCCGGCCAGCCTTCACCGCCTCGGCCGCGCTCAGAAATGCAGTTCCGGCGACCGGACGGATTTCGCCACTCGCCAGCAACGCCCTGACGGCCGGAACTGAAACGCCAGCGGCGCGGGCTACTTCCTCGGCTGTGTAGACGTCCTTCGGGTTCCCGGACATGGATATGACGTCGAGGCAAATCCCTTGCCTCATAGAGAGGGGCAAATCAGGCGCAATTTATGGGAAGAACTGGACTTGTGGCCACCACTGGACGGTAGGGCTGTCCACTAATTGGTCTTGAATCCTTCGGTGAACCGAAGCCCTTCGCGGTCCGCCAGGTCGCGGATCGCCGTGAAGCCGGCACCCTGGAGAGCCGTGAACGTTGGCCCCCCGCCCCCGACCCGAACGGGCGGCGAGGGCTTTCCTGCAAACAGAGCGCGGAGGCCAACGGGCGTGCCCCGCTCGATCGTGACAACGCGGCCGCCGGTGCGAAGGAGCCGGTGGCACTCGCGGAGCCAATGGGTGGACCTGTCGCCGGCCGCTGAGGTGATGGTCGAAATGTCATGAATCACGACCGCGTCAAAGGACGCGTCCGCAAAGGGCAGACGGTCTTCCGCGACCACGCGCAGGTCCACGAGCGCTCCGGTGTCGGTCACCGCGCGTTGGATGCGCGCCGCCGCCTGGTCGTCAGCCACGATGATCGCTGCTGTTCCCGTGAGACCGGTCTTCGCCGCGATCAGGGCTATCGAACGAGCGTCGCCATCGCCGATCTGGAGCGCCCGTTCGCCGAGCCGGACGCCGCTCATCGTGACCGTCAGCGGGTCACGTTCAGACGCAGGTTTTCGCAGAAAACGGCGCATTTCCTCCCGGTCCGGCCCAAGCCTCGCCCGCAGGCGGAATGATATAGTGCCCGATTGTGACTCCACCACTGGACGTAGCGCCTGCACACGGCAAGCTTGGCGTGTTGCTCGTGGGTCTCGGCGCCGTCGCCACCACCACGATCGCCGGCGTTTACGCGATCCGGAAGGGGCTGGCCCTTCCAATCGGCTCCCTGACCCAGATGGGCACCATCCGCCTCGGCAAGCGCAGCGAAGCGCGTGCACCGAAGATCAACGAGTTCGTTCCGCTGGCGGATTTGAACGACATTGTCTTCGGCGGCTGGGACATCTTCGAAGAAGACTGCTACGCCGCGGCGCGGACGGCCGGTGTGCTCGACCCCGGCCAGCTGGAGCAGGTCCGTGGTGAGCTCGAGGCGGTCAAGCCGATGCCGGCGGTGTTCGATCAGCGGTACGTCAAGCGCCTCGACGGCCCGAACGTCAAAAAGGGCAAGAACAAGCGCGATCTGGCGGATCAGGTCGTTGCGGACATTCGCGCGTTCAAGTCCAAGCATGGCTGCGACCGCCTGGTCATGATCTGGACGGGCAGCACGGAAGTCTTCATGAAGCAGACCGCGGCGCACGCCTCGGTCGCCGCCTTTGAAAAGGCGCTCGAACAGAGCGACGATGCGATCCCGTCGAGCATGGTCTACGCGTATGCCGCGATCCGGGAAGGTATCCCGTTCGCGAACGCGGCACCCAACCTGACCGCAGATATTCCGGCAATGCTCGAACTGGCGGGCCGCACGAAGGCGCCGCTCGCCGGCAACGACATGAAGACCGGGCAGACGCTGATCAAGACGATCATCGCGCCGGGCCTCAAGGCCCGGCTGATTGGCGTTCGCGGCTGGTACTCGACGAACATCCTCGGCAATCGCGACGGCGAAGTGCTCGACGATCCCGAGTCGTTCAAGACCAAGGAAGAAAGCAAGAAATCAGCTCTGGACTATATCTTCCAGCCGCATCTGTATCCCGAGCTCTACAACGATCTCACTCATGTCGTCCGCATCAACTACTATCCGCCGCGCGGCGACAACAAAGAGGGGTGGGACAACATCGACATCTTCGGCTGGCTCGGCTATCCGATGCAGCTGAAGATCAACTTCCTGTGCCGCGACAGCATTCTCGCCGCGCCGATCGTCCTCGATGCCGCGCTCTTCCTCGACCTGGCGAAGAGGGCTGGCATGTCGGGCATCCAGGAATGGCTTTCCTTCTACTTCAAGGCACCGATGCACGCCCCTGAGGTCTATCCGGAGCACGATTTGTTCATTCAGCTGATGAAGCTGAAGAACACGCTGCGTTTCATGCGCGGCGAGGAGCTCATCACGCACCTCGGCCGCGAATACTACGACTGAGGGCGCGTAACCGGCGATGCCGTTCCTGCTCGGCGGTCTCTTCATCGGCGTGTTGTCGGCGCTGCCGATCGTGCAGCTCTGCAACTGCTGCTGCCTGTGGATCATCGGCGGCGGCATTCTGGCCGCCTACATGGAAGGACAGAGCCAGCCCACGTCGCTGACGATCGGTCAGGGTGCAAAGGTCGGTCTGTACGCCGGCATCGTCGGCGCCATCATCTGGTTCATGATCGATTCCGCGCTCGGGCCGCTGCAGACCCGATTCATGGGCGAAGTGATGCGGAGTGCCGGCGACTTGCCGCCGGAGCTTCAGGATTGGCTCGAGACGGTTGAAGCGGGACGCGAACGCGGCGGCAACGTGTTCGGGTTCGTGCTGATGCTGATTTTCAGCGCGATCGTCGCCACGATCGGTGGAATGATCGGCGCCGCCTATTTCAAGAAGGACGTTCCGCCCGCGCTCGGCGGGCCGATTAATCCGCCACCGCTTCCGTAGTCATGGCTGACAGCAAACCGCTCGCCGAGATCGCCGATCTCCTTCAGGAAGATCGCTCGTTCGTGCCCCCGGCGGCCTTTCGCGACGCCGCCAACGTTCGGGATGCGTCGGTCTACGCCCGCGCCGATGCTGACCCGGAGGGCTTCTGGGCTGACTTCGCCTCGGAGCTCGAGTGGTTCACGCCGTGGACGCGGGTGCTCGAGTGGAACCCGCCGCACGCGAAGTGGTTCGTCGGCGGAACGCTGAACGCGAGTGTCAACTGCGTCGATCGCCACGTTAGCGGCCCGCGGCGCAACAAGGCAGCGATCGTCTGGGAAGGCGAGCCTGGCGATCGGCGGACGCTGACGTACTTCGATTTGTACCGTCAGGTCAGCCAGTTCGCGAACGTGCTCAAACACCTCGGCGTCAAGCGCGGCGATCGCGTCGCGCTGTATCTCCCGCTCGTTCCTGAGCTGGCAATCGCAATGCTGGCGTGCGCGCGCATCGGCGCGGTCCATTCGGTCGTCTTCGGCGGCTTCAGCTCGGAATCACTCCGTGATCGCATCAACGACGCCCAGGCGACGGTACTGGTGACCGCTGACGGCGGATGGCGCCGCGGTCAGGTGGTGCCGCTGAAACAGATGGCGGACGAGGCGTTGACGGCGACACCGTCGATCAAACACGTGGTCATCGTCCAGCGGCTTCACGGTTCACCGGTTCCGGTGCATGTGGAGGAAGGGCGCGACCATTGGTACCACCGTCTGATGCAGGACGCGCCGTACACCTGCGAGCCGGAGAAGATGGACGCGGAGGACATGCTCTACATCCTCTACACGTCCGGAACTACAGGGAAGCCGAAAGGGATCGTCCACACGACCGGCGGATACCTCGTCGGAACGTACGCGACCACGAAGTGGGTGTTCGATCTCAAGGAGGACGACGTCTACTGGTGCACGGCCGACATCGGGTGGGTCACGGGGCACAGCTACGTCGTCTACGGGCCGATGGCCAACGGCGCGACGGTAGTGATGTACGAGGGCGCGCCCGACTGGCCGAAAAAAGATCGGTTCTGGGAGATTGTCGAACGCTACGGCGTCACCATCTTCTATACGGCGCCGACTGCCATTCGCACGTTCATGCGCTGGGGCACCGAGTGGCCATCCGGGCGCGACATGTCGAGCCTGCGGCTGCTCGGATCTGTGGGTGAACCAATCAATCCTGAAGCATGGGTCTGGTACCACCGCTATATCGGCGGCGAGCGGTGCCCGGTGGTGGACACATGGTGGCAGACCGAGACCGGCGCGATCATGATCTCGCCACTGCCGGGAATCGTCAGCACCAAGCCCGGCTCTGCGACGCGGCCATTTCCCGGCATCAAGGCGGAAATCAAGAACGAGAAGGGCGAAAGCCTCGAGGGAGCGGGCGGGGGTCTGCTTGCCCTGACGCGCCCGTGGCCGGCAATGCTGCGAGGTATCTACGGCGACCCCGAACGCTACGTCCAGCAGTATTGGAGCCGGTGGACGCCCGAAATCTATTTCACGGGCGATGGCGCGAAACGCGATGCCGACGGCTATTTCTGGCTGCTCGGGCGCGTTGACGACGTCCTCAACGTGGCCGGCCATCGGATCGGCACGATGGAAGTGGAGAGCGCGCTCGTGGATCATCCGCGTGTAGCAGAAGCGGCGGTGGTGGGCCGCCCGCACGAGATCAAAGGGCAGGCGGTGGCGGCGTTCGTCACGCTGAAAGAGGGCACCTCCGGCTCGGAAACGCTCGTCGCCGAGCTCAAGGAGCATGTCGTCAAGAAAATCGGCGCCATCGCGCGGCCCGACGACGTGATCTTTGCCGCCGATTTGCCGAAGACGCGTTCGGGAAAAATCATGCGAAGGCTGCTGCGCGACATTGCCAACGGCAAAGCGCTGGGGGACACGACGACGCTGGCCGATGCTGCCGTGGTCGCCCGGCTGAAAGAGCAGTATCAGGACGAACACTAACCCACTGTAGTGTCCGCCTTTAGGCGGACCTTCGGAACGAACCCCAGGCCACCCCCGTAAGGCTTACCGGAGGCACAATTACCCCAGATGGCCCTGATTGAAACCCGCGACCTGTGGAAGACCTACGTCATGGGGTCTGAGGAGATTCACGCGCTCCGCGGCGTGTCGATCGAGATCGAACGCGGCGAGTACGTCGCCATCATGGGGCCGTCGGGATCCGGCAAGTCGACGTTGATGAACCTGATTGGCTGTCTTGACACGCCGACGAAAGGCAGCTACCTGTTGAACGGTAAGCAGGTCGGCCAGATGAACGACAACGAGCTGGCGCGCATCCGCAACGAGGAAATCGGGTTCGTGTTCCAGACGTTCAATCTGCTGCCGCGCGCATCGGCCCTGCACAACGTGGAGCTTCCACTCGTCTACGCGGCGGTGCCGTCGAAGGATCGGCAGGCGCGTGCCCGCGCCGCGCTCGACAAGGTCGAATTGTCGGAGCGCATGAGCCATCGGCCCAACGAACTGTCCGGAGGGCAGCGTCAGCGCGTGGCGATCGCGCGAGCCCTGGTGAACAACCCATCAATCCTGCTCGCCGACGAGCCGACCGGCAACCTCGACTCGAAGACCGGAAACGAAATCATGGCGTTGTTCGATCGGCTGCATGCCGGCGGCAATACCATCATTCTCGTCACGCACGAAGCCGACATTGCCGCCTACGCCCGGCGGGCCATTCACTTGCGGGATGGTCAGATTGAAAAGGACGTGGCGCACAAGGCTGCGGCGCACGCCTAACTAACTACCAACTACCAACTACCAACTACCAACTACCAACTAGACGGCTGCCCAGTGGCCTGACGTGATCTGCCGCAGCGGCGCGTCGCGCTCGAAGCTCGTAGGATCCAGCGCAATGCGCTGACGTACGGCGTCGGGATCGAGCGTAGGAATGGCGCTCAGAAGCGCGCGCGTGTACGGGTGCGTGGGCTGGCGGAACAGCGAAGCCGTCTCTCCCATCTCGACGATCTTGCCCAGATACATCACCGCCACGCGGCTGCAGATGTTCTCGACCAGACGCAGATCGTGAGCGATGAAGAGATAGGTCAGCTTGAGCCGCTGTTGCAGATCGAGCATCAGCGTCACGACCTGCGCCTGGATCGACACGTCGAGTGCGGACACCGCTTCGTCGGCGACGATGAGCGCGGGGTTGAGGGCCAGCGCGCGGGCGATGCCGATCCGCTGCCGCTGGCCGCCGCTGAACTCGTGCGGATAGCGCAGCAGATGGTCGCGCTCCAGCCCGACCAGCTCGAACAGTTCTTCCGCGCGCGCGCGCCGCTCGGTGCGCGACCCGAGTCCGTGGATGACGAGTGGTTCCTCGACGATGCGGCCGACGCGCATACGTGGATTGAGCGACGAATAGGGATCCTGAAAGACGATCTGCATGTCGCGCCGCGCCTGCCGCAGGCGCGTTGCCGAGAAACCGAGGACGTTTTCTCCACGAAAGAGCACTTCACCCGACGTCGGCTCGATCAGCCGCAGGATGCAGCGGCCGGTGGTGCTCTTCCCACTGCCCGATTCGCCGACGAGCCCGAACATCTCGCCTTCTTCGACCACGAAGCTGACGTCGTCCACGGCGCGGACGATCGAGGGCCGTGCGAACAGGCCCTGCGTCCGTGCGAAGTGTTTGACGAGACGGCGGACTTCGAGCAGCGGCGGCATCTACTTGATTCCGGGCACCGCTGCGAGCAGCGATCGAGTGTAGGCGTGCGCCGGCGCGCGAAGAATCTGGCGCACCGGTCCTTCTTCGACGACCTGTCCCTTGTACATGACCGCCACGCGGTCGGCCATCTCCGCGATGACGCCGAAGTCGTGCGTGATGAGCATCAGCGCCAGCTGGAACCGCTCCTTCAGCTCGCGGAGAAGCTCGAGCACCTGCGCCTGGATCGTGACGTCCAGCGCGGTGGTCGGCTCGTCGGCAATGACGAGCGGCGGTCTGCACGCGAGCGCGATGGCGATCATGACGCGCTGGCGCATGCCGCCGGACAACTGGTGTGGATAATCGCGGACGCGGCGCGCCGGATCGGCAATGCGCACGGCGTCGAGGAGCTCCACCGCGCGGGCCCGCGCCGCGCGCGAGTCAGCCATCCCGTGAACTGTCAGCGCCTCGGCAATCTGGTCGCCGACGCGCATGACGGGATTCAACGCCGTCATCGGCTCCTGAAAGATCAGGGAGATGCGGGCGCCGCGCACCTCGCGCATTTCAGATTCCGTCACGCGCAGAAGATCGCGGCCTTCGAATATCACCCGGCCGCTGACAATGCGGCCCGGAGGCTGAACCAGGCGAAGAATCGAAAACGCGGTGACCGACTTGCCGCTGCCCGATTCGCCGACGACGCCGAGCGTTTCGCCGGCGGCTATCTGCAGATTGACGTGATCGACAGCGGTGACCTGACGCGACCCGTCGAAGACGACCGTCAGATCCTGAATGTCCAGCAGCGGCGGCATGTCAGTCGGCCGCCTGGTACTCGCCGAACACCCGGCGCAGGGTGTCGGCGATCTCGCCGACCGTCGCGTGCTGTTCGACGGCCGTAATGACCGGCGGAACGAGATTGTCGCCGCCGCGGGCCGCCTGTTCGACGACGTCGAGCGATCGCCGCCATGCGTCGGCGTCGCGCGATGCCCGCAGCGCGCGCAGCCGATCGATCTGCGCCTGTTCAATGGCGGGATCGATGGCGAACACCCCGGCTCCCCGGCCTTCGGAACTGGCGCCGGGACCGCCGGCGTCGTCCGTGTACCGGTTCACTCCAACGACCACCGCCGCGGCCGAGTCGATGGCCTGCTGGGTGCGATAGGCGGATTCGCGAATCTCGCGCTGAATGTAGCCCGTTTCGATAGCGGTCAGTGTACCGCCAAGCGCATCGATTCGATCGAGCAGTGCCGAGGCAGCGGATTCAATCCCGCTGGTGCGCTCGTCGATGGTGTATGAACCGCCGGCGGGATCCACTGTATTCGCCACGCCGCTCTCATGCAGAAGGATCTGCTGGGTGCGCAGTGCCGTCGTCGCGCTCGCCTCGGTCGGGAGCGCGAGCGCCTCGTCCTTGCCGTTGCAGTGGAGCGACTGCGTTCCGCCGAGAACGGCCGACAGCGCCTGGAGGGCGACGCGCACGATGTTGTTATCGGGCTGCTGCGCCGTCAGCGTGCTGCCGGCTGTCTGGGTGTGGAAACGAAGTTGCTGCGCGCGCGGGCTGGTCGCGCCGAAACGGTCGCGCATGATCCGCGCCCACAGCCGCCGCGCGGCCCGGAACTTCGCGATTTCCTCGAGGAAGTCGTTGTGAGCGTTGAAGAAGAACGACAGCCGGGGACCGAAGGCGTTCACGTCGAGGCCGGCCGCGAGACATGCCTCGACGTAGGCGATTGCGTCCGCCAGCGTAAAGGCGACCTCCTGCGTCGCCGTCGAGCCCGCCTCGCGGATGTGATAGCCGCTGATGGAAATCGGGTTGAAGTGCGGCATCGCGCGGGCGCAGAACGACACGATATCGGTCACGATTCGCAGCGACGCCCGCGGCGGGTAGATGTAGGTGCCGCGCGCGACGTACTCCTTGAGGATGTCGTTCTGGACCGTTCCGGCCAGCGCCCCTGGATTCACGCCGTGCCGCTTCCCGACCGCGACGTACATCGCCAGGAGCATCAGCGCCGTCGCGTTGATCGTCATCGACGTGGAGACCTGGTCGAGTGGGATGCCGCCGAACAGGGTGGTCATGTCCTCCAGCGAGTCGATGGCCACGCCGACGCGGCCGACTTCCCCGCGTGCCAGCGCGTGGTCGGAGTCGTATCCGAGCTGCGTCGGCAGATCGAAGGCAACGCTGAGGCCCATCACACCCCGCTCGAGCAGGTACCGGTAGCGGCGATTGGACTCGGCGGCCGTCCCAAAACCCGCGTACTGCCTCATCGTCCACGGCCGGCCGCGATACATCGTCGGCTGGATGCCCCGGGTGTAGGGAAACTGACCCGGCAGTCCGATATCTATGGAGAACGAAACGTTGTCGGGGGTGTGGAAAGGTGGTTGCTCGGGGTTTCCCATTTGTCGACGTCGCCGATTTTAGGCCGTTTTGTTGACACTTCGGGATCCAGCCTCTACAATTGCGAGTAGCCTTCCTTAAGGCTAACCCCCTATAAATGAAACACTTTGGCGCTCGATCCCTGTCACGCCTCCCCGGCCTGAACAGGTTCGGATCGGGAGACGCCCCGGATCCCGGCCCGGCGGCGGGTGCTAGGAGGAGCAGGAATGGATGACGTCGTGAACCGGTTCGCGAAAGAGCTGGCCGACGCGATTGCTGCCGCTGTGGCTGAAAACCCGCAAGTGGAGGCGTGCCGTGAGCGCGCCCGTGAGGCCGGCTACGACATGCGCGTGACACTCGAAGCCGTCGTCGGCTTCGTGAACCGTAACAACGGGGCTGCGGTGACCAAGATCACCACGCCGGCCAGGCTCCTCCCGGCGCGGAAAACGTTTGAGCTGACGACGAACGACCGCCGTTTCCTGCGCTCGCTCCGCATCGGCGCGGACGAGGCCAAGGAAACGGTCGACAACGGTTAGTTCGTAACTTCCGCCTTCAGGCGGAAGAAGATCGGATGCTAAAAAGGGGCGGCCTCGTGGCCGCCCCTTTTTCATTCAGCGGGCCTTGCCCTGATTCGCCACCGCTTCCGCCTTTTTGCGCGCCGCCTCGGGATCCCCGAGATAAATGTTGTTCAGGGAGCGCAGGTCGTCGTTGAGCTGGTAGACGAGTGGAATGCCGGTCGGAATATTCAGCTCGACGATCTGCTCGTCGGACATGTTTTCCAGATGTTTCACAAGGGCCCTGAGGCTGTTGCCATGGGCCGTAATGAGGACGTGCTTTCCCGCCTTGATGTCCGGAGCGATCGTGGATTCCCAATAGGGGATGAAGCGAGCCACCGTGTCCTTCAACGATTCGGTGGACGGAATCTGGTCGTCCGGAATCGAGGTGGTGTACCTCCGGTCGTGCGATGGATGGGAGGGATCGTTATCCGGCAGCGGTGGCGGCGGAATGTCATAGCTCCGGCGCCAGATCTTCACCTGCGCCTCACCGTGCTCGGCGGCGGTCTCCGCCTTGTTAAACCCCTGGAGCGCGCCGTAGTGCCGTTCATTCAACCGCCAGGACTTGTGGACCGGAATCCACATCATGTCCATCTCCTCGAGCGCGATCCAGAGCGTCCGGACGGCGCGCTTCAGCAGTGATGTATAGGCAACGTCGAACTCGAACCTCTCCGCCGCCATGAGGCGGCCCGCCTCGCGCGCTTCCGCGCGCCCTTTGTCGGTAAGGTCAACGTCGGTCCAGCCGGTGAATCGGTTTTCCTGATTCCAGGTGCTTTCACCGTGACGCAGCAAAACAACGCGGAACATGAACCTCCTGCGGAAGTTACGTGCGCGCGAGTTGGCGAATCGCGCTTCGTCCCGCATAGCGCGCGGCAGGCCCGAGCTCCTCCTCGATCCGCAACAGCTGATTGTATTTGGCAACCCGGTCGCTGCGACTGGCGGAGCCCGTTTTAATCTGTCCAGCTGATGTGCCGACGGCGAGGTCGGCAATGGTCGTGTCCTCCGTTTCGCCCGACCGGTGCGAGATCACCGTTGCGTACCCGGCCTGGCGCGCGAGTGCCATCGCATCCAGCGTTTCTGTCACAGTGCCAATTTGGTTGAGCTTCACGAGTAGCGCGTTCCCAACGCCTTCAGCGATGCCCTTTTTCAGGATCTCCGGATTGGTCACGAACACGTCGTCGCCGACGAGCTGCACGCGATCGCCAAGCGCACGGGTCAGCGCCTTCCACCCATCCCAGTCGCTTTCGGCCACGCCGTCTTCGATCGAGACGATCGGGTACAGACGTGTCCACTCCTCATAGAGCGCCACCATCTCGGCCGACGATCGCGTCGGTTCTTGCGACTTGCTGAAGACGTATGAGCCACCGTCCCACAGTTCGCTGGACGCCACGTCGAGCGCGAGGAACACTTCGTCCCCCGCCTTCAGTCCCGCGGCGCGAATCGCTTCCACGACGACATCCAGGGCCTCGCGGTTCGAGCGGAGATTCGGAGCGAAACCTCCTTCGTCACCGACACCGGTGGAGTGTCCGGCCTTTCTCAGGATGCCGCGCAGCGCATGGAAGATCTCGACGCCGGCGCGGAGCGCGTCGGCGAATGTGGGCATGCCAGCCGGCAGGACCATGAACTCCTGGAAGTCGACACTGCTGTCCGCGTGCGCACCGCCGTTGAGAATGTTCATCATCGGCACGGGCAGGAGGTTCGCCGATTCCGTGCCGGCCAAGCGGGCGATGTGCCGGTACAGCGGAATCCCGTCTGCCGCGGCACCCGCACGCGCCGCGGCCATGGATACGCCGAGCAACGCGTTCGCGCCGAGGCGGCTCTTCGTCGGCGTGCCGTCAAGTTCGATCAGCGTCTGATCCAGCCTTCGCTGGTCGAAGGTCTTGCCCTGGATGGCCGCGGCGATCTCGCCATTGACGTTGCCGACAGCGCGCCGCACACCTTTGCCGAGATATCTCGCCTTGTCGCCGTCGCGAAGCTCGAGGGCCTCGCGCTCGCCGGTCGACGCCCCGGAGGGCACTGCCGCCCGCCCGAATGCGCCGTTGACCCAGACATCGACTTCGACCGTGGGGTTGCCGCGCGAGTCCAGAATCTCGCGGGCGGCTACTCGAGTGATCTGCATAGTCAGGTCGATGCCGCTCCTCTGCGATCCGCATCCGCTTCCGCGCGCAGCGCGTCGTCGCTGATAGGACCGATTAACGGATCATCGTCTGCCGTCACGACGACCACGCCGCCCTCGGTCACCGTATGACGACGACGGTCTTCCGCGGGGTCAAAGCCGATCAGGGCACCGCGCGGAATGAGCACGTCGCGATCGACGATCGCCCGGCGGATACGGGCGTGGCGGCCGACGCGTACACCGGGCATGAGGATGGCCTGATCGATGTCACAAAAACTGTGGACCCGCACGTTCGGGCAGAGCACGCTGCCTTGCACGCGGCTCCCGGAAATGATGCAGCCGCTCGAGATGATCGAATCGAGCGCCTGACCGCAGCGCCTGTCCTCCTCGGCGAAGACGAACTTCGCCGGTGGTGCCTGCGGCTGGTAGGTGCGGAGCGGCCATTCCGGGTCGTACAGATTGAACTCCGGGTTGACCTGGCAGAGATCCATGCTGGCGTCGAAATAGGCGTCGAGGGTGCCGATGTCGCGCCAGTATTTCGCCGACTTCTTGTTCTCGTCGTAGAAACGGTAGGAAAAGACCGGCCCCTGTTGAATGAGCGCGGGCAGGATGTTCCTGCCGAAGTCGTGCTCGCTGTCGGCGCGCGTCGCGTCTTCCTCCAGGGCGCGCACCAGCACGTCGGCCTTGAAGATGTAGATACCCATCGAGGCAAGAGCAACGTCGCTCGCGCCGGGCGCCAGGCGCGGGTCCGTCGGCTTTTCCTGGAATTCGACTACGAGCTCCGAGGCGTCGACGGCGACGATGCCGAAGCGGCTCGCGTCGCTGGCGGGTGTTTCGATTGTCGCAATCGTGGCGTCGCCGTTTTTCTCGAGATGGTAGCGAAGCATCTTCGCGTAATCCATCTTGTAGACGTGGTCGCCCGACAGCACGATGACGTGGCTCGGCACCTCGCGCGTAATCGAATAGAGATTCTGGTATACGGCGTCGGCCGTGCCGAGGTACCAATGCTCGCCGACACGCTTCTGCGGGGCGAGGATTTCGACGAATTCGCCGAGCTCTTCGGACACGACGTTCCAGCCCATCCGGATGTGACGGTTGAGCGAAAGCGACTTGTACTGTGTGCAGATGAAGATCCGCCGCAGGCCGGAATTCACGCAATTGCTGAGCGTGAAATCGACAATCCGGTAAGGCCCGCCGAAGTAAACCGCGGGTTTTGCGCGCTCTTTGGTGAGCGGAAAAAGACGTTCCCCGGCGCCGCCAGCGAGCAAAATGACGAGAACGTCGTCGAGAATCATGATCAGGGTAGCCCGCGCGCTGGGGTCGCGATCTTAGCATTGCGCGCGTTGACTTGGCTTTTGCGAGGTGCCTATGATCAGCCGATTCGGCTTATTGGATTCGTTCTCCGGGGACCCTGACCGCGGAAGGAAGTAGAGGCGTTACATGCACATCCGTCAGGTGCTCGGGCCGGCGCTGGCTCTGGCACTGTTGTTCTTCGCGGGACCGGCGGTCGCGCAGCGTGCCAACACCAATCAGAATCAGGCGCCGAAGGCGCCGGATCCGGACACCATTGCGCTGGTGCAGATGGTGGATGCCGCGATTCTCGCTGCACCGACGGTCCAGGCCGGCGACACCGCGCAAGGCGATATTCCGCTGAAGTGGGACTCCGTGCATTTGATCAGGGGACAGAACGGCGTCTACGTTCCTTTTACCGTCACCTTCGATCCGTCGTCGGTGCGGACGTCGGAAGTCGGCATTTATATCCGCGCGATTGAAAAGAGTCAGCTCCCGGCGGTTGTTTCGGCATTGACGCCTCCTCCTGCGGGCAGCAAGCCGGCGCAGTCCACGCTGCCGAAATATTCGTGGGACAACGTGAACTACATGCAGAAGCCGGCGGACGGCCGCATCACGCGGGCGATTGCACTGCCTCCGGGTGACTACGAGTTGTTCGTGGCGGTGAAGGAGCGTTCTAGCGTGCCGGCAGCCGCGGCGGCGAAGCCGCCGGCAGCTCCCGCTCCCGCAGCCAGGACCGGACTGCTTCGTCACGCCGTCCTCGCTCCGGATTTCAACAAGGCGGACCTGCAGACGAGCAGCGTTATTCTGGCAACCACGGTGGAACCGGCCAGCGGCCAGCTTTCGCCCGCGGAACAGGAAGCGAACCCGTACGTGTTCGGTCCGATGCGGATTGTTCCGTCGAAAGACGGCCGCTTCGGGAAGAACAACGAGTTGCAGGTGGTCTTCTGGGTATACGGAGCGACGGCGGCGGCCGGCAAGCCGGACGTGTTGATCGACTTCAATTTCCATCTGCGGCAGCCGGACGGCACTGAGAAGTACTTCAACAAGACCCAGCCCCAGGAGCTGAACGCGAAAACATTGCCGCCGGAGTTCAACATGACGGCGGGACACCAGCTGCCGGGAAGCCTCATCATCCCGATGGCGCCGTTTCCCGCCGGCGACTACCGGCTTGAAATCAAGGTGACCGACAAGCCAAGTGGTAAGGTGGTCACACAGAACGTGAACTTCACGGTGACTGGCTAACGCGCGGACCGGTACTGACCCGAATTCCGTGCTTGAAAGGCGATCGATGATCCGGCTCATCACCCGCTGGTGTGTTCTCGGGCTCGTGGCAAGTGCCGCGGCGTCGCCTGCGTTCGCGCAACTGCCCAGCCGCGCGCGGCTCCAGGCCGTGCCGAACGTTTCATCCGTACCCCGCGGAGAAATTCGCGGGATCGTCGAAGACGACAAGGGCCAGCCGTTGGCCGGCGTGGTCGTTTCAGCGGTCGGGGCCACGGCGCTCTTCGCCACAACCGACGCACAGGGCAAGTTCGCATTCCGCAACCTTGCGCTCGGACCGTACCTGATTCGCGCGCACCTGCAGGGCTATGTCCCGGCAAAGGCGCAGGTCGTCCAGGTTGGCGCGGGCCAGGCGGCTGTCCACACGCTGTCGCTGACGCCTACGGCGACACCGATCGAGCCACCGAAGGTCCTGACCGCCGGCGTCGGCGGCAGCGTGCCCGCAGGCGAACCCGTCGAGCATGATCATGACGAACGGGCGTGGCGACTGCGTCACGCGAAACGGAGCGTGCTGAAGGACTCGGGGCAGACGGTTGCGGTCACGGCGCGAGACGACGACTCGCTGTTCGAAGATTCACTGCAGCGGCTCGGACGCGCGGTCGGCAGCCCCGCCCGGCTGGCGACGTCGCTGTTCGCGGATCTCTCGGTCAACGGCCAGATCAATCTGCTGACGACCAGCGCGTTCGATCGGCCGCAGGATCTGTTCGCGCTCGACGCGACCGTGCCGCAGGCTGTGGCGTACATGGCGCTCGTGGTGCCGGGTCGCGGCGGCGACTGGTTGATGAGGGGCACTCTGACGCAGGGCGACCTGTCGTCCTGGATCGTCTCCGGCTCGTATCGGCGCAAGCCCGACGCCGCGCACGCCTATGAGGCGGGGGTGTCCCATAGCGCGCAGCGTTACCTCGGCGGCAACACCGAAGCGCTCCAGGCGATGAGCGACGCCGGCCGCAATGTCGGCGTGATGTACGCGTACGACAACTGGTCGTTGCTTCCGCGCCTCCGCGTTGGCTACGGCGCACAGTATGCGCGGTACGACTATCTCGAGGATCCAACGCTGCTCAGTCCGCGCGCGAGCGTGACGGTGCAGCCGCTGGCGCGCGATCCGCTGAAGGTGCGGGCGGTCGTCTCCCATCGCGAGATGGCGCCCGGCGCCGGCGAGTTCACTCCCTCGACGATGGGACTATGGCTGCCGCCGGAGCGGACGTTCTCGCAGATCTCGCGCGCGGCGTTCCAGCCTGAACGTGTGGATCACGTTGAAGTCTCCGCCGAGCGTCAGTGGGCCGGCATGCTCGTCATCGGCGTGCGAGCGTTCCGCCAGAACGTCGAGGATCAGACCGTCACCATGTTCGGCCTGGCGCTGCCCGACTCCGTCCGCGGCGTCGGTCACTACCACGTCGGCTCGGCGGGCGATTTTTCCGCACAGGGCTGGGGGGTGAGCGTCAGCCACGCGGTGACGAAGGGTTCGCGCGCCTCGGTCGACTACACCCAGTCAACGACGCAGTGGTCCGGCAATTCGCGCGACGCGCAGACGCTTGCCGCGCTCGCGCCGGCCACGCTGCGCGACAACGAGCGCGTTCACGACATGACGGCGACCTTCGACAGCGTCGTCGCGCCGTCCGCGACGCGGGTCTTCGTCGTGTACAAGGTGAACAACACGTTCGCGCGAGGGCACGACACCGTTTCCAGCGCGTTACGGAACGCACGCTTCAACGTGCAGGTCAATCAATCGCTGCCATTCCTCAGTTTTGCGAACGCGAGCTGGGAAATGCTTGCCGCGGTCAGCAACCTGTTTGGCGATGATGCGTTCGATGGATCGGTGTACGACGAGTCGCTCGTCATGCACCCGCCGAAGCGGATTCTCGGCGGCGTGACGGTCAGGTTCTAGGTCCACGCTGGACCAGCGAAGCTGGCAGATCGCAGGGAGGTCCCCGCTGTCTGCCAGCTATTTTCGGCGCGTTTTTTGACTCCATCTGATTGGATGAACGGTTCAATTCGTTGTTGCTGACGCCTTCGACTGAACGGTGGATTCGCGCCCGGCTGCCGCTGCTGGTGCTGGCGGTCCTGCTGTGTCTCGGCGCCGCGAACGTCGCCTCGCGCGCGACGTGGCGCGAGGTGGAGGACGGCGTCCTCTGGATCGAGCAGAACGGCGTGGTTGCTGCGGAGATTGCGCCCGGAACGCCGGCGGAGCGCGTCGGATTGCGACGCGGCGACGTTCTGGTCGCCATCGACGACGTTCCCATTCTCAACGTAGACGATGTCGTCGAGGCGCTGCACCGCGCTGATCGCGAGACCACGCTTCGCTACTCCGTCGTCCGGCTGGAGACGAGCCAACCGGTTGACGTCCGGCTGGCTCCGGTGCCCGGCGGTGCCGGCGTGCTGTACTTCGTGCTGGCGGCGGTAGGCACGTTCACGCTGCTCGTCGGCGGCGCCGTCAGGCTGCGCCGTCCACGCGATCCGGCGACGCTCCACTTCTTCTGGATCGCCGTGGCGTTCTTCGGCGTGTTCACGTTTTCGTTCAGTGGCCGGCTCGATCGTCTCGACTGGGTGTTTTACTGGGCCGACGCGATCGCCATCCTCGTCCTGCCGCCGCTCTTCCTGCATTTCACGCTCGTCTTCCCCGAGCGCCCGCGCCGCTGGTCCGGCGGGGCGCTTGGCCGGGCAGTGATTGTCGCGGCGTACGTGCCGGCCGTCGTGCTCGGCATCGCGAAGGTGTTTGCGATCGGCCGCGAGCCGGGCGATGCGGCGCTGTTGGTGCGGGTCATCGGGAACGTCGAGCGCATCGAGCTGCTCTATCTCGCGCTGTGTTTCCTTGGCGGCCTGGCCGGCTTGTGGCGCGCGATGTCGCAGGTGTCGACGGTGACCGCGCGCCGGCAGCTGCGCTGGATCGCGTGGGGGACGGCACTGGGCACGGCTCCGTTTGCGTTCGGCTACGCGCTGCCGTGGGCCCTGGGTGTCGAGCCATCGGTGCCGATGCAGCTGTCCGTGATCCCGCTCGGCCTGATCCCGCTGGCGTACGCCTCAGCCATCGTTCGCTATCGCCTGATGGACATCGAGGTGATCGTGAAGCGGGCGCTCGTCTACGCCGGCGCGCTATCGGCGATCGTCCTGATTTACGCCGCGCTGCTCGGCGCCGTGCGGCGGGTGTCGGTGAGCGGCGACGGAGCCAATCAATGGGTGATTGCGTTCTTTGCCACGCTCGTGGCGGTGTTGCTCGCGCCGCCGGTGAAGACGTTCGTTCAGAACGCGCTGGACAGGGCCTTTTACCGCGACCGCTACGACTATCGCCGGGCCCTCGGCGCCTTCGCGCGCGATCTGAACAGCGATCTCGATCTGAACCGGCTCGCCGACCGTCTCATCGGGCGCATCGTCGAGACGCTGCTGATCGATCGGATGGCGTTGATGCTGGAAGACGAGGCGGCGGCGCACTTCAGCGTATTCCGGGCGTCGGGCTTCGGCGACGATCATCCACCGGCCCTGCCGGCGCGTTCGCGCATGGGTGCGCGCCTGCGCGACGGCCATCCCGTGGCGCTGGACGATCCAATGGCCGTGGGACGATTTCCGGCCGAAGAGATCGAGTTCTGGCGCGACGCGGGCCTCTATTACTTCATTCCGTGCGCCGCCAAGGACAGCACGATTGCGGTGCTGGCGCTCGGCCGGAAGGAGACGGGCGAGCCGCTCAGCAGCGAGGACATGGCCCTGCTCGGCGCGGTTGCCGGGCAGATCGCGACGGCGCTGGAAAACGCGCGCCTCTACCGTCAGCTGCACACCAAGGCGGGAGAGCTCGATCGGATGCGCGCGTTCAACGAGAACATTCTCGAATCGCTCGCCGACGGGCTGCTCGTGCTCGATCTCAACGACAACATCGTGCGGTGGAACCAGGCCCTTGAGCGTGTCTACGGGCTTTCGAGCGTCGAGGCCGTCGGCCGGCGCCTGGAACATGTGTTCGACGCGCCATTCGTCGACGCGATCCGCGCCGCGCGCCGCGACACACCAGGCGGAACGACCCTGTCGCGCATGCCGATTCAGTCTCGTGCCGAGGCAGCGGATCGATCGCTGATTGTCAACGCCGCCCTGGCGCCGCTCCGCGCGGCCGCGGGCGACACCACAGTCACCGTCGGTACCATCGTCATTCTCGAGGACGTCACCGGCCGCGTGCGGCTCGAAGAGCAGTTGCAGATCTCGGAAAAGATGGCCTCAATCGGCCTTCTTGCCGCCGGCGTGGCCCACGAGGTCAACACCCCGCTGACCGGCATCTCGAGCTTCACGCAGATGCTGCTCGAAGGCGCGGACCCTGAGGATCCGCGCACTCGCCTCCTCGAGAAAATCGAACGGCAGACGTTCCGTGCGGCCAAAATCGTCAACGGACTGCTGACGCTGGCGCGCCCCACTGTGGCGAGCGCGAGCGAGCGGAGCGCCGTCGATCTGAACGTGGTCGTCAACGACGTGCTGAGCCTGCTCGAGCATCAGTTCGAGCTCCACCGCGTGAAGGTCCGCCGCGAGCTGTCCCTGAGCGCCGTCCTCGTCGTCGGCATGGAGCACAAGCTGCAGCAGGTGTTCCTGAATCTGTTCCTGAATGCGAAAGACGCGATGCCACGGGGCGGCTGGTTGACGATTGCGAGCCGCGTCGAGGGCGATCGCGCGATCGTGGAAGTGGCGGATACCGGTTCGGGCATTCCCAGCGAATACATCGCGCGCATCTACGATCCCTTCTTCACCACCAAAGCCATCGGGCAGGGCACCGGCCTCGGTCTGTCGATCAGCTACGGCATCGTGCGCGAGCACGACGGCGCGATCGACTGCGACAGCGCGGTCGGTCAAGGGACCCGCTTTACGGTCACCCTGCCCGGGGTGGCTCAGCACTGGCCGAAGTCTGCCATGCCGCGTACGTAATGGCCGCTTCCACCATCCGCCGGTCGGCGTCGATCCTCGTCGTGGACGACGAGGAGATCATGCGCGAGATCCTCGAGGCGCTGTTGACGCGCGAGGGCTATCAGGTGCGGCTTGCCTCCAGCGGTGAAGAAGGATTGGAGCTGGCGCGGTCGATTCCGTTCGACGCCGCGATCGTCGACGTGATGATGCCGGGGATCGACGGGATCGCCACGCTGCATGAGCTGCGGAAGCTGGACGACGACCTGCCGGTGCTGATGATTACGGCGTTTGCCAGCGTCGAGACCGCCATCGCGGCGATGAAGCTCGGGGCGTTCGACTACATCACGAAGCCGTTCAAGAACGACGAGGTGATGGTCGTCGTTCGTAACGCCGTCGAGCGCCGGCAGCTGGTGGCCGAGAACACGGCGTTGAAGCAGACGCTGCACGCGCAGTCGCGGCGGTTTTCCGGAATCATCGGCGGCAGCCCGCGGATGAAGCAGGTCTTCGATCTGATCATCCAGGCAGCGCCCAGCCGCTCGACGATTCTGGTGACCGGTGAAAGCGGAACCGGCAAGGAGCTCGTCGCGCGCGCGATTCATTCGAACTCGCCGCGAGCCGAGCGCGCCTTCGTGACGGTCAACTCCGGCAACCTGCCGTCGGATCTGCTCGAGTCGACGCTCTTCGGCCACGTGAAGGGCGCCTTTACCGGCGCGATCAATCCGAAGAAGGGCCTCTGCGATCTCGCCGACAAGGGCAGCATCTTCTTCGACGAGATCGGCAATATTCCGCCCGAGACCCAGGCCAAGCTCCTGCGCGTGATGCAGGAGCGCGAGTTCATGCGCCTCGGTGGCATGGACACCATCAAGGTCGATTTGCGGATCATTGCCGCGACCAACTGCGACCTGCGGCAGATGGTCGAGGAGGGCAGGTTCCGTGAAGATTTGTACTACCGGCTTCACGTCATCAACATCTTCCTGCCGCCGCTGCGCCATCGGAAGGAAGACATCCCGATGCTGACGCAGCACTTTCTCGAGAAGTACGGCGACGAAAACAACAGGCGCGATGCCGAGATCACGCCCGAGGCACTCGACGTGCTGACCGACTACGACTGGCCGGGCAACGTGCGCGAGCTGGAGAACGTCATCGAACGTGCGGTCGTGCTGAGCACGAAGCCCCTCATCGACCTCGATCTGATTCCCGACCACATCCGATCGGCGCCGCCTTTCCATATCCCCAAGTTCGCGGTTCCGCCCGAAGGGATCTCCTTCAAGGACGTGATCACGAACGTCGAGAAACGGCTGATCGAATCGACGCTTGAAGCGGCCGGAGGCGTGCAGAAGCGAGCGGCGGAGCTGCTGAAGATCAAGCCGACCACGCTGAACGAAATGATCAAGCGATATGAGATCGGCACCAGGCGGAAGAAAGCAAGCACCGCGGCGGATCACGATCGCCCGGTGAAGACCCGGCCGTTTCCGGCGGCCGAACTGACGCGCGAGTAGTCCTACCTCGCTCTGGCTTTCGAGACCAGCCGATCGAAGCGGCCGAGCACGGCGTCCCAGCGGAAATTCTGACGGATGTAGATGCGCCCGTTTTCGCCCAGCCGGCTGCGCAGGCGGCTGTTGGTCATCATCAGGCGCAGCGCTTCCACGAACTCGCCACGGTTGGAATAGTAAAGGCCGGCATTGGCCCGCCGGCAGTGCTCGACGGCGGCACTGTTGCGCGCGCTGGCGAGCACGGGGGTCCCCACGGCGAGGCTTTCGAGCAGCGGCTGTGACACCAGATCGTCGGCCGACGGCGCGATCGTCACGTCCGCCGCCTCGCAGGCGATCATCCGCTGCCGCTCCGGGAGCACACCCGCCAGTCTGATATACGGCTCTTCCGGAACCTGCATCATCTTGACGCCCATCAGCGCCAGAGCCGTGTCGCCGTCCGAGGCGGCATACGTATCGAAGTAATCGAGCATCTCTTCGCAGCCGTTGTCCGGCTCGACGCGGCCGCCGTACAGCGCGAACGGCCCGTACAGCCGGTGCCGGCGCCGGAATGGAACGCCGCGTCCCTCCAGGTACGATGCCGGCCCGTCGTCTTCGCCGCCGGCAGCAGTGGCCTCATCGTCAACGACAACGTCTGCCGGATCCTGTTGATGTCGTGGATACGACTGCTCGGGAGACGGGTCGATCCCGACGCCCACGACCTCGTCGTGCTGTGGCGTCACGCGCATGTACGACCGAAGCAATTGCCGCTCCGTCCCCGAGATCAGACCTACACCTCGAACGGCGGAGAGGATTTCGGCGCCCACGTCGAACCGCAGTGCGGGCTGGAGCTGCAGGTATGGAAAGACGATGGTCCGCTCCGGCGCCAGGGTCGCCGCGGCCACCGTTACGGGACTGCACAGCGAAAAGAAGACCAGCACGTCGTACGACTTGTGCTGGCGCCGAATGAAGTCGATCAGGCCGGCTGACCACGGCCCCGCGCGGCGCAGCCACTCCAGTTCGTCGGCCCGGGTACGCGGACCGGCCAGGACGCGCGCGGAAAACTGGCTGAAGGCCTGTTCGTCTCGCGACTGGCTGACGGAGAAACGCCGCACCAGTGCACCGCGAACGCGATCCGTGCCTTCGGAGAATTCGTTTTTCCAGCTCTGTGGGTTTCTGGCGCAGGTGGTGAGCACGTCCACGTCGTGACGGCTGCTGACCTGTTCGGCCAGTACGCGGCACGCATGGTCCGGCCCCGTCGTGATGTCCGCACCGTACCGTGCAGTGACGAACGCAAACTTCACCTGATCTCCTACTGCTCGGGCGTATTTGGATCGGGCGACCGCACCGGTGCCTCAGGAGCCGCTTCATCTGTCGGCGGGGCTGCGGTCTGCAGCGCATCCACCGGGGACGGTTCGGGCGCAGGTCCGGGCGACGGCAGCGCCGCCGGCTCGGGCATCGACGGTACTGGCAGAACGGCCGGCTCTGCGGCAGGAGCCGTATCGGCCACGGCGATCTCTGCAGCTGATTCCACAGTCGGCTCACCGGACGGACTCTCCTCCAGTGCTTCTTCGTCGTCGCCTTCATCGAGATCCGCGGCGTCATCCGGGACGACGGCATTTGCCGCCGCCGGAGTGGCGCTCGACTCTGTACCAACGATCGAACCGCGGCGACCCCGCCGCCGGCGGCGCCGTCTCCGTGGCGCATCCGCCGCTGGCGGGCTGCTGTTCGTGGTGGTTGCTGTCTCTGGCGGTGCTGGCGCCGGCGATGTTGCCGCCGGCGATGTTGCCGTCGGAGCCGTCTCCTGAGGCCGCGGGCTGCGCGCCGGTGGTGGAGCAGTTTCGAGAGTTCGCACACGGCGATCGTTGAAATCAACGCGTGCGGCAAGCGCCTCCACGCGCTGACTGAGGGCCTGCATTTCGATGCTGGCGCGCGAGACTTCGGTGACGAGCCGCTGCAGGATCTGGTAGTGGAGTGCGTTCCACTCCGTCTGGCGGCGTTCGAGCTCGGCGGTGCGCGTGGCCACGGCTTGATTGCGCCGGCCCTGTGCCTGCAGAGCACTGACCACCGGCGCTGGATTGAACAGCAGCTTCAACAACGGATTGAACAGCCGCCGGAAGAAGCGCACCAGCGGACTTCCCGCATAGATGGCATCGTCAGCGAAAGAATCGGCGGCGTCGGCGTTCGGGGGCAGCGGATCCTGGGGTGCTGCGGCGCCCTTACGCAGCTGTTCCAGCAGGGTTGGATTGATGTTGCGCGGCTCGAGGATGGCTTCGAGACGGCGTGCCGCCAGATCCTGAATCTGCTGCGTCGAGAACTCAATCCCATGGCGCTGGGAGATCCGATTCCGGATCTCCCGCATGATCTGCTCGACATCCACCTGATCGGCGGATGGCCGACCCCCTTGTTCGGCCGACTGCTGCGGCACCCGCCGGTCGCTGCCGCGCCGGTCCGTTCCACGGCGTCCGCGGTGGTAATGCGGTCGCCTGCCAGAGGGGTTGTGATCCATTGCCATCAGTGTCGTGTGAAGAAGCCCATGGGCGTTTCAGCGTCCAAGGGGCGTATACAGGATTACCGCAACGGCAAGACTCCACAAGCCGACGCACGCCAGAAGCGGCCCGTCCGTGACCAGCAGGGTCGTCGGGCTCCCTCCGCCCTTCTTCTGGTGCACGAGATACAGATATCGAAAGATTCCGTAGAGCACAAACGGGATCGTCAGGCCCAGCCGTGTGGTGCCCAGCCGTTGTGCCGTTTCGGCGCTGGTAGCGTAGAGGGTGTACGCGACGAGCGTTGATGCCGTTACGACCGCGATCATCTGGTCCAGCAGGTAAGGGCTGTACTCGTGGAGGATCGGGCGGTGGTCGATCGCCCCCTCGGCCAGCAGCGTCAGCTCGTGCCGGCGTTTACTGAACGAGAGGAACAGCGCGAGCAGGGTCGTGCAGACGAGCAACCAGTGGCTGATCGGCACCGCGACGGCGACGGCGCCGGCGGCCGCGCGCAGCACGAAGCCGGCCGCGATCGTCAGGGCGTCGATGATCACGAGGTGCTTCAAGACGAAGGAATAAACGACCAGAAGCGCGAAGTAGGCCGCTGCCACCGCTCCAAGAAGCGGTCGAATCGCGAAAGCGGCGCCCACGCCCGTAAGCGCGAGAATGAGGGCGACGGTCACCGCGAAGGCGGGCGACAATTCGCCGGAAGCGATCGGCCGTTCGCGCTTCAGCGGATGTCGTTGATCGGCGGCCCGGTCGGCGACGTCGTTGAAGAGGTAGACCGCGCCCGACAGCGCGCAGAAGATCGCGAAGGCGCCGCCTGCCGCGGCGACCGCCGGCGCACTGGTCAATTGCCCGCCGAAGAGGGCGCCGGCGAACACGATCAGGTTCTTGGTCCACTGTTCCGGCCGCAGGGAAATCAGCAGCAGGATGACGGTGGAACGGGACCGCGTGGCGGATTGCGACGACGCTCGCCGAGACCCGCCAGGCGACGGCGCCGCGGAAGCCATCACCACGGGCCGTCCGTCAGACGTTGGCCGATGAGAAGCTCCGTACCGCGTCGGCCTCGTTGTCGTAGGTTTCGAACACGGTCAGCAGCTTGGTAATGGCGAGGAGGTCGGTAATCCGCTTCGTCAGGCTGAGCAGCTTGAGGCTGCCGCCCTGGCGGCTCACGGTCGTATACGTGCGGACGATCTCGCCGAGTCCGGCGCTGTCGATGTAGGGGACGTCCGCGAGATTGAGTACCAGCTTCTTCCGCCCCTGCAGCACGAGGCTATTGATCTTGTCCTTCAGGATCTCGTCGCCCTCGCCGAGCGTCAATTTGCCCTTGACGTCCAGAATCGTCACGTCGCCGGCTTGCCGTTCAACGATCTGCATTACAACCTCGATTGAAATGGCCTAAAAGATAGAACTTTAACATACAGACACAAAGGGCCAGACTCGCGTCTGGCCCTTCGCGACGTTGGAAATATGGTTGCGAACGATGGTGTCAGACGCCGCCGGCGCCTGCAAACTTCCGCTGCTGGAAGCACTCTTTGCAGAACACCGGACGACCCTGAGTCGGACGGAACGGAACCGTGGTGTCCTTACCGCATGCCGAGCACGAGGTCTGTGTCTCCACCCGTTCCCGCGGCGCTGGTCCTGCGCTGGCTCTGTTCGCCCGTTTGGCCTTACACGTCTTGCAACGCTTCGGCTCGTTCTTGAACTGCTTGTCGGCGAAGAACAGCTGTTCGCCAGCGGTCCAGATAAACTCCGACCCGCAGTCCACACACCGTAAGGCCTTGTCCTGGAACTCCATCGGTCGCCACCTCGTGAGCTCGTCGATCCCGCGTCGTGCTTACTCCGTTTCTCTCCGGAGCTTCTTGCGGTTACGCTTCCGCGCCAGCGCCTGTTTGGCCCGACGCTTGTCCCCTGGTTTCAGATAGAAAGAATGCTTCTTGATGTCCTTGATGATGTCTTCCTGCTGAACCTTGCGCTTGAAGCGTCGGAGTGCGCTCTCGATCGACTCGCCCTCCTGAATCTTCACTTCAGCCACGCCTGTTACACCCCCTCACTGGCCTAGTGGGTCCCCTGCCAAAACGCTCGAAAAGTGGCGAATATGCTAGGCTAGCACAGGCAGGCGCGGATTCTAGGGCGCAACATACCGCCACGTCAACGAAATAGTCGGGATTGGCGGCGGCAACCTGCACACATCGTCTGCTTCACCCGAACTCCCAGCCCGTCATACAGTTAGCCCTCCCATGAAGGTTCTGATTCTCGGCTCCGGCGCGCGTGAGCATGCGATGGCGTGGAAACTGGCGCGCGAGCGTGACGTTTCGGCCGTCCTTTGTTCGCCTGGTAACCCCGGTATCGCGGACCTGGCGCGATGCCTTCCGGGCGACCTGACGAAACCCAAACAACTGCTGGCGCTCGCGGAAGCAGAGGACATCGATCTCACCGTCGTCGGCCCTGAACTGCCTCTCAGCCTGGGAGTCGCTGATCTCTTTACGGCCGCCGGCCGCGCGATCGTCGGTCCGTCTCGCGCCGCGGCGGCCCTCGAGTCCAGCAAGTCGTTCGCGAAAGCGTTCATGGATCGACACCGCGTGCCGACGGCTCGCTTCCGAGTCTGTGATTCAGCCGCCGATGGGATGACGTTCGTCCGCTCGGGTGAGTTCGGATTTCCGCTCGTGGTGAAGGCTGACGGCCTGGCCGCCGGCAAGGGTGTGGTCATCGCTGAAGATCGCGCTGCTGCTGAAGCCGCGGTCAGTAATGCAATGG
>Ga0247825_10000177_pt1 | contig 38020 bp, 44 predicted proteins | sample 13C_Vanillin_Day_FD_194413 | JGI IMG/M metagenome (GOLD analysis project Ga0247825, IMG submission 194413) | Soil microbial communities from agricultural site in Penn Yan, New York, United States - 13C_Vanillin_Day48 | ecosystem: Environmental > Terrestrial > Soil > Agricultural land | place... | reverse complement strand
GTCGAGGGGAAGGTCTGCTGCTTGCGGCTGCCGGGCACGAAGGCCATGAAGTCGCCCAGCGGCTCTGGAAACTCGAGGAGCTTGCGCAGCTTCATCCCGATCCACGCCGGGTCGAGCACCCGCATGTCGAGCGACAGGATCTTGCACAGCCCGTCGAGCGCGCGGGGGTATTCGCCGGAGAGCCACATCGAATAAGGCCGTGTTACGCCTGCCGTTGCGTTTCCTCCTGCGGGAAGGGCGATCTCCTTCAGTCCCAGGACGAAATCGTCCCCCGTGCGCGCGTTGAAGACGTCGACCGTCCAGGAAATCGTGCCGTCGGGGCCGGTCTTGGGCTCCTTCAGCGCGAACATGGCGTCCATCAGGGGCGAGGAGCCTTCTTCCGCCGCCAGGGAAAAGCTCTCCTGGGCCAGTCCTTTTTCCAATTGCTCTACACGCCAGCGCACCACCTGCGCGAAGGCCGCGACGACCGACGGCATGCGCTTCCTCTCGCCGCGCGGCGGGAAGGGCATGTCGAAGGCGTCGTCGCCGCCCGCCTTGGCGAGCGCGTCGAGCTTGAGCTTGAGCCAGTAGCGGTCGTTGGCGCGCATGTCCATCGACAGGGTCTTGGCGAGGGCGCCCAGGCCGCGCGGCTGCTCGCTGCCGTTCACCCAGACCTCGAAGGGATGCGGCGCGCCGTTCTCGACGTGGCCGACGAACACCGCGAAGCGGTACTGCGGGTGCTCGATCATGTAGGTCCACGCCGGGTTGCCGGCGGAAAGGTCGGGACGTCCCGGCCATCGCAGCGAGGCGAGCACCGGCGCCGGCACGCTCTTGATCGAGATCCTGCGGTTGGTATCGTCCTGGACGAAGTCCTGGGGCTTCGGCGCGACCGAGAGCACCGAGCCGAGCACCTTGTTCGGCCGGTAGGTGGCGAGGCCCTTCAGGCCCGACTTCCAGGCGCTGAAATAGAGGTCCTGGAACTCGCCGTAGGGATAGTCCTCCGGCACGTTCACCGTCTTGGAGATGCTGGTGTCGATGTAGGGCGCCACGGCGGCGACCATTTCCTGGTGCGCCTGCGCCGACATCTCCAGGGCCGTGACGAAGTAGGGCGGGAGCTTCTCCACGTCGCCGCCCAGGGACTTGTAGCGCCGCCAGGCGTGATCCTCGACCGCATACTCCTGGAAGCCCTCGTCGGTGCGCTTCTTGCGCGTGTACACCCAGGAGAAGGGCGGCTCGATGCCGTTGGAGGCGTTGTCGGCGAAGGCGAGGCTGATGGTGCCGGTCGGCGCGATCGACAGCAGGTGGGAATTGCGGATGCCGTGCTTGGCGATCAGGGCCTTGATCTCCTCCGGCAGGCGCGCCGCGAAGCTCGTCCCCGAGAGGTACAGGTCGGCATTGAAGAGCGGGAAGGCGCCGCGCTCCCTGGCCAGGTCCACCGAGGCCCGGTAGGCGGCGTCGCGCATCGCCTCCGAGATGCGCGCGGCCATGCGCCGCGCCTCTTCGGTGTCGTACCTGAGGCGCAGCATGATGAGCGCGTCGCCCAGGCCGGTGAAGCCAAGCCCGACGCGGCGCTTCGCCATCGCCTCGGCCTGCTGCTGCTCCAGCGGCCACGCGGTGACGTCGAGCACGTTGTCCAGCATCCGGATGGAAACCGCCACGACTTCGGCGAAGCTCTGCTCATTGAACGAAGATTTGTCCGAAAAAGCGTTCTCGACGAACTTCGTCAGGTCGATCGAGCCGAGGCAGCAGCACCCGTAGGGCGGCAGCGGCTGCTCGGCGCAGGGATTGGTCGCCTCGATGGTCTCGCAGTAGGCGAGGTTGTTGTCGCGGTTGATGCGGTCGAGGAACAGGATCCCGGGCTCGGCGTGGTCGTAGGTGGAGCGCATGATCTGCTCCCACAGCTCGCGCGCCCGCAGCTTGCGGTAGACCCAGAGGCCGTCCTCGCGGCGATACGCTTCCTGGTTGGCCGGCCAGGGCTTCGCTTTATGAACCAGCTCGATCACGGCATCTTTTTCGACGCCGAGCATGAAATCGTCCGTGACGCCCACCGAGATGTTGAAGTTGGAGAGGTCGCCCTGGTCCTTGGCGTGGACGAAGTCCTCGATGTCGGGGTGGTCGCAGCGCAGCACGCCCATCTGCGCGCCGCGCCGGGCGCCGGCGGACTCGACGGTCTCGCAGGAGCGGTCGAACACCCGCATGTAGGAGACCGGGCCGCTCGCGCGCGAGTGCGTGCCTTTCACCTCCGCGCCCTTCGGCCGGATGGCGGAGAAGTCGTAACCGACGCCGCCGCCGCGGCGCATGGTCTCGGCCGCCTCGCGCAGCGCGGTGTAGATGCCGGGCTTGCCGTCCACCACCTCGGAGATCGAGTCGCCGACGGGCTGGACGAAGCAGTTGATGAGGGTCGCCTGGATGGCCACGCCGGCCGCCGAATTGATCCGCCCGGCGGGGATGAAGCCCTGCTCCTGCGCCTGCAGGAAGCGCCGCTCCCATTGGGCGCGGCGGTCTTCCGGCTCCATCTGGGCGAGGGCGCGCGCCACGCGGCGGCGCACCTCCTCGACGGAGGATTCCTTGCCCTTGGCGTACTTCTCGAGCAGCGTGTCGCGCGAAACTTCCTGCTCGCGCACGCCACCGGGGGCGATGGTCTGTTCCACGTTTCTTCTCCCGGGCTAACGCCAGTGCGTGGCCGCGGGGATCGCGGCGCACTGGCTATCCATACAGTACATGGAATTATGCGCCCAGATTACGGGCGCGGTAAGCCGCAAAACTTGATATTGATCAAGGACGCGAAGTCTGCTTCCTAAACTGATGTTTCTAAATGCTTAATCATCCTCCAGCCTGCGTCGCCGGCTCAGCCTCGGCGACTTCCGGCGCCTCCGCGGTCGACATGCGGGCGCGCTTCAGGAGGTCGGCGGCCTCGGCATGCCCCATGCGCAGCGCCAGCTCCACCGGGGTGTCGCCTTCCTTGGTGAGCTGGCTCGGGTCGGCGCCGTTCCTGAGCAGGAGATCGAGCATCGGCACGCTGCCCTTCATGGCGGCGTAGGCAAGCGGCGTATAGCCATTCTCGTGGTGCACGTTGGGGTCGAAGTTCATCGACAGCACCTTCTGCACGTACACCAGGTTGTTCTTCTCGATGCCGTAGAACATGGCGCGCACGCCCTCGGCGCTCTTTTCCCTGGGCTTGGCCTCGAGGCCGGTGGGCAGCATCTTCACCACGTAGTTGATCAGGCCCACGCCCACCAGCGCCACCAGCGCGAGCACGATGGGCACGCGCGAGATGTTCAGGCCCTCGGCGATCTGGTCGGGCATGTTGGCGCCGGCGATGAGCAGCACCACCGCCACGAACAGGCCGAATTTCAGGTACAGGAACAGGCCGATGATCACCGCGATGGCGAGCACCGCGATCAGGCCCTGCGGGCTGATCCCCAGCGTCTCGCTGACGTATTCCTCGGGCAGGTTGGCGAGCACGGCGGTGATGGTGATGAGGCCCATCAGCACCAGCTCGCGGATGCGCATCCGCGTCAGAAAATCGAGCTTCTCTCCCTTCTTCTCCGCCATCTGTGCCTCCCCTTGAGCCGCGCTAATTTTCGGAGCTTGGCGAGGCAGTTGCAAGGGGAGATAGAATCGTCGCGACTCCCCCATGTCGAAAGCTTTTGTCAAGGAAAACGGCCACGACGAAGACGACGTCGAGCCGGCGCCGAGCGCGCTGCCTCCCGGCGGCAAGAATTACATGACCCCGGAGGGCTACGCGCGCCTCGACGCGGAGCTGCGCCGGCTCGTCGAGCTCGAACGGCCCGAGGTGGTGAAGACCGTCGCTTGGGCCGCCTCGAACGGCGACCGCTCGGAGAACGGCGACTATATCTACGGCAAGCGGCGCCTGCGCGAGATCGACCGGCGCGTGCGCTTCCTCATCAAGCGCTTGGAGGCAGCCGAGATCGTGCATTCGAGCGGGCGCGACACGGACCAGGTTTTCTTCGGGGCGGCCGTCAGGGTGAGGGGCAGGGAAGGCGAGAAGCAGATCCGCATCGTCGGCGTCGACGAAGTCGACCCGGCGCGGGGGCAGGTGTCGTGGATCTCGCCGATCGCCAGGGCGCTGCTGAAGGCGCGGGAGGGCGATACGGTCACGCTGCGCAGTCCGGCGGGCGAGGAGCCGATCGAAATCATCGAGGTGAGCTACCCATGAGCATCGTCAAGGAGTTCCGCGAGTTCGCCGTCAAGGGCAACGCGGTGGATCTCGCGGTCGCCGTCATCATCGGCGCCGCGTTCGGCAAGATCGTCGCCTCCCTCGTCGGCGACATCGCCATGCCGCTGGTCGGCACGCTCCTCGGCGGCCTGGACTTCACCGACCTGGCGGTCCAGGTGGGCGAGGCGAAGATCCAGTACGGCAAGTTCCTGCAGACCTGCCTCGACTTCGTGATCATCGCCTGGGTGATCTTCCTCGCCGTGAAGCTGATCAATCGCCTCAAGCGCGAGGAGCCGGCGAAGGCGGACCCCACGCCGCCGCGGCAGGAGCAGCTCCTGGAAGAGATCCGGGACCTGCTGAAGCAAAAGCCCTGATCAGTCCTTCTTGAAGTCGCCGGCGAGGATGATCGCCAGGCGCGCGGGGTCGACGTACTTCTTCAGGGCCGCGTTCACCTCGGCGGCGGAGAGCGAGGCGATCTTCTTCTCCAGCGCGATGTCCCAGGCGAAGGTGCGCCCGGCGAAGGCGTAGGAAGACAGCCGGCCCGCGAGCGAGCGGTCCTGGGTGCGCGCCAGGCGCCGCGCCTGCAGCACCGAGTGCCGGCCCGCCTCGACCTCGGCGGCGGAGAAGCCCTCGCGCACCGCGCGCTCGATCTCCTCGCGGATGGCGCGCTCGACCGCGTCGCGGTTCTGCGGCGCGAAGATCGCCGAGACGCGGAATTCCGCCGACTCGTCGAAGGCGCTGGAACTGAAGCTGGTGTAGGTGCTGTACGAGAGGCCCTCCTTCTCGCGCACGCGCGCCGGCACGCGCCCGGTGGGCGAGCCGCCGAGGAGGTGGTTCGCCAGCACCAGCGCGGCAAAGTCCGGATGGTCGTCGCGCATCTTCACGTTGACGCCGGCGCGCAGCACCGCGTTCGCCTTGTCGGGCGTGACGAACTCGTTCTCGAGCGGCGGGCGCTCGAAGTAGCGCCACGGCACGCGCTGGAACGGGGCGGGGGTGCGCCACGGGCCGAACAGCTCGTCGACGGCGCGCGCCACTTCGTCGGGGGCGAAATCGCCCACGGCGACGAAGTCGGCCCGCGTCGCGCCGATCAGCTCGCGATGGCAGGCCTGCGCGTCCTCGAGCGTGGTGGCGCGCATCTTCTCGATGCGCTCCTCGATGGTCGGCGTGTAGTGCGGGTGGCCTTCGGGGTAGGTGTGCAGGTGCCGCGCCAGGCGCACGCTGGCGAGCGCGGAGGGGTCGGAGAGCTGCGACTGCGCGCCGGTGAGCGCCGCGCGCTTCATCTCCTCGAACTCGGCGGCGGGGAAGGCGGGCTCGCGCAGCGCCTCGGCCACCAGCGCGAGCGCCGGGACCAGGTTCTCGCGGCGCACCTCGATGCTCGCGCCGTGCTCGCCGAGGGAGACGCTGGCGTTCAGGCGGTCGAGCGCGTCCTTCAGCTCGGCGCGGCTGCGCTTCTTCGTGCCGCGCATCAGCATCGAGCCGGCGAAGTCGCAGGCGACCTCGCGGCCGGTGAGGCTCTTCTCGTCGCCGAAGTGCAGCGCGATGCTCGCCACGACGCGGCCGGCGCGCGTCTTCTTCGGCAGCAGCGCCGCGCGGATGCCGTTCGACAGCGTGCGGCGCACCAGGCGCGACTCGATGTTCTGCGGCGACGGATCGAAGGCCTCGCCCAGGCGCACGCTCTCGCCGCCGCGGTAGTCCTTGAGCTGCGCCTGCAGGTCGGGGGTCGGCGGGATGTCGGCGCGCTCCGGGCTGCCGGTGGGCACGAACACGCCGAGCACGCGGTTCGCCGGCTTCAGGTACTGCGCGGCCATGCGCTGCACCTCCTGCACGGTCACCTTGCGCAGCCGGTCGCGATAGACGAAGAGCAGGCGCCAGTCGCCGATCGCCTGGAACTCCGAGAGCGCGCGCACCATCGAGCCGGTGTCGAGCTCGACCTTCTGGAACTCGTTCAGCAGCCGCGTGCGCGCGCGCTCGACCTCCTCCTCCGTGATCGGGCTTGGCGCCAGGGTCTCCACCACGCGCACCAGCGCCTCGCGCGCCGGCTCGAGGTTCGCGTCCTTCGCCAGCGCCGCGCCGAAATAGACGTAGCCCGGGTCGTGCAGGCCGCGCTCGGCGCCCCACACCGCGCTCGCGAGCCCTTTCTGCACCAGCTCGCGGTGCAGCCTGCCGGTGGGGGCGTCGCCGAGGACCTGCACCATGACGTCGATCGCCGGGTAGTCGGGGTGGCTCCCCGCCGGCACGCGGTAGAGCGTGGAGACGATCTGGTTCTCGCCGATGCGGCGCAGCGTCACCGTGCGCTCGCCGTCCTGCGTCGGCTCCTCGGTGTAGAAGCGCGGCAGCGGGCGCGCCGGCTTCGGGATGGCGCCGAAGTGCTTCTGCACCATGGCGAGCGCGCGGCGCTCGTCGAAGCTGCCGGCGAGGATCAGCACCGCGTTGTCGGGCTGGTACCAGGTGCGGTAGAAGGCCTGCAGCCGGTCGATCGGCACCTGCTCGATGTTGGAGCGCTCGCCGATGATCGGGTTGCCGTAGTTGTGCCAGGGGAAGGCCGCCTGCTGCATGCGCGAGAAGAGCACGGCGCCGGGGCTGTTCTCGCCCATCTCGAACTCGTTGCGCACCACGGTCATCTCCGAGTCGAGGTGCGCGCGCGAGACGAAGGAGTTCACCATCCGGTCGGCCTCGAGGCCGATCGCCCACTCGAGGTTCTCGTCGCTCGCCGAGAGCGTCTCGAAGTAGTTGGTGCGGTCGTTGGAGGTGGTGCCGTTCCAGCGCGCGCCGCGGCGCGTGAACTCGCTCTTGATGTCGGGATGGCGCTTCGAGCCCTTGAACAGCAGGTGCTCGAGCAGGTGCGCCATGCCTTTCTCGCCGTAGCCCTCGTGGCGCGAGCCGACCATGTAGACGATGTGCACGGTCACGGTGTCGACGCCCGGGTCGGGCAGCGTCAGCACGCGCAGGCCGTTGTCGAGGCGGTACTCGGTGACGCCTTCGACCGAGGCGACCTTCTGCGGCGCCGCGGCGGCAGCGGCCTGCGCTGCGCACCACAGGAAGAGAAGCGGCAACGCGGCCGCGAAAAAGCGTTTCAGATCAACCATGCGAAGAGGTGCAAGGCCACAAGTCCCGAGATTATCGTAGCGAAGGTCAGGCGCGTTCGCCACGCCACTGCGATTGCGACAACGCCGGCGAGCAGCCGTTCATTTTCCAGGGAAAGCAGCAGATCGTTGCCGTGAAAGACCAGTTCCGGCGCCCAGATCGCGGTGAGCACCGCCGGGGGCACGTAGCGCAGCGCGCGGCGCAGGAGCGGCGGCGTTTCGACGTGCGGCGGCAGGAGCAGGAACGACGCGCGCAGGGCGAAGGTCACCACGGTCATGCCGATCAGGGCCGCCCACAGCGTCATGGTTTTCGGGAAAAGAAGATGCCTGTCCCCATTCCCATGAGTGCAGCAAGCGGGATGGAAAGGCGAAGCGGCAGGCCGTAGGCGGCGACGACCGTCACGCCGGAGGCGAGCGCCGCGGCGAGCATGGCGCGGTCGCGGATGAGCGGCACCGACATGGCGATGAAGGCGAGCGGCGCGGCGAACTCGAGCCGCCAGGAAGCGGGCAGGCCGGCGCCGATGCCGACGCCGGCCGCGACGCCCGCCTGCCACACGATCCAGATCACGGCGCCGACGCCGAGGAAGAACTCGAGCTTGGCGGGGTCGTCGGGATGGTCGGCGAAGCGCCCGGCCGAGAGCCCGACCACGTTGTCGGCGACGAGGTAGCCCACCAGCAGGCGCCAGCGCAGCGGCGCGTGCGCGAAATGCGGGCGCAGGGCCGCGCTGTACATCATGAAGCGCAGGTTGATGAACGCCGTGGCGAGCAGCACCAGCGCGAGCGGCGTGCCCGAGGCGAGGAGCTGCGCCGAGGCGATCATCGAGGCGCCGGCGAACACCGTCACCGACATCAGCATCGCCATCCAGGGCGCGATGCCGCTCGCCACCATCGCCACGCCGGTGATCAGCCCGAACGGCGCGACCGCCAGCAGCACGGGCAGCGAGGCCCGCGCGCCGGCGGCGAACGCGGAACGGTCGAAAAGCCCTACTTCTTGGTGTTCTTGCTGCGGTACTCGCGGATGCAGGCCTTAAGCTCCTCGCCGCTCTTGCCCTTGCAGGCTTCCTGCATCTTCGCACGGCGCTCGGCGTGCGCCTTGCCGCGCGCCTCGCAGGCCGCCGGGTCGCTGGACTGCGCGCACATCTCGCGGCGCATGCACTCGCGCGCCTCGCCGGCGGGCTTGCCCTCGCAGGCCTTGCGCGCCTTCTCGCGCGCCTGGCGGAAGGCCTCGCGCTTTTCCGATTTCTGCTCTGCCTTGGGGGCTTCTTTGGGTGCCTGTGCGAGGACGGCAGGGCTCGCGCCGAGCACCAGGGCGGCGAGAAGCGGAACGAATCGTTTCATGGACAGGCTCCTTTCGGGTTCAACCTGTCCTCTAACGCGCGTCCCGCCGCGCCCGCCGACAGCGAAGTTGTAACGGTTTGTGACTACCCGAGCTGCTTCAGCATGGTGGCGGCGTCGGAGACCTCGAACTTGCCGGGGGCCTCGACGTTCAGCTGCTTCACCACGCCGTTGTCGACCAGCATCGAGAAGCGCTGCATGCGCGTGCCCATGCCGCGCGCGTTCAGGTCGAGCTCCAGGCCCATCGCCTTCGCCCACTGCGCGCTGCCGTCGGCGAGGAAGCGGATCTTGCCCAGCGCCTTCTGGTCCTTGCCCCAGTGCGCCATGACGAAGGCGTCGTTCACCGCGACGCACCAGATCTCGTTCACGCCCTTTTGCTTGAGCGCGTCCTGGTTCTGCGCGTAGCCGGGGACGTGCTTGGCGGAGCAGGTGGGGGTGTAGGCGCCGGGCAGGCCGAAGATGGCGACCTTCTTCCCCTTCACCGCCTCGCCGACGCTCACTTCCTTGGGCGCCATCGCGCATTGCGTGGCGGAATCGAACTCGGTGGTCTCCATCAGCTTGCCGTCCGGCAGCCGGTCGCCGACTTTGATGGTCATGCGGGTCTCCTGTTGGGATCGTGACTGAAATCGAGGCGCTATGATAAGCCCACCATGACCGGATTGATGGAAGGCTTTCCCCCCGAGCCGGGCGGGCAGGTGACGCTGGCGAACTGGCGCGCGTCCCCCTTCAACCGCTGGGGCTTCCACCATGTGCGGGAGCTGATCGCGTCGGCGGACATTCCGAACGATTTCCGAAGGGTAAGTACCTTCGAGGAGGGGCAGGGCGAGTTCGCAATGCCGTGGTTCCGCGACTTCGTGGCCAAGACCGATACCGACGCCCTCGCCATCGTGCACCGCGGCCGCCTGGTGTTCGAGCACTACGCGAACGGCACCACCGCGGAGACGCCGCACATCCTCATGTCGGTGTCGAAATCGATGCTCGGGCTGCTGGTGGGCGTCCTTGCTTCCCGCAAGGCGCTGGCCCTGGACGCGCGGGTGGTGGACATCCTTCCGGAACTGCAGGACACCGCGTACCGCGGCGCCACGGTGCGCCAGCTCCTCGACATGCGCACCGGCGTCGCCTTCGACGAGGATTACCTCGCCACCAGCGGGCCGATGATCGCCTACCGCAAGTCGACCGGCTGGAACCCGGTCGAGGCGGGCGAAGCGCCTTCCGATTTGAGGTCTTTTTTCAAACTCCTTACACAATCCGATCGGGCGCATGGCGGCCCGTTTCGCTACACCTCGCCCAACACCGATCTCCTCGGCTGGGTGATCGAGCGCGCCACCGGGGGGCGCTACGCCGACCTGATGAGCGAGCTCCTCTGGAAGCCCCTCGGCGCCGAGCGCAGCGCCTACATCACCGTCGACCGCCTCGGCGCGCCGCGCTGCGCCGGCGGCATGTGCACGACGCTGCGCGACCTCGCGGGCGTGGGCCAGATGATGGTCGAAGGCGGGCGCGGCATCGTGCCACGGGAGTGGCTCGACGACCTCGAGCGCGGCGGCGAGCGCGCCGCGTGGGACGCGGGCAACTTCGCCTACATCTTCCCGGGGCTGCCGATGCGCTACCGCGCCAAGTGGTACGCGCTCGACGGCGAGCCGCCGATGCTCTTCGGCTGGGGCATCCACGGCCAGCACCTGTTTGTCGACCGCATGCGCGGCATCGTCATCGCCAAGTTCTCCTCGCAAGCGCAGCCGGTCGACGTGGCGCTCATGCAAGTCACGCTGCAGGCCATTGCCCGCCTCCGCACCACCCTCGCCGGGCGCTAGCCCCGATGCGCAAGCGGCGGTGCGCGAGCGGCTGCGGCGGCTCGCCTGGCTGCTCGACAGCTCGATCCGCATTCCCGGCACGCGCTGGACGGTGGGGATCGATGCGCTGATCGGCCTGGTCCCGGTGCTCGGCGACGCCGCCGGCGTAATTCTTTCGAGCTATATCCTCTACGAAGCGGCGCGGATGGGCGCTGCGAAGGGCGTGCTCGCGCGCATGGCGCTCAACATCGCCATCGAGGGCCTGGTCGGCTCGATCCCGCTCCTCGGCGATCTCTTCGACGCCGGCTTCAAGGCCAACCAGCGCAACATCAGGCTGCTCGGCCTTTAACCTGGCGCTGCAAGGCTGGGGCATGGCCCGGCTGACCTCAGGGATCAAAGCAGGCAGGAAGGCGAAGATCGTCGCGGCGACCTTCGCCGCCACCACGCTGCTGGTGCTGCTCGTCGCCAACCTCGCGCTCGGCGACAAGCGCATCGACCAGCAGGTGCCGGTGCTCTACACGGTCGAGGACGCGCAGTTCCGCCGCAGCATGGGGGTGATCCTCGGGCCGGCGATGATCGCCGGCAACCGCGTCGAGGCGCTGCTGAACGGCGATCGCATCTTCCCGGCGATGCTCGAAGCGATCCGCGGCGCGAAGCGCACCATCACCTTCGAGACCTACGTCTACTACTCCGGCGCGGTCGGCGCCGAGTTCAGCCGCGCGCTCGCCGAGCGCGCGAGGGCCGGGGTGAAGGTGCACGTCATCTTCGACGCCGTCGGCGCGGGCAAGATCGACGACCGGTTCGAGGACGAGATGCGCGCGGCCGGGGTGGAGCTGGAGAAGTACAACCCGCTGCGCTGGTACACCCTCGCGCAAATGAACAACCGCACGCACCGCAAGCTGCTCGTCGTCGACGGGCGCGTCGGCTTCACCGGCGGCGTCGGCATCGCCGACGAATGGGCCGGCGACGCGCAGGACCCGAAGCACTGGCGCGACACGCACTTCCGCATCGAGGGGCCGGTGGTGGCGCAGCTGCAGGCGGCGTTCATGGAGAACTGGATCGAGATCACCGGCCGCGTGCTGCACGGCGAGGCGTACTTTCCGCCGCTCGCGCCCGCGGGCAGCCAGACGGCGCAGTTCTTCGTCAGCTCCCCCGGCGGCGGCGGCGAGAGCATGCAGCTCATGTACCTGCTTTCGATCGCGGCGGCGGCGAAGCACCTGCGCATCTCCGCCTCGTACTTCGTTCCCGACGACGTCGAGGTGCGCGCGCTCGCGGACGCGGCGCGCCGCGGCGCCCGCGTGCAGATCATCCTGCCGGGGGCCGAGATCGACTCGGAGATCGTGCGCCGCGCCTCGCGCGCGAGCTGGGGCGAGCTCTTGCGCGCCGGGGTGGAGATCTACGAGTACCAGCCGACCATGTACCACTGCAAGGTGATGGTCGTCGACGGCCTGTGGGTGTCGGTGGGCTCCACCAACTTCGACTCGCGCTCGTTCAGCGTCAACGACGAGGCGAACCTGAACGTGCTCGACCCGGGCTTCGCGCGCGAGCAGGAGCGCATTTTCGCCGAGGACCTGAAGCGGGCGAGGCGCATCACCCTCGAGCAATGGCGCTCGCGCCCCTGGAGCGAGAAGCTCTGGGAGCACACCATGGGCCTTCTCAGTTCGCAGCTATGATTGCGGCATGTGGCTGCGCGCCATTGCCCTTCTGCTTTCCATTTCGGCTTTACTCGTTCTTCTTGCGTCGGGTCCGGGCGCGCGCCTCGGCCTGTGGGACTGGCGCCTGGGGCTCGGCCTGCTGCGCTACGCCGCCTACCTGGGCATCGGGGCGTCGGCGGTCGCCCTGGTCGCGCTTTTCATCCCCCCGATTCGCCGCGGCCACGCCCGAACGCTGATCCTGGCATTGGCGCTCGGCCTGGCGAGCCTGGCGCCGCCGCTCATGTTCCAGCGCCAGGCGCGCGCGGTGCCGCCGATCAACGACATCACTACGGAAACCGAGTACGCGGGCAAAGCGCAGCGCGACGCCTACCCGGACATCCAGCCGATCACCCTCGCCGAGCCGCCGCAGAAGGCGTTCGAGCGCGCCCTGGCGGCCGCGCAGGCCATGGGCTGGGAGATCGTCGCGCGCGACCCGGCGGCCGGGCGCATCGAGGCGGTGGATACCACGCTGTGGTTCGGCTTCAAGGACGACGTGATGGTGCGCGTTGCGCCCGCGCCGGCCGGCGGCAGCCGCATCGACTTGCGCTCCAAATCGCGCGTGGGACGGGGCGATGCCGGTACTAATGCCCGCCGGATCAGGGGCTTCCGCGAGCGGCTGTCCTGATTTAGGGGTACCCTAGCGGCTAGTCGGTGGATTCGTGGGAGGGGACGTGCACATGAAACGCATCGCAATCGTGCTGGCTTTCGCCATGGCGGCCCCGGTCTGGGCCCAGGAGCAGAAGCCTGCGCCGAAAGAGCCCGAGAAGGAGCCGGTGGCGGAGAAAAAAGAGCCCGCCAGGATGGCGTCGAAGAAGCCGAACCCGAAGCGGCAGGAAGACGCGCGCCACTGCCTCGAGAAGGCGACCAACACCGAGATCATCAAATGCTCAGAAGAATATCTCTAGCCGGCGGCCGGGGCAGCCCCTCCGGCGGGCGCGGCCGGCCGAGGTCCACCGCCACGTAGAAGTCGGTTCTTCCCCGGCGCACCAGCAGCCCGATGCGGCCGTCGGCGCGCTGGCCCACCAGCCGGCTGAACTCCTCGAAGCTGCGCACGCGCGTGCGGTTGACACCGTAGACGACGTCGCCCACGCGCAGCCCGGCGCGTTCCGCCGCGCCCGCCGCCTGCACCACCGCCAGCCCATAGGAAAGTCCGAGGGACTCGAGCACCGTGCCAGGCAGCTCGCGCAGCGCGAGGCCCGCGGCATCGGCATCCAGGGTCACCAGGCGCAGCTTCTCGGCCGGGGGCGCCTCGCAGCCGGCGAGCAAGATCGCCAGCAGCACCAGGCAAGCCCTCATCGCGGGTAGGGCCGCAAGCAAGCGGCGAACCCGCTCTTATCGGAGCGGGGGGTGGTGCGCTCCTAGCCGACCGGCATCGCCACGTAGATCGCGCCATCGCCGCGGCGCACGAGCAGCGCCACGCTGCTGCCCTTCTCCTGCTGCGCGAGGAGCTTGTTGAACTCCTCGATGCTCGAGAAGCGCTGCTGGTTCACGGCGAGGATGATGTCGCCGGGCAGGATCGGGCTCGACTGCGCCGGCTGCCCGACGACGTCGACGACCACCAGCGCGTACTCGACGCCGAGCGTCTTGCGGTCGGCCGCGGGAAGCTCGCGCACCGCGAGGCCGAGGCGGTTGGACGCCGTGGGTTTCTCGCGCGCCTCGGCCTTGGCCACGGTCTCCTCCTGCGGGATCTCGCCGACGCCGACCTTGAGGCTCTCGCGCTTGCCGGCGCGCATCACCTCCATCGTCGCCTGGGTCCCGGGCTTGGTGGCCGCCACCAGGCGCGGCAGCTCGTTCGCGTCCTCGAGCTTCTTGCCGTTCCAGGCGAGCACCACGTCGCCGACGCGCGCGCCGGCCTTCTCGGCCGGGCCGTTCTTCTCGACGTTGACGATCACCGCGCCCGAGGTGGAGTCGAGCTTGAAGGACTGCGCGAGCTCCTTGGTGAGCGGCTGGATGCCGATGCCCACCCGCCCGCGCGTCACCTTGCCCTGGGTCTGCAGCTGCTTCGCCACGTCGAGCGCCACCTCGATCGGGATCGCGAAGGACACGCCCATGTAGCCGCCGGTGCCGCTGTAGATCATCGAATTGACGCCGATCACCTCGCCGGCGAGGTTGAGCAGGGGGCCGCCCGAGTTGCCCGGGTTGACCGCCACGTCGGTCTGGATGAACGGCACGTACATCTCGTCGGGCAGCGAGCGCTCCTTCGCGCTGACGATGCCGGCGGTGATGGTGTTGGAGAAGCCGAAGGGCGAGCCGATCGCCGCCACCCAGTCTCCCGCCTCGAGCTTGCTCGAGTCGCCGGTGGTCGCCACCGGCAGGTTCTTCGCGTCGACCTTGAGCAGCGCCACGTCGGTGCGCTTGTCGAGGCCGACCACCTTGGCCTTGAACTCCTGCTTCGCGTCGGCGAGGCGCACGTTGACCTCGTCGGAGCCGGCGACGACGTGCGCGTTGGTGAGGATGTAGCCGTCCTTGCTGATGATGAATCCCGAGCCGAGCCCCTCGCGCGGGCCGCGCTCGGGCATGTCGGGCATGAAGCGGCGGAAGAATTCCAGCATCGGGTCCTGCGGCGCGCCGCCCTGCGCGCCGGGGCCGCCGGGCGCGCCCGGGGCGCCCGCCGCGGCGCTCGGCGCCGGCTTGCGGGTGCTGATTACCGCCACCACCGCCGGTCCCTGCTTCTTCATGAGCGGCCTGAAGTCGGGCAGGGCGGCCGCGCGCGGCGTCGCCTGCGCATCCTGCTGGGGCGTCCCGGTCTTCGGGGCCTCGGTCCTGGTCTGCGCCTGGACCGGCGGGGATTCCGAGGCTCCGCAGGCAGCGAGGGCGAAAGCGGCGATGACGGCGATGGTTCTCACGGAGCCTCCTTGGGGGATCGGCTTGGCTACAGCAAGACACGCGCCCGGCCCGTCCATCCGCATGTAAAAGCGGCATGACCCTGTAAGCCTTTCAGCGCATGCCGCGCGATCTCCGGGCGTCGGGCACCGGGAACGTTTCGTGCGTCCCCCGCGGCATCGAATACGAGGAGGCCGAGCCCGTGAAAAAGCTGCTCTGGACGATGGCCGCCGCAGCGCTCGCGGCCGGCTGCACCACCACCCCGCCGCCCGACGCCGAGATGGGCGCCGCGCGCTCCATGCTTTCGCAGGCGCAGCCCATTGCGTCGCAATATGCGCCCGGGGAGCTGCGTGCCGCGCAGGCGAAGCTCGAGCGCGCCGAGGCGCTCTACGCGCGCGAGCAGTACATCGACGCGCGGCTGCTCGCCGAGCAGGCCGAGGTCGACGCCAAGCTCGCCTGGTCGATCGCCGAATCGGAGCGCGCGCGCCAGGGGCTCGCGGAGGTGCGGCGATGAAGCCCTTCACTTGCCTCGCCTTCCTTGCCCTGCTCGCCGGATGCGCGAGCAACCCGGCGTCCAACCAGGCGCTGGAGCAGGCGCGTGCGGCGCATGGCGCCGCGCAGGCCGACCCGCACGTCACCTCGCTCGCCCCCGGCGAGCTCGACCTCGCGACGCGCACCCTGAACGATGCAGAGCGCCTGGCGCGCGAGGGCGCGCCCACCGAGTACATCAGCCACCGCGCCTACGTCGCCGAGCAGCGCGCGCGCATTGCGCGCGAGACCGCGATGGCGCGCGCCACCGCGGTCGAGGCGGACCAGGCGCGGCAGGAGCGCCGCGCGCGGCTCGAGGAGCGGGCCCGCGAGGCCGAGGCGGCGCGCGAGCGCGCCGAAGCGCTGGCGCGCGAGCAGCAGCAGAAGCTCCAGGCGGTCGAGCAGGCGCGGCAGGCCGAGCAGTCGAAGCGCCTCGCCTCGAGCGAGGAGCTGGGCGCCGAAGTGCGGCGGCTGAGCTCGCAGGTGCCCGAGCTGCGCGCCACGGAAGGCGAGCGCGGCTGGGTGCTGAGCCTGCAGAACGAGCTGCTCTTCGACTCGGGCGACGCGGCGCTGCGTCCCGGCGGCCGGCGCGCCATCGACAACCTCGCGCGCGTGCTGCGCCAGCACCCCGAGCGCAACGTCCTGATCGAGGGCTACAGCGACGAGGCGGGCGGCGACGAGAGCAACCGCCGCCTCTCCGAGCGGCGGGCGCACACCGTGCGCAACGCCCTGGTGCTCGCCGGCGTCGATGCCGAGCGCCTCGTCGCGCGCGGCGCCGAGGCCCGCGCCATGGCCGATGCGCGCACCGGCGTGCAGATCGTCATCGCGCGCGAGCCCGGCTACGCCGCCACCGGAGGCTCGCGCTAGCGCACGCGGGGCGGCGCTCGCCGGCCAAACTGCTCGCGCAGACGCTGCACGGCTTCGGGCGCGCCAAGGACGCGCAGGAACGCGCCCTCGTCGTCGGTGCGCTCCTCGAGCACCTTGCACGTCGCGAAGATCTCGCCGCGCACCTTCTGCGCGGCCCAGGGGAGGAAGAGCTCGGCCTCGACGAGGTCGCGCTGGAAGAACGCGGCGATTGCCTCGCGCAGCATCGCGACGTCGGCCGCGCGGCGCGCGCTCATCACGATGCACCCGGGGTACCCGGCACGCAGCGCCGCCTCGCGCTGACGCTGGCCGGCCGCGTCGCCGGCGCGGTCGATCTTGTTGAAGACGAGCAGGCGCGGCACCGCCTTCGCGCCGATCTCGTCGAGCACCGCCTCGGTCACCGCGAGCTGCCGCTCGAACCCCGGGTCGCTGGCATCCACGACATGGGCGAGCAAGGACGCCTCGAGCGTCTCGTCGAGCGTCGACTTGAACGAGGCGACGAGGCCGTGCGGCAGGTTCTTGATGAAGCCGACCGTGTCGCTCACCAGCACCGGCGGGACGCTCTCCGGCTGCAGCGCGCGCACCGTGGTATCCAGCGTCGCGAAGAGCTTGTCGGCGACCAGCGCCTCGCTCCCGGTGAGCGCGCGCATCAGGGTGGACTTGCCTGCGTTCGTGTACCCGACCAGCGCCACGCGCGCGAGCCCCTGGCGCGCCTGCCGCCGGGCGCGCTGCGTCGTGCGCCCGAGGTGCATCGCGTCGAGCTCCTTCTGCAGCTCGGCGATGCGGTCGCGGATCTTGCGCCGATCCAGCTCGCCGTGCGACTCGCCGCCGCTGCGGCCGCCGGTGCCGCTGCGCGCCCGGTCCTTCGGCCCGGCCTGCTTGGCGGCTTCGCGCAGGCGCGGCGCCATGTAGCCGAGGCGCGCGATCTCGACCTGTGCGCGCGCGGCACGCGAGCGCGCGTGCCGATGAAAGATCTCGAGGATGACCATGGTGCGGTCCATCACCTCGCGCCCGACCTCCTTCTCGAGGTTGAACGCCTGCGAAGGCGAGATCTCGTGGTCGACGAGGATCACGTCGACGCCGTCCTGCATGGCGCGCAGCTCTTCGCGCTTGCCGACCCCGAAGTACGCTGCGGGGTCGAACCTGGCGCGCTTCTGCGTGAACCTGCCGACGACCTCGAACCCCAGCGTCTTCGCCAGCTGATGCAGCTCGGTCAGCGAGGCCTCGAACTCGAGATCGCTCACGCCGGGCAGCTGCACCGCCGCCACGAGGGCGCGCCTGGGCTTTCGATCGGCTTCCTGCATCGTCGCTAGCGCGCCAGCGCGGCGCAGCCGCTGCCGGCCACGGCCGGCGGGAGCTTCCACAGCCGCTCGGCGTTGCCGTGCGCCACGGCATGCGCGACCTCGGCGGGCAGCTTGCCGAGCGCCTTGCGCCACAGCTCGACCTGCTCGGCGTAGCGCTCCGACCAGTGCTCGGGCCAGACGCTGTCGAGCGCGAGCACGAAGCGCCCGGGGTAGCGCAGCATCAGCGCCTGCCACGGCTCGGCAAGCGCCTCGCCCGAGAACATGTCCGTCCACGGCTGCCGGCTCTCGTGCACCGCGAGCGTGTTGGCGTGCGAGGTGAGGAAAAACACGTTGCTATGCCTCTCGAGCAGCGTCGCGGCAGGCCCCGGGTCGAGCTGCGCCATGTGGATCAGCGCAAAGGGCTGCTGCCGATGGCGGGCGAGGAGGGCGTTCAGCTCGGCCATGCGCTTGTCGCGCGTCTCGCTGCCGCGCGCTGCCGCGAGCCAGCGCAATTCATAGTGCAGGACGACCGGCCATCCCCGGGCGATGGCGTGCCGGATCGCTTCCTCGACATGCGGCGAATCGGCAGGGACATTGACCTCCGGCGCGCGGCGACCCTTCGCGGCGTGCACGAGGATGATCTCGCTCATGGCGCGGAACTCGGGCTGCTTCTGCTCGTCGAGCTCGGCGCGGCCCTTGGTGCGCACCGAGGCGACGACGCAGCCCGGATGGCGCGAGGCGAGCTCGATCACCTGCGCAGGCGTGACGCGGCCGCGCGCCGACAGGAGAACCTGCGAGACGCCCGCACGCGCGGCGTGCTCGAGCACCTGCGCCGCCGGCGTGCGGTCGTCGAACTGGCTGTGCGCATCGATGACCGGCAGGATCGCCGCGCCGTAGGCGGGCAGGGCCAAGGCGAGGCAGAGCAGACCGGTCTTCATGCCTCGTCCTCCTCGAGCGCGGGAAGGCCGTCGATGCTGCGCGCGTTCTTCTGCCGGCGGTAGGCGACCAGACCTTCCGCGCCTTTCTTCTGCGTCCACATGTCCAGCGCTTCGCGCGGCTCGGGCGCGCCGAACTCGGGCACGCCGTAGCCGCACGAGTCGCTGACGCGCGCGACTGTCACGTCGACGATCGCCCGCGCGCCCATGTGCGCCGGGAAATGCCCGCGCAGTTCCGACGTCACCGGAAGCATCTTTGCCTTGCCGTGCAGGCGCACGATCTTCGGCGGCCCGGCGAAGGCGCAGAACATGAGCACGATGCGGCCGTTCTCGCGCACGTGCGCGATGGTTTCGGCGCCGCTGCCCGTGAGGTCGAGGTAGGCGACGCGCTGCGGGCCGAGGATGCGCAGCGTGTCGAGGCCCTTCGGCGAGACGTTGACGTGCCCGGACGCGGCGAGCGGCGCCGTGCCGACGAAGAAGAGCGGCTGCGCCTTGATCCACGCCGCGAGCTCCGGCGTGATCTCCGCGTATTCCTTACCCATAGATATCCACCAGGCCAATGAGCAGCGAAGCGACGAACGTGAGGAGGGCGAACGGACCGGGCCGCTTGCCGGTCAGCTCGCGCACGACGCCGCCGAGCAGGAAAGCCGACGTCGAAGCCATGAGCGCGAAGCTCCACCAGGCGCCGCTGCGCCCTGCCGCCACGATCCAGGTGCCGACCGTGAACGCTCCCCACGCGATTCCAGCGGCGAGGATGAGCGCCAAATACAGGGCGTCGAGACCCCAGATGATGTCCCAGAGGCGATCGAAGACCGTGCGGCTTGCCATCCTAGAAGCGCGCCGCGAAGTCGGCGCGGAACTCGACATTGCGCAGCTGCCCCGGGGGGCCCGGCCAGTCGATCGCCTCGCCGCTCACCAGCAGGCGCACCGAGCCGCGGTTGCGCTCGAGGTCGAAGCGCCAGCCCGCGCCGCCGCCGTAGGAGAGTCGGGTCATGCCGTGCGTCGGCGGCGCGGCGCCGCAGAACTGTCCCCACCACGGGTAGATCCAGCAGCCGCCGGCGGGCGGCGCCTGGATGTCCGGGTCGAGGTGCGTGACGCCGACGTTGGCGGTGACGAAGGGCGTCGAGGGGCCGGCGAGCAGGTGCCAGGTCGCGTTCACCCGCAGCGTGGCGCGCTCCATGACGTCGCTCGTATCGAACGCGGCGCCGGCATTGCCGGCACCGGGCACCACTGTGGCGCGGTAGTCCACCGAGGCGATCGCGATGTCGTAGCCGAAGGCGAGGTGGTCGTTCCAGTGGTGCGCGACGCCCAGGCCGATTCCCAGGCCGGTATCGAGCTGCGCTTTCGCGCCGCCCTCGAAGTCGTAGCTGCGCGAGCCGAGCACGTGCGGCTGCAGGCTGTACTCGCGCAGCCCGGTGCGGGAAAAGGAGGTTTGCCCAAGGGCCTCGCAGATCGAGAGCGCGACAATGACCAGCCCCGTAAAAACCTTCATGCCGTGGCCAGGGCCGCGGCGCGGCCGCGCTCCATGTCGATGCGCCAGAGCAGCGCCAGGCCGATGACGAAGTAGATGCCGGTGGCGAAGATGCCCAGGCGGTGGTTGCCGGCGAAGACCCAGGTGACGGTGCCGTAGGTGAGCGGGCCGAAGATGGCCGCGGTCTTCATCGCCAGGCCCCACAGGCCGAAGAACTCGGCGAGCCGCGCCGGCGGCGCGAGGTAGCCGACGATGGCGCGCCCGGCCGCCTGCGAGGAGCCCATGCACAGGCCGGCGAGATTTGCCGCGACCCAGAAGGATTCCTTGCTTTCCGAATAGAAAGCGATGACCACCATGAGGATCCATCCCACGAGCGTCACGGCGACGGCGCGGATGTGCCCGATCGCGTCCTGCAGGTAGCCGAAGCCGAAGGCGCCGATCGCCGCGGTGACGTTGACCACGAGGATGAGGAAGATGGTCTGCTGCTGGGTGAATTTCATCGCCTGCTCGGCGTAGATCGCCGCGAGCGCGATCACCGTCATGATGCCCGCCTGGTAGAAGAGCAGGCAGAGGAGGAAGCGGCGCAGGTCGCCGTAGCGGCCGGCCTCGCGCCAGGTCTTCGCCAGGCGCGCCCAGGGATTCTCGACCGCCTGCGGCAGCGCGCGCTCCTTGAGAAATGCAAAGGTCGGTAGAGACGCGATGGCGAAGAACGCCGCGGTGATCAGCATCGTCACTGGCACCGATTCGGCCGCCGGCTTCCCGGAGCCGAGGATGTAGGCGAGGCAGATGCCGAGCGCGGTCAGCCCGCCCAGATAGCCGAAGCTCCAGCCCCAGCCGGAGACCCGTCCCATCGCGCGCGAGTCGGCGAGCTCGGGGAGGAAGGCCGCGATCAGGTTCTCGCCCAGGCCGAAGAAGACGTTCGAGACGATGACGAAGGCTAGGGCGATGGCCACCGCGCCGGGCGAGGCGAGGGCGAGGCCCGCCGTGGCGAGCACGCAGCCCACGGTGGTGAGGAAGAGCAGCCGCTTCTTCGCCGCGTGCGCGTCGGCCCAGGCGCCGAGCACCGGCCCGGCGACGAGGACCAGGGCGTTCGAGACCGACAGGGCGGCCGTCCAGGCGAACGTACTCCAGGATTTTCCTTCAGAAACAGCAGAAACGAAGTAGGCACCGAACACCGCCGTGATCACCACCGTGGTGTATGCGGAGTTCGCGAAGTCGTACATGCTCCACGCCCACACCTCTCGTACCTTGACGTCGGGCGCGAGGGGTCGGTGCGGGGCCGTGGACACGGCCGGATTCTACGGGAACCCTTCTTTCAGCGCGGCGCCTGCAGCCAGGCCATCGCCTCCTCGTACGAGGTGAAGGCGTGCATCTCGACCCCCTTGCTCTCGGCGCACAGCGCGAAGAACGCGGCGTGGTCGAAGCGCTCGTTCGGGCAGAGGATCGCCGTCCTGCCGGCGAAGGTCTTCGGATGCCGCAGCAGGCGATCGGCAAGGAACCACAGGTCGGTCGCCGACAGCACGCTCACCGCGTCGCGCGTGTCGACCAGGATGTCGAACTCCTCGCCGAGGGGATCGGAGATGCCCACCACCTCGCGCAGCAGCTGCTCGCCTTCTTCGAGGTTGAGCGTGCCGTCGGGCTTCGCCGAGACGAAGTCGCGGGCATTGACGATGCGGACCTTGCGCGCCATGAGGCGATTCCCGCAAAAAGTACAGCGGCGCCGCACCTTCTTTCACCCCGCGCAGGGCGAATTCCCTGCCGACCCGGGGGCATTTCGGTATAGTGTTGATTCCATGCAAGAAGCGGTAAAAACAGGGAGTACGGCAGAGCGGCGCCTGGCGCTCGGCGAGCTGCTCGACTGGCTGATCGAGGACAAGCTCGCCGACCCGGAAGTGGCGGGGAGTTTCAAGAAGGAGCGCCGCTACTACCGGGGCACGGTGCATCCCCTGGCGGTGATCGCCGAGCAGAAGTGGAAGTCGGGCGCGAAGGTCCTCGACCTCGACATGCTCTCCGAGTGGCTCGCCAAGCGCGTCGGCTTCGAGTACTTCCACATCGACCCGCTGAAGATCGACTTCGCCGGCGTCACCGAGGTGATGTCCGCGGCCTACGCGACGCGCTTCCGCATCCTGCCGGTGGCGGTGAACGCCAAGGAGGCGGTGATCGCCACCGCCGAGCCCTACGTGCGCGAGTGGGAGCCGGAGATCGCGCGCATGAGCAAGCGCGCCATCCGGCGCGTCATCGCCAACCCGCTCGACATCGAGCGCTACCAGGTCGAGTTCTACAACCTCGCCAAGTCGGTCAAGGGCGCGAACAAGAAGAACGCCGGCGGCTCGGGGCTGTCCAACTTCGAGCAGCTGGTCGAGCTCGGCAAGATCGGCGACAAGCTCGACGCCAACGACGCGCACATCGTGCGCATCGTCGACTGGCTGTGGGAATACGCCTTCGAGCAGCGCGCGAGCGACATCCACGTCGAGCCGCGCCGCGAGCAGGGCATCGTGCGCTTCCGCATCGACGGCGTGCTGCACCAGGTCTACCAGATCCCGCCGGGGGTGCTGGCGGCGATGACCAGCCGCATCAAGATCCTCGCGCGCATGGACGTGGTGGAGAAGCGCCGGCCGCAGGACGGGCGCATCAAGACGCGCACCGCGGAGGGCCGCGACATCGAGCTGCGCCTGTCGAGCCTGCCGACCGCCTTCGGCGAGAAGCTGGTGATGCGCATCTTCGATCCCGAGGTGCTGGTGCGCGACTTCAAGGACCTCGGCTTCTCGGAGGACGACCACAAGCGCTGGAAGGAGATGACCGAGCGGCCCAACGGCATCGTGCTCGTCACCGGGCCCACCGGCTCGGGCAAGACCACCACGCTCTACTCGACGCTGAAGCAGCTCGCCACGCCGGAGGTGAACGTCTGCACCATCGAGGACCCGATCGAGATGGTCGAGCCGGCCTTCAACCAGATGCAGGTGCAGCACCAGATCGAGCTCGGCTTCGCCGAGGGCGTGCGCGCGCTGATGCGCCAGGACCCCGACATCATCATGGTGGGCGAGATCCGCGACCTCGAGACCGCCGAGATGGCGGTGCAGTCGGCGCTCACCGGCCACCTCGTGCTCTCCACGCTCCACACCAACGATGCTCCCAGTGCGGTAACCAGATTATTGGAGTTGGGCGTGCCCGCCTACCTGCTCAACGCGACCCTGAACGGCATCATGGCGCAGCGCCTTGTGCGCACGCTCTGCCCGCACTGCAAGCAGAAGATCGAGCCGCACCGCGCCGAGGACGACGCGGCCTGGGAGGCGCTGGTCGCGCCGTGGAAGTCGAACAAGCCGGGCAAGCTCTACAAGCCGGTCGGCTGCCTCGAGTGCCGCATGACCGGCTACCAGGGCCGCATCGGCGTCTACGAGACGCTGCTTTTCTCGTCTGCCATCAAGGAGCTCGTTTCGAAAAGCGCAGATGTGCAGGCCATCCGCGAGCAGGCGTTCAAGGAGGGGATGAAGCCCCTGCGCATCAGCGGCGCCATGAAGGTCGGCGCCGGGCTCACCACCATCGACGAGATCCTCAAGGTCGCCCCGCCCGTGCGCGACGGCGCCCTGCGCTAGGCATCGTGGAAGACGCGCTCCACCTCGCGCTGATCACCGGCGCGATCGTCTATTGCGTCATGAAGCTGATTGCTCTCAGAAAAGAAAAAGCTTTTGCGGAAGCAAAAGAAGCCGCGGCGCGCTTCCGCGGCCTCACCGAGCTCTCGGCGGACTGGTTCTGGGAGACCGATTCCGGGCACCGCATCACCTGGCTCTCGGGGGGCACGCCGGTGGCGATGCTCTTCGGCGCCGCGCCCACCTACGGCAAGCGCTTCTGGGAGCTGTCCGGCATCGAGGTCGAGGCGCGCGCGCTCGAGGCGCATCTCGAGCGCCTGGCGCGCGAGCAGCCGTTCTTCGACCTGGAGATCGCGCGCACCGACGAGCGCGGCGCGCGCCAGGTGCACATCATCTCCGGGCGCTCGCGCATCGGCCCGGACGGGCGCTTCCTCGGCTACCGCGGCGTCGGCCGCGATGTCACCGAGCAGAGGAGCGCCGAGCGCGCGCTGACGCGCGCGAAGGACCGGCTCGAGGGCGCGCTCGACGGCGGCGACCTCGCCGAGTGGCACCTCGAGGTGCCCACCGGGGAGCTCGACGTCGGCGACGGCTGGGTGCGCTTCCTCGGCTACGAGCGCTCCGCCGCGGTGAACCGCCTGGGCGACCTGCTCGCCGCGGTGCACGAGCAGGACCGGCCCGCGGCGCGCGCCGCCCTGGTGCGCGTGGTGAAAGGCGAGCAGCCGGAATACAGCTTCGAGGCGCGCCTGCCGACCAAGCGAGGCGGGTGGAAATGGCTGCACGCGCGCGGCCGCGTCACCGAGCGCGACGCCGACGGCCGCGCCCTGCGCATGTCGGGCACCTTCGCCGACATCGACGAGCGCAAGCGCGCCGAGGAGGCGCTGCGCGACGCCGAGCAGCGCTACCGCTCGCTCGTCGAGCTGGCGCCCGACGGCGTGATCGTCATGTCCGGCGGCCTGGTCGAGTACGCCAACCCGGCCGCGGCGCGCATCGTGCGGGCCGGCTCGCCGCGGCGTCTCGCCGGAATGCGCGTCGAGGATTTCATCCACCCGGAGAGCCGCGAGCGCTACGCCGAGCGCGTGCGCTACCTCGAGGCCGGCCCGGGCACGACGAGCTTCGAGGAGCGCCGCATCCGCGCCTTTGACGGAGCCGAGGTCGTCGCCGAGGTGGCGTCGATCTCGTTCCTCGAGCGCGGGCGCCTGGTCATCCAGACGGTGTTCCGCGACGTCACCGAGAACCGCCGCGCGCGCGAGGCGCTCGCCGAGCGCGAGCAGCGCTTCCGCGACGTCGCCGAGTCCTCGGGCGAGTACGTGTGGGAGACCGACGCCGAGGGCCGCTATACCTACCTCTCGGAGCGCGTCGAGGCGGTGCTCGGCTACTCGCGCGCCGAGCTGCTGGGCCGGCGCGCGCGCGAGTTCATGCCGCTGGGCGAGGAGCGCGCGGTCGAGGAATGGTTCTCCACGCACGGCGGCGAAGGGCGGCAGTTCCGCGAGCTGGTGCACCGCTCGATCACCAAGTCGGGCGGGGTGATCTGGCAGGCGGTGAGCGGCAAGCCGCTGCACGACGCCGCCGGGGCGCTCGTCGGCTGGCGCGGCACCGCCGCCGACGTCACCGCGCGCAAGCAGGCCGAGGCGCGCATCGAGCAGCTCGCAACGCGCGACGCGCTCACCGGCTTCGCCAACCGCGCGCTGCTCGCCGAGCGCGCCGGGCAGGCGATCCTCGCCGCGGCGCGCTCGCGCTCGAAGCTGGCGCTGCTCGCGCTCGACCTCGACCGCTTCAAGCTGGTGAACGAGTCGCTCGGCCACCAGGCCGGCGACGCGCTGCTGCGCGCCGTGTCCGAGCGGCTGCAGAACGCGCTCGGGCGCGAGGCGACGCTCGCGCGCCTGGGCGGCGACGATTTCGTCCTGGTCGAGCCGGCGCTGGGCGCCGAGGACGCGGCGAGCCTCGCCGGCCGGGTGCTCGGCATCCTGGCGCGGCCCTTCACCATCGAGGGGCGCGCGCTGCACGTCGGCGGCTCGATCGGCGTCGCCCTCTATCCCGACCACGGGCGCGATTTCGCCGAGCTCCTGAAATGCGCCGACGCCGCGGTCTACCACGCCAAGGATTGCGGCCGCGGCACCTGGCGCCTCTACGAACCGGCGCTCGGCGAGCGGGCGGTGGCGCGGCTGCGCGTGGAGAACGACCTGCGCGGCGCGCTCGCGCGCAGCGAGCTCGTGCTGCACTGGCACCCGGCCGTGCGCGGCCGCAGCGAGATCGTCGGCGCCGAGGCGCTGGTGCGCTGGCAGCACCCGGAGCGCGGGCTGCTGATGCCCGAGGAGTTCGTGCCGCTCGCCGAGGAGTGCGGCCTGATCCGCGCCGTGGGCGAGTGGACGCTCGAGCGCGCGCTGTCGCAGGTGGGCGCCTGGCAGGCCTCGCTTCCCGGCCGGCCGTGGTTCGCCCTCAACGTCTCGGCGCCGGAGCTGGCGCAGGGGGATGCCTTTGTCGAGCGAATCAAGCATTCCCTCCGGGAAAATTCAGTGGAGGGCTCCCGCGTGGAGCTCGAGGTGACCGAGCGCGTGCTGATGTCGCACCTGCCGGAGAACGTCGAGACGCTGCGGCGCATCGGCGAGCTCGGCGTGCGCTTCGCCATCGACGATTTCGGCACCGGCTACTCGAGCCTCGCCTACCTGCGCCGCCTGCCGATCGACAAGCTGAAGATCGACCGCATGTTCCTGCGCGGCATCGAGTCCGACCGCGCCGACCAGGCGATCGTGCGCACCATCGCCGCGCTGGCGAAGACGCTGGGCATGGCGGTCGCCGCCGAGGGCGTCGACGGCCCCGCGCAGCTCGAAGCCCTGCTCAAGCTCGGCTGCCAGGAATGGCAGGGGCACTTCTTCAGCGAGCCCCTCGACGCCACGTCCTTCGAGCGCCTGTACCTCGCCTCGCTGCGCGCCGACAAACGCGCGTAAAGGGGTCAGAGCATTTTGTTCGTGTACGACGTCCTCGCCCGCGCCTTCTGGCAGGAGAACGTGCGCACGTGCTTCGCGCTGCTCGGGGACGCGAACATGAACTGGGCGGCGCGCCTGTCCGCGCAGGGGTGCCGCATGCTGTACGTCAGGCACGAGCACTGCGCGCTCGCGGCCGCCATGGCGTACGCGCGCAAGAACCGGGACGTGGGTGTGGCCACGGTCACGTGCGGGCCGGGCGTGACGCAATTGATCACAGCGCTCCCGGCCGCGGTGCGCGCCCACCTGCCGCTGGTCGTGTTCGCCGGCGAAGCGCCGCTGAAGAGCGGCTGGTACAACCAGGAGATCGACCAGGCGCCCCTCGTCGCCGCGACGGGCGCCGCCTACCACCGCCTGCACCTGCCCGAGCGCATGCCCGTGGCGATACGCGACGCCTTCCTGCAGGCGCGCCGCGAGCGCCGGCCGGTGGTGCTCGGCGTGCCGTTCGACCTGCAGAACCGGCCCTGGGACGGACCGGCGGACCTGCCCAGACCCTCGCACGAGCTGCTGCCGCGCCCTGCGCCGATGCCGCCGCATCCCGACGATGTGGCGAGCGCCGCGCGGCTCGTTGCCGGCGCCGAGCGGGTCGTGGTGCTCGCCGGCCTTGGCGCGGTCGAAGCCGGGGCGGCGGCCGCGTGCCGGGCGCTTGCCGAGAAGACCGGCGGCCTGCTGTCGACGACGCTCCCCGCGCGAGGGCTCTTCCACGACGATCGCTTCTGCATCGGCATCTCGGGCAGCTTCACGCCCGAGGTGGGGCTCGAGCTCCTGGCGCAGGCCGACCTCGTCATCGCGGTCGGCTGCTCGCTCGCCTATCACGCGGGCGGCGGCGGCCAGCTCTGGCCGAAGGCGAAGATGCTGCACGTCGACATCGACCCGGTGGCGGTCAGCCAGGGCCAGGAAGTGGCGCGCCATCATCTGCGCGCCGACGCTCGCCTTGGGATAGAGGCGCTGACGGCGGCGGTGCCGGCCCGCAAAGGCGCCTGGCGCAGCGATGCGCTGGCGGCGCGCATCCGCGACACGAAGCCCGACAGCCACGTCTTCGACATCGAGCCGGGGCTGCTCGACCCGCGCGACGTGGTCGAGTCGCTGGAAAAGGCCTTGCCGCGCGACTGGGAGATGGTCAACTCGAGCGGCCACTGCTCCTGGTTCTTCGCGCAGATGCCCTCGCGGCCGCAGGTGAATTTCCTCACCATCCGCGAGTTCGGCGCGATCGGCAACGGCGTCTCGTTCGCCATCGGCGTGGCCGCAGCGCGCCCGGAGCGCACCGTGGTGCTCTTCGACGGCGACGGCAGCCTGATGATGCACGTGCAGGAGCTCGAGACCATCAGGCGGCACGGGCTGAACATCCTGATCGTCGTGATGAACGACGGCGCCTACGGCTCGGAGCTGCACAAGCTGCGCTCCGAGGGGATGGCCGAGGACGGGTCGGTGTTCGGCTACTGCGACTTCGCCGGCATCGCGCGCGGCTTCGGGCTCGCAGGAAAGACGTTCAAGAATCTCGACGACCTGCCCAAGCTCGTCGCGGCGTTCGCCGCCAGCGGCGGCGCCGCGGTCTGGGACTTCCACGTCTCGGACAAGGTCGTCTCCCCGACCATCCGCCGCGCCCATCCCCACAAGCGGGCGTAGCTCCGGAATCGGGGTCAGAGCCCGATTTCGAGAATGGGTCCGATCGGACCCATTTTGCATTCTTATACCCCTTTTACCATGGCCGGTAGTCGCCAGCACCCTGCGCCTTCCGGACATCGCGATAGGGGCGTCTCAAAGCTTGAATCAGGCCCGTGCATCCCTGTCGCGGTCGAGCCGCACCTTCTTCAGGTCCGCCACGGTGATCAGCCGCTCCGCAGCGGCATGCGCGGCGGCCATCTCGGTGTTGGGCACGAGCACGAGCTGGCAGCCGGTCTTCGCGACTTCTCCGATGAGTTTTGCGATGGACCGGTCGCGTGCCGGATCCTTGTGCACGGAACGTATGTAGATGGCGCGGATGCGGTCCTTGAAGCGGCGCACGATGCCTGCGTAGATCTCCGGGTCGTGCTCGCCGCTGTCGCCGATGAGCACGAACGGAAGCTTCGGGTAGGTCGCGAGGATGTCCGCGATCGCCGTTTCCTTGTGCTGCTTCGGCATGCGCCAGCCGAAGTCGCGCAGCAGGAGGGGGCCGGCGGGGAGTCCCTGAAGCTCGAGGTATTCGGCGAGCGGCGCGTACAGGTTCCACGGGCTCTTGGAGACGTAGAAGAACGGGTTCACGCCGGCTTGCAGCGCGCGATAGAAGGCGGCGACGCCCGCGAAGGGCTTGCGCTGCCGCGCGCTCGACAGCGCGACGGTGAGGATCATGCGCAGCTTGCGCGTGACGTGGCTGTAGACGACCGTGTCGTCGATGTCGCTGATGACGCCGAAGCGTGCCGCGGAAGAGGGCACGAGGACGCGCGCGATGGCGCGCACCTCGGGCCGCCCGGCAAGTTCGACCGCGATGTCGTTCCAGCCCGCTTTGAACCGCCCGGCGAGCTCGGCGTGGAAATAGCCTTCCCGATCCGAAACGACAGGTTCTCCGGAAACGAAAAGCTTTGCGTGCGGCACTTCATCGCTCTCGAAGCGCTTGAAGAACTCGGCCAGGTTGCGCAAGCGGCGCTCCGGCCTGTCGGCGCCCGCGAAGCCCTCGTCCTCGAGCACGCGGCCGCACACGATGGCCCGGCGCGCGGTGCCGTAGCCGAGGTAGGGCAGGATGACGACCGGGTCGCGGTGCCGAGCCAGCAGCGCCCGCAGGGCGCGGTTCAAGGGTTCGGACCCACGCGCGGCACGGCGCTTGCACGTCCGCGGGGTGCAGCACCCACCCACTGGAGGTATCCCATGATGCAAGAACTCATCAATCAGGTCGCGCAGCGCACCGGTATCCCCGCCGAAAAGGCGCAAACGGCCGTCGATACCATAGTCGGATACCTCAAGGAGCGGCTGCCCGACCAGGTGTCCTCGCAGCTCGACAACATCGTGGCGGGCAAGGAGGGCGGCGGCGGCCTGGGCGATGCCGCCCGGAACCTGGGCGGCATGTTCGGCAAGAAGTAGCCCTACGCCTTGGGGGCGACGGTGACCCCGTTCACCTTGTGCCGGCTGATCGCCTCGCCGATCAGGCCCTTCGCCTTCACGTCCTCGACGAACTCCTTCAGGTAGCGCGCCGCCGTCTCGCGGCTCTTGGGCGTGCCGATCGACTGCTGCACGGCGGTGACCTGCCCGTCGAGGATGCGCGAGCCGGGGAGCCGCTGGGCGTCGGTGATGAGCCGCGGCTTCAAGCCGGCGAGCGCCTCGAGCTTGAGGTCGGCGAACATCTTGTAGGAGCCCTCGATGCCGTCGGCGGCGACGAGCTCGGCCTTCTTCAGCGAGCGCGTGAGGAAGAGATGGTAGGCGCTCTGGTCGGCCACCGCGATGCGCACGCCCGGCTGGTCGACGTCGGCGAAGCTCTTCAGCGGCGAGCCCGCCGGCACGAGGTAGGTGACCGGGATCTCGAGGTATGCCGGGGTGAAGGCGATCTCGTTGGCGCGCGCCGGCTCGTTGCCGAGGAAGGCGACGTCCCACATGCCTTTCTTCACGCCATCGGCGAGCTTGCCGGCGGCGTCGAACTTGACGAAATCGGGCTTCACGCCCAGGCGGCTCGCCAGCTCCCGGCCGAGGTCGGGAGCGATGCCCTGCGGGCTGCCGTCGGGCGCGTCCTTCAGGACCAGCAGGAAGTTGGAGTAGTTGAGGCCGATGCGGAGCTTGCCGGTCGGCGCGAGCTCGGAGACGGTGGCGGGAGAGACGCTCATTTAGGGTTTCGCCGCATAGAAAAGGTTGGTCTGGCTCTTCAGGTCGAGCTGCTTGAACTGCGTGAAGCCGGCTTCGCGCGCGAGCCGCTCGGTGCCCGCGGGGCCGAGGCAGGTGCCCAGGCCCGGGCCGCCGCGCGCGAGCGACTGCGTCATGCAATGGAAGATGCTGAAGCCGTAGAACATGGTCGCGACCGGGTTCGCGTTGTCCTCGACGCGGTCGGCGGCGCGGGGCTCGATGATGAAGAGCGTGCCGCCGGGCTTGAGCAGCGCGCGGATCTCCTTCAGCGTCGCCACCGGCTCGGCGAGGTCGTGGATGCAGTCGCAGATCGTGATGAGGTCGAAGCCCGCGCCGCGCTCGAGCTCGCGCGTGGTCTTCGCCTCGAAGCGGATGCCCTGCGGCGCCGCCGCCCTGGCGCGGCGGATCGACTCGGCGTCGGGATCGATGCCGACCACCTCGGCCTTCGGGAACGCCTTCTTCAGCGCGATGCACACGCGCCCCGAGCCGCAGCCCACGTCGAGCACGCGGCCGCCGGCGCGCAGGCCCTCCACCACTTGCGGGATCGCCGAGAGCCAGTAGTCGGTGAAGCGCGCCTCGTACTGGCCGCGGTTGATGAGGTCGAGCGCCTCCACGCAGTCGTGGCCGAACTCCTCGAAGCGCACGCCGCCGCCCTTCGCGAACGCGTCGACCACTTTCGGCGCCACCTTCATCAGCGCCGGCACCATCTCCCACATGCCGCCGACGAAATGGTCGGTGCCGTCCGAGGCGAGGAAGTAGGCGTATTCGTCCGCAAGGGAGAACTTTCCGTTTTCGTACTGCAGATATCCCGCGCTGGCCATGCCTTTCAGCCATTCCTCGACGTAGCGCGGCTGCAGTCCCGACGCTTTCGTCACCTGGTCCACGCTCATCGCGCCCTTGCCCTGCATGGCGCGGAACAGGCCGGTGCGCGTGCCCACGAAGGCCATGCCGGCGCTCATCGCGCCCGCCATGTCGCGGAACACGTGGTCGACGGCGAGCTTGACCTTCTCCTTATCCATTCGTCCGGCAATTATCGCCGGGTTTCGAGCAGCGGCACGAAGTCGTACTCGCCGATACCTTGCAGGACGAGAAAGGTTGCCGAGGCGTCGCCGCCGTTGGTGACGAGGTGCGGCCGGCGCGGCGGCACGGCGTAGGTCTCGCCGGGGCGCAGGCGCACTTCCTCCTTGGGGTCCTGCAGGAAGATGCGCAGGCTGCCCTGCAGGACGTAGAAGGTGTCCTGCACGTTGCTGTGGTAGTGCCAGGGCACCTTCTGTCTGGGCGAGATCTGCAGCTCGGTGATGCGGAAGCCCGGCCGCGCGGCGTGCTCGGCGCGGCGCTCGACCTCGTAGAGGGGTGCGTCGTCTTTCACGGGTTTCATGTGCTTATCATAGCGTCCCATGATCCACCCGAAACCGGTCACCCTCGAAGGCCACGGCGTGCGCCTCGAGCCGCTCTCGCGCGAGCACCACGACGGCCTCGCCGCGGCCGCCTCCGACGGCAAGCTCTGGGAGCTGTGGTTCACCAGCGTGCCGGAGCCCGAGCAGACGCACGCCTACATCTCCGGCGCGCAGGCCGGGCTCGAGGCCGGCCACATGCTGCCCTGGGCGGTGCGCGAGCTCGCGAGCGGGCTCATCGCCGGCTCGACGCGCTACCACGACATCATCGCCAACGTCGACCGCGTCGAGATCGGCTGGACCTGGTATGCGAAGCGCTGGCAGAAGAGCCACGTCAACACCGCCTGCAAGCTGCTGCTCCTCGGGCATGCCTTCGACAAGCTCGGCTGCAGGGTGGTGGGGCTGCGCACCGACAACTTCAACTTCACCTCGCAGCGCGCCATCGAGGCGCTCGGCGCGAAGAAGGACGGCGTCATCCGCCACCACTGGCCGCGGCGCGACGGCACCGTGCGCGACACGGTGATGTACAGCATCCTCGCGCACGAGTGGCCCGACGTGCGCCGCCACCTCGAGCTCAGGCTCGCGCGCCGGAAAGCCTCTTGACGTAGAAGTACCGCGCCGTTCCGGAGGCGGGAGTATTTTTCAACGCCGCAAACCGGCGGTAGCCGAGCTTCTCGTAGAACTCCGGCGCCTGGAAGGTGAACGTGTTGAGGTACACGAGCGCCGCGCCGCGCTTGCGCGCGACACGCTCGGCCTCGCGCATCAGCCTGCGACCGTGGTCCTTGCCGCGGGCCGCTTCGTCCACCCATAGCAGGTGCACATAGACGTAGTTCCAGGCGCAATCGGCCACCAGCCCGCCGACGATGCGGCGGCCCTCGCGCGCCGAGAGCACGAGGTTCCGGTAGCGGAAGGGGCCGGCGAAGGCGCGGTTGTGACGGATCAGGCCGTCGCGCACGATCTTCGCGACCGCCGACGCGCGCGCCTTCTCGACGACGACCCTAGCCACGCGTGACGTGCGCGGCGACGCAGCGCCAGCGCCCGTCCTTGCGCGCCCAGATGTCGGTGTAGCGCCCCTTGCCGGGCTGGCCGTCGCCTTTCACGTAGCGCGTCTGCGCATGGATGATGGCGAAGTCGCCCATCTTGCGGATGCGCACGTCGTGGCATTCGAGGTTCTTCACTCCGGCCGGCCGCGCGATCTGCGCGAGGAAGCCGGCGCGCTCGACGAGCGAGCCGTCGGGGTTGGTGTTGAGGAAGTCCGGCGCCAGGTGCTCCTCGAACCAGCCCGTGTCGGACTCCTGCACGGCGCGGACGTAGGCACGGTTGAGCTCTTCCAGGTTTTCGTTCATGGCCTTCTCCCGATTTCGAGAAGCTCGTTGAAATCCTTGGGCTGCGTCTCGTAGCGCGGCACGCCCTCGGGAATCGCGACCCAGGGCTGCGCGCTGCGCGTCCACAGGTGCGCCTGCGGCCGGATCCACGAGGTGTCGTCGAGCGTCCCCGGCCGCACCACCGCGAGCCCGGGGCGGTGCGGCGGCTCCGACCACAGGCGGATGCTGCAGAGCGGGCACACCTTTCCGGGCCGCGGCCGCCCGTCTGCGGCGAGCGGGGCGTCGGCGCGCACCTCGCCCTTCGCCAGCGAGAGCGCGGTGAGGCGCACCCACATCGACAGGCCGAAGGCGCTGCCGCTGCGCTTCTGGCAGTCGGTGCAGTGGCAGGCGTAGACGACGAGCGGCTCCTCCGCGATGCGGTACTGCGCCGAGCCGCAGAAGCACCTACCCGTGTAGGGAGCCGGCATCGTTTCGCTTGCGCTCGATGATGCGCCGCCACCACCGGGTGATCTGGTCCTGGCAGGGCGTGAGCACGTGCGAGAGCGCGAGCAGCGCCAGGCCGAGGAAGAGCGGAATCGCCGGGATCCAGCGCTCGGGCAGCAGGGCGGCGAGCACGAGCAGCGCGACGCCGGCGGCAGCGCAGATCCCGGAGACCCTCGCCTTCATGATCCGCCGTACCGGAAGAGCCATCGCCGTCCGGCAGCGGCGACCGCGAAGTAGACCGGGATGCCGGCGAGGAGCGCCATCGCGGCGATCCCGGGCGTGACGAACGCCCAGAGCGAGGTCGCGGCGCCGGAAGCCGCTTCGCAGAGCCAGGCCGTGTCGCTCGGCATCCCTCCGCTGTCGGCGCAGCGGCGCTCGGCGAGGACCAGCGCCACCGCAATGGCCGCGAAGACGCCGCAGATGACGGCGAGCGAATGGTTACAGCCGCACTTGGCGCCGGTTTCCATCAGCGCGTGGGCATTCAGGCCGTGGCCGCTGCGTCGTCGCTCACCTTGCGGGTCGGGTTGTCGATGACGATCGGCGTGTCGTAGTAAGTGAACGTCGGCTCGCTGCCGAAGGTGTCCGCGACCCGCTTGCGGAAAGCGTCGCCGTGCCAGCGCCTGGCGTCCTCGACGCTCTTCCAGAGATACACGCCGCCGCCGAGGCCCCGGGCCGCGTCGTAGAGGTAGTTTTTGCGGATGAGGTCGGGGTTGGCGCTCCAGATCGGCACGCTCTTGCGGAACGCCTCGACGACCTGCTCGCGAGTCATTCCCGCGGGCAGCTTGAAGGTCACGACTTCGGTGATCATGGCAGCCCTCCTATGGCTCGCTGTCCCGCACCAGCACGGAAAGGATCAGCGCGACCAAGGCTATCAGGTTCAGGACGGCGCTGGTCGCATGCGAATACTCCCATTGCGCGCGAAGCGCCATCCAGTTCTCCGGCAGCGTCGTCCAGTTGCTCGTCGCCTGGTTGGTCGGAAACGTAAACGTCCAGAACACGACCTGCGTCCCGGCGATGCAGAGAAACCCCGTCAGCGCCAGGCCGAACGCCTTGCGCCGGCCGCGCAGCATGATGGTCAGGACCAGCGTCGAGAGCAGCGCGCCGAAGACGACGCTGCCGAGCAGCGCCCAGCCCCGATAGATCTGCTGCACCGTCAGGTACTCGTCGCGCGACAGGCCGATCTTGTTGGGCAGCTCCAGCAGGTGCGCGAGCGCGGGCGCGAGCGCCAGGGCGGCGAACAGAAGGCTGAAGAAGCGTGCGGTGTTGAGTCGCAAGGCTCAGGCCGCGGCGCTGTCGACCTCTCCGCCGGCGGCACCGACGGGAAGATTGCAGTGCTGGCACGGAGAGCGCCGGTCGATGGTCGTCAGCGATGCGCGATCCCAGATCGAGAGCCGGACGAAGGGCTGCTTGCAGCGCGGGCACGGGAAATTCTTCACCATCAGGTTCCCCAGCACCCGGATGCCGAAGAGCGCGGCGAGAAGCAGGAGGAAGGTCGTCCAGAGCGGCCCGCGCCAGTCGAGCGTGTTGGGGATCAGCTCGAATGCGACGATTCCCCCGGCGAAGACGGCGAGCGGAACGAACCACAGTGCGTCCGCGATCCGCAGCAGCCGCACCGCCCTGCGGAACGCGGCCCAGGCCCGATCGTCGGCGGGGTCGCTCATCCGCTACAGCGGGATCGCCAGGAGCGTGTCGAAGCGGCGCGAGTCGCAGACGACGACGCGCTCGGCGTAGAGCGGCTCGGGGGCGAGGGCGATGCGGTCGAGGTAGCGGCCGCTCGCGAAGAGCAGCGCCTGGCCGTCCTGCATGACCCGTACAACGAGGAAACTCGATACGGAGCGGACCTCGGTTGCGGAAACCGATTCAACTAGACACGACGAAACAATGTGCCGATACCGTTGCGGCTCGTAGATATTGGCGTGGCGCAGCGAAGCGACGCGGTCGCGCAGCATGGCGCGGCCCTGGGCGAAGAGGACGGGGAGGGGGAGGCCGCGCGCCTCGTTCTCGGCGGTGGCGATGCGGTAGACGCCGTCCTCGGTGAAGAAGCCGGGCCAGTCTTCGAGCCGGTCGGCATCGAGCGCGGGCGCGTAGCGGGCATGCAGGTTTTCGACTTGTCTTTGCAAGTCCATTACATGTTCATGTGGCGGCGCCAGGCCTGCCACAGACCGCGCACGGCGGTCTCGGTGATGCGCGAGTCGCCCGAGCCGACGCCCGAGCCGCCCATCTCGATCACGGAGGCGCGCTCGGGCGAGCCGGCGACGCCGCGCTGCACGAAGCCGGTCGCGGCGCCGTCCTCCATCGAGATGTAGCCGGCGGGGCCGACGAGGTTCGCCTGCAGCAGCCGGCGCCGGGTCATCGCCTCGTCGTCGTCGGCGAAGCCGAACAGCGTCCAGTGCAGCTCCGTGCGCTCGACGCCTTTCGGCACCACCTGGCGCGCGGCGAGCGAGTTCCTGATCTGGTGCAGCACGAAGCCGGGAAAGAGCGAGAGGATCTGGATCGACACGCGGTCGCCGAATTCATCGGTCTGGTCAAGTATTTCTGGCGCTTGAAGCTGGAATTTCTGAGAACCAGCCGAGCGCATGCCGTCTTTTTCGTAGGCGTCGCCCTTGTCCTCGACCATCTCCGTGTAGGTGCAGTGGTGCGCGCCGTCGGCGGAGACGAACACGCCGCCGCCCTGCGTCAGGCGGTTGATGCGAAAGCGCGTGAAGAAGAGGTGCAGCAGGCTCGCATGGTACGTGTCCTTCACGTTGTCCATGTAGAGCTTCCAGTTGTTGGGCAGCACCTGCGTGTAGGTGCCGAGCAGCTTGAGCGGTTTCTTCAGCACGCGCGTGAGGCGGGGGAGAACTTCGGGGCCGATGTAGTCCCGCAGGCTGTTTCTTGCTGAAAGCGTGCCGAAGACCAGCCCGTGGATCGTCTCGACCTTGAATTGCTTGGGCGACTGGGACTCGGGCTTCGCCTCGGCGCTCATGCCGCCCTTGCCGGCGATGCCGCGGCGGAAGGCGACGCTGGTCAGGTTGCCGGCGTGGTCGTAGGTCCAGTTGTGGTAGATGCAGCTGAAGCGCTCGGCGCGCCCGCGCGCCTCCATGCAGATGAGGGCGCCGCGGTGCGCGCAGCGGTTCTCGAAGGCGTGGATCGCGCCGGCGGGGTCGCGCGCCACGACCACCGGCATGTCGCCGACGAAGGTGGTGAGGAAGCTGCCGGGGTCGGGGAGCTCGGCCTCCAGGCATAGGTAGCTCCAGGTCGGGCCCCGGAAGATGCGCGCCTGCTCCTCGGCATAGATGTCCTGGTCCTGGTAGACCCAGTACGGGACTCGCGTCGCGCCCTCGGCCGGCCAGGTTCTGTCGAGCATCGCCTGATTATAATGAGCCCGCCATGAGGATCCTTTTCTGCCTTCTGCTTTCACTCGCTTCGTTCAGCCTGCCCGCGCAGGAATGGCCGCAGCGGACGGTGCGCATCATCGTGCCGTTTCCCGCCGGCGGCAGCGCCGACCTGCTGCCGCGCATCGTCGGCGAGAAGCTCGCCGAGAAGTGGGGCCAGCCGGTGGTGGTGGAGAACCGCCCCGGCGCCGCCGGCAACATCGGCGCCACCGCCGTCTACCAGGCCGAGCCCGACGGCTACACGCTGCTCTCGGCGCCGCCGCCGCCGCTGGTCATCAACCGGCTCCTCTACCCGAAGCTCGGCTTCGACTCCACGCGCTTCGTGCCGATCACGGTGATCGCGGCGATCCCGAACGTGGTCCTCGTGCATCCGAAGACCGGTGTGAATTCAATCCAGGAACTGATTGAGCTTGCAAAGGCGAATCCCGGGAAGCTCAATTACGCCTCCCAGGGGAACGGCACCACCTCGCACCTCACCGCGGAGCTCTTCAAGACGATGGCGGGCGGGCTGAAAATCGTGCACGTGCCGTACAAGGGCACGGCCCCGGCGCTCGCGGACCTGCTCGCCGGGCAGGTGGAGATGATGTGCGACAACCTCGGCGTCTCGCTGCCGCACGTGAAGGCCGGGAAGCTGAAGGCGCTCGCGGTGGCGAGCCCGAAACGCATCGCCGCGCTGCCGGACCTGCCGGCGCTGGCGGAGACGCTCCCGGGCTTCGAGGCGGTGGCGTGGTTCGGCATCGTCGGCCCGCCGGGAACGCCGAGCGCGATTGCAGAAAAGGTTTCTTCTTCAGTAAAAGAAGCCTTGCAGCTTCCCGACGTGCGCCAGCGCCTCGCCGCCGCGTCGGCGGAGCCGATGGGCCTCACGCCGGCGCAGACCGCGGCGTACATGAAGCAGGAGACCGAGCGCTGGGGCGCGGTGATCCGCGCCGCCGGCGTCAAGCTGGAAAACTGAGATGGCGCTTCCCCGGGTCGCGATCCCCACCGGCGACCCGGCCGGCATCGGTCCGGAGATCGCATTCAAAGCCGCGATGGATCCCGCGGTGCGGGCCATCTGTCAGCCCGTCCTGTTCTCCGACCGCGCGGTCCTGCGGTCCCATGGCGTCGATCCCT
>Ga0247825_10000176_pt1 | contig 38066 bp, 42 predicted proteins | sample 13C_Vanillin_Day_FD_194413 | JGI IMG/M metagenome (GOLD analysis project Ga0247825, IMG submission 194413) | Soil microbial communities from agricultural site in Penn Yan, New York, United States - 13C_Vanillin_Day48 | ecosystem: Environmental > Terrestrial > Soil > Agricultural land | place... | reverse complement strand
CCCTGCACCAGCACGCGCGTGCCGTGAAGGACGCGGTGCTGGAAGCGGTTGAGGGCGGCATCCGGGTGCTTGCCTGCCTTGCCGAGAATGTGCCGCGCCACGATGCGGCCGCGGCCGTGGCCGCCGCCCGCGCCGCCGGCGCCCGCCTCGTCGGCTTCAACACCAATGGCGCGGTATCGCCGGTCGAGCGCTGCAAGCTCGGGGGCATCGGCGGTGACCGTGCGCACGATCTCTATGCGCCCGGTCGCATCGGCGTGTGCTCCCGCTCCGGCGGCATGTCGGCGGAAATCTGCTGGACGCTGTCGCGCGCCGGGCTGGGCGCCTCGACCTGCGTGTCCATGGGCGGCGACCCGATCGTCGGCATGCGCATGCTCGAGATACTGGAGATGTTCGAGGCGGATCCTGCTACGGACGCCTGTGTGATCTTCGGCGAGCCGGGCGGCACCCACGAGATCGAAGTCGCCGCGGCGCTGCGCGCCGGGCGCCTGAAAAAGCCGGTCGTGGCGCTGATCGTCGGGCTGTTCCAGGAGAGCTACCCTCCCGGCGTCAGCTTCGGTCACTTCGCCGCGGTCATCCGGGGCGAGAACGACACCGCGAGCGCGAAGCGCAAGCTCCTCGCCGCGTCGGGCGCCCGCGTCGCGGCTTCGCTGGAGGAAATCCCGGACCTGCTGCCCCGCGGCTAGCGCCAAGCGCCGCCGATGTGCAGGCTCAGGGCGAGCGCGCCCGCGCCGAGCGCCAGGCGCTGCCACGCGTTCAAGCGCTTCAGCAGGAAGCCTTGCGTCGCCGCCGCGACCAGCACGCAGACCGCCGTGACTTCCGCGAGAAGCAGCGCCATTCCCGCGGCGCCCGGCATGTCGCGAGCGAGGAGCGCCGGCTCGAAGACGAAGAGGAACGGCAGCACGTAGAGCATCACCGCGAGCCTCGTCGCCTCCCAGGCGGTGCGGAAGTAGCGGCTGCCGGCGATGGCGGAGGCCGCCAGCGCGGCCGCCGCCACCGGCGGCGTGATGGCCGACAGGCAGGCGAAGTAGAGGATGAAGAAGTGCGCCAGGTACGGGTCGAGCCCGTTGCCGACGATGATCGGCGCCGCGATCGCCGCCGTCAGGACGTATGCGCCTACCGTCGGGATCCCCGCGCCGAGGATGAGGCACATGATGGCGGTCGACAGCGCGGCGATGAACAGCGAGTCGCCCGACACCGCTTCCACCGCCCAGCCGAGCGGCACGGCCGCGCCGGTCGCGGTCACCGACTCGGAGAGCACGCCAACCGTTCCCATCACCGCCGCGATGCCCGCCCCGGCGAGCGCGCCGTTGCGCAGGCCGGCGACAAGCTTCAGGAAAAAATCCTTGAACTCCGAAGAAAGCCGGGGAGCTTCCGCGCCGTACAGGCTCGCGCGCCAGGCGGCCGGCGCGTACCGCCTGGCGAAGACCAGCGCGAAGCGTAGCGCGACCAGCACCGCTATCGAGTAGAACGCGGCGAAAGCCACGGAGCGCAGCGTCGCAAGCAGGATGGTCATGACGACGAGCGGCACGACGAAGAGCGGCAGGTAGAACCAGAGCTGCACCGCGTCGGGCGCCTGGTCGGAGCGGCGGATGCCGAGGCGGCGGGAAAGGAAGTACACCGCCGCCAGCACCGACACGTAATAGAAGACCGCCGGGATGATCGCGGTGACGACGATGTCGAAGTAAGGCACCGCCAGGAGCGCGGCCATGATGAAGGCGACCGACCCCATGACCGGCGGCACGATCTGGCCGCCCGTCGACGCGGTGGCCTCGATCGCCGCCGCGGTCTCGGCACTGTAGCCCTCGCGCTTCATGAACGGGATGGTGTAGGTGCCGCAGATCGCCACGTTCGAGACCGCTGCCCCGGTCACCATGCCCATCAGGCCGCTCGACACCACGGTGGTGAAGCCCGAGCCTCCGGGCATGACGCGCCCGATCGCCTTGCCTATCTCCGTGAAAGGACGGTTGCCGTCGAGCGCATCGAGCAGGCCGCCGAACACCATGAAGAGAAATATGTCGTTCGCGGAGATCGCCATGAACTGGCCGAAAAGGCCGCTGTAGAGCCCGGTCGATACGTTCGACACCACCGTCGAGAAAGGCGTATGGGGAGCGGCCCACTCGGCTGGAATGAGGTGGCCGAGCGCGTAGTAGCCGAGCGTGGCGAGCGACAGGACGGGAAGGACGAGCCCCCATTGCAGCCGCGTAGCCTCGAAGACGAGCGCGAGCAGGAGCACGCCGACGACCACGTCCTGCCTCGCCGGAAAGCCGGCGGCGTTGATCAGGGTGTCGTAGCGCAGGGCGATGTAGATCATGCAGAACGCCGCCCCGGCCGCCACCGCGAGCGGCCAGGCGCGCGCGAATCCGCGCCCAACCGAGGCGGCGGCGAGCGCGATCAGGATCAGGCCCGCGCCGAGGTGGACGTTCTGCACCAGCACCGACGGCAGGAACGCGGCCTGCGTCAGCGCCATGTGGAAGAGCGCCAGGCCGACGCCGAGGACCGTCGTCAGGCCGGCGACGGCCGCGGTCATGCCGCCCGCCCTACTTCAGCAGCCCGGCTTCGCGGTAGGCGCGCGCGGCGCCCGGATGCATGTTGTCGATGCCGTGGGGAAGGAACTCGCGCGTGAAGATGGAGGCGATGCCGCCGGTCTTGTTCACGTCGTCCAGATGCTCGATCACGAGGCGGACGTACTCGTAGGCGGCGTCCTCGGGGAAGTCCTTGTGCACGGCCACGTAGTCCGGGTTGGCATAGGCCGCCATTGCCTGCGTCTGCAGCGGCAGGGTGCCTGCGGGGATGTCGAGGATGCGGTAGGGCACGCCCCGCTCGTTGCGGGTCTTCTCGAGGATCGGCTTGTCGATGATGACGTAATGGAAAGGCTTGCCGGAAGCCTGCAGATTGATGATGCCCTGCGTCGGGCCGATCTTGTTGCTCGCGCCGTTCATCCACAGGTTCGCGAGTCCCACGTCGATCGTGCCGTCGAGCAGCCCATTGGTGATATCCGCGAACGAGAGGTACTGGAGCTGGATCTTGTCGAACACGCCGGCCGCCTTGAGCGTCTCCTCCATCATGAGCGTCGCCGTGCCGGCCTTCGGGCCGAGGGCGACGCGCCTCCCCGCGACGTCCTTCACCGCCTTCACGTCCGGCGCCTGCGTGACGAGCAGCCACACCGGCCAGGTGGCGTTCATCAAACCGCGCAGCTCGAGCTTACCCAGGCCGTTCTCGAAAGGCGGCTGCTTCTTGGAGGCGAGCCAGGGGCTCACCGGGTCCATGTTGACGACGAGCGTGCCCCAGGTGCCAGGATTCTCGAGCGTATAGCGCAGGTTGTAGAGGTAGCCCTGCGTAGGCTGGGAGCGCTGGCGCAGCCATTTCGAATGCCGCGCGAAGATGCGGTCGATGCTGAGGCCCCACTCGTATTCGCCGATGCCGGCCGGGGCTGTCAGGTGCGTGAGGCTGACGGGGCGCTGCTGGGCGCCGGCGGCGAAGGGCGCCGCGGCGAGGACGACAGCAAGGGCGTAGCGCAGAAACGCGGGCATTCGATTCTCCTCCTTGAGCACGCGACGGGATTGTCTTATTGTCGACAAGGATGCGTCGCCGTCAAGGAGCCCCGCCGTGCCGATCGCAGGTTTAAGACTCGCCCCGCAGGACTTCCGGCCCTTGGGAAAGGACCTCTCGCGCCCGGAATGCATCGTCGCCGATCCGGACGGTACGCTCTGGGTGTCGGACAACCGAGGCGCCCTGACCCGCATCGACCCGGACGGCGGGCAGGCGCTCGTCGGCAGCATGAAGGGTGCGCCCAACGGCTTCGCGCGCGAGGACGACGGCACCTTCCTCGTCGCCAACATCGAGGACGGCCGCTTCTACCGCCAGTGGCGCGACGGGCGCCACGAAGTGGTGCTCGACACCTGGGACGGCAAGCCGCTCGGCTCGGCGAACTTCGCCGGCCGGGGCGAGCAAGGCCGCATGTGGGCCAGCATCTCGACGCGCACGGTGCCCCGCTCGCGGGCGGTCCACGCCAACATCCCCGACGGCTACGTGCTGTGCCGCACCCACGGCCGCTGGGAGTTCGCGGCCGGCGGCTTCTGCTTCACCAACGAGGTGCGCGAGCGCGACGGATGGCTGTACGTGGCGGAGACGGCAAAGGGACGGATCGTGAAACTGAGAATCAACGAAAGGAACGCGAAACCTCAGCCCTATGGCCCGGATCCCGTGTTCCCCGGCGCGAAGGTGGACGGCATCACGTTCGATTCCGAGGGGAATCTCTGGGTGACGGAGATCACGCGCAACGCGCTCGTGGTAATCCTGCCCGACGGGCGCGCCGAGACGGTGTTCGAGGACCCCGAGGGCAAGACGCTCCTCATGCCGACCAGCATCACTTTCGTGGGCCGCGCCGCGCTGGTCGGCTCGCTGAAGATGGACCACCTCGCGGCGTTCGACCTCCCCGGCTAGAGCCGGTACACGCGCGTCGCGGTGCCGCGGAAGAGCAGCGCCTTCTCGCCCTCGGAGAAGCCGGCGGTGATGGCACGGTAGGCGCCCCACAGGCGCGCATAGCTGGCCATCAGCCGGTCGACCGGGAAGTTCGAGCCGAACATGCAGCGCGCCGCCCCGAACCACTCGATCGGCTGCAGCACGAAGGGACGGATGGAGTCCTCGGTCCAGCGGTTGTCCACCATGCCATAGCCGCAGAGCTTGACCGCCACGTTCGGGCAGGCGGCGAGCGCCTGCATGCCGCGCCGCCAGCCTTCCAGTCCGGCCGTGTCGCGCTCCACCGGCATGCCGGCATGGTCGAGGATGAACGGGATGCGCGGATAGCGCGCGGCGAGTTTCGCGAGGGTCGGCATCTGCTGCCAGTACACCTGCGCGTCGAACGACCAGCCGTAACGCTCGAGCAGTCCGAGGTTCGCCTGCCAGCGCTCGTCGGCCAGATAGTCTTTCGGCGCGCGGTTCAGCTTGGGGTCCGAGTGGCGGTTGAGCACCTGCCGCACGCCTCGCATCCGGGAAGAGGCGGCGGCATGCTTCTCAAGCTGCGTCTGTACCCCATCCGCTGAAAAATCGGCGAATGCCACGATCGCGTGCGGAAAACCGTCGGCATTGGCGATCTTCTCCAGCCACGCCGTCTCTGCGACCGGGTCCTCCGGGTCGAAGTTGGCCTGGACGTGCACCGACCTGTCGAGACCGAGCCCGGCCGCGTCTGCGCGCAGGTCGGCGACCAGGTAGTCGCGCTGGAGCGGGCTCAGATCGCCCCAGCCGCGATCGTGCATCGCGCCCCGGAGCCAGGGGTAGGCCCCGGCCCGGAGGTCCCAGAGGTGATGGTGCGAGTCGACGAAGCTCAGAGCGCCTTCGCCGCCTTGAGGTCCGCGATGAGGCCCTTCTGCCCCTGCTCCTCGAGGACGCGCAGCGCGAGCTTGGGATCGTAGGTGCCCTTGACGGCGGTCCACACGTCCTTCGCGCCCTTGTGCCACTGCGCCATTTCCGCCGGCGTCGGGCTGTAGCTCGCCACCTTGCCCTTCATCGCCGCGGTCGCCGAGTTGACCCACGCCACGTCGAGCGCGTACATCTCGCGCGCGAGGTCGGCGCCGGTCTTGGCGAGCGCCTCCTTCGCATACGCCGGCAGTTTCTGGTAGCGGGCGAGGTCCATCATGATCGGGTGCGCGCTGTAGGCGCCGCGCACCTCGGTGACGTGCTTCACCACCTCGTAGAACTTGCCGGCGGAAGTGAACGCGTCCTGCAGGTACATGCCCTGCACCACGCCCGACTGCAGGCCCTCGTAGAGCTGCGACCAGTCGTAGGGCACCGCCACGGCGCCCCAGGCCCTGACCAGCGTGAACTCGGTCGGGCTCTTGGTGACGCGGATCTTGAGGCCTTTCAGGTCGGCGGGCACGCGTACCTGGCGCTGCGTGTTGACCACGTTGCGGAAGCCGCCGACTGGCACGACGGCGATCACGTGTACTTTCATCTCCTTCTCCGCGCGCTGCGAAAGCTCCTTGCCCAGCCACGCGTTCATGATGCGGTTCGCCGTATCCGCGTCCTTGAAGATGTACGGCAGGTTGATGAGGTCGAAGCTGGTGCCGAAGGCGCCGACGTTGCCGCTCGACACCGTGGCGATGTCGACCTGCCCGAGCTTCATCTGCTCGACGCAGGCGTGCTCGCTGCACAGCGAGCCGCCGGCGTGCATCGCCACCTCGATGCGGCCGCCGGAGTACTTCTCCAGGTTCGGCTTCAGGATGTCGTTCAGGCCCTTCCCCAGAGACCACGCCGGGGCCGCGGCGCTGCCGACCGAGAGCCGGATCTTCTCCTGCGCCCAGGCGGGATGCGCGGCGAGCGCCGCGCCGAGCAACATGCCGATCATCGCGCTTCGTTTCATTTGCTGCCTCCTCTTTCGGTGAACGTCAGATTTCCCGGATGTTGTCGCGCAGGCCGAGCCGCTCGCCGCGGCGCAACGCCCGCAGGTCCTCGGCGAGCACGCGCAGCCCCGCCGCGGCGACCAGCGCGCCGCTCACCGGCAGGACCATGACCAGCCAGCGCTTGGGCGCGTTGCCGAGCTCCCAGTAAGTCCCGGGGATGCGCTCGGCGACTTCGTAGCCGTACACCACGATCATCAGGCCGGCCGCGACGAAAAGCAGGTTCCAGAGCGTCTCGAGCAGGCCGGCGACCCGCGCCGGCACGTAGTCGTAGATCATCTGCATCGCGATGCTTTCGCGCTCGCGGATCGAGAGCGCGAAAGCCAGCATCACCAGCCACACGTTGGCGACCAGGGTGAGCGTGTCGCCCCAGAACGGGGGATCGTTCATGACGCTGCGCATGAAGACCGTGTAGAGCGTGAAGCCGACCATGGCCGCGAGCATCGCCACGCAGGTCCAGGTGATTGCCTTGCCGAGGAGAAAGTCGAGCGCCCTCATATCAGGCCCAGGGCGCGCGGGATGCCCAGCGTGAGCACCGGCACCGCGAACATCAGGAACAGCACCAGGACTTCGATCAGCATGTAGGGCACCATCTCCACGGCGACGCCCTCGAGCTTCGCCTTGGCGATGAACGACGCGAGAAAGTAGCAGGCGCCCACGGGCGGCGTCACCATGCCGAGCAGGAAGCCGACCACCACCACCAGGGCCGACTGCACCGGCGGAAAGCCCGCCGCGGCGCTCGCCGCGATGAGCATCGGGCCGAAGATGATGATGTTGGCCGGCGCGTCGAGGAACGTACCGATGAGCAGGATCACGCCCACCAGCACCACCACGAAGAGCACCGGGCTCGCGGCGAAGCCCGCGAGCCACTGCTCGAGTATGGCGATGGTGCCGAACTTGGCGAGCAGCCAGGAGAAAGGCCCCGACGCGGCGATGACGATGAACACCGAGGCGGACAGGCGCACCGCGCGCGTGAAGGCGCCCGCGAGATCGGCGAGCGTCAGGCTGCGGTAGAGAAAGGCGCCGACCAGGAACGCGGCCGCCGCAGTCACGGCGCCGGATTCCACGGAGCTGAACCAGCCGCCGAGGATGCCGCCCACCAGCACCACCGGGATCACCAGCGCGCCGAGCGAGCGCCACAGCGCGCGCGCCACCCGGGCGATGCTGAAGCCCTCCTCGCCGCGCTCGTAGCCGCGGCGCACCGCGATCCAGTAGGTGACGGTCATCATCATCAGGCCGATGAGGACGCCGGGCACGATGCCGCCCGCGAAAAGTGCGCCCACCGAGAGATTCGCCGCGCTCGCGAGGATGATCATCGCGATCGAAGGCGGGATGATGCCGCCGATGGTCGAGGCGACCGCCGTCACCGCGGCCGAAAACTCGGGGGTGTAGCCGGAGCGCTTCATGGCGGGGATGAGCACCGTGCCGACCGTAGCGGTGTCGGCGACCGCGGAGCCGTTCATGCCGGCGAAGAACATGCTCGAGACGATGTTCACCTGCGCCAGGCCGCCGCGCATGCGCCCGACGATGGCCCGCGAGAGGTCGAGGATGCGCCCCGTCACGGCGGAGCTGTTCATCAGCTCGCCGGTGAGAACGAAGAACGGGATCGCCACCAGCGGCAGCTTCGCCACCGCCTCGAACATCTGGTGGGGCACGGTGAGAAGCGGCGTCTCTCCCGTCGCCATGATGTACGCCGCGGGAAGCACGATCATCGCCAGCGCGATCGGCATTCCCAGGAGGATCAGGATAACCAGCCCGGTGCAGAGGAGCAGGCTATCCACGCGCCGGCTACTTGCGCATGGTCCGGCCGCGCGGCCCGAGCTGCTCGGGGAGCGTGCGCCAGGCGTCCTCGATCCAGTGGCAGAGGACGCGCCGCGTGTCGCGCGGATCGATGATGTCCGGGACGCGGAATTTTTCTGCCGTGAGGAATGGCGAGGAGAGGCGCTCGTAGTGCCGCTCGAGCTCGGCGAGGCGCGCCGCGCGCTGCTCCTCGGGGAGCGCGTCCAGCTCCCGGCGGTAGGCGGCGGCGATGCCGCCTTCGAAGGGGATCGAGCCCCAGGTGGCCGAGGGCCACGCGTAGTGAAGGTTGATGCCCTGCAGGCGGCCGTAGGCGGTGCCGGCCAGGCCGAAGAGGCGCCGGATGACGATCGCGCACCAGGGCACCCGGCTCTGCTCGATCGCCGAGACGACGCGGATGGAGCCGCGCACGTTGCCCATTTTCTCGCCATCGACGCCCACCACGGTGCCGGGCTGGTCGACGAAGTTCACGATCGGCAAGTGGAAGGTATCGCACAGGTCGATGAAGGTTTCCAGCTTCTCCGCCGCCGGCCGGTTCAGGCCGCCGCCCATGTGGTAGGGGTCGTTCGTGATCACGCCGACCGGATAGCCGTTGAGCCGCGCCAGGCAGGTGACCGCGGAGCGCCCGTAGTTGGGCGCGATCTCGAAGAGGGAGCCCTTGTCGAGCACCATCTCCAGGATGCGCCGCGAGCGATACACCTTGCGCTTCTCGCGGGGGATGATGGTGAGGAGCTCCTCCTCGCGCCGGTCGGGGCCGTCCGCCGGTTCGACGCGTGGCGGCAACTCGAAGACGCTGTCGGGAACGTACGAGAGGAACCGGCGCACCTGCTCGAAGGCGTGGTCCTCGCTCTCGGCCTCGTTGTCGATGACGCCGGAGACGCGCGTATGCATCTGCGAGCCGCCGAGCGCCTCCTTGCCGATCTCGTTGCCCATCCCCGCGCGGCCGACCACCGGCGGGCCGCCCGCGAACACCTGGCTCGTCCCCTTCACCATCACCGAGAAATGCGCGCAGCCGGCCTTCAGCGCACCGAGCCCCGCGCAGGGCCCGAGCGCGATGGCGGCGATGGGGATGTATCCCATCAGGCCGACCATGGGCCAGGTCGGATAGCCGGGGATCTTCGTGCCGCCCTGCTGCTCGACGAGCCGCACGCTGCCGCCCGCGCTTTCCACCAGCCGCACCAGCGGCAGGCGGTGCTCGAGCGCATAGTTGTCGGCGTAGATCCACTTCTCGGACACCGTCGCCTCGGAAGAGCCGCCGCGGATCGTGTAGTCGTCGATGTCGAGCGAGACCTTGCGCCCGCCGATGCGCCCGGTGCCGATGATCGCGTTCGAGGGACGCACGCGCACCAGCCTGCCTTCCTTGTCGTACTCGCCCTTCCCCGCGAGCGCGCCGATCTCGAACCAGCTGCCGGGGTCGACCAGGCGCTCGATGCGCTCGCGCGCCGTGAGGCGTCCCGCCTCGTGCTGCCGCCGCACGCCTTCCTCGCCGCCGAGCGCGTAGGCGAACTGCTTCCTGCGATCGATCTCGTCGACTTCGGGTTTCCAGCTCATGGCGAAAGAGTTTAACATCCGGTGTCTGATTGTCGACAATTCACAAGACCACCGCATGGCATTCGAAAAGCACGTAGCGGAGCACGAGCGACGCAAGGCGCACGCCCTCGCGATGGGCGGCGCCGAGCGCCTCGCCAAGCAGAAGGCGCAGGGACGGCTCAACGCGCGCGAGCGCATCGAGCGCCTGTTCGACGCCGGCACGTTCCTCGAGATCGGCATGTTCGCGCGCAGCGACCGGCGCGAGGAATGGGACCGCACCCCGGCCGACGGCAAGGTCTGCGGCTACGGCCGTATCGCCGGCCGCGAGGCCGCGGTGGTATCGCACGACATCACGGTGAAGAGCGCCTCGTCGAGCCCGATCAACGTGCGCAAGATGGGGCACATGCGCAGGACCGCGCTCGCGAACGGCATGCCGCTCGTGCTGCTCAACGAGTCTTCCGGCGCCCGCATCCCCGACACCATGGGCGCGATCGGCACCGGCACGCTCGGCCAGGACCCGACGCAGTTCGTGCGCATGCGCGAGATCCCCTACGTATCCGCAGTGCTCGGGCCGGCCTTCGGCACCGCGTGCTGGTTCACCCAGCTCTCCGACTTCGTGGCGATGCGCAAGGACGCGCAGCTCGCGATCTCGAGCCCGCGCGTGACCGAGATCGCCATCCGCCAGAAGATCGACCCGCAGGAGCTCGCCGGCTGGCGCATGCAGGCCGAGGTGGTGGGCAAGGTCGACTACGGCGTCGACACGGATGAGGAAGCCATCGACCTGCTGAAGAAGTTCCTCTCCTACCTGCCGAGCCACCACAACGAGATGCCGCCGCGCGCCGCCGTGCCGGCCGGCGCGGACGAGGGCTCGCGCGGCCTGCTCGAGCTCGTGCCCGAGGACCGGGCCAAGGTCTACGACATGCGCAAGGTCGCCGCGGCGATCTGCGACCCCGGCAGCGTCTTCCCGCTCAAGGACCGCTTCGCGCGCACCGCCTTCACCGCGCTGGGCCGCATCGACGGCCAGGTGGTCGGCATCCTCGCCTCCAACCCGATGTTCAAGGCCGGCGCCATGGATCCCGATTCCTGCGACAAGGCCACCGCGTTCCTCGTGCTGTGCGACTCGTTCAACATCCCGATCGTGATCCTGGTGGACACGCCGGGATTCCTCATCGGCGTCGAGGGCGAGCGCCGCAAGGCGCCGGGCAAGGTGATCAACATGATGTCGGCGCTGCAGATGTGCAGCGTGCCGAAGTTCTCGATCGTGATGCGCAAGAGCTACGGGCAGGCCTACCTGAACATGGGCGGCACGCGCAACACCGACGAGATGCTCGCCTGGTACAGCGCCGACGTCGGGTTCATGGATCCGAACGTCGGCGTCAACGTGGTCTACGGGGTGAAGCGCGAGGACGATCCGAAGCGCTTCGAGGAGCTGAAGCAGGAGATCCAGCGCGACAGCTCGGCCTACGACCTCGCCGGCATCTTCTCCGCGGTGGCGGTGATCGATCCGCGCGAGTCCAGGCAGTGGCTCTCCCGCCTGCTGGAGGTGCACCAGAAGCGCCCGACCAAGGGCGTCGGGCGCCACCTTATGGGCGGCTGGCCGACGACGTTCTAGCATTCTTCAAACGACAGGAAAGGGGACGCTCCCAGTGGCAACCGAGAAAGTCAGGGCGGAAATCACCGGCACGGTATGGAAGATCGTGAGCCAGCCCGGGCAGCAGCTCGCCGAGGAGGACACGATCCTCATCATGGAGTCCATGAAGATGGAGATCCCGGTCATCGCCCCGGTGAAGGGCACCCTCGCCTCGCTCCTGGTCAAGGAAGGCCAGGAAGTGTCCGAAGGCCAGGACGTGGCGGTCATCGAGACCTGACCGTGGTCGCCGCGAAGGCCTCCGCCCGCGCCGCCCCGGCCGCCGCCGAAGCGGTCTACGCGTGGTCGCCGAGCCCGGCGGCGCAGACGCTCTCCCTTCCCGAGCAGATCGCCGAGCGCATCGGCAACGCCATCATCCGTGGCGGCTACGAGCCCGGCGCGCGCATCCAGGAGCAGGAGGTCGCCGACCAGTTCCAGGTCAGCCGCGGGCCGGTGCGCGAGGCCCTGCGCATCCTCGAGCGCGACGGCCTGGTGCAGATCAACGCGCGGCGCGGCGCGCAGGTCACGCAGCTCGACATCGACGAGGTGAACGACCTCTTTGAGGTGCGTGCCTCCCTCATCGGCCTCGCCGCCCGCCTCGCCGCCGAGCGCCGCGATCCCCAGCTCATCGCCAGAATGCGTGCCAGCCTGGAGCGGCTCGCGGAGGTGGCCAGGAAGGCCGACGCCGACGCCTACGCCAGCGCCGTGTACCGGCACAACATCATGCTGGCCGAGGGCAGCGGCAACCCGTTCGTGCACCGGATGGTGGCCTCGCTTTCGCACCAGACGCTGCGCTATTCCCGCCTCGGCCTGTCCACGCCCAAGCGCCGTGCCGAGTCCCTGCGCAACTGGCGGCTGCTCCTCAATGCGATCCAGGCCAGGAAGCCCAAGGTGGCGCAGGCGGCGGCGGAGAGCCTCGTGCGCGCCTCGCGCGACTCCGCGGTGAAGCTGCTGCGCAAGGAGCAGTCGGGTTGAACCTGCAGGACTGGGTGGGGCGCACCCAGTCGCAGCGCGACACGCCCACGACCCTGCGCGTCGCGGAGCTCGCCGCGACCCTGGACGATCCGACCTCCTACCCGGCGGGCGCCGAGATCCCGCACGGCTGGCACTGGATCCTGTTCCACGCCATCGGCCCCACGTCGGTCCTCGGCCCCGACGGCCACCTGCCGCGCGGCGAGTTCCTGCCGCCGGTGATGCTGCCGCGGCGCATGTGGGCGGGTGGACGACTGCGCTTCCACAAGCCGCTGCGGGTCGACGAGCCGGTCGAGCGTGAATCGAAAATAATCTCGGTAGCCGAGAAGACCGGTCGGAACGGGCAGCTGGTCTTCGTCACCGTGAAGCACGAGCTGCGCGGACCGGGCGGGCTCGCGATCGAGGAAGACCAGGACATCGTCTACCGCGAGGCGTCGGCCGGTGCGGCCACGCCTCCCCCGCCGCCGCACCGCGACGCCGCCTGGGAGGCCGAGATCCGGCCCAACGAGGCGCTGCTGTTCCGCTATTCGGCGCTCATCTTCAACGCGCACCGCATCCACTACGACCGCGACTACGCCGTGCGCGTGGAAGGCTACGGCGGCCTGGTGGTGCATGGACCGCTCATCGCCACGTTCCTGCTCGAGCTGGCGAGGAAGAACGGCGCCCGCCTCGCCTCGGTCGCCTATCGCGGCGTGTCGCCGCTCTTCGATGGCGCGCCGTTCCGCGTGCGCGGACTGCCGAAAGGCAAATCGCTCAACCTGTGGGCGGAAACCCCCGCAGGCAGCCTTGCCATGAGCGCGACCGCGGAGCTCGCCTAGCCCTTCGCCCGGGCGGAGAGGTAGCGCTCGAAGAACCCGACGGCCGCCAGGGCGTCGGCGGCGTTGGCCATCTCGTCGTAGACCGGGATGCCGCGCGCCACCGCCTCGCCGCGGAACTCGCGGCGGCGCCGCTCGGAAACCTCGCCGCCGTCGGAGCGCAGCACGAGCGCGAAGTGCGCACGCCCCGGGTTGCGTTCGCGCGCCCGCAGCACCGCCTCGACGAGGTTGCGCAGGAAGTCGGCCCGCTGGTCGGTGGAGGCGATGAACACCGGCAGGTTGATGTGCACGACCACGGCCTCCGGCGCCGCGTGCTCGAGCACGATGTCGAGGATCTTCTCCGCGATGCGGCCGTCCTCCTGCCGCATCGTGTACGCCGGCGTGTCGATCGGGTTCACGATCGAGGTTCCCGGCAGGAGCTTGAGCGCGGCGAGCGCGTCGATGCCCGGCTGCGGAATCGGCGAGACGTCCAGCCCGCGCAGGCCGAAGGCGTCCGCCGCGAGCACGCTCGTGCCGCCGCCGTTGCCGAAGAGCACGCAGCGACGCGTCGGCCGGTCGCGGCGCGGCGTGAGCGCCTGGAAGGCAAGCAGCACGTCGAGGAACTCGTCGAGCGTGCGCACGAGCGCGACGCCGGTCTGCCGGGCGAGCCCGCGCCAGATCTCCACGCCGGAGGCGAGCGATCCCGTGTGCGAGGCGGCGGCGCGCCGGCCCTGGCCGGTCTGGCCGCCGAGCAGCACGACCACCGGCTTCGCCCCGCGCGCTTCGCGCAGCACGCGCACGAAGGCACGGCCGTCCTTGATGTCCTCGGCATAGAGCCCGATGACGCGCGTATCCGGGTCCGCGAGGAAGTACTCGACCAGCTCCGCCGGGCCGACGTCGGCGCTGTTGCCGAGCGTGACGAGCCCGCTGTAGCGCAGGCCCCGGTTCTGGCCGCGCAAGATGATGTCGACGCCGAGGCCACCGCTCTGCGTGATGATGCCGACCGGCCCGGGCTCGGGGCTCGCCCCGCCGATGAAGGCGAGCTTCCCTCGGGGCGAGTACACGCCGAGGCAGTTCGGGCCGAGCACGCGCGTGCCCGCCGCCTTCGCCGCCTCGACCAGCTCTCGCTCGAGTCCCCGGCCCTCCTCGACCTCGCCGAAGCCGCTCGACATGACCTGGGCGTAGCGCACCTTGCCCGCGCCCGACGCGATGAGCTTCGGCACCTGCGCGGCGCCGACCGCGACGTACGCGAAGTCGATCGGCTCGCCGACCTCGGCGAAGGACTTCACCGCCGGCAGGCCCTCGATGGTGGCGGCGCTCGGATGGATGGGGACGAGCCGGCCATCGAAGCCGAGCGCGCGGCTGTGGCGGATGAACTCGTTGCCCGGGGTCACGGCGCTCGACGAAGCGCCGACGACCGCCAGCACGCGGGGACGGAAGATCGGCGAATAGCGCTGGTAGGCGTCCATCTCAGGAACCCGGCAGCACGATCCTGGCGTCGCACGCCACCGCGCCGCGTGGCGAGACGATCAGCGGGTTGACGTCGAGCTCGGCAATGTCGCCCTCCAGCTCGACGAGCAGCCCGCCCGGGCCGCCGATCGCCATCATGGCGTCGAGCAGGCTCTTCTCGTCGACCGCCGGGCGCCCGCGCGCGCCGCGCAGCAGCGGCGCGGCGCGCAGCTCGTCGATCATGTCGAGCGCATCGCCCCGCTCGAGCGGGCAGACGCGGAACGCGGTGTCGGCGAAGATCTCGATGAACACGCCGCCGAGGCCAAGCATCAGCACGGGACCGAAGCGTGCGTCGATGACGCCGCCGATGGCGAGCTCCACGCCGGCCGGGGCCATCTCCTCGACCAGCACGCCGTCGAGGCGCAGCCCCTTCGCCCGCGCCAGCTCCTCCATCTCGCGGACCGCCGCGCCCGCCGCCCGGGCATCCGCCAGCCCGAGGCGCACGCCGCCGACGTCGCTCTTGTGCGACGCGTCCGGGCTCACGAGCTTGACGGCGAACGGGCCTGACATGCCCTCGAGCGAAAGTGCCGTGCCAGGCGCGATCGTCACCGCGCGCGGCACCGCTACGCCATAGGAGGACAGTGCGCGCTTCGCGGCAGGCTCGTCGAGCACCTTGCGCCCGGCCGCGCGTGCCTGCGCGAACAGCTGCGAAAGCAGGGGTTTCATGCTGGAGCGCTCATTGTAGACTTTAAGACAAGACCAATTCCCGCCCGCCGATGAAACGCATCCTGGTCGCCAACCGCGGCGAGATCGCATGCCGCATCCTGCGCACCTGCCGCCGCCTCGGCCTCGAGACGGTCGCCGTGCATTCGGAAGCCGACGCAGCATCTTTGCACGTGTCGCTCGCCGACCGTGCGCTGCCGATCGGCGGCCCTGCGCCCGCGCAGAGCTACCTCCTCGGCGACAAGATCATCGAGGCGGCGTGCGCCGCGCGCGTGGATGCTGTGCACCCGGGCTACGGCTTTCTCTCGGAGAACGAGGACTTCGCGCGTGCCGTGCAGGCCGCAGGGCTGGCCTGGATCGGGCCGGACCCGAAGACGATCGAGGACATGGGCGATAAGGAGCGCGCCCGCCTTCTCGCGAAATCGGCCGGCGTGCCCGTGCTCCCGGGCAGCGCGCGCTTCGCGCCCGGAGACAGCGCCGGCCTCGACGCGGCGGCGAACGAGGTCGGGTTTCCGCTCCTGGTGAAGGCGTCCGCCGGCGGCGGCGGCATCGGCATGCGCCGCGTCGGGCGGCCGGAGGACCTCGCTGCGGCCGTCGAGGCCACGCAATCGATGGCGGCGCGCGCCTTCGGCGACGGCACCGTGTATCTCGAGCGCTTCATCGCCGAGGCGCGCCATGTGGAGATCCAGGTGTTCGGGTTCGGCGACGGCGAAGCCGTGCACCTGCACGAGCGCGACTGCTCGATCCAGCGTCGCTTCCAGAAGATCGTCGAGGAGAGCCCCGCCCCGGGGCTTCCGGCTGGCATCCGGGAGGCGATGTGCGAGGCGGCGGTGGCGCTGTGCCGGCAGGAGCGCTACCGCGGCGCCGGGACCGTCGAGTTCGTGCTGGACGCGCAGTCGGATCGGTTCTACTTCCTCGAGATGAACACGCGCATCCAGGTCGAGCACCCGGTGACGGAGATGGTGTGCGGCCTCGACCTGGTGGAGCTGCAGATCCGCCTCGCGCGCGGGGAGCGCCGCCCGGTCGCTTCGCAGGCGCAGGTGCGCAGCGGCGGTCACGCGATCGAGTGCCGCCTCTATGCCGAGCGCCCGGCGAAGGGATTCCTGCCAGCCCCCGGCGTGCTCGCCCGCTTCGAGGTACCGGCAGCCGGGCCCGAGGTGCGCATCGATACCGGCGTGCGCTCTGGCGACCGCATTACGCACTTCTACGACCCGATGATCGCCAAGGTGATCGTCCACGGCCCGGACCGCGGCGCCGCCATCGAGCGCATGCTCGCCGCCCTGGCCGGAATCCGGATCGAAGGCGTCGACACCAACCTCGCCTTCCTGCAGCGCGTCATTGCCCATCCCGCGTTCCGCGCCGGCGAGGTACGCACGAATTTCGTCGAGCGCCACAAGGCCGGCCTGCTCAGCTAGCGATCGCCCGGTTCAGCGCCGCCAGCGCCAGGCAGCCGCAGGCGCCGAAGGCGAGCACGAACGGCACATTGCGTCCGAGGGCGAGGCGCCGCACCGGGACACCGAAGGTGGTCGCCGCCGAGGCGACCGGCAGGGTCCAGATCGCCAGCATGGAGCTCAGCATCCAGCCGAATACCACGACATAGGCGAGAACGAGGTGCGCGATGCCGCGGTGCGCTTCGGCGAGGAGCGGGAACAGCAGCGTCGCGGTGATCATGGGGTGCACGCCGGCGAACCCGGCGCCGGCGATGAGGGCCACTTCCGCGGCGATGAGCACCGACGGCACGCCGCCCAGCCCCGCGATCGCCGCCGACACGCCCTTCCCCATGTCCGCGGAGGCCACCACCGCCCCCAGGCACATCGCCATGGTGATCACGATAACCTCGTCGGAGAGCCGCGCCAGCGTCGGCGGTACGCGCCCCAGTGCGCGGCGCAACGACGGGCGTCCCCTGCGCAGCAGGTACAGGACGCACACGGCCGGCACCAGGAGCACGACCGCCTCGAGGTTGCGCAGTCCCGTGGCCACGCTCAGCGCAATCACGAGCGCGACCAGGAACGCCGAAGGCAGCGCGAACGCAGCGGTGCCGCGCAGCGGCGCGGCCAGGGCGGATCCGCGCACGTCCCGGAAGAAGAACGCAGCCGAGAGCGCCCAGCCGAGCGCGGCGAACGCGAGGCCGAGCGCGACCAGCTGCCACGCGGCGATGCTGGGGACGAGCTGGCTCGCGATGGCGCTCGAGACGAAGAACGGCGACCAGCACACCGCGAGGCCGAGGCCGCGAACCGCGCTCTCGGCGAAGCGCACCCGCCGCTCCTCGTCGAGGTCCTGCGGCAAGGCCGAGCGGGCAATGACGTAGCCCCCGATCATGAGGAAGGCGCCGAGCAGGTGTCCCAGGCCCTGAACCCAGAGCTCGCGCTGTGGCTCGCTCCACGCATCGATGCGCCCGCGCGTCTCGCGCAGCAGCGGGCTCTCGTCGGCCGTGGCGCGCAGCAGCATGATCGTCGGGATGAAGGCGCCGAAGATGATGCCCGCCTCGAGCCCGGCGCGCACCGGTGTCCATGCGCCGCCGCGCCAGACGCTCCACGCCGCGAGCAGCGCGGTGAGGAGCGACAGCACGCGGATGTGCATGCTCGCGCGCGGAATTGCGCACGCCAGGAACCCGGCGAGGTTCAGCATCGCGAGCGTGCGCAGCAGCGGCGCGGCAGACAGCAGGTACAGGACCACCAGCAGCCAGAGCGAGCCGAGCAGCGTTCCCGACAGCCGCTGCAGGGGCGTGAGCGTTTCGCTGCCGCGGGAGGAGGCCGTCATCGCGGAATTGTATGATTGTCGACATGGCGACCGGGAGGCAAAGATGACCAGCGAAGTGAACCTGTCCGTCCACGAGCGCGTCGCGACGGTGACGCTCCACCGCCCGGAGAAGCTCAATGCCCTGACCACGGCGGGCTTCGTCGGGCTCTCGCGCACCCTCGCCGAGGTCGCGGCGAACGACGACATCGGCGTGGTGATCGTCACCGGCGCGGGCCGGGCCTTCTGCGCCGGCGGCGACGTGGCGAGCATGGCCGCCGACCGGGAGTTCAGCGAGCCGACCCTCGAAGGCAGGGCGCAGCGCCTGCGCGAGGCGATGGAATGCGCGCGCCTGCTGCACGACATGCCCAAGCCGACCCTCGCCATGGTGCGCGGCGCTGCCGCCGGGGCGGGGCTTTCGATCGCGCTATCGTGCGACCTGCGCATCGCCTCCGCGAGCGCGCGCTTCATCACCGCCTTCAAGGAGGTCGCCTACTCCGGGGATTTCGGCGGCAGCTACTTCCTCACCCGGCTCGTCGGTCCGGCAAAGGCAAAGGAACTGTACTTCCTCTCGGACAAGCTCGATGCCGAGCAGGCGCTGCAGCTTGGCATCGTCAACCGGGTGGTGGCGGATACGGGGCTCGAACAGGAGACGCAAGCGCTCGCGGCGCGGCTCGCCGCCGGGCCGGGGATCGCCTACCGCTACATGAAGCGCAACCTGAACGCAGCGGAAACGGGCAGCCTCGCGGAAGTCATGGACCTCGAGGCCTGGCACCACACGCGCTGCGGCATGACCGAGGACCACCTCGAGGGCGCGCGCGCCTTTGTGGAGAAGCGCAAGCCGCTCTTCAAGCGGCGCTAGGCGGATTTTGGGAGACGGGTACCGATCGACCCAATTCGGGCTTTTCGAACCCCGTCCGCATGGCCGACAGGAGCTGCTGGGCCTCCCGGTAGGCGACGCTCTTGCGCAAGTCCCGCCCGCCTTTCTTGCGCATCGCTTCCAGCCGTTCCGGGTTCCTGAAAGGAACTTCTTTCAGGGATTCCAGGAGCGCATCGCATCCCTTGGGGTCGTTGCAGAGGAGCACCATGTCGCAGCCGGCGGCGAGCGCCGCCCGCGCCCGCTCCGGCGGCCCGCCCGCCACGCAGGCGCCTTCCATCGACAGGTCGTCGCTGAAGACGAGGCCCTGGAAGCCGAGCTTGCCGCGCAGCACGTCCTGCAGCCAGTACTTCGAGTAGCCGGCCGGCTCGGTATCGGCCTGCGGGAAGATGACGTGCGCCGGCATGACGGCCGCGAGCCCTGCGTCGATGGCGCTCCGGTACGGCAGCACATCCTTCCGCAGGATCTCGGAAGCTCTCCGCTCGTCCTTCGGCGCCGCCACGTGCGAGTCGGCGGTGGCGAAGCCGTGGCCGGGAAAATGCTTGCCCACCGCAGCCATCCCGGCTTCCTTCAATCCCAGGATCAGCTGGGAAGCAAGCGCGCCCACCGCGGTGGGGTCGAAGTGCAGCGCCCGGTCGCCGATCACGCTGCTGCCGCCATAGTCGAGATCCAGCACCGGGGTGAAGCTGAAGTCGACCCCGTGCGCCCCGAGCTCGGCGCCGATCACATAGCCGACGGCACGCGCCGCGGCCCGCCCCTGCTCCCGGTCGCGGTCCCACAGGCGCCCGAGCTCGCGCATCGCCGGGACAGCGGTGAAGCCCTCGCGGAAGCGCTGCACGCGCCCGCCTTCGTGGTCGACGCAGATGGGCAGTGCAGGATCTCTTTGCCTTTCGATGTCTTCACAAAGAAGGGCGAGCTGCTCCGAGCTCTCGTAATTGCGAGCGAACAGGATCACCGCGCCCGCGGCCGGATGCCGGATGCGCTCGCGGTCTTCGTCCGTGAGCACCGTACCGAGGACGTCGACTACCGCCGGGCCCGGCGGCAGCCTTACTTTTCGCATCGCCTGATTCTATCGTCGGGCCCTGCGGCGGCGTCCAGCGCCGACGCCCGCCGCGCCGTCAGAGCGACTGGAGCAGCGGCGGCAGCTCCTTGTACAGCTTGCTCTTCTCGATGCCGTGGTCCGCGCCGGCGGCACGCGCCGCCGTGCGCAGGCGCTGCGTGACGACGCGCGCCATCATCACCACCTTGGGCGCCAGCGGCTTCGCCTTGATCCGGCGCACGAAATCGAACGCGCTCATGTCGCGGAGCTGCGCATCCACGAGCACGAGCTGCGGTTGATTGCCGCTGCCGAGCAGCGCGAGCGCCTCGGCGCCGGAGGCGCTCACGACGACCATCTGCACGCCGCGCAGCATCTCGAGCCAGCGCGCGATCGTCGCGCGGGCCTCGCCGGGGCTCTCGACGAGCAGGATCCGCATCCGATTTGTTATACGCCTTATGTTCGGTAAACGACATAGCGCAGATGCGGTGTGCCCGGCCTATTTGCTGTAGGCGAAATGGCGACCGGCGCTTAGGCGGATTCGAGGATTACGGTCGCAAACGCCACGCCGCGCTCGTCGGACAGGGAGACGTGGGCACGAGTGACGCCCCGCGTTTCAAGCAGCTTCTGCAGGTCGTTCGAGAACTCGAGCACCGGCTTGCCGGACTTCAGGTTGGTCACCCAGACCCCGTGCCAGTTGGCGGGCGCGTGGATGCCGGTGCCGAGCGCCTTGGTGAAGGCTTCCTTGGCGGCGAAGCGCTTGGCGAGGTAGTTGGCCGGCAGGCGGTGCCTGGCGAAGCGCGTGAGCTCCGGCTCGCACAGGATGCGCCTCGCGAAGCGCTCGCCGAAGCGCTCGAGCGCCTTCTCGATGCGGCCGATCTCGACCACGTCGGTGCCCACCCCGTAGATCATCGCGCCGCCTGGGCCTGGCGCATCAGGGACTTCATCTCGCGAACCGCCTCGCGCATGCCGACGAAGAGCGCCCGGCTGACGATGGCGTGGCCGATGTGCAGCTCGCGCACGCCCGGCAGGCGCGCCACCGGCTGCACGTTGAAGTAGTTGAGCGCGTGGCCGGCGTTGAAGCGCATGCCGAGCGAGCGGATCGCTTCTCCGGCGGCATGGATTTTCTTCAGCTCCGCAAGCACGGCGGCGCTCTCCGCGTCTCGGCCCTTGGAGTGGAAAGCATGGGCATACGGCCCGGTGTGGATCTCGCACACCGCCGCGCCGATGCGCTTCGCCGCCTCGACCTGCCGCAGCTCCGCGTCGATGAACACGGATACGACGATGCCGGCGTTGCCCAGCTTCGCGACTGCTTGCTTCAGGGATTTTTCCTGGGCGGCGACATCGAGCCCGCCTTCCGTGGTCACCTCGTGCCGGCCCTCGGGCACCAGCATCGCCATCTCGGGCTTGAGGCGGCAGGCGATGCCGACCATCTCCTCGGTCGCCGCCATCTCGAGGTTGAGCTTGATGTGCGTGAGCTCGCGCAGCCGCCGCACGTCCTCGTCCTGGATGTGGCGGCGGTCCTCGCGCAGGTGCACGGTGATGCCGTCGGCGCCGCCCAGGTGCGCCTCGACCGCCGCCCACACCGGGTCGGGCTCGTAGGTGCGCCGCGCCTGGCGCACGGTGGCGACGTGGTCGACGTTGACGCCAAGCTCGATCATAGGTCGTTCAGCTCCATGAGGACGCTGCGCGTGTGCAGCACCTGCCCGTGCAGGCGCTGCCCGATCAGCATGCGCATCAGCCCGCGGGCCTCCTCGCGCGTCTCGGGCCGAGTGTAATCGTCGGCGACGAGGTCGAGCAGGGTTTGCCCACTCACGCTACGAGCAGTCTCCGAAAAGGAATTTCCGAGGGGGATCGGACCCCGGTCGGGCTCGTAGGCATAGCGCCGCGCCGGGTCGATCGGCTCGCCGCTCGCCGCGTCGCGCTCGAGGAGCGGAGCATAGCCCAGCTCGGCCAGCAGCCGCTTCTCGAAGCGCCTGAGGATCTCGGCGAGCGATTTCTCGGCTGAAAGCGACGAAAGGGCAGCCTCGTAGGCGTCGAAAAGCGCCTCGTGCGGGTCCTCGCGCGGCAGCAGGCGCAGCAGCAGCTCGTTCAGATAGAAGCCGCACATCAGGCCGCGGCCGGCGAGCGGCCGCAGGGCGCCGGCCCACTCCGCGCCGCGCAGGTTGGCGAGCTCCGCGGAGCCGCTCCAGGAGAGCTGCAGCGGATGGAACGAGAGCAGCACGCCGCGCATCGCCGAGCGCGGGCGGCGCGCGCCGCGCGCGAGCAGCGAGACGCGGCCGATGCGCCGCGAGAAGGCCTCGACGATGAGGCTGGTCTCCATGTAGGGATACGTGTGCAGCACGTAGCCCGGCTCGTGGTCGATGCGGCGCTTCATTCGTAGCCCAGCTCGCGCAGCACGCGCCGGTCGTCGGTCCAGGCACGGCGGACCTTCACCCAGGTGCCGAGGTAGACCTTGCCGCCGAAGAGCCGCTCCATGTCCTTGCGCGCGGCTGTGGCCATGCGCTTGAGCCGCTCGCCGCGCTCGCCGAGCACGATGGCGCGCTGGCTGTCGCGCTCCACGAGGATGGTCGCCTCGATCCGGCGCAGCCGCCCCTCCAGCTTGAAGCTGTCGATCACCACCTCGCAGCGGTAGGGCAGCTCCTGGTCCATCGCCTCGAACAGCTTCTCGCGCAGGAGCTCCGCGGCGAAGAAGCGCTCGTCGCGGTCGGTGAGCTGCTCCTCCGGGTAGGCCGGCGGCCCTTCGGGCAGCGCTTCGCGCACCGCGCGCAGCAGCTCGTCGACGTTCTTGCCGGTCTTCGCGCTCACCGGGACCACGGCCTGGAAGTCGCGCAGCTTCGCCAGCCGATCCAGGTACGGAACCAGCTGCAGCTTTCTCACGAGATCGATCTTGTTCACGACCGCGATCACCCGCTGCGATGCCGGGATGCGCTCGAGGGCGGCGCGGTCCTCGGGACCGAGGCGCAGCGCCTCGACGACGAAGAGCACGACATCGACGTCGCGCGCCGCCTCCGTGACGCGGCGGTTGAGCGCCCGGTGCAGCACGGTCTTCAGCTGCGGCGGCATGCCCGGCGCGTCGACGAAGACGTACTGGCAGCCCGGCCGGGTGAGGATGCCCGTGACGAGGTGGCGCGTGGTCTGCGGCTTGGCCGAGACGATCGACAGCTTCTCGCCGACCAGGCGGTTGAGCAGGCTCGACTTGCCGGTGTTGGGCCGGCCGACGAAGCCGATGGTGCCGCAGCGGTTCACCGGGGCAGCTTTTCCAGGAGGGCCTTCGCGGCCTCCTGCTCGGCGCGCTGCAGCGAGGTGCCGGTGCCGACGGCGGCAAGGCCCAGCTCCGGCAGCGCGCATTCCACCTCGAACGAGCGCTGGTGCGGCGCGCCGTGGGCCGCGACCACGCGGTACTCGGGCAGCTTGCGGCCGCGGGCATGCATCAGCTCCTGCAGCAGGGTCTTCGCGTCCTTCTCGGCGTCGCTCGGGTCAATGTCCGCGAGCATCGGGCCGAAGGTGTGCAGCATCGCCTTGCGCGCCGCGTCGTAGCCGCCGTCGAGGAACACGGCGCCGAAGAGCGCCTCCACCGCGTCGGCGAGAACGGACGGGGTGATGGGGTGCTTGGCGCCTACCCTGAGACTCTTTGCAACTTCGAGGTGCTGCGCGACTTCCGCGAGCGATTCCTCCCGGACCAGTCGTGCGCGGATGCGGGTGAGCCGCCCCTCGGCAAGACGCGGAAAGCGGGCGTAGAGCTCCTCGGCCACCGCGCAGCCGAGCACCCCGTCGCCGAGGAACTCGAGGCGCTCGTTGTCGCCGGGGCCGGCGCTGCGGTGCGTGAGCGCCTGCTCGAGAAGCGCCGCGCTGGTGAATCGGTGTCCGAGCCGTTCCTCGAGTTCCGGGCGCCGGCTCACTGCTCCTTCGTGTCGGCGGTGTAGTCGATGTAGAGGCCGACGTGCTCGGCCAGCGGCACTTCCTTGCGGTAGGCGAAGGAGATCGCCATGCGGTTGCCGTCCTTCGTGATCTCGAGGTCGCTCGCCCGGATGGCATTGATGTTGTCGATCTGCGCGCGCGCCTCGAAGGCGTTGCGCACCATCAGCGGCGTGTTGATCTGCTGGTCGCGCGCGATCGCCTGGATGGCGCTCTTCGCGCTCGAGTACTCCAGGTAGGACGGGATCACCTTCATGGCGAACAGCGCCACCACCACCAGGAGGAAGAGCCCGATGATGAGCCCCAGCAGGCTGATGCCCTGTTGCTTGCTTTTCATTGTGGCCTCCCAGTTCAGCGGAACGATCCGAAGCGGCCGAGCTCGTTCAGGTTGAGCCAGATGAAGAACGCCTTGCCGACGATGTTCTCGTCGGGGACGAAGCCCCACACCCGGCTGTCGCTCGAGTTGTCGCGGTTGTCGCCCATCACGAAGTAATGGCCCGGCGGAACCGTGCACGCAAGGCCGCCGCTATTGTAGTTGCAATTGCCCGAGAACGGGAACGCGCGCCCCGGCATCAGCGCCGCCGGCGCGTCCTCCTCGAGCAGGATCTGGTGCTCGACGCCGCCCAGCGTCTCGACGTAGCGGCGCGAGAACTGCATGCGCTCGCGCGAGAGGTAGTCCTCGATCTGGCGCAGCGGCACCGGCCTGCCGTTGATCGACACGCGCTTGCCGCGGTACTCGACCAGGTCGCCCGGCAGCCCCACCACGCGCTTGATGTAGTCGAGCGAGGGGTCGTCGGGGAAGCGGAACACCATCACGTCGCCGCGCGCCGGGTTGCCGAGCTGGACCACCTTCCTGTTGGCCACCGGCAGCCGGATGCCGTACGTGAACTTGTTCACGAGGATGAAGTCGCCCACCAGCAGGGTCGGCACCATCGAGCTCGAGGGGATCTTGAACGGCTCGACCAGGAACGAGCGCAGCACGAACACGATCAGGATCACCGGGAAGAAGCTGATGGAATACTCCACCCACCAGGGCTGCTTCGCGCCCTGCCGTCTCGCTCTCAGGAAATACTTGTCGAGAAGCCAGACGACCCCCGTGACCACCAGGAGCAGCAGCAGGAACGCCGCGAAGCTCAATGGCCGCTCCGCTGCAGCACGGCCAGGAAGGCTTCCTGCGGGATCTCCACCGAGCCGACCTGCTTCATGCGCTTCTTGCCTTCCTTCTGCTTCTCGAGGAGCTTCCTCTTGCGCGTCACGTCGCCGCCGTAGCACTTGGCGAGCACGTTCTTGCGCAGCGCCTTGACGTTCTCGCGCGCCACGATGTGCGCGCCGATGGCGGCTTGGATGGCGACATCGAACATCTGCCGAGGGATTAAAGCTCTTAATTTAGCAACAAGTTCGCGTCCCCGCGGCTGCGTGCTCGCCCGGTGCACCATGGTCGAGAGCGCGTCGACGCGCTCGCCGTTCACCAGGATGTCCAGGCGCACCACGTCGGCGGCGCGGTATTCCTTGAACTCGTAGTCGAGGGACCCGTAGCCGCGCGTGGCCGACTTCAGCCGGTCGAAGAAGTCGAGCACCACCTCGCTGAGCGGCAGGTCGTAGGACAGCACCACGTGCCGCGGCGAGTAATGCAGGTTGGTCTGGCTGCCGCGCTTCTCCTCGCACAGCGTGATCACCGGGCCGACGTAGTCCTGCGGCACGAAGATCTTGGTGGCGATCACCGGCTCGCGGATCTCCTCGATCGTCTCCATGGGCGGCAGGCGCGAGGGGTTGGAGACCTGCTGCACCGTGCCGTCGCGCAGCTTGATCTCGTAGATCACCGAGGGCGCGGTGGTGATGAGGTGCATGCCGTACTCGCGCTCCAGGCGCTCCTGCACGATGTCCATGTGCAGCAGGCCGAGGAAGCCGCAGCGGAAGCCGAAGCCGAGCGCCTGCGAGGTCTCGGGCTCGTAGTGGAAGGAGGCGTCGTTCAGGTGCAGCTTCTCCAGCGCCTCGCGCAGGGCCTCGTACTCGTTCGCCTCCACCGGGTAGAGGCCGGCGAATACCTGCGGCTTCACTTCCTTGAAGCCCGGCAGGGGCTTGTCGGCCGGCTTGTCCGCCAGCGTGATCGTGTCGCCGACCTTCGCCGCGCGCAGCTCCTTGATGCCGGCGGTGACATAGCCCACTTCGCCGGCGACCAGGTCATCCTTCTCTCGCGCCTTGGGCGTGAAGATGCCCACCTGATCGCAGAGATACGTCGCCCCGGTGCTCATGAGCGAGATGCGCTCCTTCGGCCGCAGGCTGCCTTCCATGACCCGCACCAGCATCACCACGCCAACGTAGTTGTCGAACCAGGAATCGATGATCAAGGCTCTCAATTTTTGAGAAACATCCCCCTTGGGAGCCGGAATGCGCGCAATGACCGTCTCGAGGATGGCCTCGACGTTCTCGCCGGTCTTGGCGCTGACGCGCAGCGCGTCGCCGGCCTCGATGCCGATCACGTCCTCGATCTCCTGGATCGCCTTCTCGGGGTCGGCCGAGGCGAGGTCGATCTTGTTCAGCACGGGGATCACCTCGACCCCCTGCTCGATCGCGGTGTAGCAGTTGGCCACGGTCTGCGCCTCCACGCCCTGCGAGGCGTCGACCACCAGCAGCGCACCCTCGCAGGCGGCGAGCGAGCGGCTCACTTCGTAGGAGAAGTCGACATGGCCTGGTGTATCAATCAAATTCAAGAGATAGATGTCACCATTGCGGGCCTTGTATTGAAGTGCCGCGGTCTGGGCCTTGATGGTGATGCCGCGCTCGCGCTCGAGATCCATCGAGTCGAGCACCTGCTCGGCCATCTCGCGCTCGGCGAGGCCGCCGCACATCTGGATGAAGCGATCGGCGAGCGTCGACTTGCCGTGGTCGATGTGCGCGATGATGGAGAAGTTGCGGATGCGGCTCTGGGTCATAAGCAAAGAGGGTGCCTCGGGGCACCCTCGGGCCGCAATTTTATCTCAGCTTCTCAATGACATCCGGGGCAATGCGGTAGTGGCAGAGCTCGTTGCCCTGCAGGTCCGTCAGGACCGGCACCCGCTCGCCGAAGCGCTCTTCCAGCGCCGGGTCGGCGTCGACGTCGATCTCCTCGAACGCGACGCCGGCCGAGCGCAGCGCCTGCGCCATCTCCTCGCAGAGATGGCACCAGCGCCGGCCGTAAAGCCTAGCCTTTGTCAGTGAGCCCGGAGATGGTGACAAACGCCGTGCTTTCTCCCCGGCGCACCTGCAGGGTGATGACGGCGTTCTTGTCCAGGCCGGAGAGCAGGCGATTGAATTGCTCGACCGAGCGCAGCTCCGTGTGCTGACCCTTGTGCACCAGGGTCATCAGGACGTCGCCCTTGCGCACGTCGGCCTTGGCGTCGGGCCGCACGTCGGTCACGACGATGCCGTTCGCGAGTCCCAGGCCCTTCTTCTGCTCCGCCGAGAGCTCGGCGACGACGATACCGAGCCGGTTGGGCGGCGCCTCCGCCTGCCTGGGCGCGCGCGGCTTGTCGGCGGCGGCGACGCGGTCTTCCTGGAGCTCGCCCACCGTGACCGCGAGCTTGCGCGTCGTGCCCTTGCGCCAGACCTCCATCGAGGCCTGCGAGCCGGGCCGCGTCGAGCCCACCAGGCGCGGCAGGTCGCTCGAGCTCTCGACCGGCTTGCCGTCGAAGCCGACGATGATGTCGGTGGCCTCGACGCCGGCCTTGTCCGCCGGGCTGCCCTTCTCGACCGAGTTCACCAGCGCGCCGCGCGGCCGCTCCAGGCCAAACGAGGTGGCGAGGTCGCGCGTCACTTCCTGGATCACCACGCCGATGCGCCCGCGCGCCACGCGGCCCTTCTCGCGCAGCTGCTTCTGGATGTCGAGCGCGACGTCGATCGGGATGGCGAAGGACAGGCCCATGAAGCCGCCGGTACGGCTGTAGATCTGCGAATTGATGCCGACCACCTCGCCGCGCATGTTGAACAGCGGGCCGCCGGAGTTGCCGGGGTTGATGGCCACGTCGGTCTGCAGGAAGGGCACGAAGTTCTCCTGCGGCAGCGAGCGGCCCTTGGCGCTGACGATGCCCGCGGTGACGGTGTTCTCGAAGCCGAACGGCGCGCCGATCGCCACCACCCACTCGCCCACCTTGAGCCGGGAGGGATCGCCGAAGCGCACCGGGTGCAGGCCGTTGGTGTCGATCTTGATCACCGCGATGTCGGTGCGCCGGTCGGCGCCGATGACCTTCGCCTTGAATTCGCGCTTGTCCGTGAAGCGCACGTTGATCTCGTCGGCGCCCTCGACCACGTGGGCGTTGGTGAGGATGTAGCCGTCGGCGCTGATGATGAAGCCCGAGCCGAGCGAGCGGCTTTCGGGGCGCGCGCCGGGCCCCGGCGGCTGCTGGCGCGGGATGAAGCGGCGGAAGAACTCCAGCACCTCCTCGTCCTCCATGCCGGGCACCTGCGGCGCGGCGGTGGGCCGGCGCGGCGCCTGGGTGGTGCTGATGTTGACGACGCTGGCGCCCTGCTCGTCGACCAGGCGGGTGAAGTCGGGAAGCTCGCGCACCTGCGCGATCGCGCTGGCGCAGAACGCCGCCAGCCATAGTGCGGCCAGGGGCCTCGTGATGCTGTGCATGCCGTTCTCCTAGGTTTCTGCTTCTTACTGCGCGGGCCGGTGATACTCGACCGCGTTGCCAATCCGCTGCACACTCGCGGCGGGCGTCTCGCCCACCACCGTCACGCGATGGTTCGCCACCTCGCGCGTGTAGATATGGATCGCCCCGAGGCTGGCGGTGCCAGCCTGCACCGGGTCGCCGCCGCCCTGCATCGGCTCGATGAAAACCGAAACGGCGGCGAGCCCGTCGGAATACACCACCTGTCCGACCGGGCGCGATTTCCCCATGCGGCGCTTCAGCTCGATGACCTTGTGGAATCCCGGCAGCTCGGAGGAGAGGCTCCAGCCCGCCATGCGCGCCGGCGCCGCCTCGGTGTCCTCGACGCGCCATTCGCGCGCCTTGTGCCGCGGCCTCACCTGCTCGGCGGTCACGCCGCCGATCGCGAGCTGGGTGAACATGAACTGCTCCACGTCGTTGCCCTTCTCGTCGAAGGTGACGGCCTTGAGGAGCATGCCGGTCTTCGTGTCGGCGTAGAGCCGGTAGCCGTAGCGCAGGTTGTCCCTGGGCCGCAGCACCACCGTCTGGCAGTCGATGCCGGCGACCCGCTGCACCTCGCCCAGCTCGATGTCGTAGTGACGCACCAGCGCGCCGATACGCTCGGGCAGGAGCGCCGGGAAGGTGCGGTCGGCGGTGCGCCGGTCGATCTTCACCACGCGGCTCTCGGGCAGGTAGCACTTCACCGTGTCGCGCGTGCGCACGATCTCGCGCGCCACGCCGTCGAGCACCTCGAGGCGCTCGACGTCGCCCTTCGCGTCGCGCGTGATGCGCGAGGTCTCGGTGCGCCCGCCGTGCTGGTAGACGAAGGTGCCGCTGTAGGAGAGCTTCTGCGTCGCGTCGTGGATCTTGCGCAGCCAGCCGAGCGCCTCCGGCGATTGCGCCTGGGCAAGGCCGGCCGAGAAAACGAAGAGCGCGGCGGCGGCCCTGGACGCGATCATCACCGGCGCGTCCCCCGCGCCTCGTCCGGGCGCGTCGCACGCGCCTCGTCCGACACGCTGCGGATGTAAGGCGCCATGCCCTGGAAGGAGAAGCGCGGCGAGACGCCCTGGTGGGCGAGCAGATAGTCGTCGGCGGCGCTGGGCAGCGGCACGGCGGCGGCCCCGGCCGGTGCCGGCGGCACCGCCTGGGCGAACGACGGCTGCACCGCTTCCTGCTGCGGCGCGAACGCGAGCCAGCCGACCAGGCTGACCGCCGCAAGGCTGGCGGCGATCGGCAGCGCGATCCAGCGTCGCGGCCGCGCCGGAGCGGCGAAGCTGCGCCCGGGCAGCGGCTGGTTCTCGCGGAGGGCGTCGCTGATGAGGTGGTAGACGCGCCAGGTGTCAATCGCGTCGCGCTTCGCGCCCAGCGTCTGGATCAGTTCCCCGGCGGACTGGTCGTCCAGCTCGCCGTCCATCAATTCCGAAATGCGTTCATTCATGGACTACCACCTCTTGTCTTTGCTGGTTCCCAGCAACGGCCGCAACTGCTCCGCGATCGCCTCGCGGGCGCGGAAGATGCGCGAGCGCACGGTGCCGATGGGGCAGTCCATCGCCTGCGCGATGTCCTCGTAACTCATCCCTTCGAGCTCGCGCATCTGGATCGCCCTACGCAATTCCTCAGGCAGCTTTTCGATCGTCGAGTTCACCGTCTCCGCGATTTCATTCGACAGCAGCAGGCTCTCGGGCGTGTTGATGTCGCGCAGCTGCTCGCCCTCCTCGAAGCCTTCCGCCTCCTCGGCCTCCACCTCGGTCGAGGTCGGCGCCCGCCGACCCAGGGCCATGAGGTAGTTCTTGGCCGTGTTGATGCCGATCCTGTACAGCCACGTGTAGAACGCGCTGTCGCCACGGAATGCGGGGAGGGCCCGGTAGGCCTTGATGAACGCTTCCTGCGTCACATCCTCGACCTCTGCCGGGTCGCGGATGAAGCGCGAAAGCAGCCTTGCCAGCTTGCGCTGGTACTTCACGACCAGCAGGTTGAACGCCTGCTTGTCGCCTTGCTGCGCCCGCGTCACCAGCTGCCGGTCGATCTCGCGCTCAGACATCGAGCCGCCTCAGGTCGACCGCGCCGGCGCGCCGGCAGGGCTCCCCACCCCCGGACGCACAGTCCGAACTGCAACGCCTATGTAAGCCACAGACAGGCCCCGTTGGAAATAGTTTCGGTCCGGCGCCGGGCTCGCCTACGCCGGCAGTTGCTTCCCCGCCACGCCGGGCAGCTTTCGCCACAGCGCCCAGAGGCGCAGGCGGCGGAAGTCCGCCGGGCTCAGCATGTCGGCTGCAACGAGAACCGTTCTCCCCAGGGGCAGGACGACCGCCAGGCGGCTGACGTAGCAGCGCTGCGGCGCCGCCGCAGCGACCCGCTGCCCGCCGGCGAGCTCGACGACGAGCTCATCGCCGCAGATCTCCAGCGCCCGCACCGAGCGCGCGGACCGCAGGAGCGCCCGGCTCCACGCCGCGGCGACGCCGAGGGCGAGCAGCATCGCGCCGAGCGCGGCGCCGGCGATCCCGCCGAGGACGAGAAAGGCCGAAGCGCCGGCCGCGGCGTGCAGCACGACGATGACGGCGGCGAGCGCCCGGGAGGGTGAAAGAACGAGCCTGACGATCAAAGCCGCGACAGCACCAGGGTGCCGTTGGTGCCGCCGAAGCCGAACGAGTTGGACAGCGCCGCGCGGATGGGCATCCTGCGCGCCTCGTTCGGCACGTAGTCGAGGTCGCACTCCGGGTCCGGATTGCGCAGGTTGATGGTCGGCGGCGAGACCTGGTCGCGGATGGCGAGCGCACTGAAGACGGCCTCCACCCCTCCCGCCGCGCCGAGCAGGTGCCCGGTCATCGACTTCGTGGAGTTGACGGCGACCTTGGCTGCCCGCGCACCGAGCAATCGCTTGATCGCCTTGGTCTCGGCCACGTCGCCGAGCGGCGTGGAAGTCCCGTGCGCGTTGATGTAATCGATTTGTTCCGGATTCAAGCCTGCATCTTTCAGGGCGTTGCGCATCGCCCGGTAGCCGCCGTCGCCGTCGTCGGGCGGCGCCGTCATGTGGAAGGCGTCGGCGGAGACGCCGTAGCCGACCACCTCGCAGTAGATCTTCGCGCCGCGCGCCTTCGCATGCTCGTATTCCTCGAGCATCATCGCGCCCGCGCCCTCGCCGAGCACGAAGCCGTCGCGCTCCTTGTCCCAGGGGCGGCTCGCCGTCGCCGGATCGTCGTTGCGCGTGGAAAGCGCGCGCGCCGCCGCGAAGCCGCCGATGGCGAGCTCGGTGACGACCGCCTCCGCGCCGCCGGCGATCATCACGTCGGCGTCGCCGTAGCGAATCGACTTCGCCGCCTCGCCGATGCAGTGCGTCGAGGTGGTGCAGGCCGTCACCATCGCCAGGTTCGGGCCCTTGGCGCCGATCTCGATGGAGAGCAGGCCGGCGATCATGTTGATGATGCTGCCGGGGATGAAGAACGGCGAGATGCGGCGCGGGCCGTTCTTCTCGAGCTCCGCGTGCATCGCCTCGATGAGCGGCAGGCCGCCGATGCCGGAGCCGAAGTTGATGCCGACGCGCTCGGCGTTCTCCGGGGTCACCTGCAGGCCGCCGTCGCGCCAGGCCTGCAGGCCCGCCGCCATGCCGTAGTGGATGAACAGATCCATGCGCCGCGCTTCCTTGGGCGACATGTACGGCGCCACGTCGAAGCCCTTCACCTCGCCGGCGATCTGGCTCGCCAGGCGCGCAGGGTCGAAGCGCGTGATGCGGGTGATGCCGGGCTTGCCGGCGAGCGCGTTATCCCAGGCTTCCTGGACCGCGTTGCCGAGCGGGCAGATGATGCCCAGCCCGGTGACGACGACTCTGCGGCGGGTCACTCGGGCGGCTGGGCTGCGGGCTCAGTGGGCAAGCTAGGACTTGGAGTGCGACTTGACGTAGTCGATGGCCTGCTGGACGGTGGTGATCTTCTCGGCTTCCTCGTCCGGGATCTCGGTCTCGAACTCCTCCTCGAGCGCCATCACCAGCTCGACGGTGTCGAGGGAATCCGCGCCGAGGTCGTCGACGAACGAAGAATCGGTCTTGATCTCGGCCTCGTTCACGCCGAGTTGCTCGGCGATGATCTTCTTGACGCGTTGTTCTACGTTCTCCATCCGCTGCTCCTTCCCTGTCTTGGGGGAAATACGTTGGCCGAAAAGGGGCCGTATTTTACGACATATACATGCCGCCGTTCACGTGCAGCACGGCGCCGGTGACGTAGCCCCCGCCGGGCGACGCGAGGTAGGCGACGGCGGCGGCGACGTCCTGCGGCTCCCCCAGGCGGCCCAGGGGAATCTGCGCGAGCAGGGCGGCGCGGCTCGCCTCGGGCAGCGCGCGCGTCATGTCGGTGTCGATGAACCCGGGCGCGACGCAGTTGACCGTGATGTTGCGGCTGCCGAGCTCGCGCGCGAGGGACTTGGTCATGCCCACCACGCCGGCCTTCGCCGCCGCGTAGTTGGCCTGCCCGGGATTGCCGGCGGCGCCCACCACCGAGGTGATGTTGATGATGCGGCCCCAGCGCGCCTTCATCATGCCGCGCATCACCGCGCGCGAGAGCCGGAACACGGCGCCCAGGTCGGTCTCGATCACCTCGTCCCAGTCCGCGTCCTTCATGCGCAGCGCAAGATTGTCGCGCGTCACCGCAGCGTTGTTCACCAGGACCAGGATGTCGCCGAATTCCTTCTGGATCGACGCCACCAGCGCGTCGCATTGCGCCGGATCCCGTACGTCAAGGACTTTTCCGATCAAACCGGATTCATCAATGCCGCGAGAACCGGTTTCACTAGTGGCAGTTCCAACCACCTTGGCGCCCTGCTTCGCCAGCTCCGCGGCGATGGCGCGCCCGATGCCGCGCGAGGCGCCGGTGACGAGTGCGACCTTGCCCTCGAGCATGCTCATGCGCCTTTCACCGCCGCGACCGCCTGCTGCAGCGATTCTCCGTCGGTAACAGCAAAGGATTGAAGTTGGGATGCGATGCGTTTCGTCAGCCCGGCCAGGACCTTGCCCGGGCCGCACTCGACGACGTGGGTCACGCCGAGCTGCGCCATGGTCTGGATGGTCTCCACCCAGCGCACCGGCGCGGCGGCCTGGCGCACCAGCGCGTCGCGGATCGCCTGCGGGCTGGCGGCGATCTTCACATCGACGTTGTGGATCACCGGAATCTGCGGCATGAGGACGCGCACTTCCCTGAGGTAGCCCTGCAGCCGCTCGCCGGCGGGCTTCATGAGCGAAGAGTGGAACGGCGCGCTCACCGGCAGCGTCATGGCGCGCTTCGCGCCGCGCGACTTGCACAGCAGCACCGCGCGCTCGACCGCGGCTTTCTGCCCGGCGATCACCACCTGCCCGGGCGCGTTGAAGTTGACCGCCTGCACCGCGCCCTGCGCCTCCGCGCAGGCCGAGCGCACGCCCTGGTCGTCGAGGCCGAGGATCGCCGCCATCGCGCCCTCGCCCTCCGGCACCGCTTCCTGCATCGCCTCGGCGCGGAAGCGCACCAGCGGCAGCGCGTCGCGGAACGCGAGCGCCCCGCCGGCGACCAATGCCGTGTATTCGCCGAGGCTGTGGCCGGCGAGCAGCGCGGGCCGCGGTCCGCCCGCGGCGAGCCAGGCGCGATACGCGGCGTAGCCGGCGGTGAGCATGGCCGGCTGGGTGTTCACCGTCAGGTTGAGCGCCTCGGACGGGCCTTCCTCGAGGAGGCGGACGAACTCCCCGCCCAGCACCTCCTTCGCCTCGAGCAGCGCCTCGATCACTTCGGGCACCGCCGCGTAGCCGCGCAGCATGCCGACCGACTGCGAGCCCTGCCCGGGAAAGACCACCGCGAGCTTCATGAAGTGCTCATTACAGTGTCACCAGGCTCGCGCCCCAGGTGAAGCCGCCGCCGACGCCTTCCATGAGCACGCGCTGGCCGGGGCGGATCCTGCCGGCGCGCACGAACTCGTCGAGCGCGAGGGGGATCGAGGCCGCGGAAGTGTTGCCGTGATGATCGACGGTGACGACCAGCTTCTCCGGCGGCAGGCCGAGCCTGCGCGCCGTGGCCTCGAGGATGCGGACGTTGGCCTGGTGCGGGATCAGCCAGTCGACGTCGCTCATCTGCATCCCGGCCGCGGCCACCGTCTCGCGCGCCGCTTCCTCGAGCACGCGCACCGCGAACTTGAACACGCCCTGCCCGTTCATCTGCAGGAACGGCGAGCCGACGATGGCGCCCCCGCACACGTTGCCGGGCACCGAGAGCAGGTCGACCTGGCTGCCGTCGGCGTGCAGAACGCTCGCATGAATTCCGGGTTTTTCAGAAGAACAAAGAACAACGGCACCCGCCCCGTCGCCGAACAGCACGCAGGTGCCGCGGTCGTTCCAGTCGAGGATGCGCGAGAACACCTCGGCGCCGACCACCAGCGCGGTTTTCGCCATTTTGTTCTTGATGAAACTGTCCGCCGTCGCCAACGCATAGACGAAGCCGCTGCACACTGCCTGCACGTCGAAGGCCGGGCAGCCCTTCACGCCGAGCTTCGCCTGCAGCAGGCAGGCGGTGCTGGGGAAGATGTAGTCCGGCGTCGAGGTCGCGACAATGATCAAGTCAATGTCATTGGGTTCTAAACCTGCTGCATCGATCGCGCGCCTGCTCGCTTCGAGCGCCAGGTCGCTCGAGGCCTGCGATTTCTCGGCGATATGCCGCTGCACGATGCCGGTGCGCTCGCGGATCCAGGCGTCGCTCGTATCGAGGCGCGCCGCGAACTCGGCGTTGGTCATGACGCGCGGCGGCAGATAGCTGCCCGTGCCGGCGATGCGGCTGTAGATCATGAATTCACCGCCAGGCCGGGCGGCAGCGTGGCGTCAACCTGCGCCATCTGGGCCGCGATGCGCTGGGGCACGCTGTTGCGCACCTCGTCGACCGCGCGCTCGAGGGCCTGCCCGAAGGCGTAGAGGTCGGCCGAGCCGTGGCTCTTGATGACGATGCCGCGCAGGCCGAGCAGGCTGGCGCCGTTGTACTTGCCCGGATCCATGCGGCCGCGCAGCGCGGTGCGCACCGGCTTCGCCATCCAGGCGACCAGCATGCGCCACGGGTTGCGCGTGAATTCCTGGCGCAGGAAGCCCACGATCATCATCGCCACGCCCTCGGAGGCCTTGAGCAGCACGTTGCCGACGAAGCCGTCGCAGACCACCACGTCGGTGGTCCCCTTGTAGATGTCGTCGCCCTCGACGTTGCCGTAGAAGTTGAGCCCGCTCGCGCGCAGCAGCTCGCCGGCGCGCTTCACCGTCTCGTTGCCCTTGATGTCCTCGACGCCGATGTTGAGCAGCCCCACCGAGGGCCGCTCCTTGTGCTCCACCGCCGCGACGAGCATCGCGCCCATCACGCCGAACTGCATGAGCTGCTCGGGCGTGCAGTCGACGTTGGCGCCGAGATCGAGCACATAGGTATAGCCGCCCTTCATGTTCGGCAGCACCGTGGCGATCGCCGGGCGGTCGATGCCGGGGATGGTCTTCAGCACGAAGCGCGAGATCGCCATCAGCGCGCCGGTGTTGCCCGCGCTCACGGCGGCGTGGGCTTCGCCGCTCTTCACCAGGTTGACCGCCACGCGCATCGATGAGTCCTTCTTCGCGCGCAGCGCCTGCGCCGGCGGCTCGTCCATCGTCACCACCTCGCTCGCCGCGTGCAGGCGCAGGCGCGGGCCCGGCCGGGCGCCGCGCGCCGCGAGCTCGGCCTCGAGCGCGTCGCGCAGGCCGACCAGCACGATGTCGACGTCGGCCGAGCGCGCCTGGAAGGCGAGCGCGGCCGGCACCGTTACATGCGGGCCGTGATCGCCCCCCATGCAATCGACGGCGACGGTGATCAGCGGGCTACTCTTCTTTGGACTTGACGACCTTCTTGCCGCGGTAGAACCCGGTCGGGCTGACGTGGTGGCGCAGGTGCGTCTCGCCGGTCGTCGGCTCCACCGCGATCGCGGGGCCGCTCAGGTGATCGTGCGAGCGGTGCATGCCGCGCCGCGAGGGCGACTTCTTGTTCTGCTGGACTGCCATGTGTGACTCCTTTTCGGTATCAATGCTTGCCGCGCATCAGGCCGCGCAGGCCGGCGAACGGCGAAGTCCTGTCGTCTGCATGCTGCCCGGCGCCCGCCGCGCAGCCTTCGTGCCGCGGCGCGTAAGGCAGCTCGAGGATCAGCTGGTCCTCGATCAGGTCGCGCACCGGCATTTCCTTCCCCGCGAGCACGAAGTCCGGCCCGTGCGCATCGGGCGGCTCGGCGTCGATCTCCGCCTGCGAAGCCGCGAGCACCAGCACCTCGCCCGAACGCACCTCGAACGGCATCGGTTCGAGGCAGCGCTGGCAACGCAGCTGCAGCGTTCCCTGCAGGCTCAGCCGCAGCCCCGGGCGGCCGCGCCCGTCGCGCGTGCCCTCGAGCTCGTAGGTGATTTCCCCGGTATCCGAGGCGAGCATGTCGAGCAGCCGCGGCAACTCCCGCACCGGCCAGCGGCCCTGCTGCCTTGCCCCAGCCGTCGCGAACTCCAAGCCATCGATCAGCGGCTGGTGCGGCATAAAGCGGCGGATGATAGCATTTTGGAATTCCCTCGTCATAACAAAGTGATGGCTCAGCCGCGGCGCCTCGTGCTCGCTTCGACCTCGCGCTACCGGAAGGAGCTCCTGGGACGCCTCGGCCTGCCTTTCGAGGTCGCCGCCCCCGAGGCCGACGAGACGCCCCTGCCGGGAGAGTCGCCCGCCGATCTCGCGCTGCGGCTCGCGGTGCTGAAAGCGCGCTCGGTGCGCACCGCGAACGCGCTCATCATCGGAGCCGACCAGGCCGCCGCGCTCGAAGGCCGCCTCCTCGGCAAGCCCGGCAGCCACGACGCGGCGGTGCGGCAGCTGCGCGAGCTGAGCGGCAAGGCCGCCGACTTCCAGACCGCCGTTGCCCTTGTTGATACAGAAACCAAAAGTTTGGAAACCCGCGTGGTTTCCTGCCGCGTCACCTTCCGCAGCCTGGACGAGCGGCGCATCGAGGCCTACCTGCGCCGCGAGCAGCCCTACGACTGCACCGGCAGCGCCAAGGCCGAAGGGCTCGGCATCGCGCTCATCGCCCGCATCGACACCGAGGACCCGACCTCGCTCATCGGCCTGCCGCTCATCGCGCTCACCGAGCTCCTCGAGCACGCGGGGATGCAAGTTCTTTGATTCTTTACGCGATTCCAACGCCGTTGGGCGCATCGCCGGAGCAATCGTTACCGGCATCCGCGCTTCACACCGTAAGAGGGCTGAAAGACTTCGTCGTCGAGAACGCGAAGAGCGCGCGGGCGTTCCTGGGCGCGCTCGGGATGCCGGTCCGCGATCTCAACATCAGGGCCATCGACGAGGATGTGAGCGGGCTGCTGCAGCCTCTACGAGAGAAACGGCCGCTGGGGCTGCTTTCCGAGGCCGGCTGCCCGGCGATCGCCGACCCCGGCGCCGCGCTCGTGGAGGCGGCGCACCGCGAGGGCTTCGAGGTCGTGCCGCTCGTCGGCCCCTCCTCCATCGTGCTCGCCCTGATGGCCTCCGGGCTCGAGGGCCAGCGTTTTGCCTTCTGCGGCTACCTGCCGCGAGAACCGAAGGATCGGGAGAAAAGAATTC
>Ga0247825_10000175_pt1 | contig 38075 bp, 34 predicted proteins | sample 13C_Vanillin_Day_FD_194413 | JGI IMG/M metagenome (GOLD analysis project Ga0247825, IMG submission 194413) | Soil microbial communities from agricultural site in Penn Yan, New York, United States - 13C_Vanillin_Day48 | ecosystem: Environmental > Terrestrial > Soil > Agricultural land | place... | reverse complement strand
GGGTAGCCGGCGCCGCTGGTGGCGCCCCACCACAGCCGCCACCTGCGGCGCCGGCTACCCCGCCCGCTCCCGCCCCGGTCCCGCCTCTTGCCGAGCTGCGCGCCAGGAGCACGGCCGAGATCAGAACGATGGGACTTGGCGGCGGCCAGCCCATCATCGACGGGTGGATCATTCCCGAGGACCTTTCGATCACGTTTGCGAACGGCAGGCAGAATCCCGTTGACGTGATCGCCGGGTTCAACAAGGACGAGCACACGGGCTTCGGGGGCGCCAACAACACGAACACCGCCCAGCGTGACGCGATGGCGTGGCACGCCCGGATCTTCGCGGAGAAGCAGACCCAGCTCGGCCGGAAGGCGTACTTCTATGTGTTCACGCACGAGCCGCCGCACGAGGCCGGCGTCCCGAATCTGCGCGCCACACACGCGGCGGAGATGGTCTACGTCTTCAACAACCTGCATGCTCCGCGCATGATTCCCGATCGCAGCTCGCCGAAGCTGGCGATGGAGTCCGCGAGGGACCGCGAGGTGGCAGACCAGATGTCGTCGTACTGGGTCAACTTCGCGCGAACCGGCGACCCCAACGGCAGAAACCTCCCGAAATGGGATCGCTTCAAGGATCGCAGCTCGCCTCCGCACGTCATCGGCGAAATCAAGGAATATCCAGGCGCCGACGTGCTGAACAAGCTCGATGAGGCCTACGTCCAGAAGGTCCTCACGCCGCTGGGCATCAAGAAGTAGGTGCGAGGAGTGCGAGGAGGAGCTGCAGTTGGTGCGCTGGCGCTGGCTGTCCTCCTCGCGCTCCAGCCCGCCAGCGGCCAGTCGAAACAATCACCCCGGCTTCCGCAGTCAGTCCGGCTTTACGTGCTGGACGGCGGAACGCTCGAATCGGATCCCACCCGTTATCGCCTGACGAAAGCAGAAATATCGGCGGCGCAGCTGTCCGTCACCGCGTTCCTGGTCGCGCATCCGAAGGGGACGCTCATGTGGGATACCGGCGCGATCGCGGACGATACCTGGACACCGAACGGCACGCGTGTGCGGCGGCGGCTGGTCCTTTCGAATGGCCAGGAGCGGATCGTCACCCTGCGCACCACGGTGAAGGCACAACTTGCCGCGATCGGCTATGCGCCGTCGGACATCACCTACCTCGCGCTCTCGCATTACCACTGGGATCACACGGCCAACGCCAACCAGTTCGTGAAGTCGACGTGGCTGGCGCGGCAGGTCGAACGCGACGTGATGCTGCCCGAGAAGGTGCCGGACCCGCCGCAGCCGTCGACGTTTGCGGAGCTCAGAAACGGCAAGACCGTCCTGATTTCCGGCGACGATCACGACGTCTTCGGCGACGGGACGGTGGTCATCAAGCTGTCGAAGGGACACACGCCGGGGCATCAGGTCCTGTACGTGAAGCTCGCCAAAACCGGCGGCATCGTGCTGTCGGGCGACCTCTATCACTACCCCGAAGAGCGCACGCTCAACCGGCTGCCGACGTTCGAATTCGACATGGATCAGACGCGCCAGTCACGTGAAGCGCTCGAGGTATTCCTCAAGAAGACCGGTGCCCGGCTGTGGATTCAACACGACTTCACCGCGATGGCAAAGGTCCGCAAAGCGCCTGCGTTCTACGACTAGAAGGATCGACTCTGACAGCCGTCGACGACGACCGAGGTCCCACTGATCCAGCTGGCTTGAGGTGAAGCGAGAAAGGCGACAACGTTCGCGACTTCGTCGGGACGTCCGAACCTGCCAAACGGCAGCTCGCGTTCGATCATCTCGGCAATACCCGCCGGATCCTGCTGCTGCCGTTTCCACCACGAACCGCCCTCGAACATGATCGACCCTGGCGACACGCTGTTGACGCGGATGTTCGACGAGGCAAGCTGCCGGGCGAGCGATTTGCCGAGGCTGATCTGTGCGGCCTTCACCGCGTTGTAGGTCATGCGGCCGCCGGCTTCCCGCCCGTAAATCGACGCGATGATGATGATCGCCCCGCCGCCGCGACGCTTCAGGTGCGGCACGGACAGGCGCGAGACGCGGACGGTGGTGACGAGCGCCTGATCGATCGCTTCCTGCCACTCCGCGTCGGATGTGTCCAGCAATTCCCTGCCGCCGGCCATGGACACGTTGTTCACGACGACATCGACGCCGCCGAACGCGTCAATTGTTCGGGCCACCACCTCGGCGGCGCCCGCCTCGGTGCTGACGTCGGCGGTTACGGCGAGGACACGTTCGGCTTTCCCCGCCGTTCCGGCCACCTCCGCCGCTGCGTCGCGGAGGCGGCTTTCGGTGCGCGCGCACATCGAGAGCAGGCAGCCCTCGGCAGCCAGCGCGTGTGCGATCGCCAGACCAATCCCGCGGCTCGAGCCGGTGACAATCGCAACCTTATCGTTGAGCTGCAAGTCCATCGGTACTCGCATCATAACTGAGCCATTCGCGTCGGCATTCGGGCTGCATTGGTCCCGTTGTGAAGGCGGACACGACGACCGCCAAACTTGGCTTCGTTCTTTACTTCGGCCTTCGGCCGTCGGCCCTAGGCCTCAGACGCGGAGACGACAATGAGATGGCAGGGTCGCGCGGGCAGTGGAAACGTCGAGGATCGACGCGGAATGGGAATGGCTCTTCCCGTTGGCGGTGGGATCGGCGGACTCGTTCTGGTCCTCCTCATCTCCGCGCTGACCGGAACCAACCCGATCGACATCATCAACTCGAGCCCATCGTCGTCTGAATCCGTCGGAACAGCTGGAAGCGAGAGCATCGAGAACGACCCGCAGGCGAAGTTCGTCTCGGTCGTCCTCAAGAGCACCGAGGAGGTGTGGGGCGAGGTTTTCCGCGAACAGGGCGCCGGTTATCAGGAGCCGAGGCTGGTGCTGTTCACCGACGCGACGCAGTCGGCATGCGGCGTCGGCCAATCAGCAATGGGGCCGTTCTACTGTCCGGTCGACCAGAAGGTGTATCTGGATCTGTCGTTCTTCCGCGATCTTGATACACGATTCGGCGCACCTGGCGACTTCGCCCAGGCGTACGTGGTTGCCCATGAAGTCGGCCATCACGTGCAGACGCTCACCGGCGTGTCGGAGCGCGTCCACGCGATGCGTCAGCGCAGCAGCGAGCGCCAGGCGAATCAGCTGTCCGTCCAGCAGGAGCTGCAGGCCGACTGCTACGCCGGCGTCTGGGGTCACCACGCCGGCCGCCGCCAGGGCCTCCTCGATCCTGGAGACGCCGAAGAAGGTCTGCGTGCCGCCGCGGCGATCGGCGACGACCGCCTGCAGAAGCAGTCGCAGGGCCGCGTCGCGCCGGAGTCGTTCACCCACGGATCCTCGGATCAGCGCGTGCAGTGGCTCCGGAAGGGAATGGAAAACGGACGGATGGAGGCGTGCGATACGTTTAATGCAGGCACGTTTTGAATAGAATAGGGGCCTGAAGCCGGGCCAATTGGTTGAATCCGGCGCGATAAGGGGTTCAACTCGATGCGCATCGGCATCCCTGCCGAGATTTATCCGGGCGAGAGGCGTGTGGCCGCCACGCCCGAAACGGTGAAGAAAATGAGCGCCGGCGGCCGTCACTCCGTGATGGTCGAAACCGGCGCCGGCGTCCAGGCCAGCATTCCCGACACCGAGTTCGTCACCGCGGGTGCCACTCTCGGGTGCGCCGCCGACATCTACAGCCAGTCCGAGATCATCCTCAAGGTGCGGCGCCCGGAGGACTCCGAGGTGCCGTCGCTGCGCCGCGGGACCATCGTCGTCGGGCTTCTCAGCCCGCATCTTGGCGTTGAATCGATGGCCCAGGCCGGCGTTACGGCGTTTGCCATGGAGTTGCTGCCCCGCATCTCGCGGGCGCAGACGATGGACGTGCTCTCGTCGCAGGGCAACATCGCGGGATACAAGGCGGTGATCCTCGCCGCCAACGAGTACGGGCGCTTCATGCCGATGCTCATGACCGCCGCGGGCACCGTCAAAGCGGCGCGGGTGCTGATCCTCGGCGCCGGAGTTGCCGGTCTTCAGGCCATCGCTACCGCCAAGCGGCTGGGGGCGGTGATCGAAGCGTTCGACGTCCGGCCGGCGGTCAAGGAACAGGTCGAATCGCTGGGCGCGAAGTTCGTCGAGGTCGAGCTATCCGAGGAAGAGAAGCGGTCTGCCGAGACGTCCGGCGGGTACGCCCGCGAGATGAGCGACGATTACAAGCAGCGCCAGGCCGCGCTGATCGCCGAACGCGCCAAGGCCGCCGACATCGTCATCACCACCGCGCTCATTCCCGGCCGCCCGGCTCCCCTGCTCGTCACCGACGACACGCTCAAGGGCATGAAGCCGGGCTCGGTCGTCGTCGACCTTGCCGTCAGACAGGGCGGCAACTGCGCCGGCAGCGAGGCCGACGTCCTGACGATTCGGCATGGCGTGAAGATCCTGGCGCCGTCCAGCCTCCCATCGACGGTGGCGGCGGATGCAAGCGCGCTCTACGCGCGAAACCTGCTGAACTTCATCAACCTGCTGACCGATCCCAAAACAGGCGAACTGAAGCTGGATCGGTCCGACGAAATCATTGCCGGCACGCTGGTGTGTACGGATGGCGCGGCTGTGAGACGCTGACCGCGCCACAGAAATGCAGAATTCTGAATTCTGAATTCTGAATTACTCAACGAGGCCTCATGCACGGTGTTGCAGTAGATCCCATCGTCACCAACCTGACTGTCTTCGTGCTCGCCGTGTTCGTCGGCTACCACGTCGTCTGGACCGTCACCCCGGCACTGCACACGCCGCTCATGAGCGTCACCAACGCCATCAGCTCGGTGATCATCGTCGGCGCGATCCTCGCCGCCGGGTCCACCACCGGCGGCCTCGGCCCGCTGCTCGGCGCGGTGGCGGTTGCGCTGGCAGCCATCAACACCTTCGGCGGATTCCTCGTGACCGAGCGGATGCTCGAGATGTTCAAGAAGAAAGAGCCGAAAGAGAAGCGCACGGAGAAAGCGGCGTGAGCTCAGCCAACGTCGCCGCCCTTCTCTCCCTCGTCGCCAGCGTTTTCTTCATCCTCGCGCTCAAAGGCCTTTCGCACCCGCTCAGCGCCCGCCGCGGCAACCGCTTCGGCATCGTCGGCATGTCGATGGCCGTCGTCATGACGCTGGCCATCGCCGGCCAGCCTCAGTGGGCCCTGTTGGCGCTGGCCGTCGGCGGCGCGATTGGCTGGTACGTCGCCAACCGCGTCGAGATGACGCAGATGCCGGAGCTGGTCGCGGCGATGCACTCGCTCGTCGGCCTGGCGGCTGTCCTCATTGCCTTTGCTGTCGTCAGCAATCCGCAGGCCTTCACCATTCCGTTCCCGATTCCCCGCGGCAACCGCGTCGAGCTGTTCATCGGCACCTTCGTCGGCGCGATGACCTTCTCCGGCTCGGTCATCGCGTTTGGCAAGCTTGCGAACCTGGGGAAGACGTTCCGCCTCTTCTCCAGCTCACCGATCGTGTTCAAAGGCCAGCACATGGTGAATCTCATGCTGGCAATCGCCATGGCCGGCCTCGGCATCGCGTTCGTTCTTGCCGAGGTGGACGCGCACTGGCCGCCGTTCATCGCGATGACCACCATCGCGTTCATTCTCGGCGTGCTGATCATCATTCCGATTGGCGGAGCCGATATGCCCGTCGTGATTTCGATGCTGAACAGCTACTCGGGCTGGGCGGCGTCCGGGATCGGCTTCTCGCTCAATAACCCCCTGCTCATCGTCGCCGGCGCGCTGGTCGGTTCATCGGGCGCGATCCTCTCGTACATCATGTGCAAGGCGATGAACCGCTCCTTCTTCAGCGTCATCCTCGGTGGATTCGGCGCCACGGAGGGCGCGACGGCCGCGGCCACCGAGCAGCGCAGCGTGAAGTCCGGTTCGCCGGAGGACGTGGCGTTCCTGCTCGGCAACGCGGAAAGCGTGATCATCATCCCCGGCTACGGGCTGGCCGTCGCGCGGGCGCAGCACGCGGTGAAGGAGATGGCGCAGAAGCTGATCGCCAAGGGCGTGAACGTCCGCTACGCGATCCATCCGGTCGCCGGTCGCATGCCCGGCCACATGAACGTGCTCCTGGCGGAAGCCGAAGTGCCGTACGACCAGGTGCTGGAGATGGAGGACATCAACAGCGATTTCGGCACGAGCGACATCGCCTTCGTCCTCGGCGCTAACGATGTCGTCAACCCGCTCGCCGAGCAGCCGGGCAGTCCCATCTACGGCATGCCGATCCTCGAGGCGCACAAGGCGAGGACCGTCGTCGTCAACAAGCGGTCGATGGCATCCGGCTACGCCGGCATCGACAACCCGCTCTTCTACCTGGACAAGACGATGATGGTGTTTGGCGATGCCAAGAAAGTCGTCGAGGACATCGTCAAGGCGATCGAATAGCGACGCGGCAACTCCCTGATCCCTGATCCCTGATCCCCTACTGGCGGCGCAGCCGAACGTCGCTGCGATCGCCGTCGACGGACAGCCGCGGGCCGCCGCCATTGATCGGACCCTCGATCCGGTCGTTGACGCCGCGCGTGCCGAGCGGGAACTCCGAGCTGAATGCGGTGCGGCGGCCGGTGCGCGCACTGACCGAAAGGCGTTGCGTGCCGGGCACGCTCAGTTCAACTTTGCCGCGGCTGATTTCCAACCGTGAATCGCCCTCGATGGCGAAAGCGACAATGCGGCTGTTGGTACGGTCGGTATTCAGATCAAGGCTGCCGCGCAAGGCGTCCAGCCGAACCTCGCCTCGATCCATCTTGATTTGAACGTCTCCAGACAAGTCGCGCGCGTCGAGCGGCGACCGGTCGGTCTGGACGTAAAAACGACCTGAGAAGCTCTGCAGGCTGACGCGAGAACGATCGGCACTCAGGCGCAGAGTCAACGAACGCGGCGCCTGAATCTGATAATGAATGTGCGGCAGCTGGCGATAATTCCAGCGTCCGACTTTCTCGGGCACATTGTCGAAGTTCGAACGAATCGACAGGCGTTGCGCGCCGCCCGTAATCTCGATACGGGCGGCTTCGACCACGCGCCGCGCATAATCGGCATCTTCTTTTTCATCCGCCTCGATACGCGCGGAGACGGCGACTTCGGGACGATCCCATGACGTCAGCGTGACACTGCCCTTGTCCGTGTCGAAGACCAGTTCCCCGCCAGGTTGAAACGCGACCGACTGGCGAAACTCCCTGGTCTGTCCGGCGGCCGGAACAGCCGGCGCCAGCAGGACGACCACACTCAACGCAATCATTCCCTTCATAGAACCCTCAGCCCAAATACGGTTCGCACGGGGCGAGGGGTGCACGAGCTCAGGAAGCACGACCGAACACGAGTCGCTGATCAATCGTCGAGACAGTCAGCGTGCGGCCGTCGGACGACACCTCGTATGTGGCGCCCGTCGCCGGAAGTCCAGCGTGCCGCGTCATGACTTCGAGAGTATGGGAATCGGCCCATCGCACGGTCATGCGGTAGCCGTGATCGTGCGTGCGCTCGATTCCGTCCGCCACGATAGTGTTCACACCGCGGTCTTCACGGCCGAGCTCGTCGATCGCGTCATGCGCAATCGTTACCGCCTGCCCGGAGACCGACACGTCGAGCGCGGCGCGGCGAAACAGATTCGCCTCGTTCCTCTGTGATCGGGCGATGTCGGCGATCCATCGACCGCTCAGAGGACTCGCTTCGAGCCGCCGGGATTCGACGTGCGCCTTCAGTTTCGGCCAGCTGTCGAAGCCGTATTCACGCGCCAGCGCATGCTGCGCGTCGGCAAGCTTCCAGCCGGGATGCTGCTGGCGTTGCGCGTCAAGCAGTTCCTTCGCCTCTTTCTTGAGGTACTCGAAATTTGGCTGAGCGGGCAGTTCGCGAGACATGACTCCTCCTCATGCGCCCGGCGTCCGCCCGCGGGCAGGAAAGAGTCGACGTGATTCGCAGAGAGTCAAGTCAGGTGGGATCATCCCTTTCCGCGGACGGGAGGCAGCCTGCACTGCCGCCATCGAGCCTAGCACATCTCGGTGTACGATCGCCCCTCGGAGGTGCTCGATGGCGCGGCACGCGCGTGTCTATCTTTGTATCGGAACCCTGGCGGCTCTCGCTGCGGCGGCCGTTGCCGGCCAGACTCAGCCTCCGACCCCGAACCGCGAAGACTTCCTCAAACGCTCGCGCGATTTCAGCGCCGGCATGGAAAAGAAAGGTCTGGCCGAACCGTTCAAGGGTGTGACGACGAACGGCACGGTCGTGCCCAACCTCTTCTCGATCCGATCGACGGGCGTCTCCACTGAGCCTGTGCGCACTGCCGCGGCGGCGTTCGTGAAGTCGCTGGACGCACAACAGCGACAGAAAACCGTGTTCAAAGAGAACGATATCGAATGGCGGAAGTGGGCCAACCAGCACGTCTACCATCGCGACGGCGTCTCGTTCGAAGAGATGAGCAGCGGCCAGCGTGAGGCGGCGTTCCGGATGCTCGAGGCGTCGCTGAGCGCCAAGGGGCTGAAGCTGACGCGCGACATCATGCGTCTCAACGAAACCCTTGGCGAATTGAACGGCAACAACTTCGTCGAGTACGGCGAGTTCAAGTACTGGATCACCATCATGGGCGAGCCGTCCGCGCGCGAGCCGTGGGGCTGGCAGCTCGACGGTCACCACCTCAATCTCAACTACTTCGTGCTTGGCGATCAGGTGGTGATGACGCCCGCCTTCTGGGGATCGGAGCCAACCGTCGCCAAATCGGGGAAATACGCGGGCACGTCGATTCTCGCCGACGAGCAGGGACGTGGCCTGCAGATGATCCGGGCGCTCACGCCGGAGCAGCGCACGCAGGCCATCGTTCAGGTCGCGAAGACCGGCAACAACATCATGACGCAGGCATTCAGCGACAACGTGGTCCTGGACCATGCCGGCGTGCGCGTGTCGTCGTTCACGCCGGTCCAGAAGAAGCAGCTCCTCGACCTCGTGGCCGTGTGGGTCGGCAACCTGCGTGAGGGGCACGCGAAGGTGCATCTGTCAGAAGTCGAACGCCACCTCGACTCGACGTATTTCGCCTGGGTCGGCGGTACGGAGGATGCGTCGGTCTACTACTACCGCGTGCACAGCCCTGTCGTGCTGATCGAGTTCGATCATCAGACGCCGGTCAACCTGCGGCATCTCTATCCGGGCGGACAACCGTATCGCGAGCACATCCACTCGGTGGTGCGAACGCCGAACGGCAACGACTACGGCAAGGATCTGCTCAGGCAGCACTACCAGCAGCATCCGCACTAACCGGGTCCTTGGCCGGGACCAGGGACTAACGAGCGCGTTCCGCGAGCCTGGTGAGGAGGGCGCGGAACGGCGGCTGCGCTCTGAGATCGGCGAGCAAAGGCTCTATCGGAATCGTCCACCCGGCAAATCCCGGCGGTGCATCAGCCAACAGCCTGGTCAGCACGGCAATCGCGTCGTCTCCACGTCCGGCAACCGTGTGGGCGAATGCCGTCGCCATTGCCGCTTCCGTCGCCCGGCCGTTCTCGCGCAGCTCGTCGAGCGCGCGCCACGCACGATCGAGCGACGCCCGCGCAAGGTCGTGCCGGCCGCGTCCGGCGTGAACCTTCGACAACCCGACGAGCGAACGCGCGTGCTCCGGATATTGCTCCAACGCTCTGCCGAACATGGCCGCTGCACCGGCGTAGTCCCCGGCGGCGAGGCAGACGAACCCGTGGCCGTCGTAGGCATCCATCGCATACTCGGGGCCGTATATCCGGCTTCCGTGAGCCTTCAGCTCGCGGTCGAACTCGGCTCGCGCCCCTGACGCGTCTCCCTCGGCGAGACGAACCAGCCCGAGCATCCAATGCAGGCCGTTCGCGGGAAAGCGATCCGCTGCGGTCGCGGCGCGCTCGCGCACTGCCAGCCCCTGTCTGAGGATCTCCTCGGCGATCGCCAGCTCACGCCGCGCCACGTGCACCATCGCCGACCCGAAGTAGGCGTACCCGAATTCGGGAAACAGCCTGACCACGTCGTCGAAGCACGCCAGGCGCTCGCTCCCCCAGGCGGCCACGCCGAGGCGGAAACGATGGCGCCACTCGTTCGGCTCGAGCGCCACGGCCACGCGCCCGGAGTCGAGGGCTTCCGTGGTCCTGCCCGCGCTGGCCAGCAGCAATGCGAGGGCGGCGTGCGCCTCGGGCAGTTCCGGATCCAGCTCGATTGCACGGCGGCCGTAGGCAATGGCGGCGCGAAGGGCGGCGCTGTCCGGGCGGTTGCGCGCCCGCGACGCCTCGAACTGCCAGAGATGCGCCTGCGCCAGACCGACGTACGCCTGGGCGTAGCGTGGATCGAGCGCGATCGCGCGCTCGAAGTCACGCACGGCACCGGGGACATGCGCTGGATCGAGCGTTTCGAGCTTCAGCTTTCCTTCCGTTAGGGCGCGGTACGCGTCGAGGCTCGACGTCTCGCGCCCGCCGCTTCGACGCGCGACCGCCGAGGCCATCGTCACCGGCAGGGTGCGGAGAAGATGGCGAACGATCGCGTCCTGCAGCTGAAAGACGTCGACGACAGGCCCGTCCGCTTTCGCATGCGCGACGGCTTCGCCGGTGGCCACGTCGATGACGCGTGCCGTGATTCGCAGGCGCTCGCCGGAACGCTGGTAACTGCCCGCGACGAGCAGGTCGAGGCCCGACGCCCGGGCCGCCTCGATGGAACCGCGGCGCGCGGTGTCGGGCAGGCTCCGGCGATCCATCACCCGGAAATCCCACGACGATCGGAGATCGTTGGCGACAGTCTCGGCGATTCCAGCGGCCATCCACGCATCGCCGGCGTCAGCGGTGACGTTCTCGAAGTCGGCAACCGCGATAAGGCGTTTTTGGGCCTGCCGTGCCGGAACGGCCGCAACCGAATGCGCGACCGCCGGCGCGGCTGTCTCGACCGCGGCGATGAAGCGATACCCGCGCCGCGGCACTGTCTGCACGAATCGGGGCGCGGTGGCGTTGTCGCCGAGCGCCTGCCGCAGTTCGGATATCGCCTGCGTGATCGCGTTGTCGGTGACGGCGACATCCGGCCAGAGCTCGCGCAGGATGTCTTCCTTCGTCACCAGCTGCGACGGGCGCGACGCCAGCAGTCGCAGCAGGTCGAGGATCTTCGGCGACAGCTGCAGCGGTCGATCGCCGGCAAAGAGGCGGTACGCCGCGGCGTCGAAGCGGAACGAGCCGAAGCTGTACGCGTTGGGTGCGTGCATTCTTGAAGCTGCACAGTCTACGGCACGCGGACACGATTTTTCAGATCGATTCAGGGTTTCATCAGGACTCCCAGGGCGGGCCGCCGCTATGGTGGGTTCAACGCTGATGACCGCCCTCACACCTCCCCGCCCGGCCGCGCTTCGTCATCTGCACGCCACCGACGCCGCTGGCGCGCGTTTCGTCGTCGCGAACGGCGTGTTGACAGTCGCCGGTATCGCCCTTTCGCTGAATGGCACCCTGGCGGTATGGGCGATTGGCCAAATCCTTCTCGCTCTGGCGATGGTCGAGTGGTTCGTCCTGCTGCATGAGTGCGGCCACCACACGCTGTTTCGCAGGCGGGCATGGAACACCGCTGCCGGCCACGTGGCGGGCTTCTTCGCGTTCATTCCGTTTGGTGTCTGGACCCACGTCCATCGCCTGCACCATAAGTGGACCGGCTGGCAGGACCTCGATCCGACGACCGCCACGCTGGCGCCGCGCGAGCGTGGACGATTCGAGCGCGGCGTCGTCCGCCTCTGTTGGAAGTACTGGGTCCCACTGTTTGCGACCGTGTACCGCGCCGGGTTCTGGAACCCTGCTCGACTCCTTCGCTACGCGGCGGACTCCGGTCGCGCCCTGCAACTCGTCTACGGCGTCCTGTCGGTGCTCGCCATGTATGGCGCGCTCATCGTCTGGTTCGGCCCGGCCATGATCTTCCGCTCGGTGGGGCTCGCCATCGTCATCGCTTTCACCCTCGAGGACCTGCTGATCCTCAGCCAGCACACGCACGTTCCGATGGAGGTCAGCGGCGGCGGCCGCGTCGCCCCGCACTCGGCGATGGATCAGGAACGGTTCACGCGCTCGCTGAGACTGCCGGGCGTGGTCTCGCGAGCGGTCCTTCACTTCGACGCGCACGAGCTGCATCACATGTATCCGTTCGTGCCCGGCTACCGGCTTCGCGACATCGCTTACGAGCCGCAGAACGAGATCGGGTGGCGCCAGTGGGTCGTCGCCGCGCGACGCATTCCCGGCGACGTGCTGCTCTTTCAGAACCGGCAACAGACGGGGTTCGACCTGTGAGCACGCAGGGCCTCGATCCGCTCGCATGCGGCCTTTTTCTGGTCGCCGCGTTCCTGCTCGCCGGCAGCGCGCAGGCGCTGTGGCTGGCCAGCCACGCATCGCGTCGATGGTCATGGCCGCTCGACGGGGGCCGTATGTTCCGCGGCCGCCGGCTGCTGGGCGACAACAAGACCGCACGCGGCATCGTCGTCATGGTGCCGGCCACCGGTCTCGCGTTCCTGTTATTGGCGCTCGCCGGATCCGGCACGCCGGGTCTCTGGCCGCTCACGCCAGCGCAGTACCTCGGACTCGGGATACTCGCCGGCGCCGGATGCATGCTCGGCGAGCTTCCCAACTCGTTCGTCAAGCGTCAGCTTCGGATCCCTCCCGGCTCACCGGCGGCCGGCGCTGTCGCCCGACCGTTCTTCTTTGTCGTCGATCGTCTCGACTCCACGCTCGGCGTGCTCGCTGCGTTGATGCTGTCGGTCCCGGTCCCGCCGGCGACCATCGCCTACGTGCTGCTCGAGGGCGTTGCGCTGCACGGAGTGCTGAGCGTCGTGACGTTCCGCCTCGGCGGAAAGGCGCGGCCCGCATGAAAGCGCTGGTTCTGCCGCTCGCTCAGGCCGTGGAGGTCAATGCTGCCGGTGGCAAGGCACACACACTTGCCCGGCTGATCGCACTCGGTATGCCCGTCCCTGACGGTGTGGTCATCACCTGCGCGGGACTCGAAACGTTTCTCGAAGCAACCGGACTTCGAGCCAGCATCGACGACGGCCTCGAACCTGAGGCGATCCGCTCGCTGGTGATGGCAGCGCCGGTTCCACGCCTGCTTGACGCCCAGATTCGGGCGGCTGTTGCTCCACTCGGACGAGGGCCCTTCGCCGTGCGGAGCTCGGGTGTCGGCGAGGACGGCTCGAGCGCGTCGTTTGCCGGCCAGTTCGACTCGATTCTCCATGTGCACGATGGCGCGCTCATCGACGCCGTGCGCGCCTGCTGGGCGTCCTGCTGGTCCGCGCGCGCGCTGGCATATCGGCGGGTTCACGGGTGCGACGGCGCAGCCATGGCCGTCGTCATCCAGCGCCAGGTCGATGCCGCTGCAGCCGGCGTCCTCTTCACGAGAAATCCCGACCCCTGTTCGGTCAATGCGCCGGACATGGTCGTCGAGTACGGCACCGGTCTCGCCGATCGGCTCGTTGCCGGCGAGGTTGACCCCGGGCGGCTTTACCTCTCACGCGCCACTTTGACCGTCACGGACGAATCGTGCACAGAGGAACATGCCGCCGCCCGGCGCATCCTCGCGGCGCCGCTGCTGAAACAGCTCGGCGCAATGGCGATGCGGCTCGAGGAGTTCTTCGGGACGCCTCAGGACATCGAATGGGCGGTGACTGCAGACGGCAACCTGTCGATCGTTCAAGCACGACCGATTACGACGCGAACCAGTCCGCAGACTGCGGCCACGGTTCTCTGGAGCAACGCCAACGTCAGCGAGAACTTTCCCGAACCGGTGTCGCCGTTGCTCTACTCGATCGCGTCCGCCGGCTACTACCACTACTTCCGGAACCTTGGACGCGCCTTTGCCGTGTCGCGCTACCGCCTCGCGGCGATGGATGCACCACTCCGCACCATCATCGGCGTTCACGGCGCGCGCATCTACTACAACCTCACCAACATCCATGCGGTGCTGCGAATGGCGCCGTTCGGCGAACGTCTTGCCGAAGCGTTCAATTTATTCGTTGGCGTACGGCGCGTCGCGGAACAGCCCACTGGCATGCGGACCTGGAAGGAGACCCGTCATCGCGTCCTCGCCGGGTTGGAAGTGGTTCGAATCGCCGCAGCGGTAGTGTGGCAGTTCTTGTTTCTCCAGCGCCGGCTGCGCACATTCGAACGCACTGCTGATCGCTTCGCGTCGCAGACGACACGCGAGGCGATCCATGGACGGCCATTGGCCGGGCTGGGCGCTCTCCTGGCCGCCTTCATCGACATCCGCTGCCACCGGTGGAAGAACGCGTCGCTCTGCGATACCGCAGCGATGGTCTGCTACGCCGTTCTGAAGAATCTGCTCGCGCGCGGCGGCTTCACCGAGGCGACGCACACGCGGCTGCTGCGCGCGCTGCCTGGCGTCCCGTCCAGCCAGCCGGCGCTGCGCCTCTGGGAGCTCTCCAGACGCATCGTCGAGGATCCGGCGCTTCGTGCGCTGTTCGAACGCGAGGCGTCCGCCACCGTGCTCGCGGCGCTGGAAGCAACGGAGCGCTTCGCGCCGTTCCGCGCTGAGCTGCACAGCTTCCTGGGGACATGGGGATTCAGGTCATCGGGTGAGCTGATGCTGACGACTGCCACGCTGGAAGAAGAGCCGGAGCCTGTGATCGCGCTGCTGCAGCAATACGCCGGCGCCGCTGGCGAATCACCGGAAGACGCGATCGCACGGATGGCGGCGGAACGGAGGGCTGAAACGCGATCCGTCCTGCGTTCCCTCGCGAGCCGGAAGCCATGGCTCGTGCTGCCGACGCTGCTCGTGCTCCGCTGGACGCAAGCGGCTGTCGCCTGCAGAGAACGGGCGCGGCTGAAGCAGGCGCTGCTCTACACACGCTGCCGCCGCGTGGCGCTGGCGATCGGCGACACCTTGGTCACGAGCGGCCGGCTGCCGGACCGCGACGCGATCTTCATGCTGACGTGGCAGGAAATCGACGAAGTCTGCAGCGGCCGGGCGATGTTTCCGCGCGACCTCGCATCGCTGACGGCATTACGCCGCCTGGCGCACGCGACGGAGAGCGCATATATCCCGCCCGACACCTTCTATCTGCCGCCAGCCGGAGTCCTTGCTGCGACCCAGCACGTGGCGCGAACCCTGCGTGTTCGCGAGGCGAGCCCGAAAGGCTCGCCCCACACGACACTCCGCGGAACGACGGCGTGCGGGGGCCAGGTCTCATCGCGTGCCGCGGTGCTGGCGGGAATTCACGAAGCCCATCGGCTGCAGCGGGGAGACGTGCTGGTCACGCGCCAGACCGACCCGGGATGGGCGCCTGTCTTCTGCCTGATTTCCGGCCTCGTCATCGAACGCGGGGGCATGCTCTCCCACGGCGCGATCATCGCCCGGGAATTCGGTCTTCCCTGCATCGTGGGCGTTGCGAATGCCACCGGAGAAATCCCGCACGGCGCCAGAGTCACCGTCAATGCGGACGACGGCTTCTGCCGGGTCGAGGCTGCGGCATGAGGACGATGGCGGCCTACTTCCAGGAGCGATTCTCACTGGCTGTGTTCGGGCCGGTGTTCATCCTCCTGACTGTGGCAGCCTTCGGGTCCGTCGCGAACACGACCGGCCTTCGCCTGGCCGTCGCGCTGCTGCTCGGGATCGCCCTCGTCGTGCAGTTCCGGTTGTGGGATGACCTCGAAGATCGGAACCGTGACCGGGCCACTCATCCCACGCGCGTGCTCGTCAACGCACGGCCGGAGCCGTTCCGGATTCTCCTGCTGGTGCTCACAGCGGCAGCCGTCGCGCTCAGCGCCGGCGAGCAGGCGGCACTTGCCGCAACGCTCGCGCTGAACACAGCCGGCTGGTGTGCGTACCGGCTGGCCCGCCGCCGGCTCTCGTTGAATGGGTGGCGCTTCGGCCTGCTGCCCCTCAAGTACCCGGGTTTCGTCACCGTCATGGCCTTGTCTCTCGGCGACGTGATTCCCGCTCGTCTGGCTGTCGCCGCGGCGACGACGTATGTGTGCGCGTCTGGTTACGAGCTGCTTCATGACAGCCCGGCGCGCATTGGAGGCGCTTCATGAGCACGACAGCAGCCGCATTCAATCCGGCATACGAGTTGCCGGGCTTCGAATCGGTGGGATGCCTGGCCTGCGGCGGCACAACCTCCACGCCGTTCCTGACTGGCGAGGACGATCTGACAGGCAAACCGGGCCGCTTCACGTTCGTCAAGTGCTCCGACTGCGAGCTGGTGTACCAGTCACCACGCCTGACGCTCGACGGCATCCGTCCCTATTACGAGGATCAGTACATCGCGCATCAGCCGCACGCCCGGTGGGGTGTGCTCGCGCCGCTCTTTCGCGCCGCCATGGGCTCTCTCGATCGCGCGAAACTGCGGATCGTTCAGCGGCACGCAACGCTTGGCACCTCCTCACGCCTCCTCGACGTCGGGTGCGGAAGCGGCTCGTTTCTGGCGCGCGTGACGGACGAGACGGGCGCTGCCGCCGCCGGCGTCGATTTCGTCGATCTCTCGCATCGTGACGAGTTCGACGGCGTGGAGTTTCATCATGGCGTGTTCTACGAGCAGAACGTTGGCCGCAGCCGGTTCGACGTGATCACGATGTGGCACTTCCTCGAACACGACTACGACCCGCTGCGATCGCTCGGCCACGCACTGAACGCGCTGACACCTGGAGGCCTGCTGGTCGTCGAAGTACCGCGCCTCGACAGCCTGTCGTTCCGCCTGTTCGGTTCGCGCTGGCCCGGCGTCCAGGCGCCGCAGCACACGGCGCTCTTCGACAAGGACCGCCTCGTACAGATGGTGTCGTCCGCGGGCTTCGAACTCGTCGAACACCTTCCGTATGGCGCGTTCCCGCCCTATTTCTACCTGTTCTGCGGGACGGCGTTCGTGCTGCGGCGAGGCCGCGGCATCAATCTCGATCGCGCCATCTACGCCTACTTCGCCGGCCAGCTTCTGGCGCTGCCGGTGCTGCCGTTCCTCAACCGGATGAACTTCGCCATGCAGACGGTGATCTGCCGGAGGCCGCGGTGAACACCCGGAGAGACCCGCGGACTGTTGCGCTGGCGACGATTTCCGGCCTCTTCATCACGGCAGCGGCGCTGATCGTCCTTCCCATCGCTTTCGTCACGCTGTTTCAGGCACGACGTTTCTATGCCCGCTACTGCGTCTACGTGGCGCGGGTGGTTCTCCGCATCTGGGGCATCCGGCTTCGTGTGCACGGTCAGCCGCAGGACGGCACACGGCAGGTCGTGTATGTCTCCAACCACTCATCGACGATCGACCTGTTCGTGCTCATTGGCCTGGGCCTTCCGAACACGCGGTTCTTCCTCAGCGGGTTCCTGCGGAAGATGGTGCCGCTGGCCGTTCTCGCCCACCTGATGGGCACCTTCTTTACGGTCCCGCAGGATCGCCCGGACGAGCGGCGCCGAATCTTTGCCCGCGCATCCCGCATCCTGGCCCGTACACGAGAGTGCGTGTACCTGAGCCCGGAAGGGAGGCGGATTACGACAGGCCAGATCGGGCACTTCAACAAGGGCTCGTTCCATCTCGCCACCGTACTCGGTGCGCCGCTGGCGCCGTTTCACATCTTCATCCCGCGGGACATGGATCCGGGCGCCGGCTACCGCGCCAGGCCCGGAACGGTCGTCGTGACGTTCAAGCCGCTGATCGAGACAGCGGGTTGGCGGGTCGAGGACGTTGTCGCGAACACGGAGCACATCCGCGACCTGTTCGTTCGCTGGCACCGCGAGCTCTGGCAGGAATACTCGAACGATCGCGCGGATCGGGCGCCCGCCGGGCAGGTGGCACATGCCCGCGCCTGATACCGTGACGCCGAAAGCGTTGCGCCGGGGCACGGCGTTTCGAGGCACAACACTGATCGAGATGCTGCAGGCGCGCGCCGCCAGTCAGCCTGACGATCTGGCGTACACGTTCCTCGCCGACGGTGAGAATCCGGTCGACGAGCTGACCTGGTCCGTCCTCGACCGTGCCGCGCGGGCGATCGCGGCGACGCTCCAGACGACGCTCCAACCCGGCGACCGCGCGCTGCTGATTTACCCGCCCGGTCTGTCGTTCATCGCCGGCTTTTTCGGATGCGTGTACGCCGGTGTGCTGGCCGTGCCGGTCCTGCCGCCGCAGGGCGGCCGCGCGAGCCGCGGTGCCGACCGGCTTGCGGCGATCATTGCGGACTCTGACGCGCGCTGCCTGCTGACCAGCTCAGACCTCCGCGAGCGGCTGCTCGACGCGGTCGATCACCGCCTGGCGCGAATCATCACCGACGGCATCGCCTACGACGACGCGGCGAAATGGTGCGAGCCGGACGTCCACGGCGAGACCATCGCGTTTCTGCAATACACGTCCGGTTCGACGGCGCTGCCGCGCGGCGTCATGGTGTCGCACGCCAACCTCCTGCACAACCTGAACGTGGCGTTTGATCTCGGCGGAAGCGGTGCAGAGACCGTGTCGGTGTCGTGGCTTCCGGTGACGCACGACATGGGGCTGATCGAGGGCGTGCTGCAGCCAGCCTTCGGCGGTTGTCCGGCGTATCTGATGTCGCCCGCCTCGTTCCTTCAGCGTCCCGTGCGCTGGCTGCGGGCGATCTCGACGTTCCGCGCGACACGGACGGGTGGTCCGAACTTCGCCTATGACGTCGCCGCGAGCCGTGTCTCGGACGCCGATCGCAAGGGTCTCGATTTGCGAGCGTGGCGCGTCGCCTACAACGGGGCCGAACCGGTACGGCACGACACGATGGCGGCGTTCACGGCGGCCTATGCGCCGAACGGGTTTCAGGCAGACGCGTTCATGCCCTGCTACGGCCTCGCTGAATCGACGCTGCTCGTGACCGCCGGTCGTTGGAGCGGCCCCAGCCCGAACGGCGGTCGCGTGTCGTGCGGCCACCCGGCAGGCGGAATGACCGTGCGCATCGTGGATCCGATGACCCGCGCCGTCTGCACTGATGGCGAGCAGGGCGAAATCCAGGTCGCCGGACCGAGCGTGGCGCATGGCTATTGGAACCGTCCGCTCGAATCGTCACGCGTCTTTGCCGTCGAGGATGGCCGGCGTTGGCTGGCGACGGGCGACCTCGGGTCGCTGGACGGCGGCGGGCTCCATGTGACGGGACGTATCAAGGATCTCCTCATCGTCCGCGGCGCCAAACACTTCCCGCAGGACCTGGAACGAACCGCGGAGCGCCGGCATCCGGCGGTCCGGCTCGGCGGCGTAGCCGCCGTGGCGGTGGGGAGCCACGTCCGTGGCGATCGCATCGCGCTGATCGCGGAGATCGATCCACGGGAACTCGCGGAAAGCGGCCGTGACGACCTGCTCGGAGATCTTCGGCAGGCGATCGCTGAAGAGCACGGCATCCAGCTGTACGGCGTTGCATTGGTGCCGCCAGGCACGGTTCCAAAGACGACGAGCGGCAAGCTGCAGCGTTTCCTCTGCCGCGATGCATGGATGAACGACACCCTCGGCGCTCTCACGTCATGGCGGGAGACCGCGGAGGCGGCCCGATTATGAGCGACATCGATATGCACGCAGCCGAATCGTCCTTCAACGTTGTCTCCGAAGCCGCCGTGGCCGCCGCCGTCGCGGAGTTGCTGCACGTCGATCCGCAGTCGATCGATTCCCGCACCCCGTTGTCGGCGTACGGGGTCGACTCACTTGGCGCGATGCAGCTCGTCGCCGCGCTGGAAGATCGATTTCGCTGCACGCTTCCCGAGTCGCTGCTGACGGACTACCCGGACGTTCACCAGCTCACCGAAGCGCTCGGCGGCGCAATCGGGTCATCCAGTGATGGGCAGAAACCATCATCGGGCCTCCGTGACCGGCTGATTGCTGACAGCAGTCTGGCTGATGACATCGCGCCGGGGTCGGCAGTGCGGCCAGCAGCCGTCCGGCGCGTGCTGCTGACGGGCGCCACGGGGTTCCTTGGTTCGGCGCTTCTTCGGACGCTGATCGATTCCGGGCTCCGGGTCGTCTGTCTCGTGAGGCCACAGAATGGTGGCCCGGAGGCGCGAGTGCAATCGGCGCTCCGGACGTACGGACTGTGGCACGCCACCGATCCGTCCGCCTTCGAGGCCATCGCCGCTGATATCGAGCTGCCGAACTTTGGCCTGACACCCGGCCTCTACGACGAGCTCGCCGCAGCGACGGACGCGGTGTATCACGCGGCCGCCGACGTCAACTGGGTCGCCGGTTATGACTCGTTGCGTTCGGCGAACGTGTCGGCCACATCGTCTCTGCTCCGCTTCGCCTGTACGAACCGGCTCAAGCGGTTCCATTTCGTGTCGAGCCTGTCGGTCTGCATGGCACACGACGGTCCCGCCGTCGTCACGGAACAAACCGACATGCTTCCCTATGCCGATCGTCTGCCGCTGGGATACGCGCAGAGCAAGTGCGTGGCGGAATCGCTCGTTCGTACAGCCGCGTCGCGCGGACTGCCAGCGCAGATCTTCCGGCCTGCGCTCCTTGCCGGTCACTCGACCTCGGGCGCTTCGAACGTGGACGATCTGATCGCGGCCCTGTTGAAAGGATGCATTCAGTCGGGCGCCGCTCCGGATCTCGACTGGGCGTTCGACGCGGTGCCGGTGGACACCGCCGCCGAAGCCATCGCCGCCATGAGCCGGTCTTGCGGATCGCAGCTGGAGACGTTTCACCTGCGCCATCCGCGTCCGCGGCACTGGCGGGAGTGCGTCCTGTGGGCGAATTTCTTCGGCTATCGGATTCGTCTCGAGCCGTACGAACGGTGGCTCGAACGGCTCGAGCGCGAGGCGAACGGCGAAGATCACGCCCTCTATCTCCTGCGTGGATTCTTCACACGGCGTCTTCATGGGCGCACCGCTCCGGAACACTACGAGGAGCGCGTGCACAGCCGCATCGAGTGCCGGCGGACGCGAAGCCACGAACGGCTGGCGGGCATCGACTATCCGCCGCTCAACGCCGAACGGCTCGACAGCTACCTTGCCGACTTCATCCGCCGTGGTTTCCTGACGCCGCCGCCCGCGAAAGGGGTCGGGAGTCATTTTTCGAGCGACCCCATTTACCGTTACGAGCCGTTACTCCGCCGGCACTTCGGCGATGACGGCCTGCGCCTCGTCCGCGCCGACCTCCTGGGGCGAGGGTCCGAACACAGCATCATCAGCGAGATGACGTCGTGGAAGCGCGGACAGCACATCGGCCTCCTGCACTACCGGCTGTCGCTGGCGCGTGGCGCCGCGATCGAGTCGCTGGAGGTGATGGCGAAGGTGAAACCACCCGACGAGGACGCCCTCGAAGTCGCGGAAACGACCGCGGCGACGGTGGACGTCAATCTCCATCGTCTGATCGCGCGGTTCCGCGATCGTCTTGGCGTCCGCGATAGTCACATCCGCGAGCTGGCGATCTATGAGCGGCATCGCGACGACTCCATCGGACGGCATCTGCCGCGTTGCTACGGCACGTGGGCAGATGACGATCGCCAGGAATGGGGGCTGCTGCTGGAGCACCTTGACGACATGGCGCTGATGGATGCGGAACGCTCTGCGTGGACACCACGCTTCCGGACGAGTGCGATCGACGGACTGTCCGCGATTCATGCCAGGTGGCTCGGGAAGGAATCCGAGCTGATGGCGGAGCGGTGGATCGGCCACGTTTCCTCGACGGGATCGATCGTCGAGATGACGCCGCTGTGGACGGCTCTTGCCGATCATGCGGCGCCCGTCTTCGCCGCGTGGGCAGGCCAGCGGTTCGTCGACACGCATGCCGCGCTTGCCGCGACCGCAATCCAGTGGGCACCGGCGCTCGAGGCGCTGCCGCGCACGCTCATCCACAATGATTTCAATTCCCGCAACGTGGCGCTGCGCAATGGTCCGGACGGACCATGCCTCGTTGCGTACGATTGGGAACTTGCCGCGATCGGCGCGCCGCAGCGCGACCTCGCCGAGTTCCTGTGCTTCGCATTACCGGACGGCGTCGACGGACCCGTACTCGCCGAATCGATCGAACGCCACCGCGCAATGCTCGAACGGCACACGGGCGTGGCGCTGGACCGGCGTCTCTGGCAGGAAGGATTCCGCAGCGCGCTCGCGTACTTCCTCGTGTCGCGTCTCGGGATCTACGCCATGATCAATCGCGTCCGGCCACTTGCCTTCCTGCCACAGGTCGTTCAAATTTGGTCACGTTTGTATGAGCTGACCTCCGTCAATACGGCGCGGCGGCGAGCATGAGGGCACCGCTGCACGACCTGCATGCCAGCAATCTGCTCACCTACGGGTCGCTCGCCGCGGCGGTGACCGCGATGGCCGCGTCGGCGGGCCTGAGCAACACCGCACTTGCGGGTTGCGCGCTCGCGCTTGCCGCGATCATGGACGCGTTCGACGGCCGCTTCGCGCGACTGTTCAGCAGGTCGCCCCGACAGGCACAACTCGGACGCGAACTGGACAGCCTTGTGGACGCGGTCACTTTCGGCGTCGCTCCTGTCGTCGTCATCAGCACGCGTTTTCCGGCGGACGGCCCCACCGCCGTCTTCTGCTGGTTCATCGCCGGGTTTTACGTGCTCGCTGTTGTCACGCGGCTCGCGTTCTACAACGTCCAGGAGGACGAAGAGCGGTTTGTCGGGATCCCGACACCTGCCGCCGGGCTCGTCTGCTGCACGTCGCTGCTTCTTCCGTCACCAGCGTGGGCAGCGTGCTGGCCCCTCGCCCTGAGCGGCGCGCTGATGATTGCACCGCTGCCGATCGCGCGACCGCGGGCACGTGGGCTGTCGCTCTTCGCCGCATGGGCAGCGTCGCTGGCAGTAACCTTCGGAACGCAGGCGATACGATAACCAACCGGCGTTGCCGGCGCCTCCGGGCGTGCTATGTTTCGTCATGCGCTCGGGACCGAAGCTTCTGGTGTCGATCTGGCTCGGCATTGCCGCCGTCGTGACGGCGCAGGACCGGCCGGTCTCCGATCCGCAGCAGCCGACGTTCCGCACGGGCATTCAGTCGGTTCGTGTTGATTTATACGTGACGCGTGACGGTGAGCCCGTCAGCGACTTGCGGCGTGAGGAAGTGCAGGTCTTCGAAGACGGCGTCGCGCAGAACGTGGACACGTTCGAGCGAATTGTTTTCGCCGAACCGGGGTCGGCGCCGGTGGTCGAGCCGCAGACTGCTCCCGAGCGCCGCAGGCTGGCAACCGATCATCGCGCCCGCCTGTTTGTGGTTTTCCTGACAGCGCCCGAACCACGCCCCAATGCCTCGCAGCGCCAGCCGCAACCCCGCCAGACGCAATCGCAAGTAGTCGAGATGCTGAACGGGCTGCTGGGACCGGACGACATCGTCGCGGTGATGACGCCGTACATGCGCATCGAAGACCTCATATTCGCGCGGCGCGTCTCGCGGGACGATGAGATGTGGTTCCGCGACCTGAACAAGGATCCGAAACACGCCCGCTGGGATGCGTGCTTCCCGCCGGGCGGCGGAAGCCCCAATGGCGAGATGAAGGCGCGCTATCGGGAACTGATGACCCTGCAGGCGCTCGAAGGGCTGGTCACGCATCTCAGCGGCTTGCGCGACGAACGCAAGCACATCCTGTTCATGTCCGATGGCTTCCGGCTGTACACGAAGAACCCGCGTCTCCCCGCACGCGGGCAGCCGGAGTCCGGCGGTTTTCCGATCGGCGGCGGCGGGGGCGGCATCGGCATCGTTCCGCGCCTTGGCGACAGCGCGGGGATGTCAGGCAGCCGAATCCCATCGGACTGCGAACAGGACCTGAAGGACCTCGCCTCGCTCGATCACAGCAGGCGTCTTGGCCAGATCGCCACGTATGCCCGCCGCACCAACGTCTCCTTCCATCCGATCTCCTTACTGCGCACGGGATCCGATCCGACGCGCAATCTGCGGATGAGAGGTTCGTTCGAGAACAGCACCACCCTGATGATGCAGTCGTCGCTGCGGGATCTGGCGGAAGACACAGATGGCCTGCCAATCATCAACACCAACAACGTCGAAGCGACCCTCCGCCGCATCGTGACAACGACGTCCTCGTATTACCTGGTTGGCTATACGCCGGCGAACGCCACGGCCGACGGTCGATTCCGGCGGATCACCGTGAAAGTGAGCCGTCCGGATACGAGCGTCAGCGCACGCGCCGGCTATGTCGCAGGACTCTCTGCACCGACAGTTGTCGTTCCGGTCGAGACGCGCAAGCCGCCCGATCCCGTCGACATATCCATGCGGACGCTCAACGTCTCGGGCACGAGCGCGTTGCACGTGCGGCCGGCAGTGTGGACGCACGGCAACCCGGGCGCGCAGACCGCCAGCGTCTGGATCGACGCGGAGCTCGATCCCCAGCTGCGCCGGCAACGTCTGCAGGCCGAGGGCGGAATGGTGGAGATGACCCTGCGCCCGCTCCGTGGCGGCGACCCCATCTCGCGACAGCTCCCTGTGACGACGGCGACGAACTTCGAGTTCGAGCTGCGCGGAGCAAATGCGCTTGCGCCCGGCGAGTACTCGGTCCAACTTCAACTGACTGGCGCTGGCGGTGAACCGGTTGGAGAGTTTCTGCGCATCACGGTTCCAGACGCGACGAGCTCCCTCGGCGAGGCGCTGTTGCTGCGACGCGGGCCGACGACCGGCCCACGGTATGCGCGTACTGCCGATCCGCGCTTTTACAGAACCGATCGGCTGCGCCTCGAACTGCCAACCGACTCCAGGGAGCCGGCGGCAGCGCAACTCCGCGACAGGCGCGGGGGTGCCCTGGCGACGCCGGTGCAGCTCACCGAGCGTGAGGATCAAGCCGGCCAGTTCCGCTGGATCGTGGCGGACGTGCCGCTCACGTCCATCGCGCCTGGTGACTACGCGGTCGAAGTGACGCAGGGCAGCGCGACGCGCATCGCCGCGTTCCGCGTCGTGCCCTGACGTAGAGTCCGCCCGCCTTCGCGCTGCGCGCTTCGGCGAGGCAGGCTCTTCAGGCGGACCTTCGTATAGGATCCCGCCATGACCGCATCTGTCCGCAGCAGCAGTCTGGTCTTCGCGTTCGTTGCCCTTGGAGCAGCCGCCCACATCCCGGCGCAGGCGGTGCCTGCGTCGCCTCAATCCGCTGCCGCTCCGGCGCCGCCACCCGACATGCGCGTGTACTACATGGTGTTCCTGCGCCGCGGCCCGGCGTGGACGACCGCCGTAACCCCCGAGACCACCAGGGTCAATCAGGGCCATCGGGCCAACATCGACCGCCTCACGAAGGAAGGGCTGATGGTGGTCGCGGGACCCTTTGAAGGGACCTCCGGGGATCGCGCGCTTGCCGGGATTTTCATCCTGCGGGTGCCGTCGATGGAGGCCGCCAGGGCCGCGGTCGAAACCGACCCTGCCATAACAGCCGGGCGATTTGTCTTCGAAATCGTGCCGTGGTGGGGGCCGGCGACCCTCCGGTATTGACCCTGCACCCGTTATGGCCCAGCGGCCGTATTTACAGGCAGATATGGTGACGGTGGCACCGTTCGCACGCGCCGAGGCACCGGCCGCGCACATTCAATCGGTAACGGTTCCGGTAGCCTCGCCGCGATTTGCCGCTGCCGCGACAACAGACAGCCAGGATCTGCTCGCCAGGGCCAAAGCGGGCGATCAGGCGGCGTTTGCCGCCATTATCCGCAAGCACCAGAACATGGTGTTCAGCGTGGCGCTGCACATGCTGCGCAGCCGGCCCGCTGCCGAGGATCTGGCGCAGGAGGTTTTTCTCGAGCTGTACCGGAGCCTGCATCGCCTGGAGTCGGACGCGCACGTCGTCTCGTGGCTGCGGCGCGTCGCCGGCCACCGGTGCATCGACGAGATCCGGCGGCGAAACCACCGCCAGGAGTTCGCCACCGACACGCTCCCCGATCCAGGCCATTCGCCGGAGACGCGCGAGGTGTTCGTCGCCGAACGGCTCGAGGAACTGGTTGCGGAACTGCCGGAGCGCGCCCGAATGGTAGTTGTGCTGCGGTATCAGGAGGAAATGGAACCGACGGAGATAGCGGATGCCCTCGGTATGCCGGTCAACACGGTGAAGAGCCATCTGCGCCGGTCGATCATCGCGCTGCGTGAGCGCCTGATGGGTAGGGGCGAGTGATGAACCCATTTATGAACATAGACCACGAACTTCGCGACGCGCTGCGGCGCAAGCAGGCCCCGGCCGATCTGGCCGAGCGCGTGCTGGCGCGGATCAACGAGCTGCCAGCGGTACGGCAGGCAGCGCCGGCCTCGATCCGCCTTCGCCAAGGCTACGGCGGACAGGGCGTGCGGCGCTGGCTGGCTGCGGCCGCCGTGCTCGCCGTCGCCGCTGGCGGCGCCGAACGGTATTACACGCAGCAGCGGGCCGCCGAGGCCGCGCGCGTGCAGCAGGAACTTCGAATCGCGCTGCAGATCACGAGCGATACGCTTGCGGTCGTGCAGAGCAAGCTTTCGCCGCCGGCTGAGGACGGAGGTCGGTAAGGGAACCCTATGAAGACTACGATTGCGCTCGTCGCGTTCACTCTGCTTGTTCCGGTCGCTGCCAGCGCACAGGGCGCGCGGATCAACCTGTCGGCTCTCGATCGCCTCGCCGAGCGCGCGACCGAAAAGCAGGAAATTACCATCGATTCAATGATGTTGAAGACCGCCGGCCAGGCCCTTGTGCCTTCGGGACGGAATGCGGAGGCAGCAAAACAAATCCTCTCCGAGCTCGAGGGCGTGTACGTTCGCAGCTACGAGTTCGACGACCCGAAGGCCTATTCGATGGACGACGTCAACCCGATTCGCAAGCAGCTGTCGGCGCCCGGCTGGACGAGGGTCGTGGTCAATGAGGAGAAGGGCAGGGACGGCGATTGGGAACTGCAGGAAATCTGGCTGTTCAATCCCGGCGGCAAGATTGGCGGGATCTTCATCATCAACGCCGAGCGAAACGAGCTGCAGATCATCAACATCGTCGGCCCGATCGACCTGAACAAGCTCGGTGGTCTCGGGGGAATCTTCGGGATCCCGCACAACATCGGGATTAACTGAATCTAGGTCAGCACGCGAATGATGTCCGATCGCGTGATGATGAACGTCTTCTGAGTCTTGAAATCCCTGATCAACAGCGCCGGCTGCTCCGACGAAATCATCGTCGACAGGAACTGCACCGGCGTTGACGCGTCCACGAACGGAAATGCCGGCTGCATGATCTCCTCGACCGACTTCGACTTGCAGTTCGGATCGCGCACGAACTCCTCGTAGAGGTGCGCCTCGTTCAGCGAGCCGATGATGCGGCCGGCTTTGGTGACGCAGATCTGCGAGAAGTCGTGGTCGCTCATGACGCGGATCGCTTCTTCCACCGGCCGCGCCGCCTCGATGGTGTAGAGCTCGCCTGAGACGCCAAACTCGACCAGATCGCGCGCGGTCATGCCCGACACTTCGAGGAAGCCCTTCGATCGCATCCACTCGTCATTGAACATCTTGCCGGTGTAGCGCGACCCGTGGTCGTGGAAGATGACGACGACCATGTCATCGGGCGCGAAGTGCTCCGCGAGCTGGACGACGCCAGCCATCGCGGCGCCGGCGGAGTTGCCGACCCAGATGCCTTCTTCGCGCGCCAGACGGCGCGTCATGATGGCCGCGTCCTTGTCCGTCACCTTCTCGAAGTGGTCGATGATCGCGAAGTCCACGTTGGCGGGCAGGAAGTCCTCACCGATCCCTTCGGTGATGTACGGGTAGATCTCGTTCTTGTCGAAGATGCCGGTGTCTTTGTACTTCTTGAACACCGACCCGTAGGTATCCACGCCCCACACCTTGATCGCCGGGTTGCGTTCCTTGAAATACCGGCCGATGCCGCTGACCGTGCCGCCGGTGCCAACGCCGACGACGAGGTGCGTGACCTGCCCGCCCGTTTGTTCCCAGATCTCCGGAGCCGTCCACTCGTAATGTGCGGCAGTGTTCGACAGGTTGTCGTACTGGTTGGCTTTCCACGCCCCGGGAATCTCACGCGCGAGGCGTGAGGAGACCGAATAGTACGAGCGGGGATCCTCCGGATCGACGTCAGTCGGGCAGATGATCACCTCGGCGCCGAAGGCCTTCAGCGCGTCGATCTTCTCTTTCGACTGCTTGTCGGTGGTCGTGAAGATACAGCGATAGCCCTTGATGACGGCGGTAATGGCCAGGCCCATGCCGGTATTGCCGGACGTGCCCTCGATGATGGTGCCGCCCGGCTTCAGCAGGCCCTGCCGCTCCGCGTCCTCGATCATGCGGACCGCCATGCGGTCCTTCAGCGAATTCCCCGGATTGAACGTTTCGAGCTTGGCGAGAACCGTCGCCTCGGTCACGCCGCGGGTGATGGAATTGATGCGGACAAGCGGCGTATTGCCGATAGTGTCGAGGATATTGTCGGAAATGCCGCGTACAGGCTCCCCGACCCGCCGGCCATTCAATTCGTCCGGGGCAGACGCTTTCGCCACGCCTGGATTGTAGCTTCCGCCTTGCGGCGGAAGCTACGTCACCATCGGTCAGGCCCGATTCCTGACGCCTGAGGCCTGTTCTACTTCCCGTCCTTGTCGGAGTCGCGATCGTCGTCCGTGAAGACGTCCTTGATCTCCTCGCCGGCCTTCTTCGCGCCTTCCTTGGTTTTCTGCGCGCCGCGCTTGGCCGCATCGGCGGTTGCGTCGGCGCCGCGCTTGATGTCGCTTTCCAGCTTGTTGTCGACATCGACGTCGACGTCGGCATCCACGTCGATGCCGGAGGTCGCCGCGGTCGGATTGACGCGAAGCTCATCGATCACGTCAGCCACGCCGTCGGTATTGCGCGCGATCATGACGGCATGTGCCCGCTGCGCCTGGTTGTCGACCTCGCCGCTCAGCGTGACCACCTTGTTGTGCGTGTCAACGTCTACTTTGTACGCCTTGACCGTGTCGTCCGCCGCCAGCTTCGATTTCACGGCGGTAGTAATGCCCGCATCCGTCTGACTGCAGGCGAGCGTGAACGCCAGCACAACGGCCGAGACGGCTCCTAAGAATGCTCTCATCACAGACTCCTCCTGATGAGTTCCTCGAACTCACTTAGCCCACTTAATCAAAGAGCATTCTTTGTGCCTACTTACGCATGTATTTCCAGTTTCGCGGCTTCCCCTCGCTCATCCACTCGAGCGCCGTCTCGAGACGCCGCTGTCGCGTCTCAGCCGTTTTAGCCTCGACGATCCATTCGACGTACTCACGCTTGTGGCTGGGCGAGAACGCGGCAAATGCAGCCCGCGCTTTCGTATTGCTCCGAAGTGCGCGCGTCAGATCAGCCGGAACCTGAACGGGCCTGGCGGCCGCGCGAGGTGCGCGTTCCATCACGACGCCAGACTCGTTGAGTTTGGCGGCGTCCTTCACGAGCTTGAGCAGCTTCGACCGGGCTGGAAGGTCCTTGCACGTCGTCAGCTTTCCGAATTGGCCCGCGCCCGATTCCATCTTCTTGACGAGCGGCTTGCCGTCGAGCATCAGCAGCGGGGCTTTCCAGAAGCCGAACACGCAATGCTGCTTGAACGCCGCGATGCTGCACACGATCCCGTGATGATCGAACGTCGGCGTGCTCCACTTCATCGTCTCGGCAACGTCAGGACAGCCCTCGTGAACGACGTCGCGGAGGTACGTCAGAATCGGCCTGGCGAAATCCGGTGATTTCGCGATATACGCATCAACCCGTACGTCTCTTTTTCCCATACTGTCCAGCGCGTCATTCTACGCACAAGATGCTAAGCTCGGGCACATGCGCATGCTCGACCGTTCGGTCCGCGCGGGAGCGGCACTGCTGTGCCTGCTGATGATTTGTGTCGCCTTTCCCCACGCGCAGAATCCGCCGGGAGGTCCCGGCGTCCCGAACTTTACGCTCGACCTGGACGCGATATTCCAGGAACGCCCGCTCGTGTCCCAGTTCGACGCCTCGAAGAACGGCCGCCTCGAGCGCCCCGAACGCCAGGCGGCTCGCGAGTGGATCGCGAAGCAGCCGCCGTTCGGACTGGCGGCGGTGATGGGGCGGTTCGGTGGACCTCCTGGAGCCATACCCGGAGCTGCCGGCGCACCTCCCGGCATGCCCCCCTTCGGCGGCCGCGGCTTCGCTCCGGCGTCGGCCGGCCAGCGTTTCGCTCCAGATTCCGTCCGCACGTTCCGTGATGAGGCGCTGTACGACACGCGCGTGCTGCGGACGCTGTTTTTGCAGTTCGAAAACGCCGACTGGGAGAAGGAGCTGTCGGACTTCTACAACAGCGACGTTGACGTGCCGGCGCAGCTGACCGTCGACGGGCGTCTCTATCGCGACGTCGGCGTCCGCTTCCGTGGCATGTCGTCGTTCGCCTTCGTGCCGGAAGGCTCGAAGCGTTCACTCAACGTCTCGATCGATTTCGCCGACAACGACCAGCGGCTCCTCGGTCACCGGACCCTGAATCTGCTGAACGCCAACAGCGACCCGACCTTCACCCGCGCCCTGCTCTACAGCGAGATCGCGCGCGCCTACATCCCTGCCGCAAAGGCGAACTACGTGCGCGTCGTCATCAACGGCGAGAGCTGGGGCGTGTACGTCAACGTCGAACAGTTCAATTCCGACTTCGTCCGCGATCGATTCAAGTCAACACGCGGTGCTCGCTGGAAGGTGCCCGGCAGCCCGATCGGACGCGGCGGCATGGCCTACCTCGGCGAGGACATCAACGCCTACCGGCGCATCTACGACATCCGGTCGCGCGACGACGAACGATCGTGGCGGCAGTTGATCCGCATGTTCAAGGTTCTCAACGAAACGCCGGCCGATCGCCTCGAGGCCGAGCTCTCCCCTCTTCTCAACATCGACGGCGCGCTCAGGTTCCTCGCGATTGAGAACGCCCTCGTCAATACCGACGGCTATTGGACGCGGGCGAGCGACTACAACATCTATCTCGACGAGCAGGGCCGCGTGCACGTGCTGCCGCACGACATGAACGAGGCGTTCGAAGAAGAAGGTGGTCCTGGAGGCCCCGGCGGTCCGGGGCGCGGGCGCGGCGGCCCGCCGGGCGCACCACCCTTCCAGCTTCCTCCGGGCATTCAGCTGCCGCCCGGGTTCCAGTTCCCGATGACGTTCGGGCTGGCTGGCGTCGAGCTCGACCCGCTCGTCGGTCTCGACGATACGAGCAAGCCGCTGCGCTCGAAACTGCTTGCTGTCCCGGCGTTGCGCGCGAAGTACCTGGGCTACGTGCGCGAGATCGCGGACAAGTGGCTGGCCTGGCGCACGCTGGAGCCGCTGGTGCAGCAGTACCAGGCAGTCATCGCGGCGGATGTGAAAGCCGACACGCGCAAGCTCTACACGACCGCACAGTTCACGGCAGGCGTCGATCGCGGCAACGACAGCCTGAAGAGTTTCGCCGACCGCAGGCGCGCGTACCTGTTGAAGACCGCCAGGTAAGCTACAGTCCTTACGATGTCGCGGCAGGGCCTTATCGCCGTACTTGCCCTGTGGGCGTTTGCCTGCGCGGAAACGGGATCGCGCCCGGCGGTTACGCCGACCGCGCCGACGATCACCCTGTCGATTGTCGGTACCAACGATCTCCACGGCGGCATTCTGCAGCGCGGCGACCGCGGCGGCCTGTCGCTGCTCGGCGGATATGTCGCCAACGTGCGCGCGGCGCGCGCCCGCGACGGCGGCGCGGTGGTGCTCCTCGATGCCGGCGATATGTTCCAGGGAACGCTGGAGTCGAACCTCAACGAGGGTGCATCGGTCATCGACGCCTACAACACCCTCCGCTATACGGCGGCGGCGGTCGGCAATCACGACTTCGACTTCGGCCCGGTGGGGCCACCGGCGACGCCGCAGGCGGCGGACGATGACCCGCGCGGTGCGCTGAAAGCGCGCGCGGCACAGGCCTCGTTTCCATTTCTCGCTGCCAATCTGATCGACGAAGCGACGGGACAGCCGGTGAACTGGCCGAACATCCGGCCATCCACCACGATTACGGCCGCCGGACTTCGCGTCGGCGTCATCGGCGTGATGACCGCCCGGGCCCTGTCGGGAACGATTGCCGCCAACATCGGCGGCCTGCGGGTCGCGCCGCTGGCGGAGACGATCGCCGCCGAAGCCATGCGGCTGCGTGCGGATGGCGCCTCGGTCGTCATCGTCACCTCCCACGCCGGCGGGCGCTGTACGGCGTTCACGTCACCGACCGACCTGAGCTCCTGCGAGCCGGCCGAAGAGATCATGCAGGTCGCCGCGGCGCTGCCGCGCGGGCTGGTTGACGCCATCGTGGCGGGCCACGCGCACTCGGGCATGGCGCACGAAGTCGCCGGCATTGCCATCATCGAGGCGTATATGGGCGGCCGCGCCTTCGGCCGTATCGATATCGTCGTCGATCGCGCATCGCGGCGGGTCGTCGAGCACCGCATCTTCCCGCCGCGCGATCTGTGTGCGCGCGTCGATCCCGGCACCCTGCGCTGCGACCCCGAAGGCGCGAGCAGCGGCCGCATCCGGGCGGAGTACGAGGGCGCGCCCGTCGTCCCGGATCAGGCCGTCGCCAGAAGCATTGCGCCGGCTGTCCAGGCGGCGGAATCGCAGAAGCGGATGCCGCTCGGCGTCGTGCTGCCGGGGCCGATCCGCCGTACGGGCAGCAGCGATTCCCCGCTCGGCAACCTCTTCGCCGACGCCTACCGCGCCGGCGCACCCGGCGCCGACGTGGCGATCAACAACACGTCCGGAGGGCTGCGCGCGGACCTGCCGGCCGGTCCACTCACCTACGGCGGAGTGTTCGAGGTGATGCCGTTCGACAACCGCCTCGTCACGTTCCAGCTCACCGGCGCGGAGCTGCGCAGGGTCCTGGCGACGCAGATCTCGCGCAACGCCGCCCTCGTTGGCATCTCGGGAGTGCACGCCCGCGTCACGTGCGAACGGGGCACGGTCGCCGTGGGGATGCTGCGGCCGAATGGCGCACCGATCGCCGACAACGAGCGCCTGTTGATCGCGACCAGCGATTTCCTCGCCACCGGCGGCGACGCGATCTTCGTGCCGGTGACGCCGAAGGACGGTTTCACCATCGTGCGCGACATCGGGCTGGTCCGCGACGTGGTCGTCGACACGCTTCGCAAGCGGGGCGGGACGCTCCGCGAGGAGCAGCTCGTCGATCCGGCGAATCCGCGCTGGACGCTGCCAGGGAAAGCGCCGGTGGTGTGTGGAAAATAGGCCCAGGGTGCACTGGACGGACATCCACGGCTGGTTTCGCTGGCGCTCGGGACAGGAAGAAGCGGTTCAGCACTTCGCGGACGGGAGCCGGTTCGTCGAGGTCGGCACCTTTCTCGGCAAGAGCATCTGCTCGCTTGGCGAGGTCGTGCAGCAGAGCGGCAAGCACTTCTCGATCGTCGGCGTCGATACCTGCCGCGGCAGCGGGCCCGAGGGGCCGAAACAGAAGGACTTTCACGGCGGCGCCGTAGCGGACGGCGGCGGCACGTTCGCCGGCACCCTGCATCGGAACATCATCGAATGCGGCTTCGCCGATGCGATCACGCTGATCGTCGCCGACTCCGTGACGGCCGCCGCGCTGTTTGCGGATCGTTCAATCGACTGGGTGCACCTGGACGCCCGCCACGACAGCGAGCACCTGCGCGCCGACATCTCGGCCTGGAAACCGAAAGTTCGCCCCGGCGGCTGGCTGTCCGGCGACGACTACAACGAGGAGAAGTGGCCTGAGGTCGTCAGCACGGTGCAGACGCTGCTCCCCGGCGCGCAGAAGTGGTCCAGCAAGCAGTGGCGCTGGATCGTCGAGGGCTGACTCCAGCTCGAACGCCTTACCGCCGGGTGCGCCGGTGAGCGGCTCCCGGTTGCCGTCGCCGCTGCCGCGCGGGACGGTCGCGCTCCGCCGGGGCCGGGCGCCGTGCCTGACCGCGCACGCGCTCCTCGCTCTTGCGCCGTCGAATGGCGGCAATGCGCTCTGCCAGCGGGATTTCAAGCTTCGTCTGCGGCCGTGCCTTGTAGTCGAAGTCCGGCAGCGTCACGCGCGGGAGCGTGCGTTTGACGGCGCGTTCGATTGACCGCAGCGCCGGTTCCTCGTCGGGAGCGACGAAGGTAAACGCGTCGCCCGTCAGCTCGGCCCGTCCGGTGCGGCCGACGCGATGAATGTAATCCTCGGGGACGGCGGGAACGTCAAAGTTCACGACGTGGCTGAGCGCCGTGACGTCGATGCCGCGGGCAGCGATGTCGGTCGCCACCAGCACGCGGTACTTGCCGCTCTTGAAGCCGGCAAGCGCTTCCGTGCGCTGGGCCTGCGACCGGTTGCCGTGGATGCGGGCAGTGGTGACGCGGTGCCGCAGAAGGTGTTCCGTCAGGCGGTTGGCGCGATGCTTCGTCCTCGTGAACACGAGTGCCTCGCGCACGAGGTCGCGCTTGATCAGCTCCAGCAGCAGCGCCGGCTTCATCTCCTGCGGCACCGGATACACGGCCTGCGTAATGCCAACCGCGGGCGCCGCCTGTCGCTGCAGGCTGATGGTCACCGGGTTCTTCAACATCTCCGACGCGAGCGCCGCAATCGGCGGCGGCATCGTCGCGCTGAAGAACAGCGTCTGCCGGCGCGCCGGCAGATGCCGGAGCACCCGGCGGATGTCGGGGAGAAACCCCATATCGAGCATCCGGTCAGCCTCGTCGAGGACCAGCACTTCGAGCCCCGCCAGCCTGGCGTACGGCGCCCGGAAGTGATCGAGCAGACGGCCAGGCGTGGCGACGATGACGTCCACGCCGCTGCGAAACGCGTGCTCCTGCGGCCCCATGCCGACGCCGCCGTACACCGCCGCGCCGGTCAGCGGCGTGTGAACCGCCAACGCATCGAGGTCCGCGGCAATCTGCGCCGCCAGCTCGCGCGTCGGCGTGAGGATGAGCGCGCGCGTCGTGCGCCGCGGCTTGCCGATGAGGCGATGAAGAATCGGCAGGAGGAACGCTGCCGTCTTGCCGCTCCCCGTCTGCGCGCAGGCAAGCAGGTCCCGGCCTTCGAGGGCCGGCGGGATCGCTTCGGCCTGAATCGGAGTCGGCCGCGCGAATCCGAGCTCCCGAACTCCTTTCAGCAGGTCGGCATGGAGGTGGAGCGACGAGAAGGGCATCCGCCCATCATAGCCGGTCGGTCAGTGCGTCAACGCGTAGATGAAGTAGTTCACCCCGATGCGGTAGGCGTTGCTGGTGGGATCGGGGTTATACAGCCCCTCCGCTGACCACTCCCAGTACTCAGCAATGTCGTTGTTGTGATTGGCCAGCGCCACCATGCGGCCGTTCGGGTCGTTCTTTTCGAACAGCGCGTAGTACGCCGGAATCACGCCCATCGACGGGTGCGGCACATCGAGCTTCTCGATGCGGTAGAACGACTGGAAGATCGGGTGCCGCTCGTCGATGCGGATCCATTCGAGCTCCGGCACGGCCTGGCGCACCTGCGCGGTCATGTTCTCCCAGTGGTCGGGACCCTCGAAGTCGTCGAAGATGACGAAGCCGCCCTTCAGCAGGTACTTCCGCAGGTTCTCGGCTTCACTTGGGCGAATCGTCCAGAAGCCGGGCTCCCAGACGTAGAGCACCGGATTCTGGAAGATCTCGGGGTCGTCGAGCGTCAGCACGTTCGTCCCGTCGAGCCGTACGCGCGCGTGCGTGATGTAGTCGAGGATGGCGCCGACGTTTCGATCGGCGGCGGGATAGTCGTGGTTCCACGCCGAGCTGCCCATGCCGAAACCACCCAGCCCGATGTTGTAGGCGATGCGGGTGAAGACGACGCGGCTGTCGTAGGGCACGACCTGCCTGACGCCCGACGGCACGCGCCGCCCCTGCGTATATGCTGCCGTCGCGACGACGCACAGCACGACGGCAATCGCCAGCACACGCATCGCGCGCTCAGTGGGTCATCGCGTACAGCATCACATTGATGCCGACGGCATATCCCTTGGGCGAGAACTGGTAGAAGTACCGCGGATCCTCCCCTTCGCGCTCCCACGCGTCGGAGATGTCGGTGTTGTGCGTCATGAACACCATCACGTTGCCATGACGATCGAGGATGGCCCGGTGCGCCGGCACCTCGCTGTCCGCGCCGCGCTCCGAGGTCTCGTACTGGTTCCGCCGCCACGATTGAATCGAGGGAATCTGCGGGAACTCGGTCACGACGAACTGGGAGCGGAAGAGAGGGTGGTCGAGCGGCAGATCGACGATCGGGTACTCGGCCGACGGCAGCACGCGGCCGATCTCCGCCTCCCACTGCGCCCATGCGTCACTGCCCCAGAAGTCGTCCACCCAGAGGAAGCCGCCCTTCTGGAACCACGTCCGCAGCGCCTTGATCTCGCCGTCGCTGAACTCGATCGTCCCGACGTCCTCCATGTGGAGCTGGGGGCACTGGAAGAGGGCGTCGTCGGTCAGGCGCACGGTGATGAAGTCCGGCGTGCGATCGCGGTCGAACACGACGCGCGTTTTGGTCAGCTCGGAGAGGCGAATCGAGAAGTTCAGCTCGGCGTCCGGATAGTCCGTCGACCAGCCCGAACCGCCAGCCTCGGAATAGACGCTGGTGAAGATGCCGCGGCAGAAGTTGAAGCCGCGGCCGAAGGTGTCAGCGGTTGGAAACTTCGGACGGGCGCCGCGCCCGAACCCTCCAAACGCGCCCCGTCCGAACTGCGCCGCCGCTGTCGCGGCTACGCAGAAGACGAGCACGGCGGCCAGAAGGGTCCGGAGCTTCATTGCGGCTGTCGATCAACGCGCTACTTTCCACCCTTCGAGAGCGACCTGAAATACTCTTCGTTGGCCTTCTTGTACGCTTCCGGCGACTCGTCGCCGCCCGATAGCGCCAGCGCGTTCTGCTCGCCTTCCACCTTGCGGCGGAGGCCGAACTCGAACCGCTTCAGGCCTTCGGCGACGATTGACTGCAGACGCGCCAGCTCGGCGACGTTCTGGTAGACGCGCGGGTCCTGCATCTGCCGGAGCGCCTGCATCACCTGTTCGAGCTCTCGTGGATCGACCTCCACGCCACGCGTCCGCCCCAGCAGCTCGCGTGCGTCGGCATCGAGCTGGCGTGCTTCGTTACGCAACTGGCGGATGTCTTCCTCGCTCAGACGCGCGCCATCCCACCAGCCGCCCCACGTGCCGTTCCAGACGCCGCCACGGGAGTAGCCACCGCCGCGATCGAAGCCGCCATTGCGGAGGCCTTCACCAAGGCGCCCGTCACCACCGCCCTGACCGTTCTGGGCGTTCTGTCCCTGACCTTGGCCTTGTCCCTGACCCTGCTGACCCTGGCCTTGGCCCTGGCCCTGCTGGCCCTGGCCTTGGCCCTGTTGACCTTGCTGGCCCTGTCCCTCGCGACCCTGTTGCCCCTGGCCCTGCTGGCCATTGCGCGCCTGCTGGCCCTGCCCCTGCTGGCCGTCGCGGCCCTGTTGTCCCTGCTGCGCGCGCTCGCGCGTGCGTTCTGCCAGCGACTCGGCCTGCTGCGCCAGCCGCCGCGCGCGTTCAGCCCGCTCTTCCTGCGCATTGCGCTGCTGGCCCGCGCCTAGCGCACGCTGCGCCTGCTGGAGCGCATCGCGAACGTCGTCGATGCCTTCGCTGATTGCCCTCTCCGCGTTGTCAATCTGGTTCTGACTATTGGCGCCGCCGTTTCGAATGAGGTTCCCGGCATAGCGAACGAGGTCGGGCAGCTGATTGTCGCGAATCTCGTCGGCCGCCTCCGACAGCCGCCGCGACGCTTCGCGTTCCTCGCGGCTCGCGTCACGCGCGGCGCGGCTGATATCGGACTCGAGCTGGCGCAGCCCCTGCTCCAGCTTGCCCTTGTCTTCGGCGATCTCACGTCCGGCCTCCTGGCGTCCCGCGCCCTGGGGTAGCTTGCGCGCCTGATCGGCGATCTCGCGCTGCTGCCCGGCGAGCTGGTCGGCCCTGCGTATCGCGTCCTCGATGGCCTGCTGCGTCCGCTGCGTCTGCCCGCGCTCCAGGCTGCGCTGCGCCTGGCGCAGCTTGTCCGCCGCTGCGGCCGCTTCACCCTGCGCGCGCGAGTCACCCGCCGCAGAGCGGCGAAGGGCGTCCGCGGCAGCGCGAAGGTCCTGCGCCGCCTGGGCAGCCTCAGGCCGCTGTTCTTCGCGCGACAGTCTCTCGAGCTGCCGCGCCATTTCTTCGAGCTGCTCGGCCATCGCGCGCTGCTGGGCTGCGCTGGCGCCGCCGCCTCCGCCGCCTCCCTGCAGCGCCCGGCGACGCGCCTCGCTCTCCGCCTGCTGCTGCTGACGCCGCGCCAGCTCCTTC
>Ga0247825_10000174_pt1 | contig 38110 bp, 45 predicted proteins | sample 13C_Vanillin_Day_FD_194413 | JGI IMG/M metagenome (GOLD analysis project Ga0247825, IMG submission 194413) | Soil microbial communities from agricultural site in Penn Yan, New York, United States - 13C_Vanillin_Day48 | ecosystem: Environmental > Terrestrial > Soil > Agricultural land | place... | reverse complement strand
GACTTGAACTTCAGGTTGGCGGACATTCGGCTCTCCTGGTCAGGCGGCCATCATAGCGCGGCTTTCGACTGCCTCGAGGGCGTCGAGCAGCAGGGCGGGATCGTTCTTGTCGCGCCGGCCGGGGTGGACGAGCGCACGATCATGTCGCGCGAGGGCCCGGTGGCCCCGACCGCGAAGCCGGTGCACGCCAGAAGCACGGGCAGCGCCGCGCCCGGGATGGCGCCCATGGCGATGACCAGCATCGCGCTGGCGCCGATCGCCAGGCCGCCCGCGGCGACGAAGTCGTGGCGCTGCGCGCGGCTGGCGATGAAGCCGCCGGCGAAGATGCCGCACGCGGAGCCCACCATGTAGGCGGTCAGCGCGCTCGAGGCGAGCGCCGCCGGGACGCCGTATTGCACCGTCATCGCGCTGACGCTGAAGCTTTGCAGCCCCGCGAGGCCGGCGGCATAGATGGCGAAATAGAGGAAGCACATCACCACCGGCGCCGCGAGCAAAATGCGCAGGTCCTGCCGCGTGGACTGGCGACGCGCGACCGTCTCGACCGGGACATGGAGACGCTGCGCGTTGGCAAGCAGCAGCGCGAAGACGCCCAGCCCGACCCCGGCAGCGGCAAGAAGCGCCGTATGCCAGCCGAACAGCGCGCCCAGCGTGCCGCTGAATACCGGCGCGGCGGCATACCCCAGCGACCCGGCCACGCCATGCGCGCTGTAGGCATGGCCGAGGCCCTCCGCCTCGATGCGCGAGTTGAGGATGGAGAAATCGGCGGGATGAAAGACGCTGTTGCCGACGCCGGTGATCGCAGCGCCGAGCACCAGCATCGCGTAGTTGCCGGCGAGCGCCGCGACCAGGGTGCCGGCGGCGAGCAAGCCGATCCCGCCGATCAGCACCGGCCGGGCGCCGTAGCGATCGACGACGAAGCCGGCGACCGGCTGGCAGAGCCCCGACACGGCGTAGAAGAGCGCAACCACGAAGCCGAGCGCCGCGTACGACACGCCGAGGTCGTCCTTGATGAACGGAAAGAGAGGCGGGATGACGAGCTGGAAGAAATGGCTCGTGCCATGCGCCAGCGCGACGAGGCTGATGACTGCCGTATTCCCCTTCACTGCAGCTCTTTCACGAAAACACTGATGGCCTGCAGCGTCTGCTCCGGCTGGTCGCGGAAGGGGCTGTGGCCGCACTGCTCGAGCTTCAGGAGCTCGCAGCGCCCGGCGACGCGACGCGCGATCTCGTCGAGCTGCGCCATCGTGCCGTACTCGTCGTCATGGCCCTGGATGGCGAGAACCGGGCAGCTCACCTTCGGCAGATAGTCGTCGCGGATATCCCAGCCCTTGAACTGCGGATCGAGCCACACGTCGGCCCAGCCGTAGAAGGTCTTGCGCGCGTCACGGTGGTAGCGGCCCAGCCTCTGGGGCAAGTCAGTACTCTCGAACGTCTGGCTGGCTTTGGCTATCGAAGAAAGACAAATCGGCTCGATGAAGACGTGCGGCGCCATCGCCACCACGCCGCGCACCTCGTGCCCCGCGCCGGCGTGGATGAGCGCGATGGACGCGCCGTCGGAATGCCCGACCAGGATGGGCTCTTGAATCTCCAGGGCGGAAAGAAGGGCTGGTAAAGATTCCAATCCCTCCTGATGCATGAACTGCACCGTGCGCCGCGGCTCCTGCAGCACGTCGGACTGGCCGTAGCCGTAGCGGTCGTAGACGAGCGCGCGGGCGCCGGTGGCGGCGGCGACCCGCGCCGGGAAGTCGCGCCATTGCCGGATCGAGCCGAGCCCTTCGTGCAGGAACACCAGTGCCGGCTGGCCGCGCTCCTCGCCCACCCATTCGTAGCTGAGCGTGCGGCCCGCCACCTTCAGGAAAGCCATCGCTTCGAAGATATCATGCGGCTCCCATGCGCGCCGCCGCCTATTTCGCGCTCGTCGTCTCGCTCGCCCTCTGGTCGGGAAACTGGATCGTCGGGCGCGCGGTGCGCGAGGACATCTCGCCCGCGCTCGCCACGCTCGGCCGCGTCTTCATCGTCATGCTCGTCGTGCTGCCCTTCGCCTTCCAGGACTTCAAGCAGCGGCTGGCGAACCTCTCGCGCGCGGACTGGCGCGTATTGCTGCTGACCGGGTTCTTCGGCGGCGGCGTGCACCTGGCCATGCAGTGGGAAGGCCTGCGCTACACCACCGCGACGAGCGCCACGCTCTTTCTTTCCACCTCGCCCGTGTTCATCCTGCTGCTCGCGCCCTCGCTGCTGGGCGAGCGGGTCAGCGCCCGGCAGTGGCTCGGCATCGGCGTCTCCTTCGCCGGCATCGCCACGATCGTCGGCGCCGGCGACCCGGCGACGCTCGCCAGCCTCTCCTTCAACCGCGGCGACCTGCTCGCGCTCGGCTCGATGTTCATGTGGGCGCTCTACACCATCATGCTCAAGCGCCGGCGCGATGCTCTCGACATGCCGCAGTTCCTGCTCGTGCTCACGGTGGTCGGCGCGCTCAGCCTGTCGCCCTGGGTCGCCTGGGAGCTCGCGCACGAGCCGCACGCCTCGCTCTCGCGCAACGGCGTGCTCGCCATTCTCTACTCCGGCATCGGCTCGTTCCTGCTCGCCTACCTCGGCTGGAGCTATGCGGTGACGCGGCTCGGCGCAGCGCGCGCCGGCCCGTGGATGCACGGCGTGATGGCCTTCGGCGTGCTGCTCGCCGCCGTCTTCCTCGGCGAGTACCCGCGCTGGTTCCACATCGCCGGCGTGCTGCTGATCCTTGCCGGCATCGCGATCTCGACTTTCCGGCCTAGCGGCAGTGCTGGGCGATGAGGGCGCGCACCTTGTCGGCGTGCACCTTGCGCTCGGCGTCGCTGAAGTAGACCTTCTCGCCGCGGTCCCAGCGGAACAGGCGCAGCTGCTCGGTGTAGGAAAGCTCGTCGCGCAGCCGCTCGCACTGCTGCGCGCGCACCCGGGCCGCCTGCGCATGGCGCTCCTCTTCCTCGCGCTTCTGGATCTGGCGCCGGCGGAACTCCGCCTCCTGCTCGTCGACGCTCTGGCGCGGCCGGTCCGCGGACGCGCCGGCGGGCGGCGCGAGCAGCCGCGCCTCGACGCCCGGCGGCGGCTTCTCGCCGTAGCGGGCGCGGCCCTGCTCGTCGATCCACTTGTAGATCTGCGCCCCCGCGAAGGGTGAGAGCACGAGAAGAACCATCACGACGACCAACTTGGGGAGAAGAATCATAGCTTCATCGGCTTCCAGTAGCCGGTGAGCTCGAGGTAACCCCTTCCCACTTCGCTTTTTCCTCTAAAGGCGCGCACCGCCCCCTCCCAGTAAATGGTGCCCGTGCTCGCCCGCGAGTCTAGCTCCTGGTCGTCCATCAGGGGCTCCAGGCGCAGATCGTTCACCTGCATGGAAACCGGGTACTCCACGCCGGTCCTGGGGGACTTCCAGGTGCGCAGCCGCTTGAACGCGACCCCCGGCGGCGCATAGTGCGTGCCGCCTGCCTTGTCGCGCATGCGAAATGCCATGAGCGCGGCGCCGTCGGCGAGGTTGATCCCGGCCCAATCCCAGCCGGTCGCCTCCGGCGCCATGTAGGCGCTCGACCATTCGTGGTCGAGCCACGCCGTGCCGGTCGCGTCCTTTCCGTTCAGGCGGCCGACGACGTTCATGTGCGGCCGGCTGTAGTAGTAGCTCGCCTCGCCAGGGCGATGTCCCTTCCGGCTGTAGCCACGCTCCCCCTGCAGCACGAGATTTTCCGCAGAGAAACTCAAGTCCAGATCGAAGTCGCGGGCGGGAATGCGCGCGCGGTACCAGTTGCCCTCGAGCTCGAGGCGCCAGTCGTCGATCCACACGCCGGTGCGCTCGAGCTCTACGTGCGCGAGCGAGAGTCCCGCACGCGCCGCGCGCTGGTCGTGCAGAAGGCGCCCGCGCGCCGGGTCCGACACCGCGGCGTGCGCGAACAGCACCTGGCGCGGGTTGAAGCGGCTGGGGTTGTCGCTCGCCGCCTCCGGCCGCGCGCGGAAGAACGTGATCTGGAAGCCCACCCCCGCTTCGAGCCAGCCGGTCACGTACCACCATTCGACGCGGTACTCCGGGTGCGCGCCGTGGTCGCGCGGGAAGGTGAAGACCCTGCCCGGGGTGACCATGGGATAGCTGACCTTTTCCGCCCGAGCGCTCAGGGGCAGCAGCGTCATTCCCAGGAAAGTTCGTCTCTTCATTTCCTACCAGTCTTCCCGGACGGCGCGCACCGGGCCCATGCCCATGGCTTCCCGGGCGGAGAGCAGTGCGGTGAGGACGGCGAGGAAAATGAGGCTGACAAAGAAGACGCTCAGCAAACCCCAGGGCACGTGCAGCTCGATGCTCCAGTTGAAAGACTGCCGGTTGACGACGTAGACGAGCACCAGGCTGATGGCCGCGCCGGCGGCAAGGCCCGCCGCGGCGCCGAGGAAGGCGAGCAGGCCGCCTTCGGCGGCGAGCATGGCGCCGATCTGGCGCCGCGTAAGCCCCAGGTGGCGCAGCATGCCGAACTCGCGCCGGCGGGCGAGCACCATCGCGCCGAGGCTCGAGGACAGGCCGAAGAGCCCGACCAGCACCGCCACCGCTTCCATGGCATAGGTGACGGCGAAGCTGCGGTCGAAGACCTGCAGCGACAACGCCCGGATCTCGCCCGGCTCGCCGAGGTCGAGCTGTGCGCCGCCCGGCAATGCGCGCAGCGCATCCATCGTTTCCGCCACGGTGGCGCCGGGCGCGAGCCACAGCGCCGCGTCGCTCGCGCGCCGGTCGCCCGTGAGCGCGATGTAGTCGGCGCGGTCCATCAGGATCGCCCCATGCTGGCGCGCGTAATCCCGGAATGTCCCCGAGATGACCAACGCATGCTTTGCATTCTGGATGGGTAATTCGATCTGCTGTCCGGCCCGATACCCGTAAACGTCGGCGACCGCCTCGCTGATCCAGACCTTGCCGGGCACGCGCTCGCCGATCATGGGGAACGCTTTTTCCGCGCGGTCGCGCGCGATAAGCGAGAGCGCGGGCCGCGTGGGATCGAGCACGATGCGCGCGGTCCTGAGGAAGTCGACGCGCTGCACCTGCGGCAGCGCGCGCACGCGCTCCTCGAAGCCGGGCTCGAGGTAGCCGGTATCGCCGGCCTGCGTGGTGCGGAAGTAGAGGTCGGCGGGCAGGACCACGTCGAGCCAGTCCTCCACCGACTGCCGGAACGAGGCCACCATGATCGCCATCGCCGCCATGAGCGAGAAGCTCGCCACGATCGCCGCGAGGCTGATCGCCGCCTGCCCCGGCGCGGCGCGCAGCTGCGCCAGCGCCAGGACGAGATGCGGTTTCCCTGGCAAAGGCAGGAGCTCGAACACGAGCTGCGAGACCCGCGGCATGAGCGCGACGGCGCCGAGCAGGAGGCAGCCGATCGAGGCATAGCCGAAGAGCGGCAGCCCCGCCACGGGCCCGGGCTGCGAGAGCGCTATTCCGGCGGCGAGCAGCGCGAGTCCCGGCCACGCGGGCGCGAGCCGCCTGAACATCGCCTGCTCGTCCCCGGCCTTGAGCGCGCGCGCCGGCGCCGCGCGCGCGGCATCGAGCGCCGGTAGGACTGCCCCGCCGAGCGAAACGGCAGTGCCGGCGAGGAAGTACAGGAAGGCAAAGGGCAGGGACACGTCCAGCTCCGAGGTGACGCCGCGGAACATGCCGGCGCCGAGGTCGCCGCCGGAGGCCCGCACCGCGACCGCCGCGAACACATAGCCGAGCATCAACCCGGCTAGGCTGCCGAGCGCACCGAGGAGCCCGGCTTCGAGGAGGACCAGGCGCGACAGCTCGGCTCTCCTCAGGCCGAGCACGCGCAGCAGCGCATGCTCGCCGCGCCGGCGGGCCACCTCCAGCGCCTGCGCCGAGAACACCAGGAAGCCGCCGGTGAAGAGCGCCACCATCGCCAGCACGTTCAGGTTGACGCGGTAGGCGCGCGACGGGTACGCGCTCGCCTCCTCGAGCGTCTCGACTGCCGTGACATGCACCCCCGGCGGCAACAGGGCCTGGATTGCGTCTCTTACCTCTTCGCGCTTCGCCCTGACCCGCAGATCGATGCGATTCAATTCCCCCAGGCGATCCAGCCGCCACTGCGCCGTGGCGATGTCGGTGAGCGCCGCGACGCCGCGCAACGAAGAGGCGGAGAGCACGCCGGCGACCTGGAGCTCGACCGTGTTCTGCCCGACCGCGAGACGCAAGACGCCGCCCTTGCCGAGCTTGAGCGCCTCGGCGGCGGCCGCCGAGAGGAACACCTTGTCGGGCGCGAGGAGCTCGTAGCGGTCCTCCATGACGAGCTGCGGCTGGAGCTGGGCGGCGCGCAGGATGTCCACGCCGATGACGCGCACGGTGCGCTCGGTTCCGGCGACGCCGGCGTCGAGCTCGAGCACCGGGCTCGCCACCGCGACGCCCGGCAGCCGGGCAATGCGCACGTACAGCGCTTCGGCAAAGCCGGAGCGCCCGCCGCGCACCTCGAGGTCCGCCTCCCCCGCCACCGAGCGCACCGCGGCGGCGACGTCGCGCACCGCGGCGCGGTTCACGAGGTGCACGCCGTAGCCGAGCGCCACGCCGAGCGCGATGCCGGCGGCCGAAAGCAGCAGCCGGCCGGGCGGCCGGCGCGCGCCGAAGAGCCTGAGCAGGCCTAGCATCGGCGGCTACTATACTGCGCGCATGCGGCGCCTTCTTTTCGTTTTTCTCCTTCTGATCTGCTTTCCGGCGGGAAGTCAGGAAGTCCCCTCCTGGTTCACCGAATCGCTGCTGCACCTTCCCGACGACGTCGCCGAGGCGGCGCGCGACGGAAAGCGCGTGATGCTGTACTTCGGCCAGGACGGCTGCCCCTACTGCAAGCGCTTGATCGAGGTGAACTGGCGCGAGCCGCGCATCGCCGACAAGATGCGCCGGCGCTTCGTCTCGCTCGCGCTCAACATCTGGGGCGACCGCGAGGTCACCTGGACCGACGGCCGCGCGATGACCGAGAAGCAGCTCGCGGCGATGCTGAAAGTGCAGTTCACCCCGACGCTCGTCTTCCTCGACGAGAAAGGCGCCGTGGCGCGGCGCATCAACGGCTATTACCCGCCCCGGGAATTCGAAGCCGCCATCGACGATCTCTCGGCCAGGGAGGCGCCCAGCGGCGCCCGCCTGCAGTCCGAGAAATTCTTCATGAAGGACCCCCTGGACCTGCGCCGTAAGCCGGGCAGCAAGCCCCTCGCGGTGCTGTTCGAGACCTCGCCTTGCGAGGGCTGCGACGAGCTGCACCGCGTGGCCTTCAGGCGCAAGGAGGTGCTCGCCCAGCTGGCGAAATTCGACGTCGCGCAGCTCGACCTGGGGGGTCGAGCGATGCTGGTGAATCCTGCCGGGAAAAAAACCAGTGAAACCGCCTGGGCCCGGCAGCTTAGCGTCTCGCGCGCGCCAACGATGGTGCTTTTCGACAACAGCGGGCGTGAAGTACTGCGCACCGAGGCCTATCTTCGCCCGTTCCACATCGCCGGCTCCTTAGAATACGTCTCGAGCGGTGCTTATCGGACCGAGCCTTCGTTCCAGCGCTTTCTGCAGGCGAAGGCCGAGGCGATGAAGCACCGCGGCGAAAAAGTGGATCTGTGGAACTAGGGAGGATCGAATGAAAGCCACCATCCGTGCCGTGCTGGCGCTGCTTGCGCTCAGCCTCGTCGCCGTGCCCTCGCCCGCGCAGCCGCCCGACCATGCCAAGGCGCACGGCTGGCGCAAGAAGAACGATCCCAACTACGTCGGCTACACCGGCAAGAAATGGCAGAAGGACTATGGCGTCGTCGCCGGCCGCTGCAACAGCGCGCAGGTGGGCGCCGTGCTGGGCGGTGCGGCCGGCGCGGTGATCGGCGCCAAGGTCGGGGGCAAAGAGGACCGCCCGGTGGCGATCATCCTCGGCACCACCATCGGCGCCGTGATCGGCGCCAAGATCGGCCAGAACATCGACGAGGGCGACCGCGGCTGCATGGGCCATGCGCTCGAGCTCGCCGGCGAGAAAAAGACGGTGGCGTGGACCAACAAGGCCACCGGCGTGACCTACCAGCTGACGCCGACGCGCAACTTCAAGCAGGGCAGCGAGGCCTGCCGCGAGTTCACCACCGCGCTCAGCAGCGGGAAGAAAAGGGACTCGGTGAAGGGCGTCGCCTGCCGCAGCGGCGACGGCGAGTGGGTCTTTAAGCTCTAGGCGAGCACGGCGCCGCCGGCGTCTTCCTCGCTCGCGGGCGCCGCTTCCGGCTCGCGCGCGAGCAGCAGCTCCAGGCGCAGCACGTGGCGCTGCTCGTCGGCCGCCATCTCGGCGGCGAAGGCGCGCACCGCCTCGTCGAGGGCGTTCTCGGCGACGTCGCTGTAGAAGTGCTGCGTGCGCCGCTCGGTGCCCAGCGCCGCCGCGATCGCCTCGCGCGCGTTGGTCGGCGCCTCGATGCGGTCGGCCTCCGGCCCGAGGAAATGCCAGGAGTACTCCCAGCCGGTGACCTCGGGCAGCTTGCGCCCGGCGGTGCCGAGCTCGAGCAGCTCGTACTGCTCCTTCTCCTCGCGGCCGATCTTGCCGAACTCCTCGGCGAGGTGCTCGATGCCCGTGTCGCGCATCAGCTGCTCCAGCTCGGCGAAGCGCTTGGCGGCCTCGCGCTCCATCGCGAGCGCTTGTGCGTAAAGCTCCGGCAAGGTTCTCGGTAACAGGCGTCTGCCCATGTCAGCTCCTTGCCGTCACCCTATGCGACGCAAGTTACGTGCAAGGAAGAACTTCCTAGTCGGTTAGGCGGTCCCTCGTAAGCTATGCCGCTCACGCGACGCGAATTCATGGCGTGGAGTGCTGCTCTCGGGCTGTCGCCGCTGGGGGGCATCGCCCAGGAGCGCACGCCTCTGCGTCGCGGTCCCTACCGCGTGGAGCGCGCTGTCCTGGGCGTAGCGGCAGGCACGACGCGGGTGACTGTGCCCGACGAAGTGCCGTTCAGCTCACAGCTGCTGCGCTGCTCGCGTACCGTGTCGCAGGTGGTGCGGCCCGACAGCATCACCGCCGCGGTGTACTACCCGGCGCAGCCGGGACGCTTCCCCCTGATCCTGTATGCCCATGCCAAGCGAACGCGCCTGTATTGCCCGGAGGACATTCCGAGCGGTCTCGACCGGTCCTTTTTCGACCACACCCGCGACTACCTGCGCGGCGCGCGCATCCACGAGCACCTGGCCTCGCACGGCTTCGTCGTGGTCGTGCCTGACCTGGGCTGGCTCATGCACATGTTCGAGGGCGGCGCGTGGGACGCGCCGCCGAGCCTCGCGCGCTCGCGACTGCTCGTGGCGCTCTACGAGCACCTCGCCGCCAACCCGTCGTGGTTCGGCGGCCGCGCCGACCCCGAGCGCCTCGCACTTTTCGGCCATTCGACGGGCGGCTCGGCGTGCATGTCGGCGCGCCAGCGCCTGCCGCACGCACGGCTGCTTGGCCTGGTCGCGCCCGCGGCCTTCGATGCCGCGGTGCAGACGCCCGACCCGCCGCCGCTCACCCTCGTCATCGCCGGCAGCCGCGACACCTCGCAGGGCGTGCGGCCCGACCTCGTCTACGAGCACTCGCCGCGGCCGCGCGTCATGGTCGTCCTGCGAGGCGCCAACCATCTCGGCTATACCGAGCTCTGCCGCGCCGACAACCGCGTCTGCGCCGACCTCGACACGCCCGGCGACATCGCGCGCGATGCGCAGCAGGACGAGGCCGCGGCCTACCTCACCGCGGCCGCGCGCTTCTCCCTGCTCGGGGAGGAGGCAATGCGCCCCTACCTCGAGGGCCGCCGCCGCATCGGCGCCCGCGTCACCTCCGAGGTGCGATCCGAGCTCGCGGCTCCCGGATAAAATGCCGGCATTCCTCGCCTCCTTTCCCTTGTAATCCTCTGCGCGGCACTGGCCCCTCCCGCGGCGGCTGCCGACGAGAGCCTGGTGAAGCTGAGCAACGACTCGGCGGCCGCCATGAGCGCCGGCCGCTGGAGCGAGGGCATCGCGCTGCGCGGCGAGCTCGTCCGCCGCGTGGAAGCACAGCGCGCGGCGGCGCGCACGCCCGCCGAGCGGCGCGCGCTGATCGGGCCCTGGCTGCCGCGCTACCGCGAGTACGCGGCGGCACTTGTGGTCGGCGGGCGCGGGCCGGAAGCCTTCGCCGCTGCGGAGCTCGTCAAGGCGCGCGCCCTGCTCGACCTTTCGGCGGCCGCCCGCGCCCTCGAAGCGGGCGCGCTGCCGCGGCACAAACAAGCCCTGCTCGAGGACCTCGGCGCGCCTTCGATCGAGGAGCTCCGCGCGCTGCTGCCGCCGCGCTCGGTGTACCTGAGCTACGTGGTGCAGAGCAATGTCTTCCTCGTCATCGCGCTCTCGCCGGAGCAAGGCGGCGAGATCCACCGCCCGCCGCTCGTGCCGAACCTCTCGGCGAGCATCGCCGCGTGGCGCTTCCTGCTCGCGATTCCCGAGGCCTGGCGCGGCAGGATCGCCGGGCTGCCCAAGGCCTGGCGGCGCAAGGACGGCTCCTACCGGGTCGCGGCCAAGGCGCCAGAGCGCGGCGCGGTCGAGGTGCAGGAGGCCGACGAGGTCGCGGCCTATCTCGGCAAGCGGCTGCTCGGGCCCGCGGCAAAGCACCTCGCCGGCGCCCGCCGCGTCATCGTCTCGCCCGATGCCGACCTCGCCTTCCTGCCCTTCGAGGCGCTGCGCACCGGCGATCGCTACCTGGTCGAATCGCACGAGGTGCAGTACACGAGCGCCGCCGCGATGTATGCCCTGTCGCGGGCGCGCGCCAGCGAATACGCGCGGCTCGAGCCCCGCGCCGACCTGCTCGCGGTCGGCGGCGCCCTGTACGAGCCCTTCGTCCAGCTCACGCCGATGCTCAACGTGCATCACGACCTGCTCTACGCCCTGCCGCGCCCGCTGCGTCCCGCGGAAACGGCCCGGCCGACGCCCACCACCGTGCCCGACGCCTTCCGCGCGCTGAAGATCGCCTGGGCCAACCTGCCCGGGACGGCCGAGGAAGCCGCCCGCATCGCCGGCCTGTTCGACGCCGGCCGCGTGCTCGCCGGCGCCGACGCCTCGGAGCAGCGCCTGCTCGAGCTCAACGCGAGCGGCGAGCTCGCCCGGTACCGGCAGCTTTTCTTCGCCACGCACGGCTACCTCAGCCCCTACGACCCGCGGCTTTCGTCGGTCGTGCTCTCCCAGGTCGGCAACGCCGCCCCGCACGACGGCTACGTCACCGTTGCCGAGTGGCCGCGCTACGACCTGAAGAGCGACCTGGTGGTGATCGCCGCGGCCAACAGCGGCTTCGGCCCGGTCGCGAGCGGCGAAGGCCTGCTCGGCCTCCCCTTCGCGCTGCACCTCGCCGGCAACCGCAACACCGTGCTCTCGCTCTGGACGCTCAACGACCCGCTCACCGCGAGGTTCGTCGAGCAGCTCTTCTCTCGCGTGCGCGGCGGCACGGACCACGTCACCGCGCTGGCGGAAACCAAGCGGGCCTTTGCCGCCGACGGCGTGCCCGCGAGCTACTGGGCGCCCTTCGTCCTGCACGGCAGTTAGAATCGCGGGCTCGATGAGCAACCCCGCCTCGCACAGCAACTTCATCCGCCAGGTCATCGAAGCAGACCTGGCCTCCGGGAAGTGGCGGAAGATCGCCACCCGCTTCCCGCCGGAGCCGAACGGCTACCTGCACTTCGGCCACGCCAAGTCGATCTGCCTCAACTTCGGCCTGCCCGCCGAGTACGGCGGGCACTGCAACCTGCGCTTCGACGACACCAACCCGGAGAAGGAGGAGCAGGAGTACGTCGACGCGATCATCGCCGCGGTGAAGTGGCTCGGCTACGAGTTCGGCGCGCCGCTTTTCGCGAGCGACTATTTCGACTTCATGTACCGCGCCGCGGAATACCTGGTCGAGTCCGGGCACGCCTACGTCGACTCGCAGAGCGCCGAGGAGATGCGCGCCAATCGCGGCACCCTCACCGAACATGGCATCGACAGCCCCCACAGAAACAGAACACCGAGTGAAAACCTGAAACTGTTCCGGGAGGTTCGCGACGGTAAGCATCCCGACGGCGCGCACGTGCTGCGCGCGAAGATCGACATGCGCTCGCCGAACATGAACCTGCGCGACCCGGTGCTCTACCGCATCAAGCACGCCGAGCACCACCGCACCGGGGCGAAGTGGTGCATCTACCCGATGTACACCTACGCCCACCCGATCGAGGACGCGATCGAGCGCATCTCGCATTCGCTGTGCACGCTCGAGTTCGAGGACCAGCGGCCCTTCTACGACTGGCTGCTCGAGCGCCTCGCCGAGGGCGGGCTGCTCGAGCGCCCGCTGCCGCAGCAGATCGAGTTCGCCCGCCTGAATTTGACTTATGTGGTTTTGAGCAAACGAAAGCTCATCCAGCTTGTCGAGGATAAGCATGTAGACGGCTGGGACGATCCGCGCATGCCCACGCTCGCTGGCGCGCGCCGGCGCGGCTACACCCCCGAGGGCTTCCGCGTCTTCGCCGAGCGCATCGGCGTGTCGAAGGCGAACCAGCTGATCGAGTTCTCGATTCTCGAGGACTGCATGCGCGAGCACCTGAACGAGGTGGCGCCGCGGCGCATGGCGGTGCTCGACCCGCTCAAGCTGGTGATCGAGAACTATCCCGCAGGCAAGGAAGAGATGGTGGAGGTGCCCAACCACCCGCAGAAGCCCGACTGGGGCAAGCGCCAGGTGCCTTTTTCGAAGGAACTGTGGATAGAGCGGGAGGATTACGCGGACCAGCCGCCGAAGGGCTATTTCCGCCTCTTTCCCGGCAACCAGGTGCGGCTGCGCTACGGCTATGTCGTGAAGTGCCTGGGCATGGAAAACGGCGTCGTTCGCTGCACCTACGAGCCCGAGTCGCGCTCAGGCACGCCCGGCGCCGACAAATTCAAGGTGAAGGGGAATATCCACTGGGTGAGCGCAGCACACGCGCATGCCGCCGAAGTGCGTCTCTACGACCGGCTCTTCAAGGTGGCGGACCCGGACGGCGTCGAGCACCTGAACCCCGCTTCCGTGCGCGTGGTAGCCGCGCAGCTGGAGCCTTCGCTCGCCGGTGCTGAAGCCGAACAGCGGTTCCAGTTCGAGCGCCATGGCTACTTCGTCGCGGACCTCGCTCACAAGGCTTTCAACCGTACAGTGTCTCTGCGTGATTCCTGGAGCAAGTAGCGCGCCGGCCGCGGCGATCGCGGCTCTCCTCAAGCAGCGCGGCGAGACGCTGGCGGTCGCGGAGTCCTCGGCCGGCGGCCTGATCAACGCCGCGCTCGTCGCCGTGCCGGGAGCCTCGGCGTACTACCTCGGCGGCGCCATCATCTACACGCCGAAAGGCCGGCAAGCTCTTCTGGGGATCGAAGTTCCGAAAGGCGTTCGTTCGGCCACCGAAGCCTTCGCGGCGATCCTGGCAAGAAGCATCAGGGAAAAGCTCGGCGCGACCTGGGGGCTCGCGGAAACCGGCGCCAGCGGACCGACCGGCAACCGCTACGGCGACGCGCCCGGCCATGCCTGCATTGCCGTCGCGGGGCCGCTGGAGGCCGCCATCACCATCGAGACCGGAAGCGCCGAGCGCGAGGCGAACATGGCGATCTTCACGCGAAGGGCACTCGAGCTTCTGGAGGGTTGCCTGAAAAAGGCACCCTAGGCAGAAAACTCCCTGAGGACGGCGCCGGGTCCGGCCGGCAGTGCCTCGTAGTCCTTTCCGTCGAACACCCGCACGCCGTTCACCCACACCCCGTGCACGCCGCGCGGGTGGCGGACCATGCGCGCGCCGCCGGCGGGCATGTCTCTTACTCTTTGCAGTTCTGAAACCCCCACCTCGCCGGGGTCGAAGAGCAGGAGGTCGGCGTGGTTTCCCGGCGCAATCGTGCCGCGCCCGGGAATGCGGTACTTGCGCGCCGGGTCGCTGGTGAGGCGGCGCACCGCCTCCTCGAGCGTGAAGGTGCCGGTGTCGCGCACCCAGTGCGCGAGGAAGTGCAGGCCGTAGCCCGCGTCGCAGAAGTAGATGAGGTGCGCGCCAGCGTCGGAGAGCGCGATCACGCCTGCCGGGTGCCTGAGCAGCGGCGCCACGTGCGCGTCGTCGTTCTGGTAGAGCTTGGCGACGAGCTGCGTGTCGAGGGGCAGGTCGAAAACGTAATCGAGCGGATCCTTGCCCTCGCGCCGCGCGATCTCGGTGACCGGCACGCCGTCCTGCTCGACCTGCGACCAGTCGCCGTAGAAGAGGATGCCCTGGGCGGGTTTGAGGAAGTTCTCCCTCAGACGCTTTCTGAAGGATTGATCCCGGTAAACAGCCTCCCGTCCCTCCGGCGGCGCCGTTTTCACGCGATCAAAAGCGTCGTGCGAATAGAGGATGTAGGGGTCGCGCAGGTTGAAGTCGAACGACAGGGGCTGGCAGTTGGCGTGGATGTACACCTCGCGGCCGCGCTCGATCGCCCTGGCGCAGCGCTCGAAGAACTGCATCGCGCGTCCCGGCGCGGCCTGGTTGTGCATGGTGAGCACGGTCACCATGAAAGCGGGCCGGCCGGTCTCGGCGACGATCGCCTCGAGGTACTCCGGTGTCGCGCGCGAGCCTGAGGCGATGACGAAGATGCCCTTTCCGTGGTTCTTCAGCTCGCCGGTCAGCGACTTCAGCTCTTCGTCCGTAGCGATGGTCGAGGGCATCGGCAGCCCGCCCCAGCCGCTGTGGTTGGGCGAGAAAGAGGACGCGAAGCCCGCTGCGCCGGCTTTCAGCGCATCGCGGAGCAGGAGTTTCATCTTCTCGAGTTCCGCCGTACTGGGCGTCTTCTTGAGCGACGCCGCCTCCCCCATCGCCGCGATGCGGATGCAGGAGTGGCCGGCGAGCACGCCGACGTTGGCGTAGGGGCGAATGCGCTCGAGCGCGGCGAGATAGTCGGCGAAGCTCTCGAAATCCCAGCGCGTGCCGGCGAGCAGCGCGTCGAGGTCCATGCCCTCTACCACCGACAGGTTCTTCAGCATCGTCTCGCGCTGCTGCGGCGGGCACGGCGCGATGCCGAAGCCGCAGTTGCCGAGGATCGCGGTGGTGACGCCCAGCGCCACCGACGGCGTGAGCCGGGGATCCCAGGTCACCTGCGCGTCGTAGTGCGTGTGCAGGTCGATGATCCCCGGCATCAGCGCCAGGCCGCCCGCGTCGACTACGGTCTTTGCGGAGGACTCGGGGGGAACCAGTTTGCCGTTCTGAACCCCGACGTCCGACTTGCTCGCAGGCTTGCCCGTACCGTCATAGACCGTCGCGCCGCGGATGAGGAGGTCGAGCACGCGGCGAGTATAAAGGCAGCCGAACTGTCGGGCATCGGCGTCGAAACGCGGCCGCGCCGTATTTCCTTCTTACCTCTCCAGGACTGTAGTTCTGCGCATGTCTCGGGGATGGCGTGTGTCGTCGAACGGCGTGCCCCGGTGCAGGGTGGCGAGGTTGTCCCAGGCGACGAGGTCGCCCAGACGCCAGGCGTGGCGATAGACGAACTGCGGCTGCGTCGCGTGCGCGGTGAGCTCGGCGAGGAGCGCGCGCCCCTCTTCGAGCGGCAGGCCGACGATGTGCGACGCGTGCGAGGCGAGATACAGCGCCTTGCGGCCGGCGCGCACGTGCACGAGGCGGTGGCGCGAGGGCGGGCGCGTGGCGCGCTCCTCTGGCGTCACCTCGGAGAAGCCGGCGAGCGCGCGCGAATGCCACACCGAGTGCTCGACGACAAGATCGTTGATTCTCTCTTTCATTCTTGAAGGGAGAGAATCGTAGGCCGCCCGCGTGTCGGCGAACTCCGTCGGCGCGCCGCCGGGCGGCACGCGGTGCGCGGCGAGCAGCGAGTACGTGGCGCGGTTGGCGTCGAAGGAGACGTCCGTGTGCCAGAGCAGGTTGCCCTTGTTGTAGAGCCGCCGGCGGTCGTCGTCGGGCAGGATGGCGCCGTTCTCGTCGAGGTTGCCCACGTCGACGAGCTCGAGGTAGGGCAGCCGCGACTTCGACTTCGCCAGCATGGTCAGCATCTTCATCTGCTGCAGCGGGCCCAGGCGCCGGCTGAACGCGAGATGCTCCTCGTTGCTGGGCGGGCGCTCGTTGCGGATCGCCAGCACGGCGTAGCGGTCCATGGCGGCATGGAACTCCTCCACCGGGATGTCCGCGAGGCCCATCCCGGCGAGCTCGGCGGCGAAAAGCGGATGCAATGGCGAGACGGGCAGCATGGCCGCCATTCTAACGGCGCGGACCGGGAACACGACTTGCTCGGCAGCGGCGAAACCCAACGGAGGGACTGCCAATGGAAATCATTGTCCTGGGCCTGATGCAGAACCCGGCACACGCGCGCGAAGTGGCGAACGCCCTGGCCGGCGCCGGGTTCGAGCGGGAGGACATCGCCGGCGACGATGGCTTCATCGCCGGGTTGTGCAACAGCGGCGTGCCCCGGCACGAGGCGCACGCGTACGCGGAAGCGGTGCGCCGCGGCGGCGCGGTGGTGGCGGTGCTCGTCGGCGACGACGTCGCCGCGAACCAGGCCGCCGTCGTCATGAGCCGCCATGGCGCGCTCGACATCGACAAGTGCGCCGCCGGCTGGAAGCGGCAGGGCTGGAGCGGCCGCTTCAACGCCGAGCCGGCCATCGAAGCCGAGACCTATGCGCTGGTGTTCGGCGAATACCCCGCCGGCACCGGGCGCACCTACCGCAACCGCCGCCTCACGCGGCGAGCGGCGTGAAGAAGCGCTCGACTTCCGCCGCGAGAGCGGCCGGCTGCTCGAGCGCCGCGAAGTGCCCGCCCTTCTTCATCACGCTCCATTGGCGGATGTCGGTGTAGGTCCGCGCCGCGAGCGAGCGCGGCGGCCGCAGGATTTCCTTCGGGAACTCGGCGTAGCCCACCGGCACGTCCACCGTCTTTCCCTCGGGGATCGGCCAGGGGCGGTGCAGGCGCGCGTAGTACGGCCAGAACGACGAGCCGATCGCGCCGCTCAGCCAGTAGAGCGTGACGTTGGCGAGCAGGTCGTCGCGGCTCACCGCGTTCTCGATCACGCCGTCGCAATCGCTCCAGCGGTGGAACTTCTCGGCGATCCAGGCCGCCAGCCCCGCCGGCGAATCGCTCAGCGCGTAGGCGAGCGTCTGCGGCCGCGTGCCCTGGATCCACTGGTAGCCGGTTTCCTCCTTCAGCCATTCCGAGAGTTGCACAAGATAAGCCTTTTCATTCTCATTCGTTATTTCCTGTTTCGGATCTCTTCGTACCGCCAGCAGGTTCAGGTGGATGCCGATGAGCTTGTCCGCATGCGCGCAGCCCAGGCGCGAGGCGATGAACGCGCCCCAGTCGCCGCCTTGCGCGGCGAAGCGCTTGTAGCCCAGGACCTCGGTCATCAGCTCGGCGAAGAGCTCGGCCATCTCCTCGGTGCCGAAGCGCGGCTGCCCGGGCGTGAAGCTCAGCGTGAAGCCCGGAAGCGACGGGGCGACGACGGTGAAGCGCTCGGTCAGGCGCGGGATCAATTCCCCGAACTCGACGATCGACCCGGGCCAGCCGTGCAGGAGCAGCAGCGGCGTGGGGTTCTCCCCCCTGCCCGGCGCGTGGATGAAGTGCAGGTCGATGCCGCGCATCGCCACCTTGTACTGCGGCCAGCGGTTTATCCGGGCCTCCTGCGCGCGCCAGTCGAACGTGGCCTGCCAGTAGGAGAGCAGCTCCTTCAGGTAGGCGAGGGAAGTCCCGGTCGACCAGGGCTCGAGCGGCGGCTCGTCGGGAAAGCGGGCACGGGCGAGGCGCTCACGCAGGTCGGCAAGGGCGGCTTCGGGCACTTCCAGGCGGAAGGGGGTGGGTCGCTCCACGCCCGCGAGTATCGGTCAAACCCCGGGAGTTGTCCCTTGACCTGCAGGGGGACCCTATAAGATAAGAAACGGATGCCGACGGCGCAGCAGTTCATCTGCAAGAAGTGCAAGGCGCTCTCGAACGTGGAGACGTTCGAGAAGACCGACAACGGCATCTACTACTGCCGCTGCCGGAACTGCAACGCCAAGAACAAGGTCGTGCAGACCGGCGCCACGCCCAGCCAGCCCGGCATCCTCCAGGTCATCGGCCTGCTCGACTGAGCGGCCGGTGGTGATCGAGTGGCTGTGGATTCCCGTGACGCTGTGGGCGGCGTTCGCGCAGACCGTGCGCAACGCCGCGCAGCGCCACCTCACCGCCGAGCTCGGCACGCTCGGCGCGACGCTGGTGCGCTTCCTCTACGGCCTGCCCTTCGCCACGCTGTGGCTCCTCGCGGTTTCGATTTTCACGTCCTCCGCCATTCCCGCGGCGAACGGGCCGTTCCTCGGCTGGGTCGCCCTCGGCGCGGTGAGCCAGATCGGCGGCACCGCCTTCCTCCTGCGCACGATGCAGGAGCGCAACTTCGCGCTCGGCGTGGCGTACTCGAAGACCGAGATCCTGCAGGTGGCGGTATTCGGCCTCGCCTTCCTCGGCGACCCGCTCGGCCCGGCGTCCATCGCGGCGGTGCTGTGCGGCACGCTCGGCGTGCTGCTGCTCTCGCCGGTGGGGCTCGCGGGCGGCTGGACCTCGCGCTCGGCGCTGCTCGGCCTCGCCTCCGGCGCCGGCTTCGCGCTCTCCGCCGTGGGCTACCGCGGCGCCGCGCTCGCGCTGGAGGGCACGCCTTTCCTCATGGCCGCGGCGGCGACGCTGCTCGCCGCGCAGATCCTGCAGACGCTGCTTCTCGGCGGCTGGATGGCGGCGCGGGAATTCGCGTCCGTGGTGCGCGTGCTGCGCGCCTGGCGCACCTCGCTCCTTGCCGGCTTCATGGGCGCCGCCGCTTCCGCCGGCTGGCTCACCGCCTTCGCCATCGAGCCGGTGGCGCACGTGCGCACCCTCGGCCTGGTGGAGCTCGTCTTCAGCTACGCCGTATCGCGGCGCCTCTTCCGCGAGAAGCTCTCGCGACGGGAACTCGGCGGGATGGGGCTCCTCGCCCTCGGGGTCATTCTGGTTCTGCAGCTGTAAAGCCCGAGCCGGCGAGATCCTCCTGCTTGACCTTCTCGGTGTTGAACTTCGCCGCGCGGCTGCGCATGGTGTCGAGCACTTCCTCGAGCGGCGGCGGATCGCCCTGGATCCAGCGCAGCGGGTTGATGCGCGCGACGACGAACGAGCGCAGGTACGGGCTGACGAAGCCGCGGGCCTTCAGCTTCGCAACGACCGCGGTGACTTTCTCGTCGAGGTCCATCAGCAGGTTTGCATGGCGTTCATGCACCTTGATCGCCTTGCCGAGGGATTCCTCTGAAAAATCCTCGAGCCGCCTGACGATCGGGTTGTAGGCGCCGCCGGCGAACTTGCCGTTTCGCTCGTAGCACACGCCGAGCGTCACGAGCGACGCTTCCTCCAGGTAGTGCCGGAACTGCGACTCCGTCCGCGAGGCGTCCTCGTCGATCAGGCCGCGGTAGATGCGGATCACTTCCAGCGCCTTCTCGCGCAGGTTGTGCGCCTTCTCGGTGTTGAGCGCGAGGATCTGCCAGGCGATCTCGCGATTGGGCACGACGAGGGCGGTGATGGCCCGCGCGCCCAGGCGGCGCATCGCCTCGAGGCGGTGGCGGCCGTTCGGCGTCCAGAAGCCCTTGTCCGGGGCAGTGACGGCGATCACCGGGTCGAGGAAGATCCCGGTGCGCTCGAGCACGTCGGCGAGCTTGCGGTGATGCACCTGCGACAGGTCGCGCTGGAAGGGCGTCGGCTCGATGCGGTCGATCGGCAGCATGGCGAAGAGCACCGGGTTCGCGCCGAGCGGGTCGCGGTAGGCGCCGAGCACGACGCCGCCCTCCTCCTCGACGCGCTGGCGCGCCTCGGCGGCGGCACCCGTGAACGAATCGAGGGGCGCCTCGCGGGCGGCGAGGCCGCGCGATGCGGCGGGCGCCTTGCGCGGTCGGCGCTTCGCTTTCGCGCGCCTTGCCTTGGGCTTGGGATTAGCCATATGTGGTATAAGGATTTTATCGAAGGGGGGAGGGACGCATGGCGACCGGTACCGTCAAGTGGTTCAACGACGCCAAGGGCTTCGGCTTCATTACCCCGGATGGCGGCGGCAAGGATGTCTTCGCGCACTTCTCGGCCATCCAGGGCAGCGGCTTCAAGACCCTGAAGGAAAACCAGAAGGTCTCGTTCGAGATCACCCAGGGCCCGAAGGGCGACCAGGCAGCGAACATCAAGCCCATCTCCTAGCCGCGCCGGTCCTCATGGACAAGCGCAAGCGCTGGCGGGAGGAGGAGGAGCGGCTGGTCGCGCGCTGGAACGCGGCCGCCCTGCGCTACCGCGAGGTGCAGGCCGAGATCTCCAGCCAGGGCGCCGAGACCGAGGCGCTCAAGCTCAAGGCGCAGACCGCGCGCGAGGAGATCGAGGCGGTGCGCCGCGAGGTGGCGCGCCTCAAGGTCGAGTTCAACTCGGGGAAGCGGTACTAGGCCGCGATGCGCATCACGCGCCCCACCCGCGCGGCGCAGTGGACGCGGGAGAAGATCGACTCCCTCTCCACCGCCGAAGTGCGCCAGCTGCGCGACAACGCCCAGCGGCTGAACGAGGCCGAGATCGCGGCCCTGTGCGAGCAGGTGCTCGGCTCCCGCCCTCGCGGCGGGGCGCGCAAGGCGCCCAGGGCGCGCAAGTAACAACTGAAACACGAGACGCCGGCCGTGTAATCGGCGTGCCATGTTCCCCGGGTAGATTCGCAGGCAGGGATACAACGACTCCGGAGAAGCAATGAACAAGGGACGGGTTTTCATCGCGGCGGCGCTCGCGGCCTGCGCCGCGTCTGCCCAGGCGCAGGGTATCGAAGTCAAGCTTTCGGGACAGGTCAACCGCGGCGTCATGTTCGTGGACGACGGCCTGCGGAGCGAGGCCTTCCACGTCGACAACGACAACAGCAGCACGCGCTTTCGCTTCCAGGGCACCGGCGAGGTGACGCCGGGCCTCAAGGCCGGCCTCATCTTCGAGGTGGAATACCAGTCGAGCCCGTCCAACGTCGTCACTTTCGCCGACCGCGACGGCGCCTCGCCGACGCTCGACGAGCGCTACCTGGACATCTTTTTTGATGGCCGCTACGGCAAGCTGAGCATGGGCCAGGGCGACGGCGCGGCGAACGGCGGCGTCGAGGTCGACCTCTCGGGCACCAGCGTCGCGCACTACGCCGACATCTCCGCCATCGGCGGCGCCTTCGCCTTCCGTACCGCCGCCGGCGGCAGCGGCCCGACGATGGGCAGCGTGCTCAGCCAGCAGGACTTCGAGAGCCGCTATGACCGCCTGCGCTACGACACGCCGCTATTCGGCGGCGCACGCCTCGCGCTCAGCACTGGCGCGAAGGACTCGCGCGACGTGCAGGAAGCGGCGCTTTGGTACGCGGCGGATTTCGCCCGCGCCGGCAAGCTCGCCGCGGCGCTCGGCTGGTCGCAGGAAGATCCCACGCTCGTGGGCGGCATCGACGACGAGACCGTCGGCGGCTCGGTGTCCTGGCTCGCGCCCGGCGGCTTCAACCTCACCTACGGGCACACGCAGCGCGACGTAGCCGCCACCCGCGAAGGCAAGTTCAACTACTTCAAGGCCGGCTACAAGACCGGCAAGCACGCCGTCTCCGCCGACTACGCGATGGGCGACGACCAGTCCGCCGCCGGCGACGAGGCGAAGTCGATGAGCCTCGCCTACGTCTACACGCCGATCAGCTGGGCGGAGCTCTTCGCCCTCGCCAAGCGCGCGCAGCTCGACCAGCCCGGCGCGACCTACGAGGACCTGACGCTGGTCATGGTCGGCACGCGGCTCAAGTTCTGATGCGCGCCCTGCTCGCGGCCGCGGCCGCCGCCATCCTCGGCGGATGCGCGGCCGCGCCCTTCGAGTACCGGGCGCAGACCGACATTCCCGAGGGCCCGGGCATGCTGACCGGCGCCGCCGGCGCCTTTGCGCTGCGCCCGGCGGAAAGCCTGCCGCCGCGCGATTCCGACGAGTACCGGGAATTCCAGGAATGGCGCGAGTGGAAGCGCCAGCAGCGCGAGAGGAAGAACTAGTCCTTCTCCGGGGCGAGCTTCATGTGCGGCTCCCAGTTGAGCCACTCGTCCTTGGGCGCATCGTGCAGGAAGAACACCGTGCCCGCCCTGGCGCGCGGCGCCTTCGCCGAAGGGGTGGCGAACTCGACGCCGCCCTGCACCAGCGAGCGCAGCGACTCGAGCTCGAAGTCGAGCCCTTTCATCAGGCTCGCCTTGGCGCTGACGCCGCTCGTGTTCCAGAACACCGAGCCCTCGCGCACCAGCGGCGCGTAGCGACGGAAGACCAGCACGTGCAGGTCGGCCGCCGCGGTATTCGGCGAGAGCTCGATCTTCTGCACCAGGCCGACCTCGACGCCGCGGTAGTAGAGCGGCGTGTTGGCGCGGATCGCCTTCGGGCGCGACGCGCGCAGCACGAGCTTCAGCCCCTCGGACTCCAGGCCGACCGGCGGGCCTTCGAGCCCGGTGAACGCGTCGACGCGCGGGCCTTCGGCATCGGCCGGCAGCACCTGGATCTCCGGCCCGGTGAACACCGTGGCGAGCCCGGTCACCGCGCCCCAGCCCACGCGCGGGCGCACGATCCAGAAGCGCGTGCCCTCGCGCGCGATGCTGCCCGCCGAGTCGTGCAGCCGGATGCGCACGAGGGCCTGTCCGCGGTCTTCCGAGAGGCGCATGTCGACCACCTCGCCGACCTGCACGCCGCGATACTTCACCGGCGTCTGTCCGACCCGAAGGCCGGTGACGTCGTCGAAGCGCACGGTGATCTCGGGCCCCCGGCGCTGCAGGTGCTCGTAGATTAGCCAGCCGGCGATGATCGCCGCCACCAGCGGAATGACCCACGACAGGCGGAAGAGGCGCCGGCGCCTGACGTGGGCGCGCGGCAGCTCTTCACCGGTCATCGCGACTCCAGATGAGTTTCGGGTCGAAGGCGGCGGAAGCGAGCATGGTGAGCACCACCATGGCGGCGAAGGGCGCGAGGCCCGGCCCGGGCAGCACGGTGGCGAGGTCGTTCAGCTTCACCAGCGCGACGAGGATGGCGAGCAGGAACACATCGAGCATCGCCCAGGGGCCGATGATATCGATCACCTTGTAGAGCCGCGTCTGGCTGCGCAGGCGCCGGCCGAGGCCGAACCTGGCCGCGAGCACCAGGAAGAAGAGCCCGCCGATCTTGAGCAGCGGCACCACCAGGCTCGCCACCAGCACGACGATGCCGACGAACCATTCATTGTTCTCGAGCAGGCCGCGCGTGCCGTCCCAGACCGTGCTCTCGGAGTAGGCGCCGTAGGCGCTCATGTGCAGGATCGGATAGAGGTTGGCGGGGATGTAGAGGATCAGCGCGCCGAGGGCGAGCGCCGCCGTAAGATGCAGGCGGCCTTCGTCGCGGGTGGCCATCAGGAAGGAGTCGCAGCGGGCGCACTGCGCGACCAGGTTGTGGCCGAGCGCGTCGACGCGCTGCACCAGCCCGCAGGTATCGCAGGCCACCACGTTTTCGGTACGATACATCGGCACGCTACTTGCAATCTGCGTGCCCACCACCGGAGAAGTCCATGAATCGAGCCGTCCTGCTCCCCCTCCTCCTCCCCTTCGCGCTGCTCCTCGGCGGCTGCGGCTACAACACCCTGCAATCGACCGACGAGCAGATCAAGGCGGCATGGTCCGAAGTGATCAACCAGTACCAGCGTCGCGCCGACCTCATCCCGAACCTGGAGGCCACGGTGCGGGGCTTCGCCAAGCAGGAGAAGGACGTCTTTCTCGGCGTCACCAACGCGCGCGCCAAGGTCGGCTCGATCCAGGCGACCCCTGAGATGGTCGACAACCCGGAGGCCTTCCAGCGCTTCGTGCAGGCCCAGGGCGAGCTCTCCGGCGCGCTGTCGCGCCTGCTGGTGGTCGCCGAGAACTACCCGCAGCTCAAGTCCGACAAGAACTTCCTCGAGCTGCAGGCGCAGCTCGAGGGCACGGAGAACCGCATCGCCGTGGCACGCCAGCGCTACGTGCGCGCGGTGCAGGAATACAACGTGACGGTGCGCTCCTTCCCGACCAACCTCACCGCGATGCTGTTCGGCTTCAAGCAGAAGCCGCAATTCACCGTGGAAGACGAGAAAGCCATTGCGCGGCCTCCTAAGGTCGATTTCAGCAAGTAGCCTGCTTTTCGTCGCGGCGCTGGCCGCCGCTCAGGTCGCGGTGCCGCCGCTCAAGGCGCGCGTCAACGACCTGACCGGCACGCTGAGCGAGCAGCAGCGCGCGGCGCTCGAGCAGACCCTCGCGGAGTTCGAGGCGCGCAAGGGCGCGCAGATCGCCGTCCTCCTCGTGCCGACCACCAAGCCCGAGCCGGTGCAGTCGTTCGCCGTGCGCGTGCAGGAAAGCTGGAAGCTCGGCCGCAAGGGCGTCGACGACGGCGTGCTGCTCGCCATCGCGAAGGACGACCGCGAGCTGCATATCGAGGTCGGCTACGGCCTCGAGGGGCCGCTGCCCGACGCCATCGCGAAGCGCATCATCGAGGAAGAGATCGTGCCGCGCTTCAAGCAGGGCGATTTCTACGGCGGCATCCGCGCCGGCACCGACCGCATCATGCGCGTCATCGAGGGCGAGCCGCTTCCTCCTCCAAGGAAAGGTCCAGGTGTCCCCGCACGAGGCTTCGACTCCATCGTTCCGCTGCTCTTCTTCGTGCTCGTTTTCGGCGGCGTGCTGCGCGCCATCCTCGGGCGCTTCCTCGGCGGCGCCGCCGCCGGCGGCATCGCCGGCTTCGCGGCCTGGGTGCTCACCGGAACGCTTGCCGTCGCGCTCATCGCCGCGCTCTTCGGCTTCCTCGTCATCCTCATGGGCGGCGGCCGGCGCATGGGCCACGGCGGCTGGAGCTCGCGCGGCGGCTTCGGCGGCGGCGGATTCGGCGGCGGCGGCTTCCGCGGCGGCGGCGGCATGTCCGGCGGCGGCGGCGCGAGCGGGCGATGGTAAGGCTCGTCAGGCACCTTTTGATCCCCGATTGGTGGGTAAGAAAGTCTTTCCCGCGGAGCGCCCTCGAGCGGATCGGCCAGGCCATCGCCGGCTCCGAGCGCTTGCACCACGGCGAGATCTGCTTCGCGGTCGAGGGCGGCCTGCCGCTGCAGGCGCTCTCGGCGAGCTGCCGGGCGCGCGCCGAGGAGCTCTTCGGGCTGCTCAAGGTATGGGACACCGCCGGGAACTGCGGCGTGCTGCTCTACGTGCAGCTCGTCGACCGCGACATCGAGATCGTCGCCGACCGCGGCATCGCCGCGCGCGTGGCGCAAAGCGAATGGGAAGCGATCTGCCGCGTCATGGAAGAGTCTTTCAGGAAGAACGAATTCGTCTCCGGCACCCTCGAGGGCATCGAGCGCATCACCACGCTGCTCGCCAGGAACTTTCCCGCCGAGGGCGTGAATCCCAACGAGCTTCCCGACCGGCCGAGGCTGCTCTGATGATTTATTCCCTGTATTACTGGCCCGGCATCCAGGGGCGGGGCGAGTTCATCCGCCTCGCGCTCGAGGACGCCGGTGCCGCCTATGTGAACAGATCTCCAGGAAAAAACCCCGGGGTATTCGCGCCGCCGTACCTGAAGGCGGGCAGGCTGGTGATCGCCCAGACCGCCAACATCCTTTTCTACCTCGGCCCGCGCCTGGGCCTCGCGCCGAAGAGCGAGGCGCGGCGCCTGTGGCTGCACCAGCAGCAGCTCACCGTCATGGACTGGCTCGACGAGGTGCACGCCGTGCACCACCCCATCGCCGGAAGCCTCTATTACGAAGAGCAGAAGCGCGAGGCGAAGCGCCGCGCCGAGGATTTCCGCAGCCACCGCCTGCCGAAGTTCCTGCGCTACTTCGAGTCGAGCGCCGGCGCGCCGTTCTCCTACGTCGACCTGTCGCTGTTCCAGATGGTGGAGGGATTGCGTTATGCGTTTCCTGCGACCATGAAAAAACTTGAGTCGAAGTTCAGGAAACTCGTGGCCATCCACGATCGCGCAGCGAAGCGCCCCGGGATTTCACGCTATCTTTCGTCCGGCCGGCGCATCGCCTTCAACCAGCACGGCATCTTCCGCCACTACCCGGAGCTCGACCGCTAGATGGAAAACTGGAACGTAGGGCTGGTCAGGCACCTCGGCATCCGCTTCGTCGAGGTCGGCAAGGACCGCGTCGTCGCCGAGCTGGCGGTGCGCGAGGAGCTGATGACCCTCGGCGGCACGCTCCACGGCGGCACGCTGATGGCCTTCGCCGACACCATCGGCGCGGCCGGGACGGTGGCGAACCTGCAGGAGGGCCAGCACACCGCGACCATCGAGTCGAAGACCAACTTCTTCGCCGGCTGCCGCGGCGGCACGGTGCGCGCCGAGGCGACGCCGCTGCACAAGGGCAAGCGCACCCAGGTCTGGCAGACGCGCGTCACCGACGAGGCGGGCAAGCTCCTGGCCCTCACCGTGCAGACGCAGATGATTCTTTGAAATGCGGAAGCTTCTTGTTTCGCTGCTGCTATTCTCCGTGCCTGCGATGGCCATCGACCTCCAGGGGCACCGCGGCGCCCGCGGGCATCTGCCCGAGAACACGCTTCCCGCCTTCGAGCGCGCCATCGCGCTCGGCGTCACCACCGTCGAGCTCGACGTCGGCGTCACGCGCGACGGCGTGGTGGTGATCCACCACGACCGCACGCTCAACCCCGACCTCGCGCGCGGCCCCGACGGGCAGTGGGTGCGCGCCCCGGCGCCCGCCATCCATTCGCTCACTTTCGCCGAGCTGCAGCGCTACGACGTGGGGCGAATCAGGCCGGGGTCCGAATATTTTTCAAGATTCAAGGATCAAAAGCCCATCGATGGGACCCGCATTCCCAGGCTGGAAGATCTCCTGAAGAAGGACAGCAAGGTCCGTTTCAACATCGAAACGAAGATCTCACCCGAGGCGCCGCACGAGACCCTCGCCCCCGAGCCCTTCGCGCGCGCGCTGATCGCCGAGGTGCGCAAGGCCGGCGTCGAGAAGCGCACCACCATCCAGTCGTTCGATTTCCGCACGCTCAAGGTGGTGGAGCGCGAGGCGCCGGAGATCGCCACCGCCTACCTGACCTCGCGGCGCCATCCGTACCCCGAGAAGGTTCACGAAGCGGGCGGAAAAATCTGGTCCCCGGATTTCACGAGCCTTGGCAAAGAGAACCTCGATAGAGCCAGATCCCTCGGCTTGAAAATCATTCCGTGGACCGTCAACGAGCCGGGTGACATAGCGCGCATGCTCGATATGGGCGTCGACGGCATCATCAGCGACTATCCGGACCGGGTGCTTGCCGAGCTGAAGCGCAGGGGCAGGTAGCAATGCCTCCCGTCACGCAGGCGCTGCTGATCGCCAACGTTGCGATCTTCTTTTTACAGAATGCAGTCCCCTTAGAAGAATTCATGCTCTGGCCGCCGGCGGCCGGGCCGCTCGGCTCGCGCTTCGAGATCTGGCAGGTCGTCACCTACAGCTTCCTGCACGCGAACGTCGCCCACATCTTCTTCAACATGCTGGCGCTTTACATGTTCGGCGGCGAGATCGAGCGTCTCTTCGGCTCGCGTTTCTACGCCGCCTACTACTTCGTGGCGGTGGTCAGCGCCGCGGTCACGCATCTCGTGGTGACCTCGTGGATGGGCGGGCCGCCGGTGCCCACCGTCGGCGCCTCGGGCGGGGTCTACGGGCTGCTGCTCGCCTTCGCGATCTACTTCCCGCACCGGCGCGTGATCCTGCTCTTCCCGCCCATCCCGCTGCCGGCGCGCGTGTTCGTGTTCGGCTTCGCGGCGCTCGAGCTCTTCCTCGGCGTCACCGGCACGGCGCAGGGCGTGGCGCATTTCGCCCACCTCGGCGGCATGATCGGGGGCTGGCTGATGATCCAGTACCGCCGCCGCGGCTTCCCCTTCGCGCGCCGCTGACGCGCTGTCGCTGCCGAGCGACAGTGCGTCGCAGGGGCCGGCGACAGCCGGGCCGCGCGCCCTGGCCTATCGTGGCGGGATGCTGTGGCCCGAAGGCGAGCACGTCCTGCAGCTCTACCCGCAAGCAGCGGCGGAGACGGGGATCGGCACCGCCTTCGCCGCAGAGGGACTGCGGCAGGACTATTCCGTCGTCGTCATCGGCACGAGCGCGCTGTGGGAGAAGCTGCTGCGCCAGCTCGAGGCGGCGGGCTGCGACGCGCAGGGCGCCGCGGCCGAGGGCCGCCTGAGGCTGTTCGGCGCCCACGCCATTCTCGCCGCCCCGCGGCCGGACGACACGCTACGCGCCATCCTGCGCTTCGCGCGCACGCGCCCCGGCGGGCTGCGCGTGATCTCGGAGCTGAGCGACCTGCTGTGGCGCCAGGGTCGGCAGGAAGCGGCGCTCGCCATGGAGCGGCGCTGGAACGCTCTGGCCCGCGGCGAAGCGTTCTCCCTGCTGTGTGCCTGCGGGCTCGATGCGCTCGACGCGCGCGCCTACGAGGGCGCGCTCGAGCGCCTCGGCGCGCTGCACACCCACCTCGTCCCGGTGGACAACTGCGAGGCCTTCGACGACGCGGTCGGCCGCGCGGTCGCCGAGGTGCTCGAGCCGCGGCTGCTGCGCATGGTGCACGCCCTCTCGGCGGTGCAGCGGCCGGCGATCCACCTGCCCAGCGGCGCGGCGCTGCTCTTCTGGCTGCGCCAGCACATGCCGCGTACTGCGGAAAAGGTCCTTGCCAGATCACGAGCGCGCTGGCCGGCGCACTGAGCTGGGCATGAATCCTGCCTCGACCAGAGGGCCATGGGCAGGATATTGCGCTGCGTCGTCGCCGCTCTTACCGCACTCGCCTGCGAGGCGTGGGCGCAGGCCGACATCAACCTGCAGAACCTGTTTGCCGGCCTGACGCAGGGCACGGAAGTAACTCTGGTCACACCGCTCGCCAATGGCATGGCGGAAGTCACGTCGTTCTCGCCGCCGGGACGGTTCTCCGCCGCGGACGCCGCCGGCGCGCTGGAGCGCGCGCGCCAGCAGCTCGCCGCGCTCGGCGTCGCGCAGCCCTCGGGGCAGCAGCTCGCCGTCGCGCTGGTCGGCGGCACGGTCGACATCCCGGCCGGGCGCACGCAGCTCGGCGGCGTCCTGCCGCCGGGCCCGCAGCGCCCCTCCATCCGCTCGCAGCTCGTCGCCGCCGGCGCGCTGCCGCAGGGGCAGGTGCCCGGCGCGGGAGCGGCGCTCACGCACGCCGAGGTCGCGCAGGCGCTGCAGCTCGCCACGCAGCAGCTGGCGCTGCACGGCATCGTCAATCCGACCGCGGAGCAGATCCGCATCGCCATGTTCGGCGGCACCCTCACGCCCGCGGGCGGCCCGATGGTGCTCCTGCCGGGCGTCGTGCCGGGCGCGGCCGCAGTGCCGGGCAGCGCGGCCCTCGGAGGCACTGTGGCGCCGGCAGCGAGGCCCGTGGTCCCTTCACGCTAAAAGGAAATCAAATGAAAGCCCTCTTCGCGCTTTTCACCCTCGCCGCCTTCAGCGCGTACGCCCAGGCGCCCGCGCAGACGCCGGCGCCGACGCCGGTCCAGGCCCCTGCCGCGCAGGCGCCGGCCGTGCCGCTGCCGCTCCAGGTCGAGCGCCTCGCGCCGCAGCTCGTCGCCTTCGCCGGCTCGCAGGCCAATTTCGAGAGCCTCGTGAACGGCCTCGCGGCCGGGGTGCCGGTCACGATCAACACCGTGGCCGCGGACGGCCTGACGCAGACCGTGACCTTCACGCCGCCCGGCGGCGCGGTGGGCACGCCGGTGGAGATCGCGCGCGTGCTCGAGGCCGCGCGCCAGCAGCTCATCTCGACCGGGGTCGCCAACCCCACCGCGCAGCAGATCGCCACCGTGCTCGCCGGGACCGCCGTCCCGGCGACCGTGGGCACGACGACGCCCCCGGGAGCCGCGGCGGCGGGCGGCACGCTGCCCAGCCCGGCGCAGCAGATCCAGTCGCGCAACGCGCCGGTCGCGCCGCAGGTCAACACCAGCGACAGCCGCAGCGTCGGCAACACCAGCAACAGCCCCGTCGTTTCCCCGTCGGCGACGACGGTACCGCAGGCGCCCGCGGCGCCGGTGACCCGCTCGCCGATGCTCATCCCGAGTCCGGCGCGCTAGATGGGCAGCGTGCTCTACCTCGACCGCGGCGCGCGGCGGCAGGACGCGCCGCGCCCGGGGCAGGCCGAAGCTTCGCTGCTTCGCCCCGGCTACAACTGCTGGTCGGTGGCGCGCGCCGAGCGCGTCGCGCTGCTCGTCGACGCCGCGGCCTACTACAGAGCCTTCTACCAGGCGGCACTGCGCGCGCGGCGCTCGATCACCCTTCTCGCCTGGGATTTCAACAGCCAGACGCAGCTGCATTTCGATCCCGTGCCCAAGGGCGGACCGCCGGCGCTGCTGGGCGACTTCCTCAACTACCTGGTGCGCCGCCGCCGGGGCCTGAACATCCACGTGCTCAACTGGGACTACCCGATGGTGTTCGGCGCCGACCGCGAGCTGCCGCCGCTCTACGGCTTCGGCTGGACGCCCTCGCGCCGCGTGCACCTGCGCTACGACGACACGCACCCGGTGGGCGGCTGCCAGCACCAGAAAGTCGCCGTGATCGACGACGCGCTCGCTTTCGTCGGCGGCATCGACCTCACGGTGCGGCGCTGGGACACGCCGGAGCATTGCCCCGACGAGCCGTGCCGCGTCGCCGAGGGCAAGAGCTACCCGCCCTTCCACGACCTGATGATGGCGGTCGACGGCGAGGCGGCGGGCCAGCTCGCGGCGCTCACGCGCGAGCGCTGGCTGAACGCCACCGGCAAGGCGCTCAAGCCCGTGACGGCCAGCCACGACCCCTGGCCTTCGGCGCTCGAGCCCGACCTCACCGGCATCGACGTCGGCATCGCGCGCACCGCGCCGCCGCGCGGCGAGGCGCCCGCCGTGCGCGAGGTCGAGGCGCTCTACCTGGACATGATCGCCGCCGCGCGCCGGCATCTCTACATCGAGAACCAGTACTTCACCGCGCCGCGCATCGCCGCCGCGCTCGAGAAGCGCCTCGCCGAGCCCGACGGCCCGGAGATCGTGCTGGTGCTGCGCCTGCTCTCGCATGGCTGGCTCGAGGAGCACACCATGCACGTGCTGCGCACGCGCCTCATCCAGAAGCTGAAGGCCGCCGACCGCTACGACCGCTTCCGCGTCTACTACCCCCACATCCCCGGCCTCGAGCCCGAGTGCTGCCTCGACGTGCACTCGAAGCTCATGATCGCCGACGACCGCGTGCTGCGCCTGGGCTCGGCCAACCTGTGCAACCGCTCGATGAGCATGGACACCGAGTGCGACATGGTCATCGAGTCGCAGGGGCGAGCGCCGGTCGCGGCGGCGATCACGCAGTTCCGCGACCGCCTGCTCGGCGAGCACCTCGGCGTGCCCGCCGCGCAGGTCGGCGCCGCGGTGGCGCGCGAGGGCGGCATGATCGCGGCGATCGACAAGCTCTCGGCGCACGGCGGGCGCACCCTCGCGCCGCTCGTCGATCTGCCGCACTGGCCCGAGGCCGTGGTCCAGGTCGCCGCGGTCGCCGATCCGAGCGAGCCGATCGCGCTCGAAGTGCTCCTCAAGGACCGCGAAACCGGCGGCGCGCCGCGCCACGAGCGCCCGGCGTGGGGCAAGCTCGCCCTCCTCGCCGCCGCCATCGCGGCACTGTTCGCGCTCTGGCATTTCACGCCCGTGGCCGACTCGGTGAACGGCGAGGCTGCAGTGCAGTGGGCGAAGGACGTGGGCAGCCAGTGGTGGGTGCCGCTGCTGCTGCTCGTCGCCTACACGCCGGCGTGCTTCGTCATGTTCCCGCGGCCGCTCATCACGCTTGCGGCGGTAATCGCGCTCGGGCCGTGGCAGGGCTTCGCGCTCGCGCTCACCGGGATCACGCTCGCGGCGGTGTTCACCTACGTGGTCGGCACGCGCATGCGCCGCGATACGGTGCGCCGCCTCGCCGGGCCGCGCCTGGACCGCATGATCGAGGTGCTGAAGAAGCACGGCCTGCTCGCGCTCACGCTGCTGCGCCTGGTGCCGCTCGCGCCCTTCGCCATCGAGGGCATCGTCGCCGGCGCGGTGCGCATGAAGCTGTGGCACCTCGCGCTGGGCACGCTGATCGGCATGCTGCCCGGGACGCTCGTGGCGACGGTGTTCGGCGCCGAGCTCGAGGCCGCGCTCTCGGGCGCCGGGTCGATCAACTGGTGGCTGGTCGGCGGCATGCTGGCGCTGCTGGGCGGCGGCGCGTGGGGCGTGAAGCGCTGGTTCGGCCGCATGGAGCGGCGCATGAGCGCCCATGGCGAAGCCGCCGGCGCGCCTCGCTGACTGGCAGGCGCTCGCCGGCGCGCTCCCCGGCGACTGCCTCAGGATCGCCTCGTACAACGTGCACGCCTGCGTCGGCACCGACGGGCGCAAGGACGCGGCGCGCGTCGTCGGGGTCATCGAGGAGCTCGGCTGCGACACGGTCGGGCTGCAGGAAGTCGACTACCGGCTCGACTTCATCGCACACCGCCTCGGCATGGAGGCGGTGCCGGGGCTCACGCTGCTGCGCCACGACGGCCCGTATGGCAACGCGCTCGTCACGCGCCGCCGCGTGCTCGCCGTGCGGCGCCTGGGCTTCACCTACTCCGGGCGCGAGCCGCGCAACGCGCTCGACGTCGACCTCGAGGTCGGCGGCGAGACGGTGCGCGTGATCGTCACGCACCTGGGCCTGTGGCCCGCGGAGAGAAGGTACCAGGTGAAAAAGATCCTGGCCCTGTTGAAAGAGACTCCCATGACAGAGCGTGTCGTCGTGCTCGGCGACATCAACGAGTGGATGCCGCTCGGGCGCCCGCTGCGCTGGATGCACGCGCTGCTCGGCCGCTCGCCCGCCGAGCGCTCCTTTCCCTCGCGCTGGCCGCTGCTCGCCCTCGACCGCGTCTGGGCGCGGCCGCGCCACGCCCTGCTCGCGCTGAAGGCGCATCGCTCGCCGCTCGCGGCGCTCGCCTCGGACCACCTGCCGGTAAAGGCGATCGTCGCCACGCACCACGCGCAGCTCTCCGCCCAGCTGCAGCACGACGTCAGGAAATCTCCGACTGTCGCGCGGGTTGCCTAGCCTAGGCGCGGATCGAAGCCTTGTAGGGGCCGGGCTGGTCGCTGCGGTTCACCGCGATGCGGCTGAATTCCAGCGGGCTCAGCCTGCCGTCGCGGTCGTCGTCCGCGGCGTCGAAGCCGCGCGCCACGCCGGCGTGCCGCGCCGCCTCGCGGCGCGAGACATAGCCGTCGCGGTTCGCGTCGAGCACGGCGAACACCGCGTCCTTGGCCCGCACGGCGAGATCGGGCTTCGGCTCGTCAGCGGCGGCCGGAAGCGCCAACGCCAGCATTGCGGGCAGCAAGAGCCTTCCGAGCTTTCTCATTGACGGGGATCCTCAGTTTCTTCAGGCGGTTGAACTCGGCCATGGTGAGCTTGCCGTCGTGGTTGCGATCGGCGCGGTCGAAGCGCATCACCACCGCGGCGTGGCCGGCGGCCTCGGCGAGCGAGACCTTGCCGTCGCCGTCGAGGTCGAGCGTGGCGAACTCTTCCTGGTGCTCGCCTTGCGGGAAGGCCATCGCGGGGACGAGGAGCAACAGCACGGCGGCGGCTTTTCGCATGGCCTTTCAACCGGTTGCAGGATTCGTGCCCGTACAAACGGTTACACCTGTGACGAGGCCGCGGGGCTAGATTGCTCCCATGCGCAAGCTCGTGTTCCTTCTCCTCTTCGCGGTGGCCCTGCCGGGCCAGGCGCGCAGCTTCGAGCAGCCCGAGCTCGACGCGCTCCTCGCCCCGGTCGCGCTGTACCCCGACGAGCTGGTCAGCCACATCCTGGTGGCCGCCGCCTATCCCGACCAGGTGAGCGAGGCGGCGCGCGGCACGCCGGCGCAGCCGCACTGGCACCCGAGCGTAAACGTGCTCATTCCCTATCCGGAGCTGCTGCAGAGCATGGCCGAAAGCCCGCAATGGATGCACGACCTCTCGCAGGCCTACATCTACCAGCAGGCGTCGGTGATGGTCACCGTGCAATCGCTGCGCACGCGCGCCGCCGCCTATGGCCACCTGCTCGAGCCGCAGCGCGAGGTCGTGTACGTGCGTTACTACGATCCGCTGGTCGTCTACGGCGCCTGGTGGTGGCCGGCATACCGCCCGGTGCTGTGGCGGCCCTGGCATGCGCATCGCGTCTTCGTGCGCCCCCATCATCGACATGTCGTGGCGCCGCCGCGGCACTTCCATGCGCCGGTGTCGAAGCCGGTGCACAGCAAGCCCTACGTGAAGGTCCCGGAAGCGCACCGCCGGCCCATCGTGAACAGCACGCCGCAGCTTCACCAGAAGCCACGCAGCTTCGCGAGCACGCCGCCGCGTGCCTCCGCGAACACACCGCGGCGTGCCGCGGCGAGCGCCCCGACGCGCAGCTTCACGAGCACCCAGCAGCGCAGCGCCTCGCGCGGCAGTCTGCACTCCAAGCCGCGCTAGACTTCCCCGGAATCGGGAGGTCGAATGATCATCGAGACGCAGGAGGACGTGACGCGCGCGGTGCTCGCCGAGATGCACCGCACGCCGGACGCGCGCACGAAAGAAATCCTTTCAGCCCTGGTGTCCCATCTGCATGCGTTCGTACGGGAAGTCAGGCTCACGGAGAAGGAGTTCCAGCAGGCCATCGGCACCCTCAATGCCATCGGCAAGCACACGACCCCGAGCCACAACGAGGCGATGCTGCTCTCGGGCGCGCTCGGCGTGTCGAACCTGGTATGCCTGCTGAACAACCCCCAGCCGACCCAGGCCAACAACCTCGGGCCTTTCTACCGTGCCGGCAGCCCGCGCTGCGCTAACGGGGATTCCATCGTCAGATCCGAAACGCCGGGCGCGCCCCTCGCGTTCAAAGGCTGGGTGAAAGATGCCCAAGGACGCGCCATTCCCGGCGCCGAAGTCGACGTATGGCAGTCGGCGCCGAGCGGGCTCTACGAGAACCAGGATGCGACGCAGGCGGAGATGAACCTGCGCGGCACGTTCACCACCGGCGCGGACGGTGGCTTCTCCTTCCGCAGCGTCAAGCCCGCCGGCTACCCGGTGCCGACCGAGGGCCCGACCGGCGCGCTGCTGCGGGCGCAGAAGCGGCACAACTTGCGCCCGGCGCACCTGCACTTCCTCATCGTCAAGCCCGGCTTCAAGACCATCGCCTCGCAGGTCTACGACCCCGACGACCCGCACCTCGAGACCGACAGTCAGTTCGGCGTCACGAAGGCGCTCATCGGCAGCTACGAGAGATCCGCTGGCGGATACTCGATGCAGTTCACTTTCGTCCTGGACGCCGGCGAGAGCGCCCGGCCGCAGCCGCCGATCAGCGCGAAGTCAGGTCGCTAGGGGCCGCGCGGGCTCCACCGGCTCGAGGAGGTTGGTGACCTGCAGCACCCCCGGGACGTCAAGCACCGCGGTCAGCACCCGGTCGCGCTCGCCCGGCAGGACCGGGCCGCGCAGCGAGGCGGCGCCATGCTGGACGGTGACGTGGATCGCGCCCGGGTCGGCGACGATGTCGGCGAGCGCGGTGCGGATGCGCTCTTCGAGCTGGCGGTCGTCGGGAAAGGCGGCGGCTTTCCGGCGTGCGCCCGGGTGCTGCTGCCGGGAGTAGAGATAGGCCGCGGCGGCGCCGGCGGCGGCAAGGAGGACGAGGGATCGGATCATGGTGCAGGATCCCTAGCAAGCTTCACGCCGCCGCGCGCTCCTGCGCGGGCATGGATTGCGTGCTCAGGCCCATGGCGCTGTTGACCAGGCCGACGTGGGAAAAGGCCTGCGGGAAATTGCCGAGCAGGCGCTTCTGGCGCGGGTCGTACTCCTCGGCGAGCAGGCCGACGTCGTTGCGCAGCTCGAGCAGCCGCTCGAAGAGCGTGCGCGCCTCGGCGAGGCGCCCCTGCATGCACAGCACGTCGACCAGCCAGAAGCTGCAGGCGAGGAACACGCCCTCGCCCGGCGGCAGGCCGTCGAGGCCGCGCCGCGTGCGGTAGCGCAGCAAGAGCCCCCCTTCGGTCAGCTCCTTGCGCACCGCCTCTACCGTCGCCGCCATGCGCGGGTCGTGGCACGGCAGGAAGCCGGTCATCGGGATGAGCAGCAGGCTCGCGTCGAGCTCGCTCGAGCCGTAGCTCTGCACGAAGGTGCCCTTCGCGGGGCGGAAGCCGCGCTCGCAGACGTCGGCGTGGATCCTCGCGCGCAGCTCGCGCCAGCGCTGCACCGGCCCGGGAAGCTGCCAGGTCTCGACCGCCTTGATGCCGCGATCGAATGCCACCCAGCACATCACCTTCGAATAGGTGAAGTGCCGCGGCGCGCCGCGCACCTCCCACATCCCGGCGTCGGGCTCCTGCCAGACCTGCTCCAGGTGCGCGAGCAGCGCGCGCTGCATTTCCCACGAGGGCTCGTGCGAGGGCAGGCCGGCCTTGCTCCCCTGGTAGAGCGCGTCCATCACCTCGCCGTAGACGTCGAGCTGCAGCTGCCAGCACGCCGCGTTGCCGATGCGCACCGGCTTGGAGCTCTCGTAGCCGGGCAGCCAGGGCAGCTCGAGCTCCGTCAGGCGGCGCTCGCCGGCGATGCCGTACATGATCTGCATCTGCTCGGGGGCGCCCGCGACCGCGCGCACGAGCCAGTCGCGCCAGGCCGATGCTTCCTCGCGGTAGCCGGCGTCCATCAGCGCGAGCAGCGTGAGCGTCGCGTCGCGCAGCCAGCAGAAGCGGTAGTCCCAGTTGCGCACACCGCCGAGGTGCTCGGGAAGCGAAGTCGTCGGCGCGGCGACGATGCCGCCGGTCGGCGCGTAGGTGAGCGCCTTCAGCGTGATGAGCGAGCGGCAGACCGCCCCGCTCCATTCCCCGCCGACCGTGCAGCGGCCGCTCCAGGCACGCCAGAACGCCTCGGTCTGGGCGAGCGCAGCTTCGGCATCCAATGCTTCTGTCGAATGAAGATGAGAGGGTACGTACTCGAGGGTGAACGCGAGCCGCTCGCCCGCGCCCACCTCGAAGCGCGCCACCGTGCTCATCGCCTCGCCTTCCAGCCGCACCGGCGAATAGAGCTTGACCTTGTCTGGCCCGGCGACGGCGCGGATGCCGTGCCCGCCCTCGAGGCGCGTCACCCACGGCACCGAGGCGCCGTAGTCGAAGCGCAGCACGAGCTCCATCGCCATCGGCACGCGCCCGCGCACGCCCTCGACGATGCGCACCAGGTCGGAGGCGCCGTTGCGCACCGGCATGAAGTCGATCAGCCGCACCGCGCCCTCGGCGGTCTCGAACTCGGTCTCGAGGATGAGGGTTTCCTTCCGGTAGGCCCGCCGGGTCGACGAAACCTTGCCGCTGGGAAAAAGCCGCCAGCGCCCGTGCTCGGGCTTGCCCAGCAGCGCCGCGAAACAGGCCGCCGAGTCGAAGCGCGGCCAGCACAGCCAGTCGATCGAGCCGTCGCGGCCGACCAGCGCCGCCGTCTCGCAGTCGCCGATCAGCGCGTAGTCCTCGATCTTCATACCGAACTGACCCCCCCGAGCGGGGCAAGTTTCGCCACAATCGCGCCATGTCGTATGCCGTCGACGTCGCGTTCGGTATTTCCGTGATGCTGGCGGCGCTGCTCGCTTCCGGGCACGCCCTCATCTTCAAGCGCGAGGCCCGCTCGGCGGCACTCTGGGTGATCGTCATCTGGGTGCTGCCGGCGCTCGGCCCGATCCTCTACCTCGTGCTCGGCATCAACCGCGTCGAGCGGCGTGCCGCGCGGCTGCGCCGCCGCGTCGAGCGCTACCGCAGCGTCGCGGCGCACCCGCCCGGCGAGCCCGGCACGCACCTCGCGCCGCTCGCGCGGCTGGTGGGCGAGGTCGTGCAGCGGCCGCTCCTTGCCGGCAACTCGGTCGAGCCGCTGGTCGACGGCGCGCAGGCCTACCCCGCCATGCTGGACGCGATCGCCGGCGCGCGCCGCTCGGTGGCCATGGCCTCCTACATCTTCGACGGCGACGGCATCGGCGAGCGCTTCGTCGCCGCGCTCGCCGCGGCGGTGAAGCGCGGCGTCGAGGTGCGCGTGCTGATCGACGACGTCGATGCGCGCTTCTCCCGCAGCTCCGCGGTGAAGCCGCTCAAGCGCGCCGGCGTGACGGTGGCGGTGTTCAACCCGCCGCTCGTGCCGGCGCGCCTGCATGCGCTCAACCTGCGCAACCACCGCAAGATCCTGGTGCTCGACGGCGCGCTTGAGCGGCTT
>Ga0247825_10000173_pt1 | contig 38283 bp, 26 predicted proteins | sample 13C_Vanillin_Day_FD_194413 | JGI IMG/M metagenome (GOLD analysis project Ga0247825, IMG submission 194413) | Soil microbial communities from agricultural site in Penn Yan, New York, United States - 13C_Vanillin_Day48 | ecosystem: Environmental > Terrestrial > Soil > Agricultural land | place... | reverse complement strand
GCCGATGGGCCCTCCCGTGAGCGCGCGGCCCTCGCAAGCGCGTGACACGAAGGACTCGCGGACCCCTCCGCCCACTCAGCCGCTGGGCCAGAACCAGAAGGTGCTCTTCGGGGCCATTGGCGGTGGATTGCTCCTCGCGCTGGCCGTGGTGGGCTTCCTGCTCACGCGCTCGGCCCCCACGGGCTTCATCATGGTGGAGCTGCCACCCGAGGTGGGCGGCAAGGCCAAGGTGCTGCTCAACGCCCAGCCCGTCACGGTGTCGAACAACGTCGTCCTGGAGGAGGTAACCGCGGGCCAGGTGATGGTGGCGATCAGCGCGGAGGGCTACGAGACCTTCACGGAAACGGTGACCGTTCGGGAGGGCAAGGCCGTGGAACGCGTGGACGCCAAGGGCAAGCTGAAGGCGCTGGTGAAGTCCGTCTCCCTGGTGCTGGCCACCGTGCCGCAGGACGCAGAGGTGAAGCTGAACGGCAAGGTCATCCGCGCTCAGGGCTCACAAGATTCGTTCATCAAGGGTCTGCCCGCGAGCGACGAGATGATCGTCGAGGTGAAGGCCGTGGGCTTCAAGCCCTTCCAGCAGAAGTACAAGCCGCCCGCGGGACCCGAGCCCCTCCAGGTGACGGTGAAGCTGGAGCAGGAGTAGGGGTGACGCTGGAGCCGCAGTAGGGAGGGACGTTCGTCCGTGTCGACCAAAGCTCGTCGGAACAAGTCGGACCCACTGGGGGAGTTGCCTCGCTGGGCCCAGAAGCTCGCCCAGAAGTACTACACGAAGACGGTCTCCACCTTCCTGCTCTATGGGGCGGTGAGGGATCTGCACCCCCTGACGCAGGAGGACGGCGGCCGGGGCTATGGGACGCTCAAGACGTTCCTGGCCGAGGAGCTGTTCGGCGGGCGCGATCACGTCATCTTCTACGATCGCTCCTCCGGCGTCCGCGCCGCCGCGCCCGAGACGCAGAAGGATCTGCAGCGGGCGATGACGGGGTATGACGCGCTGTATGGCACGGACTACGCCAAGTCCCTGCCGCGCGATCCGGGCCGGGCGCTGCAGATCCTGGAGAACTTCCTCCGGCTGCGCCTGAGCGAGGGCAAGTCGATGGCGCTGGTCATCGACTTCGCGGAGACGCTGGTGCCCGGCGGAGAGATGAGCCACCTGTCCGCGGAGGACCGCTTCGTGGTGGCCACACTGGACAAGTGGGCGCACGATCCGCAGTTCCTGTCCAACGACATCTCCGTGGTGCTGCTGGCGGAGAACCTGGCGGACATCTCCCCGCGCATTGCCCGCAACCCGTACGTGGCGCCCATCGAGCTGCCGCTGCCCGATGAGGAGGAGCGGCTGGACTACGTGCGCTACAAGCTGGAGGGCAAGAAGCTGCAGTCCTTGTCGGACGTGCCGCTGGCGGCCCTGGCGAAGATGACGGCGGGCCTGTCTCGCATCAACCTGGACCGGGTGCTCACCGAGGCCATCGAGCGGGACGTGCGCATCACCGCCGAGTCGCTCAAGGAGAAGAAGAAGGAGCTCATCCAGGCCGAGTGCCATGGCCTGCTGGAGTTCATCGAGCCGGCGCACAACCTGGACGCGGTGGCTGGCCATGCCAAGGCCAAGGAGATGCTGCGCCACGCCGCCAGCGCGCTGAAGAAGGGCCGCAACGAGGTGATGCCCATGGGCTACCTCGTCAGCGGCCCGGTGGGCACGGGCAAGACGTTCATGGTGACGAGCTTCGCGGGGGAGATTGGCATCCCCGCGGTGAAGTTCCTCAACTTCCGCAGCCAGTGGCAGGGCGTCACCGAGGCCAACCTGGAGCGCATCTTCACGCTGCTCAAGGCGCTGTGGCCGGTGGCGGTGATGGTGGACGAGGCCGACACCTTCCTGGGCAATCGGGACTCGGGCGGAGACTCGGGGACGAGCAGCCGCGTGTTCGGCTCCATCGCCTCCTTCATGGGCAACACGCACTACCGCGGGAAGATCGTCTGGTTCCTGATGACGGCGCGGCCGGATCTGCTGCCCATCGACTTGAAGCGGCAGGGGCGCGCGGAGGAGCACCTGGCGCTCTTCTACCCGCAGTCGGATGCGGAGCGGGACGAGCTGTTCAAGGTGATGCAGAAGAAGACGGGCGTATCGGTGGAGGTGCCCTCCTTCGCGGCGCTGATCCCCGAGGGGACGCGCCAGTTCAGCGGCGCGGACATCGAGGCGGTGATGGTGCGCGCGAAGTTCAAGGCGCTGGCCGAGGGGCGGGAGCAGGTGTCGGTGGACGATCTGAAGGCGGTGCTGGCGGACTTCATCCCGCCCAGCTACCCGCTGGAGATCGAGCTGCAGAACCTGGTGGCGGTGCAGGAGTGCACCAGCCGCGACCTGCTGCCCGAGGAGTTCCGCAAGATGGGGCGGGACGACGTCACCCGGCGCGTGCGCGAGCTGAAGATGCTGCTCGAGGAGCAGTGAGCACGGGAGGCCCTTCGCTCAAGGGTTCAGCTTGGACTTGAGCGCGGTGAGGAGTGAGCCCTGGGCGTCATCTCCGCCCAGCTCCCAGATCATGGAGCCCGCCAGGTTGTAGTGGTGGATGTAGTCGCCCTTGGCGCTGAGCGAGGTGGGATCGTCGTAGCTCAGCCAGAGCCCCGTGGAGGAGTTGTAGAGATAGGGGACCTGGGTCTCGGGGTGCCGGCGCTTCACGCCCGCGGACTCCAGGGAACTCCGGATGTAGAAGTAGTCGAAGATGCCCGTGGCGCCCGTGAGCACATCATCCCGGTTGCCCCAGGCGGCTCCCCAGGTAGGTTGATAGAGGCCATCTCCCGCCGGGCCTGCCTGCGTGCCCTGCCAGCCTCGGCCGTAGAAGGGCACTCCCATCACGAGCTTGTTCGCTGGTGCTCCCGCGGCGATGTGTCCCTGCACCGACTCATGCGTGCTGTCGCGCCTCGACCTCGAGGGGTTCCCGCTCGCGTTGTAGAGCGGCGCGTGGAAGTTCGTCGTTGTGTCCCAGGCCCCATGCATGTCGTACGTCATGATGTTGATGTGGTCGACGTACGGGTGCACGGCGGAGAGCTGGATCTTCGTGTACGCGTCCGGGGTCGAGCCCGTGGCGAAGCTCAGCTGCAGCCCCGGTCGCACCGCGTCGAGCTGACGGCGGAACTCGGCCAGCATCAGCGTGAAGTTCTGCGTGTCCTCGGGGCGCCCGGGGAACATGCCGCCGATGACGGGGAACTCCCAGTCGATGTCGATGCCGTCGAAGATGCCCGCGGCCGCTCCCGCAGGGAGCCCTGGCACGTTGCCGCGAATGTAGAGATCGATGCAGGACTGGACGAAGGCCTGGCGCCGCTCGGACGTGCTGACGGCATCGGAGAAGCCGCCGGACCAGGTCCAGCCGCCCAGGGAGATGAGCACCTTCAGGTTCGGGTGCCTCGCCTTGAGCTTGCGCAGCTGGTTGAGGTTGCCCTTGAGCGGCTGGTCCCAGGTGTCCGGCTGTCCATCCACGCTCCTGGCCGCGTCGAAGCTCATCTGGTAGTCGGCCCAGGGATCTCCGAGAGGAGCCGGGAGGATGCCGCACCGGCCGTTCACCACGTTGCCGAAGGCGTAGTTCAGGTGGGTCAGCTTCGCGGCCGCTCCGCTCACGTCGAGGTTCTTCACGTAGAAGCCGCGGGCATAGACGCCCCACCGGACGAAGTAGCCCACGATCTTCTTGGGAGTCAGCGTAGTCACTGAGACGGAGGCGCTGGAGGAGGAACGATTGCCTGCGGCGTCCCGGGCCTTCACGGTGAAGGTGTAGGCCGTTCCCGGTGTCAGGCCGGCCACGCTCACGCTGGTGCCCGTGGGCGAGGCGACAGGGCTGCTGCCGTTGTTGAGGAACACCTCGTAGCCCGTGACGCCCACGTTGTCCGTGGCGGCCTGCCACGTCAGGTCGACGCTTCGCTGCGTCCTGGCCACCACACTCAAGCCCGTCACCGTGGACGGCGGCTGAGTATCCGAGGGAGGCGGCGGCGGGGGAGGAGGCGCATTGCCACCGCCACAGGCCTGGCCGTTGATCGTGCAGTTGAGGGGCGAGCTGATCGTGCCGGTGTGATTGCCGCAGAGGCCGAAGAAGAGCTCACCTCCTGCGGGAACGGAGCCGTTCCAGCCTTGGTCCCTGACGGTGTGGCGTGAGCCCTGGACCGACCAGTGGCCCTGCCAGGCCGAGGTGATGGTCATGCCGGGGGGCAGCTCGAACGTCACCGTCCAGCCACCGATGTTCGCTCCCGTGCTGTTGGTAACGCGCATCTCCGCGCAGTAGCCAGCATCCCACCGGGTGGTGGTCGTGAAGGTGAAGCCTGGACCCGAGAGCGACTGCTGATGTGTGGCGAGCGGCGCGTTCTGCTCCTCTGGGGGGATGTCACCCGAGCAGGCGACGGAGGTGCTCAGCATCAGCAGGAGGCTGAGCAGGAAGGAGAGGGCAGAGCGGGCGTGTGAGCGTTCAGGTGAGGAGAGGCGCATGGGGGTCTCCGGAGAGGGGAACCGGGCGCTGCCCTTGCGGGCGGCGCTCAGGTTGCGCGGAGAGCGCAGGCATACTGGAGAGCGCGGAGGTGAAGATCGGGTCAACGCGTCGTGTGAGAACGCTGCTCCCGTGAGGGTTGCGTGCGAGCCTCGACAGATTCTGTGTCAGCGCGGTGAACAGCCGCGATGGGTTCCGCCTCTTCTCTCGCCGCCATCGCCCGAAGGGCGGCTCGGCCCAGGCGGAGCCGGCTGCGCACCGTCTCGAGAGGAACTCCCAGCTTCATCGCGACCTCCGGCACGCTCATCTCCAGCACGTGGTGGAGCACCAGCGCGTCCCGCTGCTCGATGGGGAGGCGCTCCAGGAGCATCACCACATGCTGGCGGTGGAGGTATTCGTCCAGCGGCGTGTCCTCCGAGGCCACTGCTCCAAGCTCCGCCGGTGTGTTGATGCGTGGCGCGCGGCTGCTGCGCTTCCGCTTCACCCACGCGAACGCCGTCCGAGCCACCACGCGATCCGCCCACGAGCGCAGCAGCCCATCTCCGCGGTATGTCGGCAGCCCGTGCAACAAGGCGATGAGCGCTTCCTGGGAGATGTCCTCGACGTCCGTGTCTCCGCGCACGAGGTAGCGCACCAGGTTGCGCACGCGGGGCAGCAGCTCCATCAGCTGGGCCTCCATGGCCTCGCGCTCCTGAGAGGGGACGCTGGTGCGGGGAGCCTCTCCCATGGGACCACGACAGACTGCCTCTCGAGCCGTGCTCATCATCACCCCTCATGGAGTGCACAGGCCGCGAAACCGGGTCACCAGGATTCACGCGAAAGAACTCTAACGCGCGAATCCTTTCGCAGCAGCATGGCCACAAGATCCGAGGGCGTTCACTCCGTGCGCGAAGTTTCCACCGCGATCACAACCGGGAGCGGTGTCTGTCTTTGTTGAGACAAGGAGCAAGCCTTCAGTGCACTGTGTGTTTGAGCACCGCTGTGGTCGTGCATCCCCAGCCATGGGCGGATGCGCGCGGCGGTGGGGAGTGCAACGCTCGCGTAGGCACGCGAGCCACTCAGGCCTCGAGCACCGTCGCGAGCGCGCGGAACTCCGGCCGTAGCTGCTGCTCGGAGGCGCTGCCCGCCACGACCACGGGCAGCATCGCGCCCTCCAGTGTTGCGTCGGCCGAGAGCCGCACGGCGATGGGCGCCATCACCTTCGCCTCGATGAGGCGCTTGAGCGGGCGAGCTCCCAGCTTGGGATCGTAGCCGTGGCGCGCGAGCCAGGCCTTTGCGTCGGGCTCGACCACCAGCCGCAGCCTGCGCCTCAGCAGCCCCGCGCGCGAGGCCGCCTTCTCCAGCTCGAGGTCGACGATGCGCAGCACGTCCTCCTCCGCGAGGCGGCGGAAGGGGATGACGTGGTCGATGCGGTTGAACAGCTCCGGGCGGAAGGCCTGCCGCACGGCGCGCAGGAAATCTCCGGAGCCTCGCTCGGCTCCGTAGCCCACCGGCTCCGACTGCTCGACGCCCAGGTTGCTCGTCATGCAGATGACCGTCATCCGGAAGTCCACCAGCCGTCCAAGGCTGTCGGTGAGCCGGCCCTCGCCGAGGATGCCAAGCAGCAGATCGAAGATCTCCGGGTGAGCCTTCTCGATCTCGTCGAAGAGGACGAGCGACAGGGGCTGCTGCCGCACGCGCTCGGCGAGGCTGGTGATGCCGGGCCCCACCTCCATCAGCCGCTGGGCCGAGCCGGGCAGCATGAACTCGGACATGTCGAGCCGGATCATCCGGTCCTCGTGACCGAAGAGCGTGCGCGCGAGCTGCTTGGAGAGCTCCGTCTTGCCCACGCCCGTGGGGCCGACGAAGAGCATCGTGCCCACGGGCTTCTCCGGATCGTTGAGGCCCGCCTTGAAGCGCGCGAGCACTCCCGCGGCCTGCTCGCACGCGCGCGACTGCCCGATGACGCCTTGCGCGAGCTGCGTGGCGAGCGTGACCTGCTCGGCGGGGATCTCGTCGCTGATGAGCTGCAGGGGCAGCCCCGTGTAGCGCGCATAGGCCTCGGAGGCATCGCGCGGGTAGAGCGTCCGGGTCTTGCCGCGCTCGGCCTGCTGGTTCATCCAGTCCAGGAAGCGGAAGGCCTTCCCGGGGAACAGGGTGTCGCGCTGGAACATCTCCAGGTGCCCCACGAGCTGGCGCAGGCCCATGGGGTGGATGCTCACGGCGCTGCGGCGGACCTCCTGGTAGCGCCGCATCAGCTCCGGCACCTGCGAGGCGGGTGGCTCCTCCAGGCGCAGGATGCGGAAGGACCGCAGGGCCTCCGGGAAGCGCCGCTGGCAGCGCTCGAGCTCGGCCTCCGTGCACTCGGCGATGAGGGAGATCTCCTCATTCATGGCGGCGGGCAGGAGCAGATCGCCGATCGAGGAGCCATCCGGCTGCGGCGCCAGGATCGAGGTGAGCCGATCGACGTAGAGGTAGTGGTTCTCGAACGAGAGCGCATCGACGATCTTCAGGCAGCGCTCCTGCCACATGCCCAGGTACACCATTCCAGCCACGATGCGCTCGGCGCTGGTGCGCCAGATCTTCGGATACTGCCTCCCCTTGTCCTCGCGGCGCCGCTCCGCGATCCAGCGCGCCATCTTCAGCACCTGGCTCGTCTTGCCAACCCCCGGCCCGCCCACGAAGAGGATGGATCGCGGCGGCTCACGCAGGACAAACACACGCCAGGGCTCCAGGGTGTCCGCGTCATAGACCAACGGAGGAGCCTTCCCACTCAGCGCGCGCGAGGTCAGCTCCTCGCCGATCTGCTCGAGGACTGGTGGTGCGGGCTCTTCGTCGGAGGTGCCCCGGCGGGAGGGCTGCAACCCTCCCGGATCCCAGCTCTGGACGTACTCCTCGCCCTCGTGGCGGAAGTCGTAGAGGCCCTTGGGCTGCTCTCCGAGCAGCGCGGTGGCGAGCGCGTGCTGCAACACCTCGCGCGCAATGGACAGCTCCTCGAGCACGAACGACCAGCCGAAGCGCGGCACCAGCACTCGGTACGCGCCGGTCTCCAGCTTCCCGTACACGTACGTCAGCTTCAGCGGGACCAGCGCCTTGCCGATCACGGGCCGCTTCTTGTGCATCGTCTGCGGGTGGATCTCCACCGAGAGCGTCTTTGCCTGCAGGGGCTCTTCCCACAGGAAGCGATTCAGCGTCGAAGCATCATCGATCAACATCTGACGCACCCGCGTCTCGAGCAGTGCGTAGACCTCGGCCTCGCTGGCGCCGTAGGCGGACGGGGCGGGTGCGTCGAAGAAGCTCGACCAGACCGGGAGCAGCCGTCCTGTCAGACGGCCATCATGGTGGGTGGTGAAGTAGACGCGAAGGCTCTTGTCGCTCATGGAGTCACGCGCTCCCGTCCGAGGGGGTCTGGGTCATCCGCAGGCGCCACAGGGCGGGCAGGGCCTCGCCAGGGTTGTGCACCCGGTGGCTGCCGCTGTGGGTGAGCAGGTAGTCATCCAGCTCCAGCACCGACACCGAGCCCGGCCGGGAAGGGGGCTCGAAGCGGTAGGCGCGGACCACGGGGACGGCTGCCTCGGGGTTCTCTGGCAGCGGGCTCACACCCTCCTGCCGCGCCTTGTGGAAGGCCTGGAGCTTCGCGTCGTGCTGGTTGAGCAGCGCCAGCGGCTCCAGCGCGGAGACATCATGGATGCGCACCTTGACGATCTCCGGGAGGCGCCCTGTGGATTGCCAGACGTGGAGCCCGGCCTCTCCTTCGAAGAAGGGGCGGATGCCAGGGCCCACCTGCTTGAGCGCCACGTGCACCGGCTCCTGGGAGGACTGTAAGAGCTGCCGCAGCTCGCGAGGCCCCCCCGAGACCAGGGCCCCTCCTGGGAAGCGGGCCGCGAAGCTCTCGAGCTCGCCGCGCGCGCCGGAGTAGGCATCACAGAGCCAGAGCGCGAGCAGCGAGCCGGAGGCTCCATCCTGCCGCCACTGCCCGAGCGGCAGCAGCTCCAGCGTGATCGCATGCTGGTCGGAGCGGGAGAGATCCCGGAGGATGCGCCGCAGGAAGTAGACCTCCGCCAGCGCCTCCAGCATCTGCTCACGGGAGACGAACCTCACGGGCTCGAAGGCCCGGCGGTCGAAGAGCCGGATCTGCTTCGCGGGTGTCCAGGCGTCGGCGGGAGCATGCTCCAGGGTCCCGAAGCGCTCGACCTCGATCATTTCCCGCGCCTCGTCCTCGGGCGCGCGCGCCAGGGCCTCCATTCGCCCAGCGAACTCCTCCAGGTACAGCCGCATCGCATCCAGCGTGTAGAGCGACTCGGCGTGGTCGCGCTCTCCGGCCTGCAGCCGCGCCAGATGGAAGCGGACCTGCTCGGACAGCGCGCCGAGATCCTCGCTCTGGTGGATGCGCTGCACCTCCTCGCGAGCCTCGAGCACCTTCTCGCGCAGCTTCGCGACGGGGAGCGCCAGGAGGGGCTCGAGCGCGAACCCCTCGGCCGCCGGCTCGCGGGGCACGAGCGCATCCGCCTGGACCTCGAAGCGGCCCTCGCGGGTGTAGAGCTGGAACAGCCGCATCAGCGCCTGAGGGCCTCGGATGATGGCCTCGGAGAGCACCTGGCCCACGTGCTCCTCCAGGTAGCGCTTCAAGGGACGCGCCCCGAGCGTGGGATCGAAGGCCTCCTCGACGATGCGCCGCTTCACCGCGTCATCCGCCGACACGAAGATGTTGCGCGACGTCAGGCCGCGCCGTGCCAGCAGCCGCGCGAGCTCCTTCTCCACCACCTTCTCTCCCGACTCTCGCGACAGCGGTGAGAAGTGCACGATGCGATCGATGCGGTTGAAGAGCTCGGGTGGGAAGAACTCTCGGACCGCGCGGTCGGAGTCGAGCGCGATGGACCGCGCATCCGGCTGGCCGATGCCCACCTTGGCTTTCTGCCGGGCGCCGAGGTTGCTGGTCATCACGATGACCGTGTGCGTGAAGTCCGCTGTCTCGCCTGAGGCGTCGGTGAGCCGCCCCTCGTCGAACGTCTGCAGCAGCAGGTTGAGGAGCGCTGGGTGCGCCTTCTCGATCTCATCAAGCAGCACGAGCGTGAAGGGCTGCTCGCGGATGAGGCGCGTGAGGCGGCCTTCCGGCTGCCAGGCGTCGCCGGTCAGCCTCGCGACGGCGTCCGGTGTCTGGAACTCGGCCATGTCCAGCCGCGCCATGCGCGAGGCATCGCCGTACAGGTAGCTCGCCAGCGCGCGCGCCAGCTCGGTCTTGCCGGTCCCCGTTGGGCCGGTGAACAGGAAGACGCCATAGGGGCGCCGGGGATCGGTGAGCCCGGAGTGGATGCGCATGATGAGATCGCACGCGACCTCCACGGCCTCCGGCTGCCCCATCACCTTCCGGGAGAGGGCTGTGTGGACCTCGCCGGGATCCAGCCGCTTGTTGGGGTGGAGAAGGAAGTCCGGAAGCCCGGTCCTGCGCGAGAGGTGCTCGAAGAGCAGGCCGGCGTCTACCTCTGCACCCTGGCTGCCGTAATCGGTGGCCAGCTCGCGCAGCACATCGAGCGCCTTGCCCGGCAGCGCGGCGCCCGAGAAGAGAGAGCCGGCCTGCTCGAGCAGGGTGGGGAAGAGCGAAGGCTCCCAGCTGATGTTGTTCCGGCCCTCCAGCTCCCGGGACTCGTGGAGCAGGATGCGCAGTGTCTCGTCGGAGCTGGTGGGCCGGACGTGGAGCTGGGTGAAGAGCGCGGCGAAGGAGGGAGCGTCGGTCTCGAGGCGCTGGAGCTGCTCCGGCGTCACCGTCCCCACGAGGGTGATCTCTCCACGCGCGAGAGGGCCCTGGAAGAAGAGTGCGAGGTTGGCGTCGCTGTCGCGCGACCGGCCGATGCGGCCGAAGGCGTGCAGATCCTCGATGAGGAGGATGCGCCGTCCACCGCGTGCATCCTCGAGGAGCTTGAGGCAGCGCTGCTCCCAGTCGCCGACGTAGCTCATGCCCGCGATGATCCGCTTGCCCGCGATGGTCCAGACCTCGGTCACCTTGTCCAGGTTGCGGTGGCTGCGGAAGTCTTCGGCCTCGAGCTGCTCCGCCACGAAGCGCCGGAGCAGAGTCCGCTTGCCCGCCCCCGGTGGCCCCACCAGCAGCACAGGCGTGCGCCGCTCGCCGCCGAGCAGCAGCTGAAGCTGCTCGCGATAGGGGCTGCGTGGCATGCCGATGTCGAGCGCGTTCTCCGCCGCCTGGACGGTGAGGTTGGTGCCCAGGTTGTTGAGGACCTGGAGCCCCCCGCGCTTCTCCTTCTTCTTGCCGAACCGATCCTTCAGCTCGAGATCGTCCCAGGGATCCTTCTTCTTGCCGAGCTCGTCGATCAACGTCCTGGGGCGGGCCACGAACGAGATGGCCTGGAGGCTATCCTTGCGGCCGGAGCGAAGCTCCTCGAGTGCATACGGCTCCAGCCCGGCCCAGGCGCGAGTGAAGAAGGCCTTCGCCTGCTCCTCGAGGCCGAGCTCTGGATCCACGGGGAACCACTCATCCTGCCGGGCGGGATGGTAGGCGATGGTCAGGGGTTCATTGCGGGTGCGCCAGCGGGGTTCGAGGATCAGCGGAAAGAGGCCGGCGGCCTTGGGAGTCTCGGCACCGGTGCGCACGCGCTTGAAGTCCAGCTCGAGCCGGACTCGCTCCAGGCGGATGCCTCGAGGGAGCTGGAAGTAGGAGAGATCGCGGACAGGCAGCTCGCCAATGATCTGGCGCAGATCCTCCACGAGCTTGCGCTGCAGCTTGACGGTGCTCTTGCCCGAGCGGCTGCGCGTATGCGGCCCGAGCGCCAGCGTGGTCCACTGGAGGCCCGAGGGCCCACGGTTCTGGTAGATGGCGATGGTGAGGTTCATCGCCTGGACTCCTTCACCGTATCGAGCACGAAGGAGAAGAGGCCCTCACGATCGAGTCCGCTCGACCGCTCCGCGAAGGAGATGTGCTCGAGCAGGATGATCTCGAGATCCCGAAAGTAGCTCCTCGGGTCGAACTCAATGCAGCATCCGCCCTCGCACAAGTTCAAGTAGGACTCGGAGAGCTGCTCACGCACGGCTGGCATCAGCCGGAGCTGTTTGAGGGGCGGAGGCGTCGGAGGAGCAATCGCAGGCAGCGATCGTTCTTTATCCGAGAGGCTGCTGCGCATTGCCACGGGCTGGATGGTGAACATGGCCAGGTCGTCTTTGTCCGCTTCTCCAAACAAGCGATGCACTCCGGCCTCGAGGGCAAGGAACACCCCAGCATTCGGCCCATGGACCGACAGGAGCACCTCGTGGAGGCCCTCTTCGGAGGTCGCGCGTTCGCGCAGGGCCTCAAGGGCGAGCGGCTCGTCCCACCTGCGTTTGCGGTCGCTGCTCTTGCTGGTGATGGAAGGACGGCCCTCGACGACCCAGCGGCGCCGTGGCGCGTCCTCGAGGAGGGGCAGGAGCCAGCGGAGGAGGCCCCGTTTCTCTCCGGCCTCTTGGACGATCAGCGTGATGTCATCTCGCTTCGGCTGGAGCGCGAGCAGCATCGCGGGCAGCTGCCGCCGGAGCGCCTGAAGTTGTGCGCGAGCGTCTTCCACGAAGGGCTGGACATCTTGTTGCTCGAACAGGGCCATCAGCGCCAGCTCCTCGGCAGCCACGAGCGCGGAGCGCAGCTGTTGGGCGTGCCTCCAGAGCCCATCCAGGCGGTGGTGCTCGCCACGCAGGTTCGCCACCGAGAGGGATCCAGGACCTTTCTCGTCCCGGTCGCCTTGCGAGAGCTGTGCCACCAAGAAGCCGATCTGTTCTTCGACCTGCACCACCGCATCGAGCCGGAAGAGCGCATCGATGACCCGGCGCTCTGTCTGGATGGAGCGGACGAGGTCGATCTGGCTGTGCGCTCTCTTCGGGCTCCCCTTGTGCAGTTGCACCGCGACCCCGTTCTCGCGCACCGAGACTTCCACACGCCCGCCCTGGGCCTCGCTGCCCGCCGCGGACAGTGCGCGGGCGACGGGGACGACGAGCTGCTGGTCCAGGTGCCGCCGCATGGCGCGTGCGCCATAGGCCTCCTCGTAGCCAGCGGCGGCAAGGGCGGAGGTGGCCTCGGCGGGGAGCTCGAGGGTGATGCCGCGCTGGATCAGCCCCCGCCGCTGCCTCAGCTTCTCCACGCCGAGCCGTGCCACCTCGGACACCTGCTCGGGGGTGAGCGCATGGAACGGGATGATCTGGTCGATGCGATTGATCATCTCGGGCCGGAAGTGCTTGTGCACCTCGTGCAGGTAGTGCGTGGTGTCATCCGCGGACGTCGCGCCGATACCCAGCGGGCTTCGGCGGTGGGACGCGCCGAGGTTGCTGGTCATGATGATGAGGGCGTTGTGGAACCACGCCGTGCGGCCCCGGGCATCGCTGAGCCGCCCTTCACCGCAGACCTGGAGGAGCAGATCGAAGACAGCGGGGTGGGCCTTCTCGATCTCATCCAGCAGGAGCACGCAGAAGGGCTGCTGGCGGACGCGGCGCGTGAGCAGGCCCTCACCCTGCTCGTTGCCGCGGATGAGCCGGTCCGCAGCCCAGGCGTCCATGAACTCGCTCATGTCGAAGCGGAACAGCCGCTCGGGCGAGCCGAAGAGGAAGGTGGCGAGCAGCCGCGCCAGCTCGGTCTTTCCCACGCCGGTGGGCCCCACGAAGAGGAAGGTGGCCAGCGGCTTGCCCTGGGGCTGCAGGCCCGCCTTGACCATGCACAGCGTCTCCACGACGCGGCGCACCGCGAGCTCCTGGCCGATGAGCTGGCGGCGGAAGTACGCCTGGACATCTCCGGCGAGGAGCGCGCGGTCCTCGCGCAGCAGGAACTCGGGCACGCCCGTCTTCAGGCTGAAGAGCGAGTACACCCGCTCGCGGGTGAGCACGGGCGTCTTGCCATCACCCGTCCGCTCCTGCTGGAGGCCCGCACGCATCTCCTCGTACAGCCGGAGGGCCTTGCCGGGGAGCGCACGGTTGGGAAGGTAGCGCTCGGCCAGCTCCACGAGCGGCTCCATCGCATCGTTGGCCAGGGTGGGCCGTGTGGGCTCCATCTGACGCTGCCAGGTCACTCGGGCTCGCAGGGCCTCGCAGGTGGTCTTCGCGCTCAGGGGTTCGAGGCGCACGCGAGCCAGGGCAGCGAACAGGCCCGGGTGCCGGCTCTCGAGCAGATCGAGCGACTCCGGAGCCAGCTCGCCCAGGAACCGGACCTTGCCTTCCTCCAGGAAGGGCTTCATCGCGCCGGGCAGATCGATCGACTCGGTGGAGTGCTGCGCGAGCAGCTCGCCGAGGTTCTCGAAGTAGAGCAGGGCGTCCAGACCCTGGGCCGCGCGCATGACCCGCAGGACGCGCTCCTGCCACTGGCCGAAGCCGGACATGCCGGCGATCAGCCGCGAGCCGCTCGTGGCATACACGCGGCGCTCACGGCCCGCCTTGCGCTCCGCGCGCAGCCACGCATAGAGCAGCTCCGTCTTGCCCGAGAGCTCCGGACCCACGAGCAGCACGCCCTGGCGCTTCTCACCGCCGAGCAGGTTCGACACGAGCGACAGCTCGGTGTCCCGGCCCACGAGCGGAGGGCCACGCTTGGCCTCATCGCGCTCGTGCAGCTGCGTGGAGACGGAGAGGAGCACCTCGTGGGCGCGCTCGCGCAGGAGCTTCTCCTGGAGCCTCTTGCGCGCCTGGCGTGCCTTCTCGCTGAACGCGTCCTGGCGCCGGAGCTTGAGCTGCACGGTCTCGAGCGACACGGACTTCGGGGGCAGCAGCCGCAGGTACTCGTGGGAGGTTGGCTCGCGAGCGGCCAGCAGGCGCTCCACATCCGCACGGACGGCCTCGAGGAGGTTCTGGTTCCGCGCGATGTAGACGGTGTGGTCGAGCGCCGGGATGAAGACCCAGGTCTCCTGGGAGAGCGGCACGGCCACGGTGGCCAGCTCCAGCGTTGTCGGCTTGAAGAGGCGCTTGGGCAGGTCGGCGCGCGGCGCCAGCACCTCGATCATCTCGATCCGGACCTTCTCGGGCAGGGAGAAGTGGGCGAGGACGTCGGGCTCGGCGCTGGAGAGGTAATCCTCGAGGAAGAGGCGCTGCTCGGCCAGGCATGCCTCCAAGGTGGATGCGTGGCTGGTCAGCTTGGGCGCGGCGACAGGGAACGCCTGGTGTTCTCCGTTCCAGAGCTGCTGGCAGAGGAGCGGGGTGGCGAACTCCAGGATCCCAGTGACGTCGGAGGCAGGCATGCGCCTCCCATCCTATGACGTCCTCTAGGGTGTGCGATGCTTCGTCTACGGCGCGGCCACGGTGAGCTGCTTGCCGGCGGGGAGCTCGCGGGGGTCCTGGATGTTGTTCCACCGCTTGATGTCCTCGACGGTGACGCCGTAGCGCTGGGCCACCGACCAGAGCGTCTCGCCCGCTGCCAGCGTGTGCACCGTAGCGCGGCCCCCCTGCGCCTTGGCCGGCTGTTGGGTGGCGGCGACCACCGTGCCGGCGCGCTCCTGCATCTGCGCCGCGGGGGCGTTGCCCGGCCACACCTGGATGACCGTACCGATCTGCAGCCCGCGCTTGCGCCGGGGCAGCTCGTTCCAGCTCCGCAGGTCGTCCACCGTCACGTTGAAGCGCTGGGCAATGGCCCACAGGCTGTCACCCTCCTGCACTCCGTACGTGACGCGGGTGCGGCCGTTGATGACCTCCGTCTTGATGGGGCCCGTGGCCACCGGCGCCCGGGGCGTGCCGGCGGGGATCTCCTCCTCGGGGCGCAGCGCTGTGACACCGCTGCGGCGGGCCTGGGCCACCTTCTTCTCCAGCACCGCCGCCGCGTTCCGGCCGCTGGGCACGGGGATGGCCAGCTCCGCGTTGATGCGCAGCGAGCGAGCGCTCTTCAGCCGGTTGAACTGGAGGATGGCCTCCGCTGCGGTGCCATAGGCCAGGGCGATCTGCGACAGCGTGTCCCCGCGCTTCACCTTGTGGATGCGGAAGGTGAGGCGCTCGTTGGGCGAGAGCTGCTTGAAGTTCTGCGCGAACTGCTCCGAGCTGCCCTTGGGCAGCCGCAGCACGTAAGGACGCTTCTCGGTGGAGGGGGGAGTGCACCAGCGCTTCAGCTCGGGGTTGAGGTCCTGCACGTCCTTGATGCTCACCCCCGCCGCGCGGGCGATGACATCCAGATCCGTGGCGTCCACCAGCTTCACCTCGTCGAACTCCAGCGGGGGCTCGTACGCGAACTCCTCTTCGCGGAAGCCGAAGGCGCCAGGGTTCTTGGCAACCAGCGCCGCGGCGATCAGCTTGGGCACATAGTGCTGCGTCTCCTTGGCGAAGCCCTTCTCCAGGGACAGCGCCCAGAAGTCCGTGGTGCCGTGCCGATCCACCATCCGCCGCACGCGCCCGCCGCCCGTGTTGTAGCCGGCCCAGGCCAGGTACCAGTGGCCCAGCTCGGAGTAGAGCTGCTTCAGGTACGCCGCGGCGGCATGGGTGGCCTTGATCGGATCCCTCCGCTCATCCACCCAGAAGTCCTGGCGCAGCCCGTACTCGCGGCCCGTGCTGGAGATGAACTGCCAGGGTCCTGCGGCGTGGGCCCACGAGTAGGCGTGGGCGGAGAACCCGCTCTCGATCATCGCCAGGTACACCGTGTCTCGCGGCAGCCCCTTCTGCTCGAGGATGGGCTGCATCACCGGCATGTATTTCGTGGAGCGCGACACCCACTTGCGGAACCACTTGCGCCCCGGGCCCTGGAAGAACTGGATGTACTGGGCCACCAGCGGCTGCATCTCCACCGGGATGTCGTACCGGTCCTGGATCTGCGCCACATCGAAGCTCTCCAGGTTCGTGATGAGGGGCAGCTCGGGCGGGGTGTCATCCTCGCGGAAGGTGGGCTCCTCCAGCGCATCCAGCATCCTCAGGCGCAGCGGGTTGGCCAGCCCCAGACGGCGCAGCGACTGGAGCACCGCCGCGTTGGGCTTCGCCGCCGGATCCAGCGCGGCCCCCTCCATGGCCCTCATCTCCTCCAGCTCGGCGGACTCGGACTCGACCTCCTCGGTGGCCTCCTCGGGCGGCTCCGCCTCTTCGCTGGCGGCGTTGCCGAGCAGCAGCTTCTTGTCGTCCGCGTCCAGCATGCGCATGCCGGCGGGCGGTGGGGGCATCGGCAGCTCCTCCTGGAGGGAGGGGGTCGACGCTGCGAGGGTGACCAGCAAGAGGCAGAGAGACGGCATGGAGACCCTAGGGGCGTGCGCCCGGAAAACAGGAAGAAGCCCAAGTTTCCGCGATCTTCCTTGACAGTCAAACTAGCAACCCGGCGGGTTGCTTCCCAAGCAGGCATTATTTGGGGCCCGGGGGCTTCCCGTGGCCCGGCCCCAGGACTCGCGGGAGGTAGGTAGCGAAGTCGAAGTGGGGCGAGTTCTCCAGGTTGTGGCAGGTGACGCACAGCTCTCGTCCGGGGCTGAGGACGATGTTCTTCGGCGTCGGATCCTCGGCATGGAGTGAGCCAGGGCCGTGGCAGCTCTCGCAGCCCACGCCCTCGCGTCCCGCCACCTTGTCCAGCCGGCACACTCCGCCGGGCTGCTCGTAGCCGGTGACGTGACAGCCCACACAGTTGAGGTGGAACTGCTTGCCCTTCTCCTCCAGGGTGACCCAGCCGCGGCTGTGCTTGGACTTCTCCCAGAGGGGGAAGGCCTCGGCATGACACTCCTGGCAGGAGGCGTTGCCCACGAAGGCGGCCTCGCCCTTCTTGGGCGCCGGGCAGTCCTGGCCGTGCTCCTTCGCCCACGCGAGGTTCATCTTCCCCACGTCCCGGTCGTACTCCGTCACCACCGCCTTGACGTCCGGTTCGCCCGGCAGGCTCGCCTCCAGCGGGAGGAAGCGCAGCGAGAAGGCGTTGATGCCCGTGGGGGCCTCCACCGGCTGCGTCAGCATCTTCTGCTTGCGAGCGATCAGCTCCTCCAGCTTGTCCTGCTTGAGCTTCTTGAGCTGGGGATCGACGTCCGGGAGGTTGATCTCCTTGTTGAGCGCGGCCATGCGCTGGTCGAGCGCCGCCACCTCGCGATCCGCCTCATCCTGCGACTTCACCAGGCTGAAGGGGCCCTTCTGGGGGCCGTAGCTCAGGTCCACGCGCAGCAGCTCCCGGCCCTTGCTCTGAAGCCCCACCACGGGCACGGAGGCGTTCACCCTCTTGTGCTCCTCACCGCTGAACTCCGTGGCGGTGTGGGTGGCGAGGATCAGGTTCGCTTCCAGCCCTGGCTGCTCGGCTGCCGCCTGGGCCTGCGCCACCGTGTCGTGGAAGAGCGCCACCACGAAGTCCGCGCCGCCTTTGCGCGCCTGGGCGCTGGCCTGGACCAGCTGCTGCGGGTCCTGAGCGGCCACCACGCCCACCTGGCGGGCGCCCGCCTGGAGCAGCTTCACACCCCCAGGCGGCAGCTCCGGGAGGCCGAGGCTCTGGCGGAAGGGAGCGCCACGCGCGTCATCCAGCTCCCCCGTGGCCCGGACGGCCAGGCCCATGCGCTTCATGGCCTGTGCGAGCGCCTGGGCCTTGCGCTCCTCCTGCGGCACCTGTGCATCCGAGAGCGTGGTCTCCCCGAAGAGGCTGTCGCCGCCGTCAATATAGAGGACGGGCTTGGAGCCCTTGCGCGCCTCCGCCACCTGGAAGGCCGCACGGTCGATGCCGCCGCGCATGTTCTCGCTGCAGCCGCACGGGCCCAGGTAGCCGCGCGTGTCCGCGGAGAGCACGAGGATGGCGCCAGCGCTGTCCCCCGGTGCCGGGTTCGCCGCCGTGGCCGCCGCGGGAGTGACAGAGTCCGGGGCGCGCTTGCACCCGGCCAGCAGTACCACCGCCAACCCGACGACCTGGAGCGCCCGCATCACCAGAGGATGCTCTGCACCAGCTCGTCGATCTTCTCTCCCATGGCCTCCAGCCCGTTCACCTTGGACAGGGAGCCATCGGCGCCAACCTGCTCGGCCAGCTTGGACAGCTCGTCGTCCGGGAGGCTGGAGAAGAGGATGATGGGGATGTCCTGCGTGTTGTACTCGTTCTTCAGCGTGCGGCAGATGTCCGTGCCCTTGGCCTCGGGCATGTGGATATCCGTGAGGATCAGGTCCGGCCGCCACGAGGCCAGCGTCTTCTCGAACTCCATCAGCGTCGAGGTGGCGACCACCTCATAGCCGCGTGCCTCGAGGACGGCCTTCTCCATGGCGAGGGTGATCTCGCTGTCGTCGATGAGGAGGATTTTTCGCTTCTCTTGCACGGCGACCTTCCCTTGGAGCCCCGTTCTAACTTACCGCCTCCCGAGGTACCACGGCTTTCCACCCACAAGGCTGGTTGCTGCCCCCCTTGCCCTGTCCACGGGCGTACGATTTGACACGTCCCCCCCGCGACGAAGATTGCGGGAAAAGCGGTGGCAAAAGAGTAGGAAAGGGGCCATGTCCCGAGCCCTCCCGGCCCTCTGCGCTCTCGTGCTCGTTGCCGTCCCGGCCTGGGCCCTCAATTCCGGTCTAGGTGCACCTCCACCTACCGTGGACCGGCAGACCCCCCTTGCCACCGTCCAGGGCTTCCAGGAAGCCTCCCATTTGGGGGACTACAAGCGAGCCTCGCACTATCTGGATCTGGACTTCGTTCCCCGCTCTGTGCAGGTCGAGCGGGGCGCCCAGCTCGCCCGGCGGCTGAAGTTCATCCTGGACCGAAAGGTCCCCGTGGATTTCTCCACCCTGAGCAAGGTGCCCGAGGGTGACCCGGCGGACGCGCGCTTCGATCTGCTGGGCACCATCCCGTTGAATGGCACGGTGGTGCCCATCCGCCTCCAGCGCGTCGTCGGGGGCGATGATGGTGCGCTGGTGTGGGTGTTCAGCGAGGCCACAGTGAGGCAGGTGGACGCGCTCTTCAACGAGTACGGGCCGCTGCTGGCAGAGACGCTGCCGCCGCTCTTCTTCGAGAGGCCTGTGCTGGGGCTGGAGCCTTGGCAGTGGCTGGGGCTGCTGGTGGTGCTGGGGGCGGGGATGGTGCTGGCGGTCCTGCTGGAGCGGCTGTCCCTACGGTTCGCGCTCCAGGTGGCGAAGTGGACCCGCATGGGCTGGGACGACTCGCTGGTGGATGCGGGCCGGGGCCCCCTGCGCGCGCTGTCCTACGCGGCGCTGGTGGCGCTGGGCTCGAGCGCCCTGCTGCTGCCGAGGTCCGCCCAGCAGGTGATCAAGGTGCTCTGCCAATCGCTCGTCATCGTGGCGGTGGCGTGGTTCATCCTGCGCTTCCTGCGGGTGACGGAGGCCTACGTCCATCAGAAGGTGGCCGTCACGACGCAGGACACGGCGCGGCTGCGCAGCCTGGGCACTCAGCTGGCGGTGCTCCGGCGTGTCCTCGAGGTGGCCACCTACATCGTCTCGGCGGCGCTGCTGCTCATGCCGTTCGACGTGGTGCGCAACGTCGGAGTGTCGCTGCTGGCCTCGGCGGGCCTCGCCGGCCTGGTGATCGGTCTCGCGGCGCAGAAGTCCATCTCCACGCTGTTGGCGGGCATCCAGCTCTCCGTCACACAGCCCATCCGGCTGGGCGACAAGGTGGTAGTGGAGAACGAGTTCGGCACTGTAGAGGAGATCACCCTCACCTATGTGGTGATCCGGGTGTGGGACGAGCGCCGCCTGGTTATTCCCATCACTGCGTTCCTGGACAAGCCCTTCCAGAACTGGACTCGCGCCCCAGGGAGCCTGCTTGGCGCGGTCCTGCTCCAGGTGGACTACTCTACGGACATCAACGCCCTGCGTGAGGAGCTCAAGCGCATCCTGGAAGGGGAGGGCCGCGAGCTCTGGGATGGGAAGGTGCAGAATGTGGTGGTGCTGGACGTCATGGACAAGACGCTGTCGGTGCGGGCGCTGGTGAGCGCCGCCGATCCCAGCAAGCTGTTCGATCTGCGCTGCCTGGCGCGCGAGCGGCTCGTCGTCTTCCTCCGCACCCGGCCAGGGTGGCTGCCCACGGTGCGCAGCGAGACGCGCTCGCTCCCGCCAGGGGAGCAGGCGGGCGCGACACCTGCTCCAACACCTCGTGCCTGACACTCAGAGCCGGGGAGGTGCGCTGGGGGACAGGGCCCTTGAATATCCCCGGCACAGGGCCGTTTGTGCTCTCGCAGTCCTACCTTCGTCACTGGAGTCCGCCGTGGTGAAGCGTCATGCCAGAAGATGGGGCGCCGTCGCGTTGCTGGCCGTCATGCCCCTGACAGCCAGTGCCCAGGAGCGTGGCCGGACGGATGGCCCTGAGGGATCCGAATACGGCAAGGGTGGCTATGAGAGCCTGAACGAGTACCGCCTCTCGCTGGAGTTCCTCTGGGGCGCGGCCATCAGACAGGAGCCGTCGCCCGCGGGTGCTCCGAAGGGGCCGCCGCTCTTCCTGGGGCTCACATCCGCCTTCTCGGTGGATGACTGGTTCCAGCTCGACTTTACCGGCGCCTACATGCTGGACGGCGGACAGCTGGATCTGCTGGTGGGCCCCCGCTTTCGTACCTACGGCTACCCCCTGAGCTTCCACGCGAGCCTCAAGGCGGGCGCCATGTTCATCCCTGAGGTGGGGACGCGCTTCGGCCTATCGCCGGAGGTGGGCGCGAATCTGGTCCTGGGGTACTCGGAGAACATCCTTCTGGGGCTTGGCTACGCGCTCGACATCCCGCTGCCGGCCAGGCTGGACGGAGTGGGCAACACCCACCGCGTCTTCATGACCCTCGGGTACAGGTTCTAACGCCATGATCGTTCACGCCCTCATCGCAGCCCTTGCCCTCTCCTCCTTCCCGTTCCCCACGGGCGAGGTGCAGACGATCAACCTCATCGAGTGGAACTCGAACCAGCTGCCGCGCATCTACGAGCGCTCGGATCAGCTCCCGCTCACGGATGAAGAGGTGGAGAAGCTGTCCAAGGCGGGCTTCTCGTCCGCGCAGCTGGTGAAGATGATCGAGGAGCGCCGGTGCGCCTGTGACGCGAGCGCGGACGGCCTCATCCGGCTCAAGCAGGCCGGGGTGGACCCGGACGTGCTGTCGGCCATCTCGCTGCACTCGCTGCCACCCAACCGGGTGCTCAACCTCATGGTGACGCTGGACTTCACCGGCGAGAGCCGCGGCGCGCGCGAGGGCTTCCTCTACTTCTTCGTGGAGGATGGGGATGTCACGCGGGTGCTGAGCCTGAACATCCCGGCCCTGCTGGCGAACCGGAACGCGCATGACACCATGGTGGACCGCAGCGACATCCTCCGGGCCAGGACGGTGAGGCGCATCCAGCTCCCCGGGACCATGCCGCTGAAGAGGTACGGCACGCACCGGCTGCTGGTGGCCGCCAGCGCGAGTCCCACGCTCACCCATCCCTCGCAGCTCACCGAGCAGGAGCGGGCCAAGGCCCAGCTCTACACCTTCGAGTACCCGCGCTCCTCGCTGCAGAGCCTCTGCCGGCTGACGGCGGGGTACCGGCAGGACGCGGTGCTTGGCTACAAGTGGCGCTTCGAAGGCAGCCGCTTCGAATGCGAATGGAACTAGGAGTACACGCCCATGAACACCCGCCTCATCCTCTCCATTAGCCTCGCCGCCGCGCTCAGCGCCTGCTACGTGGACGGCCCACGCGCCTACACCCGTGGCGTGTACGAGGATCCGAACGTCATCGAGATGCTGTCGGATCAGTTCAACGAGAACGATCTGCAGCTCATCGCGAAGAAGATGGCCGAGTCGCTCGCGAACTCGCCGCGCTTCGCCCAGATGGATCCCCAGCGCCTGCCGATCGTGCTGGTGGGCAAGCTGAAGAACAGCACCTCCGAGCACATCGACATGCGCTCGCTGGGGGACAAGATCCAGACGGCGCTGGCACAGACGGGCCGGTTCGCGCTGGTGGATCAGCAGGCGCGCTGGGACATCGCCGAGGAGTACGAGTACCAGCAGTCCGGCTACGTGAACCCGAACGAGGCCAAGGGTCCGGGGCAGCAGGTCTCCGTGGACTTCATCATGACGGGGGATCTGGCCTCCATCATCCAGGAGGTCGGCCGGGACAAGCTCGTCTATTACAAGATGACGGCGAAGCTGAACAACGTGCGCACCGGCCTGCTCGAGTGGACGGACGAGAAGCAGATCCGCAAGAAGTTCGTGAAGCGGTACGTGGGGTGGTGACGCGCCACTGAGCCTCGGGTGAGCCCATGCGACGCAGCCTCGGCAGCAGCCTGCGCCCCCCCCTGTGGGGACTGCTTATTCTCCTGGGGTCTCTGCTGTGGGCGGGATGCGCGGGGGACTACGTGGCGCGCACCCGCGCCATTCGCGAGGCCTATGAGGCGGAGGATTACCCTCGCGCGCTGGAGTGGCTGGCGGACGAGGGGCAGGAGGGCCTCCCGAATGACCGGCTGCTCGTCCTGCTGGACGAGGGCATGGTGCTGCACGCCGCTGGGCGCTGGGAGGAGAGCATCCAGGTGCTGGCGAAGGCTGACCGGCTGTCGCAGGAGCTGGATGGCATCTCGATCCGCGAGGAGGCGGGGGTGCTGCTGAGCAACGAGCGGCAGCGGGCCTACCGGGGTGAGGACTTCGAGAAGCTGATGGTCTCCGTGCTCCAGGCGCTGAACTACGCGCAGCTGGGGAAGGACGAGGACGCGCTCGTGGAGGTCCGCCGCGTCAACGAGCGGCTGCGGAAGATGATCGTCGAGGAGAAGAAGCCGTACGAGCAGCTCGCCATCGCGCGCTACCTCGGCGGCATTCTCTACGAAGACCAGCGCGAGTGGGACTCGGCGTATATCGACTACGCGCAGGCGCTGGAGCTGGAGCCCCGGCTGGGGCCACTGGCCGAGCCGCTGCTGCGCCTGGCAAAGCAGACGCGCCGGGATGACGCCTATGCGTCGCTGCTCCAGCGGTTCCCGGGCCTGCCCCATGAGCCGCTCGGGCGAGGGGAGGGGCAGGTGGTGGTCGTCGTGGAGGCGGGGCTCGCGCCGGAGAAGGAGTCCGCCACGCGTCCATACTCACCGGACGCCGTGGAGATCATCACGGTGCCCAGGTACCGGGACCGGGGCTCTCCACCTGCGGCCTGGGTGCGCGTGGGGGAGGCCTCGCAGGGAGCGGTGGTGGTGACGTCGTTGCAGCAGGTAGCGAAGATTCACCTGGAGGATCGCATCGGCCGGATGCTGGCGAAGCAGCTCGCGGGGGCGGTGGTGAAGGCGGGGCTGGCCGCCGGTGCGGGCGCCCTCACCAAGAGTGAGGAGGTGGGGTACCTGACGTTCCTCCTGCTCAACGTGGCGAACGAGCCGGACCTGCGCTCCTGGCTGTCGCTGCCCGCCGAGTTCCAGCTTGCCCGCTTCCGTCTGCCCTCGGGCCGGCACACGGTCGATGTGGATCTGGGAGGCCGCGTCACCTCGCGTGAAGTCGAGGTGCGGCCGGGAAGGATCTCTCTGGTGGTGATGAGGCGCTACTACTGAACCTTGTCCATCTGATGTAGGGTCCGCGCCCCAATGTCGCCGGTTGTGGCCGCGGTTGCCGCCTATTCGTTCTTCATCCTCCTGGGTGCCCTCGCGGGGGCGCTGGTGGTGGTATTCACCCAGCGGGTGACGCGGCTGGTGACGTTCCTGGCGTTCGCGGCGGGGGTGATGCTGGGAGCGGCCTTCTTCCACATGCTGCCCGAGGCGTTTCACGGCGGGGGCTATCCGGCCTTCACGCTGCTGCCTGCGGGCTTCGTGTTCCTCGTGGTGCTGGAGCGCTACTTCCTCTCGCACACGTGCGAGGAGCCGCTGAACTGCACGGAGCATGCGCATCACGGGCTGGGGTTCACCGCGTTCGTGGGGCTCTCCCTGCACACGCTCATTGACGGCATCGCGCTGGGCTCGGCCGTGAAGGAGGGCGTGGGGGTGATGGCCTTCATCGCCATCGTCGCGCACAAGGTGCCTTCGTCGCTGTCACTGGCCTCCATCCTGAAGTCGGAGGGCAGGGGCACCTCGGCCATCCTCTCCTATGCCACCTTCTATGGGCTCATGGTGCCAGTAGGGGCGGCGATCTACTTCGCCTCGGATGCGGTGCTGCGGTTCGAGAAGTTCTCGCCGTGGGCGCTCGCGTTCTCCGCAGGCACCTTCCTCTATATCGCGGTGTCGGATCTGCTCCCGCACGTCAGCCGGCATGGCAAGGAGCGGCAGGGACGCAACCTGGTGGCGCTCGTCTTGGGGCTGCTGCTGATGCTTGCGCTGGCGCGAGTCACCGAGCACTGAATAGTCCGCTGTCCGAAAGGAGGGGGCGAGCCGGCGCGCGGGCCATTATGGTGGGGGCCACCTTTCCAGGAGGGGCCAGCACACGCCATGGTGCAGAGCACGCGGATCTCCAGGCTCGTGAGGTGGGGGCGGCGGCACCCGCGCTGGGCGGGACTGCTCGGAGGGGTGGCGCTGCTGGTGGTGCTGGGGGCGGTCCGCTCGCTGCGAGGCGTCGAGGTGGAGGCCCTGCGCGTCACCTGGGGGCCGATCGTCCACCGGATCGTCGTGAGCGGGCGGGTCTCTCCGCCAGCACAGGTATCGATGGCTAGCGTGCTCTCCGGGACGGTGGAGTCGGTGGCGGTGGAGGAGGGGGAGCAGGTGGAGCCGGGCCACCCCCTGGTGAAGCTGGAGGCCGCTGCGCTGGAGGCGGACGTGGCCCGGGCCCGTGCCGGAGTCGTCCAGGCCCGTGCCCGGCTCAAGCAGTTTCTGGACGTGAGCGCTCCGCAGCGAGCCCAGGCCGTCCGCCAGGCGGAGGTGGAGCGGGATCTGGTAGAGCGTGCCTTCGAGCGAGCCCGGATGCTGCTCGAGGCGGGCGCCATCACTCAGGAGCAGTTCGATCAGGCACGGAGCGCGCTGGAGCTCGCGCGCAGCCGCCTGGCCAGCGCCCAGGCCCAGGCCACCGCCAGCCTCAAGGACGGGGCCGAGATCCGGCTCGTGGAGGCCGGGGTGGAGCAGGCGGAGGCAGAGCTGAGGGCTGCCCAGGAGCGGCTCGCCCAGGCCACGCTGAGGGCGCCGGTGCGCGCCGTGGTGCTGCGCCGGGACGTGGAGCCGGGAGATCTGGCGCAGCCGGGCGAGGTGCTGCTCACACTGGCCCGGGTGGGGGAGACGCGCCTCACCGTCGAGCCGGATGAGCGCAGCCTCGCCTTCATCCAGAGAGGTCAGCCGGCGCTGGCCTCCGCGGACGCTTTCCCGAAGGGCCGCTTCGCCGCGGTCGTGGAGACGGTGGCGCCCTCGGTGGATCCAGACCGTGGCACGGTGGAGGTGAAGCTCAAGGTGCCGGAGCCGCCGGACTACTTGCGGCCTGGGATGACCGTGTCCGTCGAGATCGAGGTGGGGCGGCGCGAGCGAGCGCTGGTGCTGCCCTCGGAGGCGGTGAGGGACACCACCTCGGAGCAACCCTGGGTGCTTGTCCCCGAGAACGGCCGCGCCGCGCGGAGGGATGTGACGCTGGGGCTTCGTGGAGAGGATCGGGTGGAGGTGGCGCAGGGCCTGGGCGAGGGAGAGTTGGTGCTGCTGCCATCCTCGCGGGCGTTGCTCCCAGGCCTGCGCGTGCGGCCTCGGGTGCGAGAGGGGCGGTGAGGGGCCATGCCATTCGAGCTCTTCGTCGCGCTGCGCTTCCTGCGCGAGGGCAAGTCCCAGACGGCGCTGATCCTGGCGGGAGCCTCGGTGGGCGTGGCCGTCATCGTGTTCCTCTCCGCGTTGATCGATGGGCTCCAGGACAGCCTCGTGGCGAGGACGCTGGGCTCCCAGCCTCACATCATCGTCCGGGCGCCGGAGGAGGCGGCGCGGACGCTGACGCGCTCGCCGGAGTCGCTGATCCAGGAGGTGAGGCCCGCGCAGCGGCTGCGCTCCGTGGACCAGTGGCAGCAGGTACGAGAGGTGCTGGAGCGCACGCCAGGGGTGGAGGCCGTGTCTCCGGTGGTGGCGGGAGCGGGCTTCGCGGCCCGAGGAGCCGCGAGCCGCGCGGTCGCCATTAGAGGCGTGGAGCCGGAGCCTTTCTCCCGCGTCATCGACGTGTCCTCCCGGCTGGTGGCGGGCGCCTGGCGGCTGCGTGGCACGGAGGCCGTGATTGGCCAGGAGCTGGCGAAGGATCTCGGGCTGGAGGTGGGGGACAGGCTGCGGCTGTCCACGGCGGAGGGGCGCGCGGAGACGTTCCTCATCACGGGCATCTTCGATCTGGGCAACCAGGACGTGAACCAGCGCTGGGTGCTCGTGCCATTGAAGCCGGCGCAGACGCTGCTGGATCTGACAGGGGGCGTGTCATTCCTGGAGCTGAAGGTCATGGACCTGTTCGGCGCGCAGGGGCTGGCCGAGGAGTTGCAAGGGCGGACAGGGCTGGTGGCCGAGAGCTGGATGACGCTGAACGCGCAGCTCCTCACCGCGCTGCGCTCGCAGAGCAGCTCGCGGTACATGATCCAGTTCTTCGTCATCGTGGCGGTGGCGCTCGGCATCGCCTCGGTGCTGGTGGTATCGGTCGTCCAGAAGTCACGGGAGATCGGCATCCTCAAGGCGATGGGGACACCTACGTCCAAGGTGATGCGGGTGTTCCTCATCCAGGGAGCGGTGGTCGGAGGGGTGGGCTCGGTGGCGGGGAGCGCGTTGGGCTCGGGGCTGGCGCTCTTCTTCGCTTCACTCGCGAGCAACCCGGATGGCTCACCGTTGTTCCCTGTCGCCCTGGAGCCACGGCTGTTCCTCACGGCGGCGGGCGTGGCGCTCGCGACAGGGTTGGTGGCGGCGGTGGTACCGGCCCGGCGGGCCGCCTGCCTTGATCCCGCAGTGGTGATCCGCAATGGCTGAGCCCGTCCTCCACCTCCAGGGCATCACGAAGGACTACGGGGAGGAGGTCGTCACCCGGGTCTTGCACGGCATCGACCTGACGCTGCGGCCGGGCGAGTTCGCGGCGCTGATGGGGCCCTCGGGCTCGGGGAAGAGCACCCTGCTCAACCTGATCGGGCTGTTGGATCGCCCCACGGAGGGCAAGGTGCTCATCCAGGGGCAGGACACGTCCAAGCTGGATGACGACGGGCTGGCGCGGATGCGGGGGAGGGCGCTGGGGTTCATCTTCCAGTTCCACCACCTGCTGGGCGCCTTCAGCGCGCTGGAGAACGTGATGATGCCGCTGCTGGCGGACCGGGGCCGCCCCTCCGGGGAGATGAGGGAGCGGGGGATGGCGCTGCTGCAGGCGGTGGGGCTGGGTGAGCGTGCGAGCGCCCTGCCGAGCCAGCTCTCCGGTGGGCAGCAGCAGCGGGTGGCCATTGCGCGGGCGCTGGTGACGTCGCCGGCACTGGTGCTCGCGGACGAGCCCACGGGCAACCTCGACACAGCCACCTCCGGGCAGGTGTTCGAGCTGCTGCGCCGCTTCAATGTGGAGCGGGGGACCACCTTCCTCATCGTCACACACGATCCCCGGCTGGCCGAGCGGTGTGATCGCATCATCGAGATCGTCGATGGCCGCATCCTGAGGGATGAGCCCGTTCCTCATTGAGTTGGGCCGCATGGACTGCCGGCGGCGCGGGGAGCGCTGGGGCAGATGCCCCGCCCTCGCTTGTTGCCGCTCCAGGTGGGGTACACCCTGAGGGACATGGGGAGACGCTATGTTCACGGTCGGAGAGCTCATGACCCGCGAGGTCGTCACGCTGGAAGAGGACGCTGCGATCATCCAGGTCGACGACCTCTTGAAGCGCCACCACATCCGTCACGTGCCGGTGGTGCACGGCCGGAAGCTCGTGGGGATGGTGAGCCACCGGGACCTCATCCGCGCGCTCGCCCGCCAGCCCATCGAGGCGGGCTCCCTGCCCATCAGCGTCAGGGAGGTGATGACCCGGGAGGTGGAGACGGTGGAGCCCCACGTCTCCGCCCGAGAGGCCATCGAGAAGCTCCTGGACCACCGCTTCGGGTGTCTGCCCGTGGTGGATGCCCAGGGAGAGCTCGTGGGCATCGTCACCGAGTCTGACTTCATGCGCCTCGCGCTGAGGCTCCTGGAGGAGCGCGAGCAGCCTCAGGTGCACTTCGACCAGGTGCCCGCCAGCCCGCACTGACGCGAGCCTCTTGGCTTTTGGCCCGCCGGACTGGAGGATGCGCGCCGCTCAGAGTCCGGCACCCCCATGGAACGACGCTCCGACTGGTACACCCACCCGAAATACTACGAAGCCATCTTCGGCACCGACACCGAGAAGGAGATGGACTTCCTGCTCGCCGTGAACCGCCGCCACGGCACCGGGGGCTCGCAGTGGCTCGAGCCTGCCTGCGGTGCTGGGCGGCTCGTGGCCGAGGCCGCGCGCCGGGGGCTCGACATCGTCGGCTATGACATCTCCGAGCCCATGCTCGAGTATGCCCGCCGCCGTCTCTCTCCGGCCCGGCGGCGCCACGTCCGCCTCTTTCCCTCCCGAATGGAGTCCTTCGCCGCGCCCGAGCTGGAGGGCCGCGTGGACTTGGCCTTCAATCTCGTCTCCACCTTCCGTTACCTCGACAGCGAGGCTGCAGCCCGGGCCCACCTGGAGAGCACCCGCCGGCTGCTCAAGCCCGGCGGCGTGTACGCGCTCGGCTTCCACCTCACCGACTACGCCCGCACCACCTTCGAGCGTGAGCGCTGGGTCGGCCATGTCGGCCGTGACACGGTCATCTGCAACACTCGCGAGGGGCTCCCGGACCGCCCCAACCGCCGCTCGCCCATGCGCAACCGCCTGCGCATCACCGGGCCGGGCAAGGATCTGCTCATCGAGACCGAGTGGTTCTTCCGCACCTATGATCTGACCCAGGCCCGGCGCCTCTTCCGCTCCGCGGGCCTGCGCCTCCTGGCCACCTACGACTTCGACTACCTCGTGGAGGCTCCGGTCGGGCGTGGCAGCACCCGGCTGGATCGCATCTTCATTCTCCAGCCGGAGCCTGAACTCGGACCCGGCCTGTAGGGGCCTGCGTCGGATTTGGACGCAACTGCGTCGGATTTAGACGCAACTGCGTTCAATCCGAACGCAGCGGCTCACAATCCAGTGCGCCAAGTGCCTGATTTTCCGAAAGCCGGCATGTCTTGCAGGCTGGCATGGGACCCGCACGTGGGAGGCAGTGCGCACCTTACCGGGCGCATGGCAGTCCGGGGGGAAGGAGCGCGGAAGGAGGGGCCGCTCCTTCCGCGCCTCTACATCTCTTCCGCGTCCTCCTGGCGCTCGTCATGGCGCGCTGGGTCAGGGACAGGGGGGACTGGCCCCAGTGGCTCGCGGTCCTTGCCCCGCAGACCCACCAGAACACTCGTCCCGTTGGGAGCTACGCGCAGCTCACCATAGCGGGCGCTCTCGTAGTGGCGGGCCTGTCCCTCCTGGAAGAAGAAGGCCTCCGCGCCCAGCCGCACGCGCCCATTGCGCACGCGGTACCGGAGCAGGAACTCGTCCGGCGCAAGGGGGATGCTGGGCTCGTGGAGGCAGACGAACTGGCCGACGCCCTGCTTGTCCAGGCTCAGCACCAGGCGCCCGTCGTGGGGCCAGCCCGGGTTCCACTCTCGATCGCGGCTGATGGCGTAGTTGAGCACCATGTAGTCGCCCTGCATCAGGGAGCGGGGATCCACGGGTGCCAGCTCCAGCAGCACGGGTTTGCCGGTGGCGAGCAGGGACTCCTTCTGGATGATGAGCGCGGTGGGACCGAGCAGCGCGAAGGCCAGCCCTGCGAAGATGACGGTATTTCGCATCACGGCACCTCCACGGAGGCGGCGGGGAAGCGCCGCAGGATGAAGAGCCGCAGCCCCAGCAGCACCAGGCCGCTGCCGAGCAGTGCGCCCGACTTGGCCAGCAGGGAGAGGCTGAGATCGTAGTAGTAGAGGACGCCGAAGCCGACCAGGAAGGCCACACCCAGACCGAGCATCACCACGCTCCGCCGGTGGAAGGCGAGCGCCAGGACGCCAGCGGAGGCGATGACACCGGGAGTGTTCAAGGTGAGCAGCGCCGTGAGGCCCAGCGAGGCGAGCACGGTGGCGCCCGCGGTCCCACTGACCTCTATCCCCAGCTCCTGGAGCACCCGCGCGGCCGTGTACATCGTCATGATGGCGAGGCCGAGCGTGAGGATCGCAAGGGGGCTCTCCGAGCCCTCCAGCCGGAACTCCCGCCCGAGGTGCACGAAGCAGCGGCCCAGCAACGCCCCCAGGAAGACGATGGCGAGTGCGAACGTCACGGGTGAGAGGAGCTCTGCCCCGCGTCCTCGCTGGAAGCGGGCCTGATGGAGGAAGAGGAGGTGGAGGAGCGCGGCGAATCCAGCCAGGGTGAGGTCCACCAGCGCCAGGATGCGCGGCTGGTATGCGAGGAAGAGCAGCGCCAGGGCGGCTCCTGCGGTGGCGAGGAAGCGCAGGACACGGTCTGGGTAGAAGAAGAGGAGGGCAAGCTCCAGGAGCAGCACACCCAGGGCCGTCCCGGAGGCGCTGTCGGTGATCTCGGCCAACCCGGCGAGGAAGAGGGCCTGGCCAGTCAGGCAGAAGGCAAGACAGAGCTGGGACAAGAAGATCTGGCTCGAGATGCGCTGCAGGCCTGCGGTTGCTCCGCAGAGGATGAGCCCCAGGATGAAGAAGGCCATCTCATCCCGAAGGCCGAGCAACAGGCCGAAGAAGCCGATGAGGAAGCACGCGGCCATCCACGCGCCGAAGCCAATGAGGACACGCACGTACCAGGGCGTCGCCGCGGCGGAGCGCCAGTAGGCCTCCATGGCCGTCATGGCCCGGGGCTCGGCGTCCGGCGCGAGGGCGCCCTGCTCGCGCAGGCGTGAGAGGACCTCTCGAAGGGAGGGCTTGAGCGCCATGTCAGGTGTCCTCCGTGCCACGGGAGCGAGCCTCATGCCTCAGCCACAAGACGACGAGCCCGATCTCGCCAATGAGCACCAGCGGCATGAAGAGGAACGCCATGACATCCGGCATGATGTCGAACACGGCATGCCCCACCAGCGTGGTGACGAGCGTCAATACGCACGCGGCCCCCAGCGTGAGGAAGAACAGCTCGCTGCGGACCCGGCGATGAAAGGCGTACATGCCCGCGAGCGTGCCGCAGAGCAAGGCGGTGCATAGGACCTGAAGCGGGCCGTGTTCCACCTCGAGATCGATGGCCAGCTTCTCGGTGGCAATCATCAGGGGGAAGAGCGCCATCACGGCCAGGATGCGCGGGAGCCACCGGCCCTGGAGCCAGCTCACCTGCCGGTAGGAAAGGAGCTCATGTGCAATCCAAGCCGCGCCGTTGAGCGCCGCGAGCGTGAGCTGCAGCGCAGTGGGGTTGGCATCGTCCAGCACCTGGTCCCAGAAGAGGATGGCTGCGGTGTTGGCGAGGACGAGCTCGAACAGCCACAGCGGCCCGAAGCGCGCGAGGATCACCCATGGGAGGATGAGGGCGCCCCAGCCCAGGAACAGCTCATAGGGATCAGCGCCGGTCTGGTACGCCTGACCGTAGACGGCGAGCAGGGGGCCTACCAGCACAGCGGCGAAGAGGAGGGCGAACTGGCCGGAGGTGCGCTCGCCGAGGTGCCACGCGGTGAGCGCCGCCGCGGCGATGGCGGCCATCAGCAGCCCGAACTTCCCGAAGCGGTGCAGCGCGGCCCAGTTGAAGGCGAAGAAGTAGATGACGCCAGAGAGCACCAGCAGGGCGCCCAGGCCCATCAGGGTGGTGGACAGGAAGCGCCGCCACCAGGCTCGAGGTGGCGAGGCCACAGCCAGCTCCAGTGCGCGCTCCATCACCTGGGGAGGGAGCACGCCCGCGGCAGCGAGCGCCTGGAGCCGCTCGGGGGTGGCATCGAGGTCGAGAAGATCTTTCGTCACATCCCCGACTCTAGACGATCGGGAGGCCGGGTCTCGGAGAGGAGGAAGGCCAGGGCCTCATCTCGCGCTGGGTGATTGTTCAGGGCGGTGGCCAGAGCTTGGAGCTTGTCGAAGAGCTCGGGACCAAGCCGCGCCGAGAGGCGCTCCCGCTCGCCTTTGCGAGCCTTCTCCTGCTGGCTGCGCCAGCGCCACGCGGGAGTCCAGAACTCGAGGAGCGAGCCGAGCAGGTAGCTGGTGGCCAGCCGCTGCCACTCACCCGCGTCGAACTCCACGCGAGCGCGCCCCATCAATCCATGGCCAAGGGGACACAGAGAGCTCAGAGATCAAGGTTCATGAGGAGGAGCCCGGGTTGCTTTTGGGGATGCAACTCTGGGCGCGGTAGCAACTCCCGACCCGAGGTGAGCTGGGTGATGTGGAATGCATCCGAGAGGAAGCGCTCTCCATCGTGGAGCTCGGCGAAGGGCACGAGTGACAACCATCCGTCAGGCGCGATGAACAGCCTCCGTGCGGTCCCCAGGCGTGGGAGCAGTGGACAGAGCGCGGACGTGTAGAGGGCCCGCGCCAGGGGCTGAATGGGCGCGCAGCGGCTCATGAGGGCACGGTGCAAAAGGATGGCGGTGGCATCCATGGGCTCTGTGGGGCCGAGGTCGGCACAGCTGGTGCTTCCATCGGCCAGGAGTAGGAGCGCGAGGTAACGAGCTGGGCTCTCGGGCCGCGACGAAGAGACGCCACTCTCTGAAGTGGGCCGGAGCTTGCGGGTGGTGATGAACTCGATGAGCGCGCCGTCTTTGGGGAGGGCCTCCACTACGCGGCATGGCAGCTCGGCAGGCGGTGGTTGCTCGAGGAACCAGCGCAGCGCTATGGAGCGCTGGGCGAGGCTGGCTTCGAGAGCGTCGCCCTGGCTGGAGAGCGCCTCGAGGCTCCGCTGGTATTCACGCGGCGAGCGCGTACCGGGGCCCAAGAGCCGCAGCGTGGAGAGGCCGGCGCGCACGGAGCGCAAGAGCTCGAAGGCCTTGAGATCCTCTCGCTTCAGCCCTCGGCTCAGGGTGCGGGAGAGCTCAGAGAGCTTTGCCACGGAGAGGCCCTTGCGCAGCAATACAGCCGAGAGCGCGAGGCTCCGGACACGGGGCTCGCCCGGCCATGCGAGGCAGAGCGAATAGAGCTGCTCCGCCTCTTCGTGGAACTCAGGCAGGGCATGCGCCAGGCGAGCATCGGGAGGCGCGATGCTTTCCTGGTGCAGGTGTTGCTCGGAGATCGTCAGGGCCCGTTCGAGCAGTGGGAGAGCGTCGGTGATTCGCTGCTGGGCCAGGTGAAGCTGGGCGGCCTGGCGGAGCGAGAGGGCGATGTGAGGGTGGTCCCTTCCCATCGCCTCCGCCTGCATTGCCAGCGAGCGCATCGCATCCGGCTCCTCGCTCGTATCTTCCCCCTTGGGCTTCATGGACTGCCTTCTTGGGCTCATGTTTCCTCCTATCCACTACAGAGGAGTCGAGAAGCCCGCAGGCCATGCATTGATTTTTTTCAGTTCGAGTGGGCGGGACTGTACGAGTGGTTGCGCAACAACGCACCTTCGGGCCTTGCATCGCGGCGGCGCACCGCGCAGCGGTCTCCTTCGCCAAGGTCCCTCGTGTCTGCCTCGAAGCGGCCGGGGCACTCCGCCTGGATCGTCTCCAATGCGCGCCCGTCACGCGTGCGTGCCAGGCACCATGCCCCCTCAGGGGACCACGCGGCCTCGAAAGAGGCTTTCCCGGGATCCCATCCGGCTGTTGCTGCCGTCGTGCGCGTGAGCAGCTTCAGCTCATCGTACATGTCGATCGATGTGTCCTCTCGTGTGTGGCTGCGCCCGTTGCCGCAGTAGTCCGCTCGCGCCATGCGCGTGCACGCTTGGTGCAGTTCTCCCAGCGAGCGCCCGCCCTTGACATTCCAGGGCTTGTAGCCCCAGTCGACGCACTTGGCGATGGCGCCGTTCTCACACGCGAAGGTGAACTTCCCCGGCGCCTCGTGCTTTGCGCCGCTTGAGTCCCAGACGCCCTGCACCGCGAGCGCCCGAGGCGATGCTACTCGGGCCGTGGCGATGCACGGATTCTTCCAGGTGGCGCTCTCAGCATTCCACATCTCGATTTGATACCAGGTGATTGAGGGATCCTCGGCATCTGGCTGAGCACTGCAGAGAGTGACCTCCACCGGCTGGCCGTCGCTGTCGGTGCCCTGCAGCATGGCTCCGATGAGTGACTTGCCGGCCTGCAGTGGAGCCTCCAGCTTTCCGTTCTCGAGGCGCACGCCCTTGAGGGAAGCGCCGCCCTGCTGGATCCGGTTCAGATCAAGTGCAGCCATCACGGTGCTGGCCTCATCGTTGGCTATCTTGCGGCGGGTGCCCCAGAGCAGCGTGCCCTGCGGCCACGAATCGCGCTCAGGAGCCAGCTTCTGACAGGGAGGAGGCCGGTTGGGAGGGGGCACGGGTTTGTTCATGGGCGTAGCGGGCGCGGCCGTGCTGAGCAGGAGACAGACAAGGACAAAAGGGTGCTTCTTCATGGACAGCCTCTGTTCAAGAAGTGTTGGGATGCCAATACAACTCATGACAGAGCCGACTGGCGTAGGAGGCCGTGTGTCAAACCCGCGGCGCTTCTCTCCTGGCGGCTCTGTAGAAGAGAGGCGCTTCGCGGCTGAGCTATGCGGAAGGTGTCTTGTCACCGTGCGAGAAGAGGAGCGCACACGCGTGCCCCCACGCGGGCATCACGAGAGTCGGCCGCGTAGGCTTGGCGGTTGGCGACCACCGTACTGATACTCCCGTAGTACCAGGCGCCTCCCAGGATGACGAAGTCTCCAAGGTCATACGTCGTCGGCGTGACCATCTCGAAGGCGTTGCCAGCCATGTCAAGCAGACCGAAGGGGCTCGCAGAGGCAGGGTGTGAGCCCACCTCGTCGGGCCCTCGGGAATCGGGCTTGCCCCCGTAGGTCATGTCCATGTTGGCATCGGTCATCTCAATCCGATCCCCAGGCGGGTACCTGCGGCGATCTGCTCCGCGGGCTGCGCGTGTCCACTCGAGTTCGCTACACAGTCGCGCTCCCGGTACACGGCCGGAACGGTCAAGCCAGGCAAGATAGCCGTGGAGGTCCTTGGGGGAGACGCCAGCTAGGGGAAAGAGACGCCAGTCCTGCTCCTGGTGTTGGTTCCGCATGGGATAGAGGATGAGCTCGCGTTCCCGAGCCTTGAGGCGCTTCCCGTTCTCCTGCCAAAGGGCGAAGCTCCAACTGCCCTCAGGCCCTCGGGTCAGCTGGAGCGCGAAGCCAGCGCTGCTGGGCTGTCTCGCAAGGATCTGCTGGGGGGGAGCATCCTTGGGAAGGGAATCGAGATACTCCATCCAGTCGCGCAAGGTCACCTCGGTCCTCCCGATGAGGAAGCCCTCCTTGAGGCAGAGTTGCTGCAGCGGTGCACTGCGCAGGAATTTCCGCACATCTTCCGGATCGGTGCTGCCCGCGAAGAAGCAGTCAGGAGGGATATAGACGTAACCCTCGGGTATATCCTTGAGCCTGGGGAGCGAGAGGTGGAGATCCTTAAGTCGGCCACGTTCGAGCAGCAGGGGCATATTGATCGGGGAGTGGCCTCCATGGGTGATGCGCAAGTGGTAGGCGCCGGGGGGGAGGAGTGTTCGGGCGATGGGAGTCGTCAGGCGCATGGGCTCTCCCTTCGGCTTTCCTGAGCTGTCGTGCGGTGTGAGCTCAACACTGGCACCAGCCGGTGTGGTCATGAGTTCGAACTCCGCCGAAGCTCCGAGTCGACTCTTCCAGATCTCGTCTCTGGCGGTCAGTCGCTCGAGCCGCTGCTGAAGCCGTGCACGATCATCCACCCGGAAGAATGCTTCGCCGTGCTCGATGCGCTCGTAGGTGAGCTCCGCGAGGAGTCGGCGCACCTCCGGGTGGTCAGGAGCCCGCTCGAGCGCATCGTCGAGGGCCTGCTCAGCGGTGACAAAGGCGGCCTGAGCTTGGTCGAAATCCGCGAGTGCCCGTTCCCATTGCTGCTCAGCACGGAGCCGGACCTCCTGTGGGGATGGCGGCACCCAGTAATAACCCTCTGGGGGATTGCCATTGAAGAGCCCAAGCGCCTTCTCACGGTTCGCTCTGGCTGCCTGACTCAGGACACGTCCTTTGAAGAACTTGCGCTGGGCCTCTGCCATGCGCTCACGGGCGAAGCGCTGGGTATCCCAGTGCGCATTCAAGCGGGGTACACCATAGATAGCGGCCGCCGCGAGGAGGAGGAGGAGAACGGCAATCCAGCCAAGCACGCTCCGGCGGCGCATGGCACTCATGGATGTCCGCAAGAAGAGCTGCTCACGAGGGCCCAGGACGGCAGTATCTAGCGAGAGCGCCTCACCCAACTGGCGCTTTCGCCAGAGAAGATCTTCCGTATGTCCCAGGCGCTCCCACTCGGCACTCGCTTCCTCAAGTCGCTGCTGGAGCGCGCGCTGGCCTGCGTCGTCTTCAAGCCAGCGGCGCAGCGCGCCCCAACTCGCTATGAGCGCCTCGTGGGCGATCTCGTAACTCGACCGGCCAGCCTCGGTGCGCGCATGCAACAGGCGCCCGTTGAGGAGCGCTTGCAGCGCGGCGCGGGCCGCACCTGAGGCCGTGGTGAGCTCCTCCTCGCTCTTCTCGCTCCGGGTGCCCTCCGAGGTGATGAGGCGGCCGAGTATGCTGCGCGCGGCCTGCTGCTCGGTCTGAGTGAGGCGCGCGAGGACGCCATCGGAATGCCGCGACAGCGCGCCAGCCACTCCTCCCATCCCGTCCAGCGACGCCTGGGTGATGCAACCCCTGGCCGAGTCACGGCGCTCCCAGAGCTCCGCCAGCGCGAACTGGAGCAGTGGGAGGCTGCCCGCTCCTTGCGCAGTGGCCTCGGCGAGCCTCTGGATGAGTTCCTCGGACTCGAAGACAACGCCACGGCTCCGCGCGGGACCGACGATGGCCTCGCGCACACCTTCTGGGGTGAGGGGACGCAGCAGGTAGAACGCCCGCTCGACCACGTCTCCCAACCCTGGCAGCGTCCCGATGCGCGTGAGGAAGTCCCCGCGTACCGTGAGGAGCACGCGCACCCCTGAGGCTGGCAGGGCAAGCTCACCCAGGAGGCTGGCGAAGCGTGCGGCCTGGGTCGGCTCGCTGAGGGTGATGAGCTCTTCGAGCTGGTCAACGAAGAGGAGCAGGCCGCGCCCCTGCTGGTAGGCCTTCCGCAAATCGGGTCCCAGCCAGCCCTGTGTCTCTGTCAGCCGAGCCCCAAGCTCGGTCTCCGTTTGTCCCAGGATGGGCGCGAGCGCGGCAGCCAGGGCCGCCACGGGACGGCGGCCGGGCTCCAGCGTGAGAGTCGAGAAGTCACGGTACTCGTCAAGCGCTCCGCGGGTGGCCCGGGGCAGAATGCCGGCCCGGCACAGCGAGGATTTCCCTACGCCTGAGTCGCCAGCGACAAGGACGAGGGGTTGACGGCGCAGCCGCTCGATCACGGCGCGGATGTCGGCGTCGCGCCCGAAGAAGATCGCGCGGTGCTCTGCCTCGAAGGGCGCCAGCCCCCGGTAGGGATTGCCGTCAGGGAGTGCCGCTGGCTCGTGGAGCGGCTCCAGCTTCTCAAGCTCCTCGCGGAGCGAGTCCGTCGAGGTGAACCGCTCCGACGGCTGGGAATGCAGACAGCGCTCGATGATCGAGGCGAATTCAGGAGCAATGCCCGGTACGCGCTCGGTCAGCGATGGCCCACTGACTTGCCCAGGGAACTCGGTGGAGGCACCGCCGCTCCGTATGCTCCCCAGGGACAGCGAGGTGGGCCCGTGCCATGGCGGCAGGGTGTTGGTGCAGAGCTCGTAGAGGACCAGGCCAAGGGAGTAGAGATCACTCTGCTGCGTTGCTGGCACGCTGCGGAAGAGCTCGGGCGCCATATAGAGCGGTGTACCTGCGACGCGTGTCCCGCCAGGCCCCGAGGGCGCTCCTGTCCCGGTGAGCTCGGCCAGGCCGAAGTCGAGCAGCTTCACCTCGCCCTCGGTCGTCACGAAGATGTTGTCCGGCTTCAGATCCCGGTGCAGCACGTTCTGGTGGTGAGCAGCCGCGAGCCCACGAGCAAGGCCGATGCCCAGACCCAAGGCGCGCCGCCAGGGGAGGGGGAGGGCCAGCTTGGACAGGCTGTGTCCGGCGAGGAACTCGGAGACGATGTACGGATGACCCTCGAT
>Ga0247825_10000172_pt1 | contig 38453 bp, 21 predicted proteins | sample 13C_Vanillin_Day_FD_194413 | JGI IMG/M metagenome (GOLD analysis project Ga0247825, IMG submission 194413) | Soil microbial communities from agricultural site in Penn Yan, New York, United States - 13C_Vanillin_Day48 | ecosystem: Environmental > Terrestrial > Soil > Agricultural land | place... | reverse complement strand
GTCGACGTCGTCACCGGCGCGCAGATAGACCGGGTTGAACCCGTCGATGGCGAGAAGCGCTTCCCGCCGGAAAGCCATGTTGCAGCCAGGCACGTGCTCGGCGATTCGATCGTCGAGCAGCACGTGCGTCGGTCCGCCCGGAGCGCGCGCGACGCACTGCGCCACGAAGGGATCGTCAGGAGGCACGATGTTGGGACCGCCGGAACCAACGACATCCGACGTCAGGAACGGTTGTACGAGATAGGTGAGCCAGTCCCGATCGACGCGCACGTCGGCGTCGGTATAGGCGACGATCTCGCCGGTTGCGGCCGAGAGGCCGATGTTCCTTGCCGCGCTCAGTCCGCCGTTGGGCACCTCGATCAGGCGCACCGGGTATCGCCGGGCGATGTCACCGGTCGCATCACTCGAGCCGTCATTGACGACGATGACCTCGAAGTCTGGATAGCGGAGGCGCCCGAGCGAGTCCAGACAGTCATCGAGAGTGTCGCCGGCGTTGTAGGCGCAGACGACAACCGAGACCCTGGGCCACGTTTGCATGCGGGCTTCCGGGAACGGCGCCGAGGCAAACGCCGCGCTGACCGCCGCCAGCGCCGGCTTCGGGCGCCGATCCGCGTCGACGAGGCCGAAGGCCCAGTCGTCGATCTGGCTGCCTCCACGCCACCATTCGTCGGTCCACGAGAAGGCCACCGCGCCGCAGAGTCCTTCCTCGAACGCCGCGCGGATGTGCATCGCGGTGGTCGCGGCCTGCCCGTTGGTCCCCTCGCGGATGCTGTCGGCGCCTGCCTCCGCAAGCAGCAGCGGACGCGAGCCGGCGATCTGTTGCAATCGGGCAAGGTAAGCGCGCAGATCGGCTTCGCGGTGCAGGTAGACGTTGAACGCGCAGACGTCGAAGCAGTCGAGCTCGAGATACTCGGTCGGCGGGTAGTTCACATACGACAGCAGGCTATGCGGCGATGCAGACCTGGCGTCGGCACAAAGGTCCTCCAGAAAGCGCGTCACGCGCCTCTGCCCGTGCCAGCGCACGACGGACGGCGGAATCTCGTTGCCGACCGCGAACAGCAATGCGGCAGGATGCGAACCAAGCATTCTGACGTGCGCGGTGATCTCGCGCCGGATATCGCGCGTCAATCGCGCGTCGTCCAGAAACGCCACGTGCTGCGACCAGGGCAGACCGATCATGACGCGAAGCCCGTGGTGCGCGGCCTCGTCCAGCAATGCGAGTGAGGGGACCGTGTAGGTGCGGACGGTGTTGAACCCCGACCGTGCCATGAGGGCGAAGTCCGCGCGCACCTGCTCTAAAGGCGGGAAATGGCCGTTGGCATCGCTCGGCGCGAAGGTCCCGTAGCAGGCTCCCTTGATGAGGTAGCGCTCGCCAGCTGTCTCGATGAACTTGCCCGCCGTCCGAGGGTGCATCACGCAGTCTCTGTTCGCTCCGATGGTTCGTAACGCATCCCCTATGACGGCGCCACCGACGGCTGAGGGGCAACACGATAAAAGCAACGATCGCGCCAGACGGGCGCAACGTTGGCGACGATTGAGGTCGCTGCGGGCTCTCGTGTCGCGTGCCCGGCGTTGCTCTCGGACAAACAGCGAGAGCGCGCAACCCCCGGTCCCGCAGAACGTGAGACGGCGTCGGCCGAGATAAGTGTTTGACCTGTCTAGCGGCGCGTGTATCTGGGAAGAATCTACACGGACTTTGCGCAGCGTTTCCGATCGTAGCACCTCATCAGCGACGGAGAGATCGACTATTTCGTCGTACCGCCGTGGTTCGGCTACAAATTCGTCGCGCCGCCCGCGACCAAATTACTTGGTGATGCCGGCCTCTATCCGAGTTCGAAGACGATGGCGCGCGCGTTCTCCAGCACGCAGCGATGAACGCGCCGCAGGTGCCGTTCGAAGAGCGGATAGATATCGAAGAACCAGAAGGCCGGCCACAGGAGCGCGAAATGCGTGGCGCCGGCGGCGCGCAGCCGCATGAGCTCGCTGATGGCCTGCACATCGTCGGCGGGCGGACCGAAGTACTGTCCCCGCTTCTCGACGAAGGGGAGCCGAGCGCGTCCGGCAATCGACCTGCCGAACCCCCCTTCCTCGAGGTCGGCGACGATGACCACCGCGTCCCGCGACGTGACCGCTGCCAGTTGCTCCTCCACCATGTGGACCGAGTGCGAGTGATGGCTGCCACCGTGCCATTTATTGTCGCGGAGCGCGTGTCGCCCCGGCACAATGAAGTGGTACGACGGAGGTGTGCCGAGACGGCCCACCGATGTGTATCCGAACTCGCGCAGCAGAGCCGTGGCCGTTTCGAGCGCGTCCTCTGTGATCAACTCGATGAAGATCTGCGGCCGGTGCTCGCGTAGGAGCGTCGTGGCGCTGCACAGCACGCCCATCTCCATGCCTTCGACATCAATCTTGAGAAACGTGATCGGAAGGGAGGGCAAGGAGGGCGCGAGCTCAGCGATCAAGTCGTCGAGACGCCGAAGCTTGACGCGCTCGCCGGCGACCGCCGCGGCCGCCGGTCCAGGTATGATGTGGCTCGCGCCGATGTTGCCGTCGTGTTCGTCGCGCAAAGCCATTGCGCCGACCACGTCGGTGTCACTGATGCCGACGGGCACGACGGTGGTCCGCTCTCCCAAGGCGTTCGCGGCGATGTTGCGCCGCAGAATCGGATACAGGCGGGGGTTGGGCTCAATCGCCACGACGTGGTCGGCGCAGAAACGACCGAAAAACACGGCGTGGTTGCCGATGTTGCTGCCCACGTCGAGGTAGATCCCGCCACTCGGTCCTACCATAGCGATGTACTCGAGCTGATCTATTTCCCAGAACGTCTTCTGAGTGCGGATGACGTATGCGATCTTGTCAGCGGCGTCGTGGCCCTCCAGGCGCACGAGCACGGACTTGTCGTCACCAGACCACCATGCGTTGCAGGTGAAGCTGCTCTCGGTCGCTGTCATATTCGAACCGAATGATATTGTCTCCAGCCGTCGATGTGTATAGAAGGATGTCAGGCTTGAAGGCGGCCCTGCAGTGGACCATGCTGGCGGGCGCTCTCGCGCTGTTGAATACGTCGCTCACATTCGAAAACCTCTGGCCAACGCTCTCGGTCCGGTTGACTCCGGCCCTGTCTATCGAGGTAGCGCTCTGCGTGCTGGCCATCGTGGTGGCCGCCCGCTCGTTCAGGGCGCCCTCGCCGGTGGCCCTGCGGGTTCTCGCTGCGATCTGGGTCGTCCTGATGATCGGGCGCTACGAGGACGTGACCGCACGATCGCTCTATGGCCGAGACATCAATCTGTATTGGGATGTACGAAATCTGCCGAGCGTGGGTGGGATGCTGTCGTCTGTCGCGGAGCCGTGGCTGGTGGCGAGCACGATTGCGGGCGTCTCCCTAGTACCACTCATCATCTACCTGCCGCTCCGATGGGCGCTCGGCTGCGTCACCAATGCGTCGAAAGACCCGCGCGTGCGGAAGGTGCTGACGGCCGTCGCGGGCGGAGTCCTCGTCGTGGCCGTCGCTCAGGGTCTTGGCGTGCCCGTGCCCGGCAACCTGCACGTCGTCGAACCGGTGACAGCCGTCTACGCGCGGCAGGCGCGTCTGTTCACCTATGAGGTCAGTGGAGCAGGATTGCGCGCGCTGCCCCCCGCGCCAACCATGCGCTCCAACCTCGGCCTCGTAAAGGGCGCCGACGTTCTCCTCCTCGTTCTCGAGTCGTACGGCGCCGTGAGCTGGGATCGCCCCGAGCTCGTCGAAGCACTCGCAGCGAGTCGCACACGCTTCGATACTGATATTCGTGACACCGGCCGACGAGTGGTCTCGGCGCTCGTCGAATCGACGACGTTCGGCGGCAAGTCGTGGCTGGCGCATGTCAGTCTGCTGTCCGGCACCGAGGTGCGCGACGAGCAGACCGGTGTGCGGCTGATGTCGCAACGACGCGAGACCATGGTGAGTGCGTTCACCCGTCAAGGCTACCGGGCGGTGGCCATCATGCCAGGCGTGCGCGCTGCGTGGCCGGAGGGTGCATTTTACGGGTTTGACGAGATCTACGACATCGGCCGCCTCGACTATCAGGGGCCGTCATTCGGGTGGTGGAGCATTACCGATCAGTTCGCGCTCGCGCGGATGGACGCCCTCGAGATTGCGTCACGCTCCCGCCAGCCCGTGTTCGTGTTCTTCCCCACGATCAGCACGCACATGCCGTTCACACCGGCCCCGCCGTACCAGCCGGACTGGAGCCGAATCCTCACACGAGCCCCCTATGACGATGAGGATCTGGCCCGCGCCTGGGCACAGGAGCCCGACTGGTTCAATCTCGGCCCGAGTTATGCACATGCGCTCGACTACGCGCACCTGACGCTTGGTGGCTATCTTCGCCTTCGCGCGGACCGCGACTTCGTGATGGTGATCGTCGGCGATCATCAGCCGCCTGCGATGGTCAGCGGCGAAGGGGCCACCTGGGATGTGCCGGTTCACGTGATCACCAACCGGGCACAGGTCCTCGAGCGTTTGCTGCAGCGGGGGTTCCGGGAAGGCCTCCAGCCGCGTGGGCCGTCGGCGATCAAAATAGACGGCTTGCTACCGGTTCTGCTCGACGCGTTTGGCGAGGAGTAACGCCTCCATGCCCATTGCTCGCGGTCAGTGATACTTGGACTGGTGACTGTGACACCCGAAAGAACGCCCCCTCGCGATTTGCGCGTCACCGGCGCCCGACAACTGTTCTGGGCTGCGCTGATGCTTGGGGTGACGCTCGTCGCCATCAAGGCCTACCACCTCGGCGTTTCGCAGCGCGCCGGGCTGTCGGACTACGTGCGCTTGCTTTCCGCGATCTCGTACGTCGACGTGCTCTTTGCCGCCGTGTGCTGGGCGGCCGCCCGCCTGGTGTTGGCCATCGTCTGGCGGCGACCGCTTGTTGCCCGGGCGGTCTCTGGCGCATTCATGCTCTTCGCGGCATGCTGCTGCCTCTACGCGGTCGTCAACATCATCCTGTTCGGCATCGTTGGCGGATTCCTGACCTATCCGATGCTGGCCATCATCGGCGACGTACGCATGGTGCGTTCCTCGGTCGACGCACACCTGACGCTGCCGACGATCGCCGCCCTGATCGGGATTCCATGTGTGTATCTCGCCTCGGTGGCCACCTTGACTCGCCTTACGCGAGTGGCATCGGCGACAGGGTGGGGAAGTGCGAGTGCGGCGATCCTCGCAGCATGGGTTGCGGCGGGCCATTACACGTATGTGACGCAGTTCGACACGCTCCCCTCACGCCGCGTTGCCGAAAGCCCGCAGTGGGCGATCGCCGCGTCGACGTGGCAGGCGTACGCCGATGGTGGCTTCGTCCGGATGTCCGGGACGTTCACGCCTGACGACCTCGCGGACTTCGATCCACCGAGTATGCGGCGGGCGCAGACGGCCTCCGTGCCGTCGAGCGTGATTCGCCGCGCGACCGCCACGCTCGGCGTGCGCGCCATCGCAGCGCGCCGGCCGCCCAACGTCGTGCTCATTGTCCTGGAATCGGTGGCGGCCCGGTGGACCAGCCTGCACAATCCGCTGTATGCCACGACCCCAACGTTGCGGGTGGAATCGGCGCGCAGCGTGGTCGCGGACAATTTCTACGCGCACATCGGTCGAAGCTCCAATTCGATGGTCGCGATGCTGTTATCGGCGTACCCGAAGCTCGATTTCCAAGACTTAACAGAGCAGTACCCGGAGTTACCCGGCACGTCGCTGGCAACCCTGTTTCGAAACCGCGGGTATCAGACGACTTTCGTCACGCCGAGCGACATGGAATGGGCCAGTTGGCGCGGGTTCCTCAAAAACCACGGCTTCGATGACGTACTGGATTACCGCGACCTTGCCTGTGCGGAAATGATCTCGTCGTGGGGAGTCGAGGATCGCTGCATGGTCGACAAGGTGGTGGACCTGATTGCCGGTGCCGGCACGCAGCCCTTTTTCGTCACCGGGTGGACGACGCAAACGCACCATCCCTACGAGCCCAGTCCTGGACTTCCCTTGCTCAATCTGCTGCGGGAGTCAACCCCGGACGACTGGGAGCTGGGCCGGTACCTGAATGTCGTGCACGAAACCGATCGCCATCTCGCACGCATCTTCGAGGCAGTACGTCGCGCCGGTCTCGAGCAGGACACGCTGATCGTCGTCACGGGCGATCACGGCCAGGCGTTTGGATATCCACACGACACGTACGTTCAGGGCCGTACCGTGTACGAAGAGGATGTGCACGTGCCGCTGATGATGTGGTACCCACGCGTGTACAAAGCGACCGCTCGCGTGCCGGTGGTCGGTAGCCATGTGGATCTGGCGCCGACGATCGCCGAGCTGATCGGACTGCCTGCCGCGCCAGACTGGCAGGGACACAGCCTTTTCGAGGAGAGCCATCCGCGTCGCGCGTACTTCTACGTCGCTGAAGATCATTTTCGCCTTGCGGTTCGCGAGGCGAACTGGAAGTACATCTATAGCGTCCGCGATGGACGCGAAGAGCTCTACGATCTGCAGGCCGATCCGCTGGAGCAGCGCAATGTCGCCGCGCGGCATCCCGATCGCTGCAGTCGCCTGCGGCAGCGTCTCACAGCCTGGACCGAAGCGAATCGCCGGCAGTACGAGCGAGTGGACGCGAGACAGTATCGGTGAGGTGTGAGTTCGATCGCTCGTGTTCCGGCTCAAATGAGGCCGTCGAGGGCCACGATATCGCCTTGGATCTTGGCGACGGCCGCGTAAATCGATCCACCATCAGGCGCCCAGGAAACCTCTCGGGCGATGATCGTCGGACGTTCGCCGAAGTCCGTCACCGGCGTGAACGACTCACCACCTTCCACGGAAAGCACATAGATATTGCACGTGGCGCCGTTGGCGATGGGCAGCGCCAGCCGGCGTCCATCGGGAGACAACACGGTGCTCGCAAAGAGCCTCGACACACGCATCCGCGAGCCCGCGACACGCGTCAGCACATGGGACGCACCGTCCTCCGGGCTTGCGCGCCGAAACTCCCAGTCCCAGCGCGCGACCGTCCGCTGCAAGCGCGTGGCGAAGTAGAGCGCGTCTCGACCAGCGGCAGGCGCGTGGCAATCCGGATCGGTGCGGATGACCATTGCCGTGCCGCCCGCGGCAGGGACCTTTTCGATGCGCCATTCCTCGTTGTCGTCCATCGGTGAGTAATAGAGCCACGCACCATCGGGGGACCAGCACGGCGCGATACCGCGCGCGACCGTCTCACTCAGTCCCCGTCCGTCAGAGTTGACGGTCCAGATCGAAATACGATCACGGCTGACGATGAAGGCGATCCGGTTCTCGCTCGGGGACCATACCGGAAGCCCGATGGTCGTCATCGGATCGCGCTCGAAGGTGATCTGCCTCGGGATGCCGGTGCCATCCGTCCTGGTGATCCACAGATTGGCGTGACCGCCGCTGTCGGACAGATACACGACCTCCTTCCCGTTCGGGCTGACCGATGGTGTCTGCACCTGCCCACTCTGCCTCGTCACGCGAACCGCCGCGCGTGTGTTCTCGGTTGGCGAGCCGCTCACCGGGAATCGCCAAATATCGGACCGCGCGCGTGTGCAGGTTGTCAGAATCGTTGCGGACCTGCTGACATCGGGTTCCGTGTATGAGATGTCACCGAAGGTGATCGCGTGATCGCCGGTCCCGTCCCGGGCAACTCGACGCAGGTTGAAGGTCGGAGGGTAAATGAGCGTGCTCCCGGTCGACGCGCTGTAGACGATGCCGGAACTGTCCGGCAGCCATGACGCGCCCTTGAGCGCGGTGGCCCGTGCGACCAACTGAGGGTCGCGCCCGCCGGCCGCGGGCACGACGTGGAACTGCTCGTCGAACCTGCCGATACCGCGCACGTGGAAGACGATCCACCGATCGTCGGGCGACCAGCGTGGCACGTCGCACGAGCACCCGCGCGGTTCGTGCGCGATGCGTTCGATGGCGCCGCTGTCGCGCGAGTAGCTGACGAGCTCCGGGTGATCGCCGTGCACCCGAAAAAAAACGATGCGACGGCCGTCGTGGCTGACATCACCCCCACCGGCCGACGAGACGAGCGGACGCGCTGCGCCGCCGAGCGCGGCGACTTCCCACAGCGTGCCGGTGTCTTGGAAGTCCTCCGGTGTCGCAAAATAGATGATCGACGTTCCGTCAGGGGTCCAGCGAGGGTGTTCGTGGTCTCCTTCGTCGTGCGTCACGCGAAGCGGTGCCCCGCCGGCGAGCAGTCGCACCCAAATGTGCTTCCGCCCTTCGACCGGGGCAACAAAGGCAACCATCCGCCCATCGGGCGAGATCGCCGGCGACTCGTTCATTCCGAGCGAGTCGGTCAGACGTTGAAACGACACGTTTCGTGGAGCCGGTGAAGCCATGGACGCCACGCCGGTTCGTTGACGCGGCTGCATCGGCTCGTCGAGCTCGGCGCACGCATCGCCAATGTCGCGAAGCCGACGGCGGAGATCGCGCTGCAGGCAGCGCTGGAGCAATCGATGAATGGACTCCGGGGTGTCAGGAGGCAGTGCCGACCAATCAGGCTCACTGCTCAGAGTGGCCGCAATCGCATCCGAGAGCGTGTCGCCCGCAAAAGGCGTACGACCAGTGAGCATGGCGAACAGCACGCACCCGAATGCCCAGATGTCGGTGCGTTTGTCCACCTCCTGCCCGCGCGCCTGCTCGGGGCTCATAAAACCGGGCGTCCCGAGGATCACGCCAGCACGCGTGCCCTGCGGTGAGGCGGTGACGGCATCGTCAATGGCGGCCGGAGAGACCAACGCGATGACGCCTGCTTTGGCAATGCCGAAGTCCAGAATCTTGGCCGTGCCGTCGGATCGGACCTTGATGTTCGCCGGTTTGAGATCGCGATGGACAATGCCGCGTTCGTGGGCGGCATCGAGCGCGCCTGCCATCTGTCTCGCCACGGAGATCGACTGTTCGAGTGGCAGCGCGCCGCTCGCCAGCAGATCGGCAAGCGTGGGACCTTCGATGAGTTCGAGCACCAGAGCCCGCATGGGATGGCCCTCGAGCAGCTCGTCGTGGAACCCGTAAATAGTGCCGATGTTCTGGTGGTTGAGCGAAGCGAGCACCTGGGCTTCGCGTTCGACGCGGGCGAGGCGTTCGGCGTCGCGTGCAAACGTGTCAGGGAGAACCTTGATGGCCACCTCGCGCCCGAGCGTGGTGTCTCGCGCGCGATACACCTCACCCATGCCGCCTGCCCCAAGTCTGCCGGTGATCTGGAATGTGCCGATGCGCGTGCCTGGCGTCAACGCCATGTCTGGGAAGCCATCACCTTACTTGCCTCCGGTCTCACGGATCAATCGCCTGAAGATTTCGGTTCGAGCACGCAGCGGTTGTTTAGCGTCGACGCCGGCCGGGAGCTCGTAGTGTCCGAAAACTGCGGCGGGCTTGAACGGGCGTTAGAGTTGGCGCGTGATGCCGCTCTAGAGGCTGTTGACACGACCGCGTACAGGCGGCGATATCCGCATCGGTCGCCATCCAACGCTCGACGGCACGGCGTGCGACCAGCTGTGGCACAATGACCGACCGGCGCCGGTGTTCGCTTCACCCGCCGCCGTCGTTTGAATGGCTAGCGCCCGCCACTGAGGACGCCGAAGACCACGCGTTCACTGACGTTGTTCACGTCCTGAGGAGACACATGCAGCGCCTGCTGTTTACCGCGATACTCGTGCTTGCTTGTTCCTCCGCGACCATCGCCGACGTCCGCGTCGACGAGAAAACCCAGCTGAAATTTGCCGGGGCGATGGGCCAAGTCGTCAATCTCTTCGGAGGTGGCGCGACCCGCAACGGCGTGGTCAGGACCGTCGCCGTCAAGGGCGACCGGAAGGCCACTCGCAGCGACTCGAACGGTCAGATCGTTGATCTGCGCGAGGAAAAGGTCTACGACATCGATTTCAAGGACAAGAGCTACAAGGTGACGACGTTTGCCGAAATCCGCCGTCAGATGGAGGAGGCGCGGAAGAAGGCGGCGCAGCAGGCCCCGCAGGCCCCGCCAGACGCCGGCGCCCCGGCAGCCGACGCGAAGGAGCCGCAGGTCGAGATCGATTTCAGCATGAAGGAAAGCGGCCAGAAACGGGAGATCAATGGATTCGACGCTCGCGAAGTGGTGATGACGATCGCCGTCCGTGAAAAGGGCAAGACGCTCGAAGAGAGCGGCGGCATGGTGATGACCAGCAATATCTGGCTCACCCCGAAGATCGCCGCGATGGACGAAGTCGCCGCTTTCGACCTGCGCTATGCGCAGCAGATCAATGTTTTTGCCATGTTCGATGCTCAGCAGACGGCGGCGTTGATGACGATGTATCCGATGATGAAGCCGGCCATCGATCGCTTCGAGAAGGAAAGCGTCAACATGGATGGGACGTCCGTCCTCACCGTTGCGACACTCGACGTGGTCGCAAGCGCCGAACAGGCCGCCGCGCAAGCGAAGGAGCAGCAAGAGCAGCAGTCGTCGGCTGCGCAGGCTCCGCCAACCAGTCTTGGCGGTCTCGGCGGCGCGCTGGGAGGACGGATCGGGCGCCGCATCCTGAGCGGCGGCAATAAGAACGCCGACACCCCACCCCCAGCGTCGACGCCGGGCCGCGCGACAATCATGACAATGACCGACGAGGTCGTGAAAGTGACACCCAGCGTGTCGGAGACCGACGTCGCCATTCCAGCCGGATTCAAACAGAAGTCGTAGTCGCGTCGGGATTTTCGAGGCGGATCGACGTCCTGTACTCCGCAAATTCAGGCCGCGACTCTTGCGGCGCTCGCATCGGTGTCTTCAACACCTGGAGCGACATCGATCGAAGTGCCTCGTCCACGGCCGGCGCGAAGAGGCCATCGCGAGGAGCAGGTGAACCCGTCCTCGGACTCATGACCGTGCTAATGTCACGGCGCCATCGCGGAGGATCACATATGAGAATCGGTTCGTTTGTCATCGCGGTGCTGCTGGTGGCGACGTCCGCCCTCGCCCACCACAGCAACTCGGCGTTCGACGGCGACAAGGTGATCGTGCTCACAGGCACGGTCACGGAATGGAAGTGGACGAACCCGCACGTGTGGATCGTTCTGTCGGTCGACGACGGCAACGGCGGCAAGGTGACGTGGGCGATCGAGGGCCGTACACCCGGCCAGTTGGTCCGCGCCGGCTGGTCGAAGACCATCCTCAAAACCGGCGAGACGATTACCGTAGATTTCAGCCCGGCGAAGGACGGAAGCCGCACCGGCCTCCTCACGCGCGTCAGGCGCGCTGATGGCACCGTGGTCGGGGAGCAGGCGCCGCCGGCGGCTCAGTAATCACAGATGAAGGAGAACATCATGTCGAAGACCGTTGCTGTGTTTTCTTCGGCGCTCCTGTGCCTGCTGTTCGTATCGACGGCATCGCTTCGCGCGCAAGGAACCTCCCTGCCGGACTTCACTGGCGTGTACTCTCCGATCGACCCGTTTGGCCAGGCGGGACGCGGCCGCGCCGCGGTGCCTCCGCCGGCGGCGGGGGCTCGCGGAGATGCCTTGCCGCCGCCGCGACCTGTGTTGGTTCTCGATGGACGTGCGGGCCGGCCGGACAACGCGCCGAAGCTGACGCCTGAGTACTTGGCCAAATGGGAAGTCATTCGCAAGTCGCGCATGGCCGGATCGGATGAATTCGATCCGAACGCCAGGTGTCTCTCTGGCGGCATGCCCAACATGATGGGGATGACCTACGGCATGGAAATTCAACACACGAAAGACAAGGTCACCATCTACGGCGAGCTGAACGATGTGTATCGCCGGATTTTTCTAGACGGCCGCAAGCCGTCGCAGAGAGTCCTCGACGATCCGACGTTCGCCGGGTATTCGACGGGGCATTGGGAAGGGGACACGCTCGTCGTGGACACCGTGGCCATTCGCGAGGACACGCTGTTCGACACGTTCTCGCCGCACAGCGATCAGTTCACCGTGCGCGAGCGCATCAGGTTCACGTCGCCTGGCGTCCTCGAGGATCGGATCACGGCCATGGATCCGATAGCGCTGCTCGAACCTTTTACCTCGGTTCGTACGTATCGGAAGGTGTCGCCGCCGAACGACGAGTTGCGCGAGTTCTCCTGCGCGGAGGGATTGGCGTCCGCGAAGTAGACCTGGAAAGGCGCCGTCGCGTGATGGCTGTGCCTAACGGTCGCTCTCTTTCTTGAACGTCCCGTTGTGGATAAATGCCGTCAGACGTTCGGCCAGGTACGGGAAGAACGGGTTGGACGAGACCCGCATCAGCGTCTCCAGCGGCACCGTCAGCACCGCGCGCTCGCCTCTCGGACTGAGGGTACCCAGCCGCACCACGTCGAACGACGAGGGCAGCGGGTTGCGGCCATACACGTCGTCATCGAGCCTGAAGGGCAGGGCGATGTGTGCGAGCGAGAACATCTCGGGCGGCCAGGCGAGCCCGAGCGGCCGCGTGACGATCTCCGTCGCGTTTGGTTGGATCGAGCGCTCCACCACCTCGAGCGAATCCTGATTCGCGTTGGTGACGAGCGAGCGCGCATAGCGTCGCGGCGACCTGTCGGTGAGGCGCGACAGGATCGTGGCGGCCGCCGGGTCGATGAACGGTTCCATCCCCGACAACCGGTTGAAGTCGAAGAGCACGAGCTCCGATCCGTTGCTCTCGAGCTGATCGAAGAGCGCGTGCACCACCGCGGCCGTGCTGACCGTGGCGTCGACGAGCGATTGGAACGCGAGCACCGGCGGCAGCGCCTTCAGGCGGCCGGCTTTGCCGAGGCGAAGGATGTGGGCCTGCAAGTCGGTCGACAACCGCCACGACTGCAAGGCGGCGTTCGCAGGAAACGAGTTGTACTTGAAGGGGTTGTACTCGGGTATGACGTCGAGCCATCGGGCCTTCTCGAAATATGGGATCGGACCGAGGAGGCTGATGACGCGCGCCAGCCACGCAAATGGCGCGACACCGATCATCGGCGAGATTAATACGAGGCGCGTCGATGGCACATCCTCGCCGCGCTCGACCTCTTCCAGCGCGTATTTCAGCACGAGCGCACCGCCGTTCGAGTAGCCGACGAGCACCAGCGGCTTGCCGGGACCGATCCGTTCCCGCACGTGGCGGACGCCGAGACGGACGGCGGCGAGCCAGTCCTCCCAGACAGCGGTGGTGAGCGCGGCCGGCACAGTGCCGTGCCCGGGCATCCGCAGCGCCAGGCCGTAATAACCGCCCGCCTTTAATGTTTCTCCGACCGCTCGCATGCTGTAAGGCGAGTCGGTGAGACCGTGAACCAGAAGGGCCCCACCAGCAATCTCGTCGGTCGGCACAATCTCGTACGTGCGATTACGATCCGAACCCATCCGCGAGGGATGTGATCGGCTGCGGCTGTCGTAGCGGTTGGCCGGCGGCGACGCCGATCCGGCGGACGTGCGCTCGATCCGATCGTGCACGTCGCGGAAAACGGTCTCTTCCCGCCTCAGATAATCCGCGAGGGTTGCTGACTCGAGGTCCGACGCCGTCGCGTCTGCCGGCACGTGGCTGTGCCATGTTTCGAGATCCGGCAGGCGCCGCCGCGCGTCAACGGCGCCGCCGATAACCACGGTTGCGAATACGAGCACCGCAGCCCAGAAGGCCCTGACGAGCCAGCGTTTCACCAGTGACAGGTTACCGCATGCCGACGACGTCGGCAGTCGTTCCTCGCGTGCGATAGAAGGTCAAGGGCAAAGGTCAAACGTCAAAGGTCAAAGGTGAAGTCATTTGACCCTTCGGATTCTTTCGTAGCCAACAAGGGTGTGGATGTGGGAATCCGGTTCGCCAGCTTGCCGGGCCTGCGACGTATGCGCGAAGAGAACCATGGCGACCAATTACACCGTCGTGCTCTTCTCGCGGCAACACATCCGGAACGAGGCGGGAGTCTTCAACGACGTCGAACCCAACGTTCTCTTCGTGGGGCGTGCCAAAGACTTTCCGTTTGAGTGCCCCGGCATCGACACGGCAGAGGCCGCCGTCCTGATGTTTCAATCGCGGGACGTCGATCATCAACGGTTACCACGGGTCCGTGCGCTTCGTATAGGCGCGGCCCTTATCGGCCGCAGGCGAGTCCCCGCCCGTGCAGATCATCACGCCATCCTTGAGCTGATCGATCACGTTCTGCTCATTGCAAGAGTTGAGGAACTTCACGCCAGCGGCCTTCGTGGCCTCGAGCACGCGGCGCCGCACGGCCGCCATCTGAGGCGCCGTTTCGCCGCCGCCTTGATACGTGCCGGGGCGTCCGAGCAGGTAGAACCCGTGATCACCGGGACCCCACTCAGCGAACGCGATTCCAGGGACGCGCACCGAGGTTTCGACGTTGGCGTCGGCACGCGGGTTCTCGATCTTGAGGCCGAAGAGGAGTTCGCCATCGGGGTTCATCGGCCACGGCTCGGCGATGCGCATGTACTCCTGCGGCGTGACGCCCCACATGGTCGCCGCGTAGCCCTGCGAGCCGTTGCCGCGCGTGCCTTGCGCCAAGCCGTCGACGCGCGGCGCGAACGGATAGCGCGCGGCCTCGATCATCAGACGTGCCGCTTCCGGGCTCTCGGCGTTGCATAGGAGGATGCCGTGCACGCCGGCGGCCAGGGCCTGCTGAATCATCCAGGCATTCGCACGTAGGGCATCGGTCGTACCAGAGATGGGCAACGTGACGATCACGGGCGGAGTCTTGTGGCCGGTGCGCGTCGGGCCGGCCTCCATCAGACCGCGCATGAACTCTCGCAGTTCCTTGAAGTCGAGAGGGCCGTGCTCCATCTCGTAGGTGATGTAGTCGGCCTTGGTGCCCGCCATCTCCTTGCCCTTCTCGTAGCCGCCTCCGCTGATCTGGGCGTAGTAGACCGGCTGACCCTTGAGCCACATGTCGATGACGCGGTTGACGTGCTTTCCGGTGCGAGTGGTCTGCTTCGGCATCTCCGCCAGCGTCGCATTGACGGGCAGAACCGGTTGCTGGGCACCAGCCGACATTGCTGTCAGCACGGCAATGGCCATACCGGCCAGCACAGTGAGTCTCATCCTCATCGTATCCTCCGGCCGTGAAGAGACGGCTCTGCGTCTCGTTGCGTGCATTGTGTACACCATCGCCGCCAGCCCCTCCACGCGATTCGCGAAGGACGCGCCGTTACTTCGTCCCGATCCGAAACTTTGAGGCAAGCGCGCATTCCGCCATGACGGTGAAGTAGCGCTGCACACCGTCCATGCCGACGATGAAAGGATGACTCTCGCCGGACTCACGCTTCAACGCGACGAGGCGAGCCTTGGTATAGGCACCGTCGTATTCGCGTGGTTGGAGAGGACCACCGTGGCACCCGCGTCCGCCGCTGCCTTGGCAATCTTCCTCTGCGAGGTCACGTATTCGTCCCACCGCGCGCCGTCGGTGCCGAAGGCGCCAGTCAGGGTGCCGCCCGAATAAGCCACCATCACGGTCGTACCCTGGTCCAGCACCGGGAAGACGTAGGACAACGTGCCCGGAGTGTGCCCCGGCGTCGGCACGACTGTCACGCTGGTGTCGCCCAACGTGATCTTGGTGCCCTCTGGCCCCACCGCCACGTCGCGCTTGGGCACGCCGCCCGCGGCGGTAGGAGGCCGCTGCAGAGTGGAGTCCCAGTCCACCGCGCCTATCACCACCTTGGCGCCGTAGCGTCGCTGCAGTTCCGCCGCCCCCTGGTCATGGTCGCCGTGGGCATGACTGATGATGACGTATTTGATGTCACGCGGGTCGAGTCGGAGCGTGGTCAGGCCGTCAATGATCTCCGGCTGTGTAGCCCAGGCGAAGTTGGTGTCGATGATGATGATGCCCTCGCTGGTGCGCAGCGCCCACGACGAGTGCTGGCGCGTACCGAGCCAGTAGAGATTGTCGAAGACCTTGTACGGCGAGGCGTACCATCCCGATCGGTCCGGCGTTGCGGGCGCGCTTGCGCCACTTCCCGCCGCCGCTTGGCCTCCTGCGCCGCGTGCCGCGGCGGCGGGGCCTGCAGCGCGGCCTCCACCGGTGGAGGCGCTGGGCAGACAGAGATTCATGAAGGTGGCGCGGTAATCCTGTCCAGCGGCGGCCCTGGCTGTGGCGATATGGGCATCCACGTCGCTCGCGGGTGCCTGCGCCGCGGACGGTGAGTACAGGAGCAGGGCCGACAACGAGCCAATCAGAATCGGTGTACGTCTCATTGCTTGACCCTGCACCTCCCGGACGTGATGACTCTCAGAAGCTGAACTTCACGCCGATCTGCAGTTCGCGCATCGGCGTTCTCGTGGTGCTGATGGTGCCGAACAGAGTCGGGTTGGCCATCGACAGGTTCGGGTCGCCCCAGACCGGGTTGTTGAACGCGTTGAAGGCCTCCAGCCTGAACTGCAGGCTCTTGCCTCCGCCGAGCCTGACGTTCCGCAAGAGCGACATGTCGACCGTGAAGATACCCGGCCCGATCACGATGTTCCTGCCCGCGTCGCCGTAGGTGAACTGCGCCGGCGTCACGAACGCGGCGGTGTTGAACCACTGCTGCGGCGTCTTGGCTCCCTCATTGGGATCCTGGCCAGCCACGAGGTTCGGACGGTACGTCTGGCTGCCGGTGTTGGGGATATCTGTTCCGGCGGCCGGGTCTCTCGGGAAGCCGCTCGACTTGTTGATGATCGCACTCACCTGCCAGCCGCCGAGAATCGCGCTGCCGATGCCCTCTTGCACGAACGGCTTGTCGCTGCCGAACGGCAGCTCGTAGAGCACTGACATCACCATGCGGTGCCGTACGTCGAAGATCGAAGGCCCCCACTCGCACTCGAAGCAAGCAGTTGCTGTTCTGCGGGAACAGTGCGTCGCCGGTGAGCACGCGGATGCCGCTTCCGTTATCCGTGGACTCCGACAGTGTGTAGCTGAAGAGCACCGACAGTCCATCGTTGAGCCGTCGCGTTACCTTCAGGCCCATCGAGTTGTAGCGCGCTTCGGCGACGTTGCCGATCTCCTGAATCTTGGTGAACTCCGGATACGGCCGGCGCGTCTGGACGCTGCCAGGGCCAGGGACCGCCTCGTTGGCGTCGAACATGCGCTCGAGCCGCTTGCTGAGACCCGAGATAACCGATCTCCACGGCTGTCACCGCGTTGAGCTGGCGCTGGACGTTGAAAACGTACTGAATTATGTACGGGGTCTTGCGGTCGTACATGTTGCCGAGCACGTAGTGCTGCGAGATGCAGACCAGCGGGGGCTGGACGCCGCATGCATTGGTGCCGGACCCGACGAACGGCGCATCCCAGTTCAGATTCAACCGCAGCGGGTCGGCCGTGTCCTGACGACGCCCGACCGCGTTGCGCGCCATGTCGAACCGCGGATTGCCGGTGTCCTGCATGTAGAAGATGCCGGCGCCGGCGCGAACCGACCAGGCCTCGGTGGGCGTCCAGGCCCATCCGATCCGCGGAGCGAAATTCAATTTGTCGTCATCAACTAGGCGCCCTCCCAGGGTGCCGTCGCGGGCGACCTGGATGTTCGGGTTGAATCGGACGTTCAACCCTTCGTAGAAGTCGCCGGAACCGATTCGGATGAGCACGGGATGACGCGACTGGTCCGCGACGGGCAGCCCCTGGTCGCTGTACGGCAGGTAGGCGTTGATCAGTGTGCCGCCCTTATCGAGCCAGGGCGGTGTGTACTCGTAGCGCAGCCCGTAGTCGAGCGTCATGTTCTGGCGCATACGCCACGTGTCGTTGAAGTAGTACGTCTGGCTGATCGCGCGGAACTTCGTGGTTGCGAGAGCGACGGCTGCCTCCGACACACGCTGGTAGCCGAGCAGGAAATCGGCAAACGCCGCGGCCCCCGGCGTCGCCACACCTGTGAACGAACCGCTGGCCCGCCCGTCGAAGTTGAACGACCCGCGCGAGAACTGATTGCCGTCCTGGTCGAACTGGTCGAACCGGATGTTTGCGCCCAGCTTGAACGAGTGAGTGCCGCGGATCCATGACAGGTTGTCGACGAACTCCAACACCTTGTTTCGGTTGGTGTACGGACCCTCCGTGGTGTCTCCGAAGCCGTTGTACCCCGAGATGCCGATGGCCGGAATGCCCCACGACTCCGGCGGTCCGGGCGTGATGCCCGGAATGCCAAGCTCGGACACGACGTCACGCTCGTACGCCAGCTCGCGTCCGTAGGTGTTGAAGAAGGAGTTGAATCCGAAGCGGAACTCGTTGAGCACGGACGACGATAGCGTGCGCGTGTTGCCAATCATCACCTGATGCACGCTGTTGAGCAGCTTCGAGCCGTTCAACATCAGCGCCGGCGTCACCTCATCGTCGTGGCCGTAGCTATACCGGCCCACCCACGTTGATGCCGCGTCCTGTACGAAGTCCATGCGCTGCGTGAACTGCTTCCGGTCGATCGTGCGATTCTGCTCGGAGAGGTAATTGAAGCCTCCGCTACTCGGCTGGTTCGGCGCGGGATAGAACTCGAGCAGTTGCTGTGAGGTCGGGTGAATGCGATTGGCCGGAATGATGTTTCCAGGGAAGGTCCGGCACGTCCGGGTGCTGCCGGTGACCGTGCACGTTGCGGGATCGATCAGTGGCGTAGCGACCGCTGAGAAATCGCCGCCTCGCATCGCCTGCGTCGGGAGGTTGAAGTTGTTCAGGTTCGTCTTCCGATCGATGTAACCCTCGTAGTTCGACATGAAGAACAGCCTGTTCCTCATCACCGGGCCGCCGGCCGTGTAGCCGAACTGATGCCAGTTGAACGGCGCCTTCGGTGCCGCGGCCTGAGCGTCCGTGAACGCGTACGGACGCGCGTCGAACTTGTCGTTGCGAAGAAATTCGAACACGGTTCCATGGAAGGCATTCGAACCCGACTTGGTGACGACGTTCACCTGGCCGGCGGCGCGGCCGAACTCCGCCGAATAGACGCCGGTCTGCACTTTGAATTCTTCGAGCGCGTCGACCGACGGCAGGAAGATGTAGGTGTTGAAATTCACGTCGGTGTTGTCCACGCCGTCGAGCGTGTAGTAGTTGAACTCCCGCCGCTGGCCGGAGATCGAGATCTGCTGGTTGGCACGCGAGCCGCCCTGGCGATCACCGGCCTGACCAGGTCCCGCGAACCCGGCGCTGACGTTCGGGCTCAGCGCAATGAGACTCAGATAGTTGCGACCGTTCAGCGGCAATTCGACAATCCGCCGATTCTCGATGACGGTGCCGACCGTCGCATTCGAAGTGGCGATGAGCGTCGCGGCGGCGGAGACCTCAGTTGTTTCTGTGAGCGTCCCTAGTTCGAGCGCGACGTCGACGCGAAGCGTCTCCTCGACGTGCAGTTCCACGGCGTTCTGCACGGTCTTGAACCCTGTCAGCTCGACCTTGACCTGGTATGTGCCAGGGGGCATCGCTGGAAACGTGTAGACGCCAGCCTCGTTGCTTTGCTGGGTGCGGACCGCGTTGGTTGCCATATTCTGGGCGGTCACGGTGGCGCCAGGAATTGCGCCGCCCGACTGATCTTTCACTTCACCGGTGATGGTGCCAAGGGTTTGGGTGTAACCGGGAGTGCCGAGAAGAAGGCAAACGACAACACCGAGAACACGTCGAGACATGCGCGGCTCCTTAGAGGAAATAAGAGAGCGGCAACGCGATGGACCCCCACGACGAGCGGTGAAATCGAGCTGGTGGCCGACGAAGAATTATTAGGGGCTCACTGTATAGCCTCCCTTCAAGTGGCGGTCAAGGAATTCATAGAGACTGATGAAAATTTGCCGAGAGGATCACAAACATCCGCAGCAATGAAGCTCGGCGGTCATCGTAGGAGGCACCTTCAGTTGGCCCTCACTTCACCCCCAGCGCTTTTCGGATGATCGCCGCAGCCGCCGGGAACTCCTTCTTCGCGTTGCAGCAGAAGACGCCTTCAGCAACGTGTAGCGGCGTCCAGCCAAGCGTCGTCTTGACGTTCCGGACGTGCAGTCCGGCAGTGGGTGCTGAGCCTGCTGCGTAGTATCTGCAACGTGATCGCGTGGGCCATGCGCTCTGTCGAGCGGTGACGGGCGTGGCGGTGCGAACACGTTCGAGTCGTGCAGGGGGTGCACCAGTCAACAGCCAAAGGTCAGGTACGTAGGGCTCGGCTGCGCGTTACCGATGGTGCGACTTTCGCGTGGGTCGTGTCGTGCCCGGGAGGGTGAGAGTCTACTTGCCCAAACGAGCAACAAATGACGCAGAGACGTATCGTCGCTGCTTTGAAAAGTCCGCGCCCACGTTGAATTCGAAGGCCTTTGACAGAGGCAGACCCAGGCCGGCGCAGTAGTGCCACAGGTCCTCGCCCCCGGGCAGCGTCGCGCTCATGCGGACGTCGAGTGGACTGTTGGAACTATCGGAGATGAATCGCACGGCGTGGTTGGGGTCGTACCAGACGCCGCCTCGGACTGCTGGCGTGAGTGGCGCCTGCGCAAACACGTACTCCGCGCCGAAGTGAACCTCGTTTCCGTCCGAGATTTCGAGCTGCGCCTCCGCACCGGTGGAGATTGCCTGAAAGCTGATGAAGTCTTCCTTGAGGCGGGAGTATTGCACCCGGTTGTAATCGAAGCTGAATGACCAGTTGTCGTTTGGCAGCCATCGGGCGCCCACGCCGAAGACGTTCGGACTACGGAAACTCCCCTCTCGATTCAAAACAGGCCTGAACGGAATCGTGTCAACCTGGGTGAAAGTAAAGCTGGCACCCTGCCGGAAGACGCCGCCTATCCGAATTTTCGGATCCACAGTCCATACGACGCCAGCGTTGATGGCAACTTTCGTGTCGTCACTGTGCTGGGTCGCCGTTGAGCCCCGTTGATTGAAGTCGACCGGCCCGAAGAGACTGTCGTGGCTGACTCCCAGTCGCACGAAATCCGATTGCAGATTGAGGTGATAGATGGCGATGCCCACGCCGGCGGACACGGCGCCGCCCAATCGGTAAGCGAATGCGTCGCCGTAATTGTCCACCTTGATTTCCCGCGTCCCGCTCAGGGGGATGTCGCGAGCCTCATTGGTGATGGAACCTAAGAAGGTCGTCTCCTCAAACGTTCCAGCGGTCAGAAACGAGTTCGACTGCAAGACCAGCTCATGCCGGTACGCGGCGAGCGTCCATCGCCGCTGAGGGTACACAAACGATAGGAAATACGGGCGAACGGCCGAATCGATGCTCGCGGAGTAAATAGGACCGGCAATCGTATCAGCGCCAAGGTTTGTCACTGTCCCACTGAGGCGCCCACCGAAAAGAAACGGTGTGCTCAGGCGTCGGTACCGGAGTTCTGCCGACACCTCGGATCTGAGGAGGAAGGTCAATCCAGCCGGGTTGGTAAATGCAGTCGTCGCATCGTCGGCGACGGCAATGAAGGCGCTTCCCAATCCCAGACTCCGCGCACCTGGATTCAAAAAGTCGAACTGAAGTGGTATTTGTGCCGTGGATTGAGCAAACGCCGATGATCCATTCGCGCCGACCATCGTCAAATACACGAGCAAGCGACACCACCTCGAGTGGGCCATCACCAGCCGACGAAAAACAGATCTCATTCACGATATAAAGACGCTAGCAACCGTAATCCTGTGTGAATTGCACCTGCTCAAGAAGCGCCTCTGTGTTTTCGCCAGAGGCTGTATAGACCGTCAACCTGACTCTCTTGTTCGCTGTTCCACCGATCTGGCCCGCCGAAAAATTCCCGCAACCAATCGAAGGACTGTCTGTGATCGCCGATGTGGATTCGAATACATTCGTAAAGTCCCTCATCGCTGTCCTTTCGGGGGGTCGCCGATGAGATATTTATAACGGACGATCGGCCCTGTCGATGCCGAAGCGTCAAATCTACAATTGAAAAGTTCCACGAGATTGGGTCCCCCAGGGCGCCCTTGTCGTACCCTACAAGATTGACTCCTATCTATTACCGTTACCGTAAACCGCGCGGTGAGCACAACCCCTGCCTGCGTTGCGGTGAAGGTTTGCCCGGCGATTGTGGCTGTTCCTGTCCGCTGCGTCGTTTGCGGATTGCTCGCCACCGTGAGCGTGACGTTTCCGTTCCCGGACCCCGACGCACCGCTTGTCACCGTAATCCAGTCGGCATTCCGCTGGCAGTACCCACGGGAAACGACGGAAGTGCTCGAACATGCCGTACTCGACGATAAGAACGAGTAGCGACGCTTTCGGCGCGTGAGGTTGACGGAATGCCCGTTATGCGGCCCTGCCCTCCCGCCAGGCACGGCGCGGTTTGCCCGTCTGCACGGCCGAAGTTCTTCCGAACTGAGCGATGATCAAATCCACGGCGTCCTTGACTTCAACTCTCCGACTATCCGGTGTGCTCTCTTTTTGGGTGTGCACTACTGTCCTCACTGCTCAAGACCTTTGGTACCGTTCATACCAAGACGGAGTGAGAGCATTCAGAAATGGCGACTATCGTACGGCCGAGCAGAAGCTGGTCGCCGCCATGACCAACCGGTCGGCGCCTTCGGGAAGAGGACTCGGACGTGCCGTTCTCTACGACGGTCAGATGAGAGACGAGTTCTTGCCGGAATACTATTTGGCGGTGATCTATGCGAAGCAGGGCCGATGGCCCGAGGCAAAGAGATTCGCGTCACAGGCAGAACCGTTCCTCAAAGCCACGGATCGGGAGTACGCGACACTTGTGGAAGCCAAAACAAGCGCAGAAAAGGCGCTGAACCCGCCTCCGGCTGCCGTCACGGCTGGAAATGATGTAAGACCGCCTCCTCCCGCAACGCCACCCGCGGCAACACCGGGAGGGCCAGTCAACGTACAACGACCACCGGCGGAGGATCCCGCAATCCTCGCTCGTCGCAATTTCGATAGTCTCATCGAGAACGCCACGCGTCTGAGCGCGTCAGGGCAGTATTCCGATGCACGGCAAGCCGCGGCGCAGGCCCGAGCGCTCGGGATCGACAATCGGCGAGTTGATGATCTGACAAAGAGCATCAACATCCAGGAATTACAAGCGCAGATCAACGATCGATTGGCTCAACGTCAGTGGGCGCAGGTGTCGCCTCTTGTCGATCGGTTATCGGGTCTAGACGCGACAAACGCGCTGATTGGAACGGCCAGACAGCGAGTGGCCAGAGGGTTAGCCGAAGACGAAGGGGCACGGCTCGAGCGCGCCGGCATCTCTGCCTTCTTTCGAGGTGACTATCAGAACGCAATCGCCACGTTAGGAAAAGTGCCGAGCGAGGTCACGAGCCCGCGGGTGACCTTCTACGTTGCGTGCAGCACGGCCGCGCTCGGGATTCTGGAGCGGAATGACGCGAAGCGAAAGAGAGCGCGCGAACTCTTTTTGCAAGCGAGACCTGACAAAAGTCTGTCGGCCGTCGACCGTAAGTACATCTCTCCCAGGATTCTCGAGACTCTCGTCGGTTCATCGTGATCCAATCGCGGCTGCGTAGGCGGAAAAGCCGACCTCGTTCTTAACGTCATCCCGTACCGACGGCGCTAGATCTGCCAGGCCTATTTGCCAAAACGTGCGACAACGGATCCCGAGGCGTATCGACGCTGCTTCGAAAAGTCCGCACCGATATTGAACTCGAAGGCCGGCGCCAGTGGCATGCCGAACCCGAACGTGTAGTGAACTAGATCCTCGCCTCCGGGCAGGGTGGCCTTCAGACGGATGTCGACTGCGCTATTGGAGTTGTCGGAGACGTATCGGACGGCATGGTCCGGGTCGTACCAGATGCCCCCGCGGATCGCTGGTGTGTACGACACCCTCGTGAACACATACTCGACGCCGAAATGGAACTCGTTGCCGTCTTCAATCTCAAGTTGATCCTGTGTACCCGTGGAGATCGCTTGAAAGCTGATGAAGTCCTCCTTGAGGCGCGAGTACTGCACTCGGTCGTAGTCTACGCTCATTGACCAGGAATCGCGCGGCTGTATCCGAAGGCCAATCCCGATCACACCCGGTGTCCTGAACTGCCCGTCGCGTACGAGCGGATCGGCCGAGCCGACCTTGTCGGTCTGACTGAAATCGAGGCTGATGCCCTGACGATAGACGGCAGCCACTCTTGCCACCGGGGACGGCGTGATGATCAGACCGACATTGACACCGACCGCTGTATTGTCGCCGCGCTGAGTATTCGTGGCTGTTGGTGCCGTGTAATCGACGGGACCGAATGTGCTGCCCTGAAAACTGAATCGGGCGAAATCCGCGTCGAGATCCAGCTTGTAGAACGCGACACCAATGCCCGCGGCGAACATGGTGTTGGCTCGGTATGCGACGGCGCCGCCGTAATTGTCGATCTTAATCGTACGTGTCCCGGACAGGGCGAATTCCCGGACGGTAGTGGTCGAGCCATCCCCGAGATTCACGGATAGGAACGGCCCGGTCGAGCTGAACTCGTTCTCTTGGCGGACAAGCTCGTGCCGATAGGCCGCCACCGCCCACCGCCGGCCGGGGTAGACGAATGAGACAAAGTATGGTTGGAACATCGAGTCGATGCTCGACTCGTACACAGGCTCGGGAATCGTGTCGGCGCCGATGTTCGTCACAGTTCCTGATAACCGCCCGCCCGATAGGTAGGGCGTTTCGAGTCGCCTCCCACGGAATTCCGCTGATACTTCAGGTTTGACTAGATAGGTGAGTCCGGCGGGATTCGTAAATGCGGCCGTCGCGTCATCCGCAACCGCCACGAAAGCGCTGCCGAGCGCTAGGCTTCGGGCACCTGGGTCAAGGAAATCAAATTGTAAAGGAATCTGAGCGGTTGCCTGTGCCAGTGCCGTATGTGGGCGAGCGAGCATCACGCACGCGCACCAGCCCAGCACAAGAACTGTCGTGCGACGATGGGTTCTGCTCTTGCTCAGACCATGGCTGTTGGATGTGTGAATCACGTCTCCTCCGGACTGTTGAAATAGCTGCCATGATCCAGTTCAGCACGCCCCGCCTTAGAAAAGGAGACAGACAGTCTCTTGTGAATAAAGGAAATCGACGTAAGTTCTCGAGGAGCTTGTCTCCTCCCCGTACGTGTATCGCCTCTCAGAATCCGATTCAGCAAGGCCCTGTCTTGGCAAATGAGAAGAATTCCGTCTTACTGAACGACGCTCCCGTCGTCGTGACGATCGTGAGCGTGACCTTGGATTCGGTCGCTTGGTTTGATAGATATCCGCAGACAAAAAGCATGGGTCCTGGAGCAATAGGATTGTTGGACGGCGTCTGCGGGAAGGTGACGGAAACGGTAGTTCTGCCTCCGTTTAATCGCGGTTCTACGCAGCAGAGGTCGACTGTGAACTGGTAAGTCGAAATCAAGGCAGAAGGCCCTGAGCTGGACGCATTGAATTCGCAGTTGAGCTTGTTAGGGACGTCGGTGTTCCCAGGCGTCGGGAACACTGGCCCATCATGGCAGGGCTGCCGCGTGACGGAAACGCTCATGACAATCCCCTGCTGCGTCGCTACAAAGGTCTGGCCGGCGATCGTCACAGAGCCCATTCGCGTGCCAGTGCTGGCATAGGTGGCCACCGAGAGGCCGACCGTTCCACTCCCAGATCCCGTCGCCCCGCTCGTCACCGTGATCCAACTGTCGTTTCTCGTCGCTGCCCAACTCCCCCCCGCGCAACCGCTCGGCAACCCTGTCACCGTCACGCTTCCTGGCCCGCCATTCGCCTGGAAGGTCTGATTCGCAGGCGAAATCGCAAAACTCGTGCAGGTTGATGGAACAGCAGCCTGCTGATTCACCGTGAAAACTCGCCCGGCGATCGTGACTGTCCCCGTTCGCGCGGTCCCTCCCGAATAGCTGGCTACTGAGAAATTGACCGTCCCACTCCCCGATCCCGACGCACCGCTCGTCACCGTGATCCAGCTGTCGTTGCTCGCTGCGGTCCAGCTCCCGGCACAGCCGCTCGGCGAAGCGGTCACGGTCACCGTGCCGGTGCCCCCGCTCGCACCGAACGACTCATTGCCCGACAGCGCAAAGCTTGTGCACGCTGCCGCAGATGCTGACTGTTGCGTCACCTGGAGTGTTTGTCCGCCAATTGATAACGTGCCCGTCCGAGCGCTGCTCCCGGCATGACTCGCCACAGTGAACCCCACCGTCCCGTTCCCCGAGCCCGGAGTCCCGCTCGTAATCGTGATCCAGTTGTCGCTGCTCGTCGCGGTCCAAGGCCCGACACAGCCGCTCGGCGAGGCAGTCACGTTCACCCTGCCCATGCCGCCGCTCGCGCCAAACGACTGATTCCCCTCCAGCGCAAACCCCGTGCATGCCGGCGCCCCCGCAGGCTGTTGCGTCACCGTCAACGTTTGCCCGGCGATCGTCAACCTCCCCGTGCGTGCGCCGCTGCCGGTGTAACTGGCGACAGTGAAACCCACGGTCCCATTCCCCGTGCCCGAACTCCCACTCGTGATCGTGATCCAGCCGTCGTTGCTCGCTGCGGTCCAGCTCCCGGCACAGCCGCTCGGCGAAGCGGTCACGGTCACCGTGCCGGTGCCCCCGCTCGCACCGAACGACTCATTGCCCGACAGCGCAAAGCTTGTGCACGCTGCCGCAGATGCTGACTGTTGCGTCACCGTCACGGTCTGCCCCGCAACCGTCAACGTTCCCGTGCGCGCGGCGCTGCCACTGTGACTGGCCACGGTGAAGCCCACGGTCCCATCTCCGCTACCCGAGCTGCCACTCGTGATCGTGATCCAGCTGTCGCTGCTGGTGGCCGTCCAATTTCCTGCGCACCCACTCGGCGACACCGTCACCACCACACTTCCGGTGCCCCCGCTCGCCGTGAATGTTTGGTTGCCGGCGATTGCGTAGCCGGTGCAAGACGTGGCCGCGGAGGGCCCCGTTGGCGTGTTCGAGCCCGATCCTTTGCTCCCGGAACAACCCGAGGCAAGAACTGCCACCAGTACGATCGCGCTCGATCGAAGCGCACGATCTCGGCGCGTCATGCGGCGGCCGCCTCCCATGCACCTTTGAACGAGACAACCGTAAACCCGCTGACCACTCGTTGAAGTCATAGCAGTCCTCGAATCAGCTCTGGGCGTCAGTGTGGTTAACGTATGGACCACACCCAATCGAACCTTCGAGCTGACAGGTACGTTCGTGGGAAGGATAAGTGGGGCGAAAATCAGCCCAATTGTTCTGCGGCGGCCGACCGATTACAAGTCCGAATCAGACCCGTGCGGGGAGGTGTTCAGGGTTCGACCGCTGCGTCGTTCTGCTACAGTAGCCGCGACGTGGCGAAGAGGCTGGCTAGCTTCCCGCGCTTACTGTTCCTGACGGTGGTCCTCGCAGCCGCAGGCGCAACTGATGCTCGTGCCCAGTGGTATCGGACCTACGACGACGGTGTCAAAGCGTCCGAGCGAAAGGACTGGAGAGTCGCCCAAGCCAGACTGGAGGCGTCTAAACGAGAAGCAGAACGTGCCAACAAACAACCAGGCCGGAACGTTCTCTGGTATGGCAGTTTGCGACAACCCTTCCTTCCAGACATCTACCTCGGCCGTGCCTATCTTGAACTGGCCCGCGCCGAGAAAGACCAGGAGACGAAGAGGGGGCTCCTCGAACGCGCCATCAAGGCAATCGACCAGGCCCGCAAGACCGGCCAGGTGACCGGTGATCCTGAATCGGCTGAAGCCGCGAACATCGAGACCAGCGCGCGGGGGGACCTGGCCGCGTTGCCGCCGCCGGGCGGCGAGAAGCCGCCCGTCATCGCAGGTGGCAGCGACAGTCCGCCGGTTGTCCCCTCTCTGGACGCCGAGCGGAAGCAGATCCAGTCCCTATTCGCCGCCGGCGACCAAGCGCTCGCGACCCGCGACTGGGAGGCCGCGACGCGGAATTTCAATTCTGCCAATGACCTGCTCGTGAAGTTCCCTGACCTCCGCAAGGAGTTCCCAGAGGCCCCTGGGCGCCGGGCGGAAGCATCGCTGGCGTCGGAGATCGCCGGCGGAGTCGAGTCCCTGCGCAACGGCGCTTTCGACAGGGCGACCGAGAGCCTGCGGAGCGCGGAGCAGAAAGCCAGGGGCATGACGTTTTCATCGACGACCGTGCGCGCGCTCGCAGGGGAATTGGCAGGCCGTGTGTCCGAGGCTCAGCTCGGTGAGCTTCTGATCAACGCTGAGGCGCTGGAGAAATCCGGCAGGTTCGCCGACGCGCTTTCCGAATATCAGGCTGCAGCGACGAGTGCCGCGGCGCTCAACGTCAACACCTTCATCTCGCCTCGCTCGATGTCACTGGTCGGTTCCCTTCCGAAGCGCATCGCTCAGGTGCAGTCGGCGCTTTTGCAGGCGCAGGTCGCACAGCTGATCAAGGAACAGAAATACGGCCTGGCCCTGGAACTCGACCCGACGAACCAGACCGCACTTCAGGGGCAGTACGAGCTCGCCAGCACGGCGTACAACCAACGGAATTGGAGCGACGCGTACATTGGCTTCACGATCCTCAACAAGGCAAACCCGAAGTACCGCGACGTCGCCGAGCGATCGATCGCGTCGAATGCCCAGCAGGAGCTGGCCGCCGGCATAAAAGCGCAGAACGAAAAGGCGGCCTCGGACCTGGCGCGGCAGCACTACTCTCAGGTGCTCGCGCTGAACAAGAGCCTCACGACGCTCAGGGATACCCCGCCCGTCGTCCAGGCAAATGAAGACGCAGTTTCGCGGCTCAATCAACTGGATTCCGCCGATGCATTCATGCGTGCCGAGACCTCTTACAGGGCCCTCGATTTCGAGTCGGCGCGGACCGATGCGCAACTTGCCGAACGGCTGGACCCGAAGAACACGCGAGCGACGGCGCTGCTCGCCAAGCTGGCCGACGATCAGTCGCAGCGGAACCTGACTGAGCTCGGCAAGCAGGCACAGATACTTTTTGAGAGCGGAGACCTTGCCGGGGCCCGAAGGGCCGCTCAGGATCTCGACCAGGCCCTGCCTGGCACTCCGATAGCCGCGCAAATCCTCGCCCAAATCGAGACGAGCGAGTCCGCCCGCACGCAGCGCATCTTCTGGATTGGCAGCGGCACGGTCGTGGCTGCGATCGGACCGCTGTTGTTCGTCAATCCACGACGACGTGGCCGGTTCATGGATTTCATCGGGCGCCCCGCGTCGGCGCTCAAGCTCTATGAGCGCGTGCTCACGCGCAACCCCGCCGATGGCGAAACGCTTTCGCGAGCGGTCGCTCTCGTCACTGCCCACGGACTGTCGGCGAGTCTCGATGCGCGCTTCGACGCCTACCTCAAGGCCCGACCAGGGGACCCGGACGTGGTGGCTGCCGCGGCCGATCACTTCTGGTTGTCGGGTAATCGGCGGCGTGCCGTCGACATCTACGAGGAGGGGCTGGCCAGCAGGGTGCAGCGTCTTCCTGCCGCCGCGTTCGACCGCATGGCGGAGGTGCACGAAAAGGGTCTCCCATCCCGCACGCTCCCTCTGGTCGAAGCGGCAGGGACGGTCGACGAGTCCAACACCGGCGTTACGCGACTGCTTGCGCGTGAGTACGCACGCGCTGATCGCTCCGATGCGACGGCGCTTGCCGTGTTCAGGGCGGCGTCCCTCCAGGACCCGTCCGACGCCTCCCTTGGCTTGCGCTACGCCCGCGCCCTGCTCGCGCAAGGGCAGCTCGATGCGGCCGCGAACGAAACCGAGCGTGTCGCGCTCGTCGAGACGGATCGCCTCGAGCCGCTCGATCTGCTCGCAGAGATCTACCTGAGAGCACATGCCGCCCGGCCGACCGATGCAGTGAACGATCTGGCCCGCCGACGGCTGCCGATCACCGCAACGCTGGTCGTCGGGGAGCAACTGGCCGTCAAGGCGCCGGCCCTCCGCGGTGCATTGGCCGATCTCTACGCGAAGCAGGGTGCGACGGTCGATGAGCAGGGAGCCGGGTCCCTGCTATCCGCGCACCGACTGCTCGATGCGGGACACGTCGACGATGCACGTGGCGAGATCGACAAGGCCGTAGCCGCGCGCGGATCGTCCACCCGGCTCCTGCGCGCCTTGATCCAGGCGCATGCACGGTGCATTTCCGTTGCGACCGCATCAGGCGCAGCAGTCGATCCCGAGCTGCACGTGCGCATTGCGCAGATGAACGAAGAAGGCGGCTGGTCGTTCGAGGCGATTGCCGCCTGGCAGCAGACGGTCTCGATTCCCGAGTGGAACCGGCGCTCGATGACCGCGATCGAAAACATTCTCGATCGCCTGTCTCTCGACGATCTTGCCCACCTGTACTTCGCGACGGCTGGATGGAGAGTCAGCGCAGCCGTGTCCGACGATCTGGGCACGTTCGTCGAGCGCCGCGTGGCTCCGAACCAGACCGCGACGGCTGAGATCGCGGGTCTCGTCGGCGACACCCAGGTGTTCTGCTATCCGGGCGTGGTCACGGTCGATGACGTCGTGAAGATGAAGCGCGGGGTGCTCGAGCGAAAGTCAGAGGATGCGACGGCGTTCCTCATTGCCGGTCAGGCCGTCCGTCATGACGTCTATGCCCTGGTCTACGCCTTCATGACCGAGGATCCGGCCGTCACCCTGATTCCGCTCGAGGCTCAGACTATCCGTGAAGCGATTGTCGGTGCCCGCAGCCGAACCCATCTGGAGCGGACGCTCCATCAGTGGCTGGGTCACACCGACGTTTTCGAAGCGCATAACCCGGTGTCCAACGCCGCGACGTTCTTCGGACGCGGCCACTTCATCAACCAGCTCGTGCTCAAGATCTCGCGCGGCGAGAACTTCGGCATCTTCGGCTTGCGCAAGATCGGCAAGACGTCGCTCGTGTACCGCCTGCGGGAACTCTCACGCGATCATCTCGTCGCCTACGTCGATCTCCAGGGCGTCACCTCGCGCGGTGTCAGCGAAGTGTACCGGCGACTGATCGAGAGCCTCGTGCGCGACCTGCGCGTCAAGCATCCGAGCGTCGCCATGACCCTGCCCGACCTCCGCTCGAACGACGAGGACGCCACCGACGTGTCGGCGATTGCCGCCGACTTCCACCGGGATCTGCTGAAGATTCGCAAGGCATTCGAGCAGGAGGAAAAGCCGCTTCCACACATCCTGCTGTTGCTCGATGAAATCGAGCTGATGATCCCCGCCCGCGTGTCACGCGGTTCGAGCGTTGCAGAAACATCGGAGTCGAGCGGTTCGTCCGAGTCCGCCGGCTCACCCGGGTTCGAAGGGCATCAGGACTTCTTCCGTCACCTGCGGGGGCTGTATCAACAGGAGCGGTTCGTCGTGTCGGCGGTCGTTGGCGCGTCCCCGGCGATTTGCCGCACCGCCAGCTGGAACGGGCGCGACAACCCGGTCTTCCAGTTCTACGACGAGGTGTTTCTGGCGCCGCTCGATCGATCCGAGTGCGATCAGATGGTCCAGGGCCTGGGCGAGGTGATGGGCGTCCGCTTCGATACCGCCAGCCTCCGGCTGATTTACGAGGAGACGGCCGGGCATCCCTACGTGGCTCGTCAGCTATGCAGCCGGCTCGTGACGGCGTTCCCGGAGCGGCCTCTCGAAGCCCATGAGAGCATGGTTCACTCGGCGCTGGAGGCCTATCTGGCCCAGCGCGGGGATTACTTCTCCGGCATCGTGACGGGTTATCTCAGCCCGGAAGCACGATCCATCGTTGAAACGATCGCGGCGTTGGATGAGCAAGGTGCCGAACGCGCCGACATCCTTCGCACGGTCGAACACAGTCCCCACGTCGCCGATCGGGAACTCGGCGACATGGAACTCTCGGGACTCGTCAGGCGGGATGGAACGCGGTATTCGCTGCGGATGCCGGTGTTCCGCCGCTGGTTGAGACGATCCTGGCTCGGTTTGGAGTAGCGATGAACCAGTACGATTTCACGCGGCCGGTGCGGGATCCGGCGATGTTCTTCGGGCGACGGGCCCTTCGGCAGGAAATCCTCGATGGCGTCCGTCAGGGTGCCTCGTTTGCCATCATCGGCGGTACACGGCTTGGCAAGACCAGCCTGCTCTTTCAGGTGCGTCAGGCGTTGCTCGAGCAGTTGAAGGCGCCGCAGAACGCGGTGATTGGTCCGGTGTTCCTCAGCACGCACGAATTGCCGCCGCTGTCGCAGTCCATCATCTATCGCCGGATTATCGAGGAGTTCCGCGTCACGCTCGGCATCCCCGGCTCCGACGATGAATGGCGGCGCGGCGTCGCCCTGTTCGATCAGAGTCTGCCCGAGGACCGCGCGTTCGGCGCCTTTCAGCAGGCGCTCGAGCTGGTCCTCCTGCGTGAGTTCGACCGCCGCATCGTCATCATGATCGACGAGGTCGACGAGCTCCGCCGCTATGACTGGTCGCATTTCTTCTTCAACAACCTCCGCCACCTGATCAGCCAGACGATTGCGGGAGAACGAATCGCGATCGTCATTGCAGGAACGCTGGCCATTCGCTCGCTCTACCAGGTGGCAGGTTCGCCGTTCCTCAACGTCATTCATGGAACCAAGTCGCTCGAGTTGCTCTCACGTGCGGAAACGGAGGAACTGGTAGGCCGCCCGATCGGGCATCAGCTCGATGCGTCGGTTGTCTCGTCGATCTTCCTGGAAACTGGCGGGCACCCGTTTCTCACGCAGTACCTGATGAAGCACCTCTGCTCGCAGCACTCGGGAAATCTGTCGGCGGTGTCGGAGGAGCACGTTCAGTCGATCGTCGAGAAGTACTTCGACGAGCGAACGGACTTTCAGAATTGGGTCACCGATTTCACCGATACCGAGCGACAGGCGTATCGGCGGATTGCGACCGGCATCCAGGGCGCCACGCGTGCGGAGCTGGTGCGCACGCTGAACGATCCCAAGCGTGTCGACGATGCGATTCGAATGCTGATTCACATCGGGGTCGTACGAGAGGAGCGGCCGAACAACAACCGCTATCTCGTGGGCGGCCACATGTTCCGGCGATGGTTCTTCGAGAGACATGGCGACACGCCAACCGGAGCCGTCGAGCGAGGCGGGACGACCGAGCCACCGAGGCAGCCGCGCGGGCCAGAGCGCGAGCTTGTGCGCGTGATCAAGGTGTTCGTTGCATCGCCCGGCGACGTGGTAGAGGAGCGCAAGGCTGTCGAGCCAGTTGTGGCCGAGATCAACCGGACACTTGGAGACCAGCTCGGGTGCCGGCTGGAAGTAGTGATGTGGGAGACCGACGCCTATGCTGCCGCCTCGCCGTTGGGCGCGCAGCCGATTATCGACTCGCAGATCGACGTGACGAGCATGGACGTTGTCATCGGTATCTTCTGGACCCGGTTTGGCACCGACACGGGGTTCGGTCTCTCAGGTTCGGCGCACGAAATCCAGCGCGCGCTGGAAGCCTCGATGAGGCGAGGAAAGCCGCATGTGATGGTCTATTTCTGTGACCGCCCTGCGCGCATTGCGTCGGTCAACGATGCCGATCAGCAGAAGAAGGTTCTCGAGCTGCGCGAGCAGCTCGGAAAGCGAGCGCTGATGTTTCCGTACGAGCAGGTTCAGCAATTCAAGGATCTCGTGCGTCAGCACCTGGGCGCGTACCTTCAGAAACATGTCGAGGCGCCTGGTGGTTACGGGCAAGGCACCGGACGAGGGGTGTGAGGTGCCGCTGAGAAGACGACGATGACAAAGATAGGACTTGTGACAGCCCTGGGAAGTCTTTGGTCACTGGCCGCGTGCGGCGGAGGTGACGGCGACACGATGACGAACACGACGTCGTCCGTTGCCACGACCATCGCTGCCCAGACCCCATCGAAGACGTCACGATCTTCAAGGACAGTGACAGCGAGTCCACGTTCTATGCGATCGCCCAGGAGCGCGCCGACAAGCGCGATCGCCGCAGGTAGCCGACCCTCGGCGGTTCACTTCACCCCCAGCGCTTTTCGGATGATCGCCGCAGCCGCCGGGAACTCCTTCTTCGCGTTGCAGCAGAAGACGCCTTCAGCAACGTGTAGCGGCGTCCAGCCAAGCGTCGTCTTGACGTTCACATCGGCGCCCTGATCGACCAGGTACTGCACGATTGATGGCTGGTTCGACATGATCGCGCCGATGACCGCCGTGCTGCCGTTCCACCGCGGATCGCCTACGCCGAGGTCGACCAGCGCGTCGATGTTGTGTGGGTAGTAGAGCAGGGTGTACGCCACGTCGCCGTCCATCGCGTAGTCGCCGAAGTTCGCGCGCGCGTTGACGTCGGCGCCAAGCGACACGGCGAACTTCACCGCCTCGAGCCGCTCCGCTTCGGGTACTCCCGTAAACGGACCTGGCGTCTCACCCTCCCACGTATCCAGACCGGCAGCCACCATCAAGGGCGTGATGCCCGTCAGCGTCGTGATCGTCGGGTCCGCTTTGAACTCGACCAGCAGTCGCATCAACTCGATGTCGCCGTTCTTCGCGGCGACGTAGAACGGGGTCGCGCCCCGGTAGCTGAGAAGGTGGCGCCCCAGCCGGATGTTCGGCGGGTTGCGCGCGGTGCCGCCCTCTTTGCCGAAGCGCGGCTCGTTCCATTCGACGCGGGTATTGGGATTGGCGCCGTGCGCGAGGAGTTGTCGTGCGAGCTCGATGGCCGTGATCGTGCCGGTCTGCTGCGGCGTACCCACGGGCGTGTTCCCGACGCCGGCGGCGCCGTCGGCGCCGGGCTTGCGCAGCCACGCCACGGTGTGGAGCGGCGACCCACGCGGGTCGGGCAGGTTCGGGTTCGCGCCATGATCGAGCAGCACCGATGCCAGCTCGAAGAAGGCGTTCACGCTCGCGATGCTCAGCGCGCTCGAGCCATCCGGCGCAACGTCGTTGACATTGGCGCCGCGCTTCAGCAACGCGACCGTCGTCTCGATGTGCGCGTTGCGCACCGCGAAGAGCAGCGGCGTCAAGCCACCGTTCGACTTCAGCTTCAGGTCGGCGCCTGCTTCGAGCAGCACGTCAACGGCGGCGGTGTTGCCATCGGCCGCCGCCCACATCAGCGCAGTCTGACCTCGATACGGTTCCTTCGTGTCGACCGTCGCCCCGCGCGTCAGCAGCAGCCGTACGGCGTCCGCCTTCCCCGACAGCGCCGCCGTCATCAGCATCGTCTGACCTTCCTGCGCGATCGCGTTCGGGTCGGCGCCAGCCTTCAACAGACGCTCCATGATCGCGGCGTTGCCGTTCATGGCGGCGAGATAGAGCGGTGTGATGTTGTAGCGACTGGAGGCCTTGGCGTTCGCGCCGGCGCCGACGAGCAGCTCGACGAGCTGGAGGTCGTTCCGCTGCGCGGCCCAGTGGAGAGCAGTGAAGCCATCCGCCTCGGTGACGTTGAGGTCGACCTTCTGCTTCAGGAGGCCACGGACCGCTTGGACGTCCTGCTTCTTGACGGCGTCGATCAGTGGTGACCCGGCCGCAAAGACCGACATCGTGCCTGCCAGGCACCCCATGGCGACGACGTGGAGCCAGCCGCGAAACCTCATATCTCCTCCGGGCCAGGGGTAATATAACCCCGTATCTGAAATGCGCTACAGAGGTTGGCTCTGGTTCGCCGTACTTGGCTTCGCGATCGCGGTTGCCACCGCGAGACCCGTGGCACAGGTGCCGGCCGCGCCGCCGGCTGTCACCGGGGCCACCTCGTCCACCGCTGTCCTCAAGCAGTACTGCGCCACCTGCCACAACGAGCGACTGAGAAGCGGCGGCTTCGTCATCGATCCGGCTGGTGTGACCAACGTCAACGCAGGCGCCGACCAGTGGGAGAAGGTCGTTCGAAAATTACGGACGCAGTCGATGCCGCCGCCCGGCGCGCCGCGTCCGGACGCTGCCGGCTACAACCGCGTCGCGACGTTCCTTGAAACCGAGCTTGACCGCGCGGAAGCCGCGCGTCCACATCTCGGCAAGCTGCCGCTGACGCATCGCCTCAGCCGCACCGAATATCGAAACGCGGTCCGCGATCTGCTCGCCCTCGAGTCGCTACCGCGTGAGGTCAGCGTCGATTACCTGCTGCCGCCGGACAATATCAGCAGCGGCTTCGACAACATCGCTGACCTCCTGTTCGTCTCGCCGAGCAACATGGAGCGCTATCTCGACGCGGCGCGAAAGATCAGCCGCCTCGCCGTCGGCGATCCGGCGATGCCGGTCATGGTGAACATCCACAAGCTCGATCCCGAGCATCCGCAGGACGAACGCGTCGACGAACTGCCGTTCGGCACGCGCGGCGGCATCGCGGTACGGAGCGAGTTCCCCGTGGACGGCACGTACATCGTGCGGGTGGACGTGGGCGCCGCGCAGGGCCACGACCTGGAGATCCTGGTTGATGGCGAACGCGTCGCACTACGATCGCTCGGCGGCGACGGACGCGGCGCTCCCGCAGTAGATGCGCCGCCCGGTCAGCCCGATCCGGCAGATCCCGATCCCACGCCTCCCTCGGTTGATCGACCGGCAGTCCCGGGCAGAGGCGCGGGGCCGGTCGATGCAGCAGGTTCGGTTGGCGCAGCAGGTGCACGCGGGGGACGCGCCGGTGGCCGGGGTCGAGGCGCTGCACCCGATCCACTCGAGTTTCCGCTCACGCTGAAGGCTGGCCCGAAGCTGATTGGTGTGGCGTTCGTGCAGCGCACCGAGGCGCGTGACGAGGCGACGCTTCGGCCGCGGATGCGGAGCCGCGGCACGCAGCCGGCGATTAACAGCGTGACGATCAGCGGCCCCTACAGCGTGACGGGCCGAGGCGATTCACCGAGCCGCCAACGGATCTTCGTGTGCCGTCCTGCCTCCGCATCCGATGAACTCCCCTGCGCGCGCCGCATTCTGTCCACGCTCGCGCGCCGCGCGTATCGCCGCCCGTCGAATGAGACGGACGTGAGGGACCTCCTGTCGTTTTACGAGCGAGGTCGTAAAGAGGGCAGCTTCGATCTCGGGATCCAGAAGGCGCTCGAGCGGCTGCTCGTCAGCCCGCAATTCCTGTTCCGCATCGAGCGTGAGGCTCCGAACGTAGCGGGCGGTGCGGCGTATCGCATCAGCGACATCGAACTTGCCTCGCGCCTGTCCTTCTTCATGTGGAGCAGCATCCCGGACGACGCGCTGCTCGACGCGGCAGCGGCCGGGCGGCTGAAAGACCCGAAGGTGTTGGAGCAGCAGGTGCGCCGCATGCTCGCGGATCCGCGCTCTGAATCGCTGGTCACCAACTTCGCGGCGCAGTGGTTGTACTTGCGGGACATCGCGGCGAAGCAGCCCGACGAGATTCTGTTTGCCGACTTCGACGAAACACTCCGCACCGCAATGCAGCGCGAAACGGAGCTGTTCATCGGCAGCGTGTTCAAAGAGGACCGCAGCGTCCTCGACCTGTTGCGCGCGAACTACACCTTCCTGAACGAACGGCTGGCGCGGCACTACGGCGTGCCGAACATCAAGGGAAGCTACTTCCGTCGCGTCACGTTCCCGGAGGGGAGCGTTCGCGGCGGATTGCTGGGGCAGGGAAGCGTGCTGACGATCACCTCGTACTCGACGCGCACCTCGCCGGTTCTGCGCGGCAAGTGGGTGCTCGAAAACCTGCTGTCGGCGGCGCCGCCGCCCCCGCCCCCCGACGTGCCATCGCTGAAAACAGAGACCGCCCCGGGCAAGCCGTTGACGCTCCGCGACGCGATGACCCGGCATCGCGCCGCCCCGGCGTGCGCCGGCTGCCACGCGCGGATGGACCCGATTGGCTTCGCGATGGAGAACTTCGACGCCATCGGGCGATGGCGCGAGCGCGACGGCGAGCAGCCGATCGACGCCACCGGCGTCTTCCCGGAGGGAACGAAATTCGTTGGCGTTCCCGGGTTGAAGAAGGAACTGTTGCGTCAGCCCGAGCAGTTCGTTGGCACGGTCACGGAGCGGCTCCTGATGTACGCGATCGGCCGCAACCTGCAATACTATGATGCACCCACCGTGCGCGCCGTGATGCGTGACGCAGAGCCGGCGAACCATACACTGGCGGCGCTGGTGCTCGGGATCGTGAAGAGCCGTCCGTTCCAGATGCGAGAGGCGGGAGGCGAGTGATGTTCGTCACCAAGAAGACGCTGCCGCGACGGACGTTCCTGCGTGCCATGGGCACGACGATCGCGCTGCCATTTCTCGACGCGATGGTCCCGGCACTCTCGGCGCGTGCCTTCAAGCCGACGCCGCGCTTCGGCTTCGTCTACATCGCCAACGGCGTCATCCAGAACCTGTGGACGCCGGCGACGACGGGATCCGGATTCGAGCTGACGCCGACGCTGTCGCCGTTCGCGAACCTGCGCGACAAGATTACGGTCCTCAGCGGCCTCTCGCACCTGCAGGCCGATACCTTCGGCGATGGGACAGGCGATCATCCACGCGCGTCGGCGGTGTGGCTGACCGGCGTGCACGCCTACGACCGCACGCGGCCGGACGTCGAGGTGAAGCTGGCGACGACCGTCGATCAGCTCCTGGTGCGCGAGATCGGCAAGACGTCGCGCATTCCGTCGATCGAGATGTCGGTCGATTTCCCGACGCAGGGCTCGTGTGACTCAGGCGACTGTTTCTATGTGAACACCGTGTCGTGGCGCAACGAGACGACACCGAACAACACCGAGTCGCATCCGCGGATCCTGTTTGAACGCCTGTTCGGCGACGGCGGCAGCGCGGAAGCGCGCCAGTTGCGCAGTCAGTCGGAGGGCAGCATTCTCGACTCTGTCCGCGAGGAAGC
>Ga0247825_10000171_pt1 | contig 38486 bp, 33 predicted proteins | sample 13C_Vanillin_Day_FD_194413 | JGI IMG/M metagenome (GOLD analysis project Ga0247825, IMG submission 194413) | Soil microbial communities from agricultural site in Penn Yan, New York, United States - 13C_Vanillin_Day48 | ecosystem: Environmental > Terrestrial > Soil > Agricultural land | place... | reverse complement strand
ACTCTGAACAAGGTAACTTGGGGAGGAGCGTCGGGGCCGAGCAGGTTCGACAGGGCCAGCAAGAAGTTGAGGGCGGCTGCTCCCACCAGCACCCGCATGCGGCTGAGCTCACCCGGCGGCAGCCGGCGTTGCTCCTCCGTGAGCAATGAGTCCAGGCTCCTGAGAAACCACGCTCGCAGACCGCGTTGCATACAGCCACCCCCTAGAGGCAGGTTCGAGGGGATTGCCGCTGGGGGCCCAGTCGACCGAAACTGGGCCTCACATGCCGCATCCCCCCCCTCCTGACCTGGCTGTTGACGCCCGTGGACTCATCAAGCGCTTCGGCAGCTTCACCGCGCTCAACGGGCTCGATATCCAGATCCCTCGCGGTGCATTCTACGCCTACCTGGGCCCCAACGGAGCAGGCAAGTCCACCTCCCTCGCCATCCTCACTGGGGTGTATGGCCCGGATGCTGGTACCATCCAGCTGCTGGGGCTGGACGCGGTCCAGCATCCCTTGGAGATCAAGCGCCGCATCGGCATGGTGCCCGAGGAGCTCAGCCTCTTCGAGCGCCTCACGGGACGGCAGTACCTCACCTTCTGCGGACGCATGTACGGCCTTTCCGGAGATGAGGCCGCCGCCCGAGCCGCCGAGCTGCTGGAGCTCACCGAGCTGACCTACAAGGCCGGCACGCTCGTCGCCGAGTACTCCAAGGGCATGCGCCGGCGCCTGGCCATCGCGGCGGCGCTCATCCACGCCCCCGAGCTCGTCTTCCTGGACGAACCCTTCGAGGGCATTGACGTGCTGGCCGCCGGCGTCATCCGCGAGTTGCTGCGCGAGCTCAGCCGGCGAGGCGTCACGCTGTTGCTCACCACGCACGTGCTGGAGATCGCCGAGCGCCTGGCCACTCACGCGGGCATCATCCGCGCCGGCCGGATGCTGGATCAGGGGCCGGTGCAGGAGCTGATCAGCCGGTATGACACGCCGTCGCTCGAGGCTGTCTTCGAGAAGCTCATCTCCGTGCCCGCCGCGCGCAACGCCCGCCTGTCCTTCTATGGAGAGGCTCCGGCTCCGGTAGTCCCCCTGCGCCGGGAGTCCGCGTGAGCATGCCTCCCGCCCCTGGCTTCCTGCGCCACCTGTGGCTGCTGTGGGGCCTGCGTCTGCAGATCGGCCTCAACCGCGGCTCTGGACGGCCCAGCAAGGTGCTGGCGGTGGCCACCTTCGTCGCCTCCAGCGCGCCGGCGCTCTTCTTCGGGCTGCTCTTCTTCGGGCTCATGCGGCTGCGCCCCGTGGCCGAGAGCAACGTGTGGCCGTACTTCATCCTCAACCTGCTGTGCTTCGTCACCGCCGCCGTGTGGGTCACCTGGCCTCTGCTGTCCGCGGGTGTGGATGACCACTCGGAGCTGAGCCGCTACGCCCCTTTCCCCATCTCGCCCTTCCGGCTGCTCATCTCCTCCACCGTGGCCAGCCTCTTCGAGCCGCGCGCCCTCGTCTTCTACGCCCCCCTCACCGGCGCCGCCCTGGGCTACGCCTCCGTCAACTCCCTGCGCGCCCCCGGCGTCGCCGTCCTCAACTACGTCCTCTTCGCGCTGCTGTGCGCCGCCTGGAGCCGAGTGGGTCTGCACGCCGTCATCAACGTGCTGCGCGAGAAGCGCAGCGCCGAGATCATCGGTGGAGGCCTGTTCGCCTTCCTCTTCGCCGCATCGTTCATCCCACCGGTGGACACCTCGTGGCTCACCGCCATGGGCGAGGCCGGCGTGGGCGCGCTGGACATGAGCCTCATCATCAACGCCGCCGTCGCGCTCAGCCGCGTGCCCCCGGGCTTCTTCGGGGACTCGCTGGGGCAGCTCGCCCATGGGCGCCTGCGCCTGGCCCTCTTGGAGACCTTCGGGCTGGCCGTCTTCGCCGTCATCGGCCTGATGGTGGCCTATGTGCTCCTCATGCGCTTCCACCGCCAAGCGGGGCGCGCCGGGCCCGCGATGAAGGAGTCCGGTGATCGGAATCCGTTCGCCCGCACGAGCACCCGGTTCCGCACGCTCGTCGCCCGCGAGGCGCTGGATCTGTGGCGCAACCCCCGTGCCCGGCTGCTCACCTCCGTGCCCTTCATCCTCGCCATCCTCCTGAAGCTGCTCTCCGGCAGGGATCTCTTTGTGTACCTGCTGGGACAGTCCGCGGATGCGTGGCTCATGGGCGGGCTGTCCGTCTACGGCGCCGTCGTCATCTCCTCCACCTTCTCTCAGAACACCTTCGCCTATGACGGGCAGGGCTTCGCCGTCTTCCTGGCCGCGCCCATGGACCTTGCGGACGTGCTGCGCGCCAAGAACCTGGTCCAGGGAGTGGCCGGCCTGGGCCTGGCGCTGGGGGTGGGCCTCTTCTACCGGCTCTACTTCGGCTTCGGCACGTGGGTGGACTTCCTGTGCGCCATCGCCTCGGTGGCCGCCGTGGTGCCCGTGCTGCTCGCCGCGGGGAACTTCCTGTCTCTCTACTTCCCGGTGAAGTTCCACGCCAGCCTCAAGCGGCGCGACAAGCTGCCCCTCGCCGCCTCCATGCTCGGCATCGTCGCCGCGAGCGTAGGATGCATGCCCTTCGGCTGGGCGCTCAGGCTGGCTGGCAAGCCGGGCCCCACCTTCCAGACAGCGGCCATGATTTCCCTGTGCGCCGCGCTCTACGCCGTGCTGTACCGTATGCTGCTGCCGCTGGCCCTGCGCCTGCTGGAGCAGCGCCGGGAGATCGTCCTGCGCGCCGTGACACGAGAGTAGGTGGTCCCCGATGAGCATCCCCGCGAGCACAGCTCCCAGCGCGCCTGCCTCCGACGCCGACGGCCCTGTCACCGTCATCGTCAACCGGCGCGTGAAGCCCGGCACCGAGAAGTGGTTCGAGGAGTGGCTGCACGGCATCACCGCCGAAGTCTCGACGGTCCCCGGCTATCTCGGCGTCAACGTCATCCGCCCGCCGAACGCCGCTACCGGGGATTACGTGCTCATCTTCCGCTTCGACACGTACGCCCACCTGCGAGCCTGGGAGGAGTCGCCCATCCGCGCCGAGTGGCTCGCGCGCGCCGAGCAGTTCACCATCGGCAAGCTGCACATGCGCCGGGTCACCGGGCTCGAGTACTGGTTCGATGCTCCCGGCCAGGTGAAGCCGCCAGCCCGGCACAAGATGGTCCTGGTGACGGTGCTCGGCATCTACCCGCTGCTGATCCTCCTCGTCCCGACGCTGCGCTCCCTGCTCCATGGCCTGCCCGAGCTGATCGCGGCGCTCGTGTCAGCGCTGATCCTGGTGGGCCTGATGACGTACGCCGTGATGCCGCTGCTCACCCGCCTGCTGTCATCCTGGCTGTTCCCGAAGCCTCCTGAGCGCTGACGGCTCGTTGTCAAACCTGCGAGGGAAGCGGCGGCCACATCCTCCAAGCGAATGATCTGCCCGCCCCATCATCCCACGTCAGCGCCAGCCCTCCTTCAGTTACACAGACAAGCGCTGACACACACCTGCCGTAGGTGCACGTGGACCTGGCCTTCCCTTGATGACTGAACGTTCAGCCATCGAGCTCCAGCCCCCTTCCTTTGATGGCTGACCGTTCAGTCATCGAGCTCCAATCCACCTCCTTTGATGACTAAACGTTTAGTCATCGAACTCCAGCCCTCTTCCCTTGATGACTGAACGGTCAGTCATGGGCGTGTGCGTACTGGTGAGTGGGACACGTCGTGAGCAGCACCCGGCAACTCCTCGTCTCCCACATGGGGGGCCTATAGCCTGCCCCTCCTCACAAGAAGGAGCGGATCATGATCGCGTGGAGGGTCCTGTGGAAGGCCGAGGCGCTATTGCTGGCCTTGATGGTGGTGGGGTGCAGCAGCACTCTGCCGCACATCCGGCCGCTGGAGAGAAACGTAGGTGGAGAAATCATCCTCCACATCCCGCGCACAGCCACGGTGGAGCCGGTGGAGGTGAAGCCGGCGGAGGTGAGGCAAGCCATTCAGCGAATGGCGCGAGAGGTGCGGCTGAGCGACTCGCCGCGTGAGACAGCGGAGCAGCTGTTCCAACTCGACGCGCTGTACGGCAACTACCTGTACCTGCGCCAGGAGCGAAAGCTCATCCCCACAGAGGGTGGCACGCCCTTGGAAGGGGCGTTGTTGGAGGCGGAGCAGGTGTTGGCCGACGTGTACAAGGGGTGGTGTCGCAGCGCCCATCACTTCGAGGGCGATTGTCTGGGCGGGGCGCTGGTGGCGGGCAAGTACCTGGACATGCGCGGCCGGTACATGTGGGCCATGGCGCTGAGCAAGAGTCCGGTGCTCGAGGAGTTCGAGAAGGCGCTGGGCGACATGGTGAGCATGCGAGCCGTCATCCAGGCCGCCATGAGCACTCTCGTGGTGCTGCTGGTCTTACTCGCGATGCCCGAGCCCGTCACCAAGTTCATCGCCGCGTGGGCGACAGCGGCCCTGGTGCTCTGGGTGGGCGCTCAGACGCTCTACAACCTCATTACGGGTTGGTTTGAGCTGATGAAGGAGGTGCAGGTGGCCACTACCTTCGAGCAGATACGCGAAGCAGGCGAGAAGTTCGGCCGGTTGTTCTCGCGTGAAGCAGCCCAAGCATTTGCCATGATTGCCATGGCGTTGCTGACTCACACGGCGAAGGGCTTCGCTGAGCAGGTGGCGACGCTGCCCGGCTCGTCGCAGGTGTCGATTCGGGCGGGGAACGAAGGCCTCTTGTTGTCAGAGGTGGGCGCGGTGCAGTCGGTGACGGTGACGGCCGAGGGCTTCCTGATCGCGCTGCCACCGGGCGCTGTGGCGATGGCGGCGCAGGGGAGTGGGCGCGGCGGCCGCGTGGAGAATCACCACATCGGAACCCTCAGGAACAAGAAGTCCTCCTTGCGCGGGGGTCCATGGACACCCCGGCTCGAAGAGCTCTTCGCCAGGGCGGGCATGCGGCTGAATGACCGTGAGAACATCGTGCCTATCCAGGGGCACAAAGGGCCTCACCCACAGCGCTACCATCAAATTGTCTACGAGCGCCTGGACGAGGCACTGGGAGACTGTAGCGCCATCGCGGAATGCCGGGGGAGGCTGACCCGCGAACTCCGCGCTCTCGCAGAAGAGATCGCCACCCCCGGCACGGAGTTGAACAGCCTCGTCACCCTGGGGAAGTGACGCTAGAACGCCTCTATGGCCCAGCGTTTCTTCAAGCTCAATGACGACGTCTACGTCCCCCGCCGCTGGCACCTGGGGACTCCCATCGACAGCCAGGGCCACAAGGTGCACGACTGGGACTTCAAGCGAGGAACGCCCGTGCGTCTGGAGGAGCGATTGAAGATCCCCATCAAGATCGCGGGCAGGCCGCTGGACTTCTCCGAGGCTGGAGTGAGGATCCCTGTCATCCACGTCAAGGTGGCATCTATGCTTTCTGAGCGGGCCTCCAGCGACGTGCAGCTCATCCCCGCGGACATCGAGGGCCAGCCGGATCAGTACCTCGTCCTCGTGGCAACGCGCCTCATCCGCTGCATCGACGAGCAAGCCTCCAGGATCCTGCGCTGGACCCCTGAGGATGGAGAGCCAGACAGGGTTGGCAAGTATCGGGATGTCCGGGACATGCGCGTCGACAAGGCGAAGGTGGGCGACGCCAAGGTGTTCCGCCCCGAGGGATGGTCGGGAACACTGATCGTCTCCGAGGAGATCAAGGACGCCTTGGGCAGCATGGGCGCCACGGGCACGCGGTTCGAGGAGGTCTAATGACCTTGGTATGGGTTGAGCTCAGCCCCCACCCAGCCAGCGCAGGCCCCAAGCCGTGAACAGCCCCAGGTAGTTGCCCAGGGCGAGGCCGGCGAGCCCCAGCGTCAGCCCCGGGCCCACAAGCGCTCGATTTTTCAGGGCTGCCGCCATGGGGCCAATCTGCGCCGGTCCATAGATGGTGGCGGTGGAGCAGATGAGGGTGCTGTCAGCGTCGATGCGCATCAGCGCGGAGAGCGCGGTGTGGAGAATGATGGCCAGCCCCATCACCAGCCACACGAAGAGGAACAGCGTCATGTTGCCCCCGCTCAGGAGCCGCGCATCTGCCAGCGAGCCCATGGCCACACAGAAGATGAGCAGCAGGTACTCGCCCAGCTCGTAGGCGCCCACGAGCGAGCGCACCTTCTTGGAGAGCGAGGCCGCGATCCCCAGGGTGGTGATGCCGAGCAGCGCCGGGGCGGCCTCCAGCTTTCCGAACGCGAGCACCGTGGCGCCCAGCATAACCGCCGCGATGGCCACCGAGAGCGCGAAGCCGAGGCCCATGTCCCGGAGGTGATGCCGTGTCCAGGCGCTGAGCCCCTCGCCTGGGTGCTCGAAGGCGTCATGGTGAGGCGCGGCGGTGAAGGGCGGCATGAAGCGCAGGAACAGCCGCTGGGCGAAGGTGAGGAGGAAGAGGAGGTAGACGCCGCCTGCCATCAGGTCCGCCGTGTTGAGCAGGACGAAGGTCTCGCTGCGCGCCTCCAGGACCCGCCCGATGGCAGCCATGTTGGCCGTGCCCCCGACGTACACGCCCACGAGCATGCCGGCGATCTTCCACCACTCGTCGGTCTGTCCTCGGAAGGACCAGCCAACAAGGCCCGCGGCGACGACCGCCGCCAGGCACGCCAGTGCGAAGGAGATGAGCAGCGAGCGCGCGAGCCTCGGCCACTGGCGCACATCCGAGGAGAAGAGCAGCAGCGGGATGGCCAGTGGCACCGCGGCCTCGCTCACACGCATGGCGGCATCCGCGTTCAAGCGCACCCCCGGGAGGTTCGCCACGAGGATGCCCGCCACGTAGCAGAGCGTCACCGGACCGAAGAACCGCGCCACACGGTAGCGCTCACCGGCCCAGAGGGCCGCAGCCGGAAAGAGCACGCACCACAGCACCTGGATGATGGTCATCTGCGCTCACCCGCGGTCGAACACTCCGTCGAGGAAGTCCAGGAGGAAGCCGTCCACCTCCTTCCGATCGGGCAAGGTCCCCATCATGCCGTACATCGCCGCGCTGCCCTCGGGTGCCGGCTCACCGGCCGCGAGCTTCGAGGCGCAGTCCCGCAGATCCGCCAGCAGCACGTCCGCGATGCGCTCGTGCGCGGGGGTGATCATGCAGTGCAGGGCGGGTGGCTTCTGCTGCCGGTCCAGCTTCCAGCCACGGGCCTCCATGGCATCTCCCAGCTCGTACACGTTGAGCGAGTCCGAGGTGAACGCGAACACCCCCGCATGGGGAGCGCCCAGCACGCGCAGGCCGGGGATCGCTTGGATGCCGGCGATCAGCTTGTCCGTCGTTGCGAGGATGCGCCGCGCGAGGTCGAGATAGCCCTCCTCGCCCAGGTAGTGCATCACCGCCCACGCCGCGGCAATGGCGCCTCCGGGCCGCGTGCCCGTCATGGAGGGCGAGGCGTAGAGCCCTCCGGGCCACTCCGCGTATGTGTAGAACTGGTGCCGCCGCAGGGCGCGGTTCCGGTACAGCACCACGGAGGCCCCCTTCGCCGCGTAGCCGTACTTGTGGAGGTCCGCGGATAAAGAGGTGACGCCTGGCACCTGGAAGTCGAACGGGGGAATGTCCCGGCCGAGCTTCCTGGCGAACGGAAGGAAGAAGCCCCCCAGGCACGCGTCCACATGGCACAGCAGCCCGCGGGACTGTGCCAGCGCGGCCAACTCGGTGATGGGGTCCACCACGCCATGAGGGTACGGCGGAGCGCTGCCGACCAGGAGCACCGTCTGTGGGGTGATGAGCCGCTCCACATCCTGGAGATCCACTCGGAAGTCCGGCCCCGTGGCGGCGTGGCGGATCGTCACGTCGAAGTAGTACGCCGCCTTCTCGAAGGCAGGGTGGATCGTCGTGGGGACGATGATCTCCGGGCGGGCGATGCCCTTCTCGTGACGAGCCCACTCGCGCGCGGCCTTCACCGCCATCAGGATGCTCTCGGTGCCGCCCGTGGTCATCGCGCCAGCCACGTCGTCATCGCCGTGGAAGAGCCCCGTGGCCATGGACACCACCTCGGCCTCCATGCGGCGCAGCGAGGGGAACGCGAGGGGAGAGAGGCCGTTCTCGGTCAGGAACTCACCGTAGGCCTCCTTGAGCAGCCGGGAGTGCTCCTCGTCCACGTAGTACACAAGGCTGAACGTGCGGCCTTCCTTCCACCGCGCGTCCTCGGAGCGCATGGCCCGCAGCTCCGCGAGGACCTCGTCCTTCGCACGCTTCGTCTTCGGCAGAGACTTCGACATCCGGTCCTCCAGCGCGGCCAGTCCCGCGCGAGAACCGAATACCACCAATCAGTGTGCTGAAGGCGTTTCGCCTGTGTCCATCCCCAGCGTCGCGGGTTCGTCCTTCAGGAACGCCGTCAGGGTCGCGGCGACCTCGCGCAGGAACTCCTCTGGAGCCGACTCTCCCAGAAAGACCCCGCTGGCAGCCGCCGGCCCGCTCTCCGACGGCTCCTCCCTCTCCGAGAGAGGCCCCATGAGCTCCCTGGACTCGATCAGGTGCCTCATCGCGACTCACCCACCGGCGTGCGGGTGCTCGTCACGCGCCGGGTGGCTCCCAGGGAGGCCTCGAGCAGGGCGGGAGTGCGTCGCTTCGCTCGCGTCGAGGACGGCTGTCTCACCACCCTCCCCGTGCTGTTGATCACGGTGTCCTGGGGAGAAGTGACCTGGCGGTGCCTGCGCCGCAGCGCACGGATGATGATGCCCGCCAGCAGGCTGGCTCCCAGACCGATCAAGAGTACGGGGGGTTTGGAGTCGGGGACGATCAGGGGGTGCGGCACGCGCATGGGACCTCCGGCAAGCGGGTAGCCAGTCCCTTGCACCCGGGATGCCTGGGGTTGATCCCAGGAAATTCGCGGCTCTACGAGCCCAGGGAGGTGCTGGGTGCACCAAAATGGTGCTCCATCGTGGGCTATGGCCCAAAGTGGACCATCCAGAAGGTGCACTTCGCTCGAAGTGGCGCGTACCATTCCCTCCATGAGCGTCAATGGATGGCTCCAGGAGTTCCGGGCGCTTCATAAGCGGGCCCGGCAGAAGCAGCTCAACGAAGAGGACAAGCGGCTCTACTTGCAGGCGCGCGAGCAGTTCGCGCGGGCGCTGACAGCCGCCCAGGGGATGACCCTCAGGCCAGGTGAGATGGCGCGCCAGACGTTCCGCGTCGCGCAGGCGATGCAGATCGAGCTCAGCCTCAACAGCGGCATCATCCGTGCGATGACCCTGGACATCTCCAAAGGAGGCTTCTCGGTGGTGCTGGGCAAGCCGCCCGCCGAGAACGAGATGGTGGGCTATACGCTGAAGATGCCGGAGGGGGCCGACTCCATCATCGGCCGGGCCCAGCTCGTCGCCTCTCGGAAGCAGATTGGCAACTACCGGCTCTCGTTCTCGTTCCAGAGCATGTCCGAGTACGACCAGGAGCGGCTGGAGACGGTGCTGTTCGACGCGGCGCTCTCGCGCATCCCAGGCTGAGTTCCCTTACGAAGGCCCGCACCCGAGGAGTGCCCGTTGAGTGCCATCAAACGCCTGCTGGTGGGGCTGTCGATCTGCCTTGGGGTGGCTGCCGTCTCGGTTCCCACTGGGGTCAACGCGTACAAGCGGTGGCGGGACGCCCGAGAGCGCCGCCTCTTCCACGGACCTCGGGAGCGGGCATGGAACGATCCGCTCGAGCGCTCCCGCGCGTGGCGACAGCGGCAGGGCCCGCGCACCCCAGAGCTGACAGCGCGCTGGCTGGCCATCGCTCAGGAGGAGGCGCGGAAGTGGTCTCACCTCACCCCCGTGCAGGGGCTCTCGTGGGTGAATCTCGGGCCCACGGATGCACGCTTCCAGTATGACGGCGCCCTCTATCCCCAGGTGGACTCCGGGCGCGTCACGGGCATCGCGGTCAACCCGGCCTCAGCGGATACCGTCTATATCGCCACCGCCGGTGGCGGCATCTGGAAGACGTTCAACTTCAGCGCGAGCCCGCCGCGATGGCTCCCCATCACCGAGACCCTGGGGAACCTGGCCATCGGCGCGCTGGCCATGGATCCCCAGGCCCCGGAGACGCTCTATGCTGGCCTCGGGGATCCCTTCGAGGTGCCGGGGGGCCAGCTCGTCAAGACGGTTGACGGAGGCGCCTCCTGGTCCGCCCCTGTGGCGCTCGCGGGTGCCTATGATCAGGACGGCAGCCCCTTCCCCGTGCAGGCGCTGAGCTTCCGCTCGCTGGCGGTGGACCCCATCAACCCGGACATCGTGCTCGCGGGCACCGACGTGGGCCTCTTCCGCTCTACGGATGCAGGGCAGAGCTTCACGCTGGTGGACCTGCCCAACGCGGACCTCCCGGTGGCCGAGGCCATCTGGAGCATCGTCCACCTTGGGCAAGTGGGTGGCGTGAGCCGGTGGGCGCTCAGCGGCGTCCAGGCGGCGGCTCCTGGCATGCTCCCCCCGCTCGCTGGAACGGGAGACCCCACGACGCCAGGGGACATCTGGCTCAGCACCGACGCAGGGGCCACCTGGAGCTCACGCAAGGCCGCGGGCCGGCTGCCGGATGTGCCCACGGGCCGCATCACCCTGGCGGCGGGGACACCCTCCGCGGATCCGGTACCTCGCACCGTCATCTATGCCCAGGCCGCCGCGGATACTGAGTTCTCCGCCGCGGGCTACTGGCGCTCGACGGACTCCGGGGACACCTTCGTAGACATCACCGGCGACGGCACCGTGCACAACCCCACCCTGCCGCCAGATCTGGAGCAGTCGGACTGTGTGGATGTCTACGTCGCCGGCGGCCAGTCCTGGTACAACGCCGCCATCGCCGTGGATCCCACCAATGACGCCCACGTCATCATCGGTGGCCTGTCCTGCGGCCTGCGGACGCTCAACGGCCTGGCGGACAGCCCCGTCTGGGAGAACATCTCCCACGCGCTGCCCCCCAGCGGCCGCGGCGATACGGCCCATGGCCGGCTCCCCTATGTCCACTCGGGCTGGCAAAAGATCACCATCGTGAGGACGGGGGACAGCTCGCTGATCATCGCCGGAACGAACGGAGGCCTCTTCGTCTCGCGAGATGTCTTCAACCCGAGCCCCGTCTCCGACCAGACCGTCACCTGGAGCGACACCAACCGGGGCATCGTCTCGCACCAGTTCTACTCGGTGGCCTCAGGGGATCCGGCGACGGGGGACGCGTTCGTGGCATACGGCGGACTGCAGGACAACGGGACGCGCTTCCGTGACACGGCCGCGGGCGCCGCGCCCACCACCTTCAACCAGGTCATCGGCGGTGATGGCATCGCAGCCACGATCTCGCGAGCACCGTCGGACACCGTGTACTGGGCCTCGACGCCTTACGTCCCCCGCTACTGCGACCCGGACACGAGCGACTGCAACCGGGGCGAGAGCTGGTCCTTTGACAGCCCCGTGGTGGATGGAGAGCTGGCGTGCCCGTTTGACTTCCCGCCCTACTTCACCTCGGTGGCGGACATCCGGGTGACATCCACCGAGCCAGCCGTGCTGCACACTACCGATCAAGGCGTCTACCGCCTCATCGGCGATCCTTCTCAGCGCCAGAGCGAAGGCAGGGTCTGGCAACTCCTGGGCGATCTCACCGTCACGGATGGCTCGGGGGCCTGCAGTGGAGAGCTGCTCCACCAGATCGTGATGGCCTCCCAGAACGTCGACGGGCTCTACGGCGCGACGCTCAGCGATGGCCGGTTCCGCGTCACGGCCAACTGTCCCCTGGCCGCGAACCCCACCACATGTACCTGGCAGCTCAGCACACCGCTGGGGGTGGATCTCGACAGCAGCGGGAGCATCACGCCTGACGAGAGCCTGTCGTTCAGCTCGGGCCTCGACTTCCCGCCCGGTCCTACGGGATCTCCGGCGGGCCTGGTCTATGTGGCATCCAGCTCGGCTCCGGTGACGCTGGCGGGAGCGCCCGTGCCGGAGGCGCTGGGGCACCTCTTCCTCACCGTGGATGGAGGCGCCACGTGGCAGCGCTTGAAAGGCAATGGCACGGGGAGTGACCTGCCCAACGTGCCGATCCACGTCGTGCGCTACGATCCGGGGGACGCCACCAACGCCACGCTCTATGTGGGCACGGACCTGGGCATCTACCGCACCACGGACGGTGGCAATACCTGGCAGCGCTTCGGAAGCGGCATGCCGATGGTTCAGGTGACGGACCTCTTCATCAGCCAGTCGGGCGCGCTGATGCGTGCGGCCACCTTCGGCCGCGGCCTGTGGGAGATCTACCCCACCGCCACGGCGCCCAAGGGAGTGCCCGGCACCGGAGACTGGGATCGCAACCAGCAGCTCGACTTCGTGGACCTGCTGTCCACCGCCAACCGCCTCGGCACGACGCCGGCCACCAGCTCGGCGCCCCTCTATGACTGGAACCAGGACCTGACAGGCACGGTGAACGGCATCGATGACGCGGACCTGGAGCAGCTCCTCTCGCGCTTCGGAGGCCGCCCATGAGCCGCGCCGCCCTCATGCCGTGGAAGCTGATGCCGAGCTCGCGACTCCTCCTCGGGCTGGCGCTGGTGGCCACCCTCTCCACCATGGGTTGCGGCAATGACCCACCACCCCCGACCCAGCCGCCCGCGAACATCCAGCAACTCGTTTTCACGCGCCAGCCGGTCGACACGGTGGCGGGCACGGCGCTGCCGGACCTCGAGGTCACCCTCCGGGACACCGCCGGCCAACCCGTGGATGAGCCCGGCGCCATCGTGACGCTGGCGCTCGCGAACGGTCCCCCGGGCGCTCCCTTCACCGAGGTGCAAGCTCCGCTGGAGTCCGGAGTGGCCACCTTCAAGGGCGTCACCCTGACCCGGGCCGGAACGGGCTATGCCTTCGAGGCGCGCAAGGACTTGCTCCGGCGGATGAGCACTTCCTTCAGTGTCGCCGCGGCGGCCGCCAACGCGCTGGGGATCCTCAGTGAGCCCGCGGACTCCTCGCTCGACGGTCCCATCGGCCCACCTGTGAAGGTGGCTGTCCAGGACGCCTTTGGGAACCCCCGGAGCGACGCGACAGGCGAGCTCACCGCTGCGCTCCTCGGCGGCCCAGAAGGGACGCTGACCGGGACGACGAGCGTGCAGCTCAGCGCGGGCATCGCCACCTTCTCCGAGCTGCGCGTAGAGACCGTCGGCGAGTACAGCCTCACCTTCAGCGCCCCCGGCTTCACCACCGTGGAGAGTCGCAAGTTCAAGATAACGCCCGGCGCGCCCGTGGCGCTGGCCTTCTCCGCGCAGCCGTCGAACGTGCTGGCGGGCCTGCCGGTGGCTCCTGCCATCACCGTGACGCTGCTCGATCGCAAGGGCAACGTGAGTCCCGAGGCAGTGCGCACGGTGACTCTCGAGCTCGACAACAACCCGGGCAACGCCACTCTGATTGGCTCGCGCTCAGTGCCCACCGAGGCGGGCGTCGCCACCTTCACGAACGTGAAGCTCGACAAGGCCGGTACCGGCTACACGCTGCGAGCCAGCTCCGACAGCCTTCAGCCCGCCACCAGCACGGCGTTCGATGTCACTCCCAACGATCCCGTCCGGCTGGCCTTCACCCGCCAGCCCGTGACGGGCACCGCAGGTGTTGCCCTGGCTCCCGTCGAGGTGTCCGTGCAGGACGCGTTCGGCAACACCATGCCAGTCACAGCCCGCATCGACGTGGCGCTCGGAGCCAACCCAGGGGGCGGCACTCTGGGCGGCACCCTGTTCATGGATACCGTGGAAGGCGTCGCGAGCTTCACCACGCTCTCCTTGGAGAAGGCGGACAGCGGCTACACCCTTGTCGCCACAACGCCAGAGCTGGAGAGCGCCACCTCTGCCGCGTTCGACATCATCCCCGCCGAGCCAGTCCGGCTCGTCTTCAGCACCCAGCCGTCCGATGCCACAGCGGGCGTGTCCCTCGCGCCGGCCATCGAGGTGCAGTTGCTGGATGCGTTCGACAACCAGACCACCTCGACGGCCAACGTCACGGTGGCGCTGGGTGCCAACCCTGGAAATGGGACACTGTCCGGCGAGACGACCGTGGCGGCGGTGGCGGGCCTGGCCTCCTTCAGCACTCTCTCCGTGAACAAGGCCTCCAGCGGCTACACCCTCGTCGCCACCTCCGAAGCGCTGAGCGCGACAAGCACGGCCTTCGCCATCACCCCAGCGGCCGCAGTGGCCGCAGTGTTCACGGGGCAGCCTCCCTTGGGCACGGCGGGTATGCCGCTCAGCCCCGCGGTGACGGTGGAGGTCAGGGACACCTTCGACAACCCCACCGAGGGCACCGTCACTCTTGCCCTGCAGAGCAACCCGGGCAACGACTCGCTCCAGGGCACGCTCACCGTGAGCACCGTGGCGGGAGTGGCTTCCTTCACGGACCTGGTCCTCATCCGGGCCGCGGCGGGTTACACCCTGCGGGCCATCGTTCCAGACACTCCGGGCTCCATCAGCCAGGGCTTCACCGTGCAGGCCTCGTCCGCCAGCCGGATCCGGTTCATCCGCCAGCCGGCATCGAACGCGGCCCTCAATGCGCCGCTGGCCCCCGAGCCCCAGGTTCAGGCAGTGGACGCCTACGACAACCCCGCCACATCCTTCACCGGCCAGGTGAGCGTGGCACTCGGCGACAACCCTTCGGGTGCTACCCTGAGCGGCACCCTGACGGTGAGTGCCTCGAACGGCGTGGCCACGTTCCTTGATCTGATGCTCGATCAGCCGGGCTCGGACTACACCCTCGTGGCCTCGGCTCCCGGGCTCGTGGACACGCAGAGTGGCCCCTTCTCTGTCGCCCAGGCGAGCCTCGTCTATACCGACCCGGCCGACGGCAAGCTCCGCCTGGTGCGCAACCCCGCCTCCACGGACACGCTGTTGGTGCTCGACCTGGTCGCTGCCCAGCCCGTCACCGGCTATGGCGTGGGCTTCAACCTCCCGCTGAACGCCCAGCGCGTGAGGCTCAACTCGATGGCGCCAGGCACCGCGCTGCCAGCCGGGAGCAGCCCCGTCGCTGCAAAGGCGGCCTTGCCCTCCTCCGGGCCCATGCAGGGCATCCTCACCTCGGCACAGAGCCAGAAGGCTGCGGGCTCTGGCGCCGTGACCACCGACACACCCGTTCCCTCTGGCTCCGTGCTCTACACGCTGCGGCTCGATCTGATCTCGGCCGAGCCGGGCATCGTCTTCGATGGCGCCGCCCTGCCCCCCGCCTTCAACGCGGCGATGCGGGACAAGCTCGGCAACAACGTGGTGCAACGCAGCGAGTTCGGCATTGGCCGGCTGGAGGTCGTGGCTCCCTGAGCTCAGGGGGTGGCGGAGGGGCTCGCAGGAGACGAGCCCGGACCCGAGGAGCCCGTCATTAGATCGCCGTCGGACGAGGAAGGGGAAGAACCACAGTGAAAGTCTTGATCGTGGGATCCAAGCGTCATTTCGCCGAGACCGATACGGCACGGCGTGCGGCCTTTGACCAGGCGTGCCGGCAGATGGGCAAGGCGCTGGCCGAGAAGGGTCACACGCTTATCGTGGGAAGCTCCGACGACACGGACGCGGATCGCTACTTTGTTGAAGGTGCGAACGAGGTGCCGGGAAAGCACAAGGTCATTGTTTACCTGCCCGAGTCGGACACGCGCCCCACCTTTGCCTCGGAGGATCAGAAGTTCAAGAACATGGAGTTCGCCTATCGCCGGGGTGGAGGCCAATGGTCGGTCGCTCATGTCCGTGCGCTGAAGGAGACGGATGTCCTGATTGCCGTGGGAGGCTCCCTGGAAGGAAGCATGGCCGTGCTTGCTGCTGCGAGCGTGGCCGAGGAGTTGCAAAAGCCTGTCCTGGCACTTCCTTCCCTTGAGGGTGCAGGGAAGAAAGTCTGGGAGGATGTCCGGCGCTACTACACCGCAAGCGGCATCTCCGCAGACGACCAGAGCGCTCTACGAGAGCCCTGGATGGAGAAGACCGCGCCAATCGCCGTGAGGTGTGCGGAATCATTGGTGAAGCACAACCCGCACCGTCCTAAGGGCCATGGCTCTCAGGTGGTCATGATGCTCGTGTCCCTGGTCTTGATTGCCGCCTGGGTGGCGCTCCTCAGTCGCCCATGGGGCCTTGATAGGAACTTTGCCTTCTACCCGGTACTGATCATCGCGGCGCTGCTGGGGACGAGCTTGCGCAACACCCTCCGCATGGTGCTAGACGACATGGCCACCTTCAGTGCGTATGTCCTCTGGATCGAAGCCAGAGCCGGCATCCTCATTGGCTTCGGGTTCGCCCTGCTCTATCTGGCTGGGGGCATGGTGCTGACCGGTAACATCGTCTCGCTGACGGACGAAAAGGACTTCATGCGGGTGGCGATCAGCATGTCGATTCTTGGCTTTGCGGGGGCATTCCTCTTGGATGAGGCCGCGACGATCCTCCGGGACCGCCTGAGCGAGTCGCTCAAGCGATCCTCCAACAAGAAATAGTCCGCCACGTCTCCGGCGCTGGACTCCCCCGTCGCTGCGCACGAGACGTCGAGCCTCATGGATGACCTGAGCGCTGACACCCTGCTATGCCTCGGGGATGCGCTTCGCTCCTCTTGCCATTCTCGCAGCGGCCGCGGGGTGGCTCGCCCTCAGGTGGGACACCTTGCCAGAGCGGTGGGTGATCCACTGGGGACCGGGGGGCGTACCGAACGGCTATGCCTCGAAGACCTTCAGCGGCGTCTTCGGGCCGCTGCTGCTCGGCGTGGCTCTCGCCATCCTCCTCGAGCTGGTAGCCGTATTCACCGAGCGCTTCAGCCGGGCAAAGCTCCCGCGGCTGGTGCGCGCATATGGAAATCTTGTGCGCTGGGTGGCCATTGGCCAGAGCACGGCTCTGGCTGCCATCGCGCTGCGGCTTCCCTCGAACACGCCCCCCTCGCCTCATCTCCTGGTCGGGTTGAGCCTCGGTGCGGTGGTCTTGGCGTTGGTGGTAGGGGGCTTCAGCATCGCTGCCGCAACGCGACAGATGACCGCAGCGGGCGAGCCCCTGCCTAAGGGGTACGGGCCCTTCCTCTATCGCAATCCTGAAGACCCCCGGCTCATCGTCCCAAAGCTCGTTGGGATCGGCTGGACCCTCAACTTTGCCCACCGCGCCGCCTGGCTCCTATTGGGGCTGCTGCTTGTGCTCGTGGCGCTCGCCGCTCTCCTCCTCAGCTCCCTTCAAAGAAGCGCTTGATGACGAGCGGTTGAGCTGGGCCTCACGCCTCGCAGATGGCAACAGTCACCAGTGGTGACTGTCATCACCACCCCCACCCGGTGGCTGATGTCACCACCCTCTCCTCCACCCCAGCCGCAGGCCTCACGCAACTCCTTGAAGTTCCTGAGGAATACCCTCTGCGCTCCCCTGCACCAATGTCTGGCATGCGGGGTGCAGTAGGGGTCAGACGTACTCACCGACCAGCCCGGTCGGTTCCCAAGAGGAGCTTCGCCATGCGCGTCAACACCCCTGCCGCTACCCCCGCCGCCGCCCAGACCTCCGCGACCAAGTCTGCCGCTGTCACCACCGCGGCCAAGCCAGCCGCCAGCGCCGAGGTGAAGTCCGCCGTCGCCCCCGCGACCAAGCCCGCGGTCGGCTTTGCGAAGGACGATGTGTTCCAGGGCGGTGGCAACGGCAACGGCGGAATCATCGGGCCCGGGCCGCGCCCGCTGCCCCCCTTCAACCTGGGCGACGCCAAGACGCGCACTACCCAGGCCAACCAGCTGGACCAGATCTCCCAGGGCGTTCGCAACGGCTCCATCACCGCCCAGGAGTCTGAGAGACTGCTGGCGGAGCAGGCGAAGATCTCCGACTACCAGCAGCAGGCGATGGCCGATGGCTTCATGTCTCAGGAGGAGCGGCTGAAGCTGGACATGATGCAGATGACCGCCGCGCTCAACACCTTCCAGGCCGCCAACAACGGTGACCGCAACGCCTTCGCCAAGCTCGACGGCAACGCCCAGCGCCAAGCCGACCAGATCAGCCAGATCGCGGATGGCCGCCGCAGCGGCAACATCACCAACACCGAGGCGGGGGGGCTGCTCCGTGACCAGGTGGAGATCGCCGACGCCCGCGGCGACGCGGACTCCCCGGCCGAGAGCGCCGAGCTGAACAACAAGCTGAACGCCGCCGACAAGGATATCAACTACCACAGCAAGGCGGGCACGCAGTGGGACTTCGAGCCGCTGCCCTGGCCGCGCCCGGAGCCGCTGCCCTTCCCGAAGCCGATGCCGCTGCCGCTGCCCTTCCCTGGCCCGTCGCTGCCGCGCCCCGAGCCGCTGCCGTTCCCCGGCCCGATCACGGCGCAGCCCGCGAAGCCTGACTTCCAGCCCCTGCAGTTCCGCGGCGTCATCAACGGCTGATCCCTCTCCCCCACACAGTCCCCTCACACAGTCCCCTCACACAGTCCCCTCACACAGTCCCCTCACAGACCCCTCCGTCGCCTTGGCGCGATGGAGGGGTCTTCTTTTTTCGACACACCCTCCTCGAGCTGCCTCGGCTGTTCTCCCTCAGGCCATCCTTCGGTATAGGGGCTGAGCGCCATGCCGATGATCGCGTTCTCCACCATCAAGGGCGGGGTCGGAAAGACCACCCTCTGTGTCCACGTCGCCGCTGCCCTGGCGGACGCCGGGCACCGGGTGCTGCTGATGGACCTGGACCCGCAGGCCCATGCCTCGCTCGTGCTCGGCCTGGAGCCCGCCGAGGCCCCGTGCGTGGCGGATGCGTTCGGCCCCCGGCCTCGTCACAAGCTGGACGAGGTGGTGGTGGCCTCGCCCCGGCGTCCCAACCTCTTCATCGCCCGAGCCCAGCCGCGCATGGCGGCCATGGAGCGCGAGCTCTTCCAGTGGGGCCACCGGCTGCAGGCCATCCCCCGGGCGCTCAAGACGCTGAGCTGGACGCCGGACGTCATCATCGCCGACACGCCCCCCAACCTCGGAGCCTTCACCGAGGCCGTGCTCCACCATGCCGACGTGGTGGTGGCTCCCGTCCCCACCGGCGCCTTCGCCCTGCAAGGACTGGGAGAGATCGAGACCGCCTGGCGCGACGCCCGCGAGGAGGGCGGCGAGCTGGTGGCCGTGGTCAACCTCTGGGACCGCCGCACCACCGCCACCAATGACGCGATGGACGCCGCGCTGAAGGAGGCCACCGTCCCTGTGCTGCGCGCGCGCATCCCACGCTCGGAGGCCATCAACCAGGCGGGGCTCGGCTACGAGGTGGTCTTCGACACCAGCCCCACGGCGCCAGGCGTGGAGGAGCTGCGCGGCCTCGCCAAGGAGCTGGCCCGCCGCGCCGGGCTGCGCTGAGCGGGCCAGCAGTCCACCGAGACTCCTGGCGGGGAGCCGAGCCACTCCGCCGAAAAATCACGCGCCGTCACATTGAGCGAAGAGGCACTCTACCCTCGTACGAGCATGAAGGAGCCATCATGGCCTCAACCACCGGCGTGATCGCCGCCCCAGCACCCGCTGCCGCCACACCGCCCAGGCGCCCGCCCGGCAGGAAGATGGTGTCCTGGCTCGATCCCCTCATCCTCGCGAAGACGGGCCTGCGGGCCGCCATCTCCGCCACCATCGGGAAGCAGGCCGATCGACGGCTGCTCGACGCGCTGGCAGCTCCCGAGGTGAGTCCCAGTGACTTCTCCGTGGACGCAGCGGGCAAGCCTCGGAAGGAGCTGTGGCTCGACTACGTGTCGGACATGGGGGATGGCTGGGACTCCACGTACGCGGTGGCCCAGACGGTGGCGAGGCCCGTGCTCACGGCGAAGGACGAGACGGGCACCCCCTACGACACGCGCGGTGGCGAGCTGCTCGTGTTCGGCGGCGACGAGGTGTACCCGGCCGCGAGCGTGTCGGCGTACGAGGAGCGGACCCTGAAGCCCTGGGCCTCCGCGTTGCGTGGCCAGCGGCCACCACCCCATGTCTTCGCCATCCCGGGCAACCATGACTGGTATGACGGGCTCGTCTCCTTCATTCGCCTGTTCTGCCAGGGCCGCGGGCTCGCCGGCTTCAAGACGCACCAGCGGCGCAGCTACTTCGCCGTGAAGCTCCCGCATGGGTGGTGGCTGATCGGCACGGACATGCAGCTCGAGTCGGACATCGACCAGCCCCAGGTCGCCTACTTCCAGGAGCTCGCCAAGCAGTTCCGAGAGGACGACCGCATCATCCTGTGCCTGGCCGAGCCGGCGTGGCTGGTCTCCCGAATCCGCCCGAAGGACGTGCGCACCTACCTGGAGAACAACCTCACGTTCCTCGAGGACCAGGTGCTCGGGAAGAAGATCAGCGTCTTCCTCGCGGGAGATATCCACCACTACCGGCGCCACGCCGACGACGCGGGGCGGCAGAAGATCATCGCGGGCGGCGGCGGCGCCTTCCTGCACCCGACCCACCTGCTCCGGAAGGAGACCGTGCTCTCGGACGGCTTCACCGAACGCAAGAGCTTCCCGAGCCCCAAGGAGTCCCGGCGGCTGTGCTGGCGCAACCTCGGGCTGGTGGCGACCAACCCCCGGTTCGGCGTCCTCACGGGCCTGCTCTACATGCTGCTGGCGTGGGCGCTCTCGGTGAATGTCGGCGACGCGAGTGTGCCGCGGGCCCTGGGGCTCGTGGTGCGCACCGCGCTCTCCAGCCCGGGGATCGTGCTCATCGCCGCGCTGGTCTTCCTGGGGCTGACGGGCTTCGCGGACCGGCGCTTCGGCCGCTTGCGCTGGCTCGTGGGAGTGCTGCACGGGCTGGTCCACCTGGCCGCGGCCTTCATGATTGCCTGGGGCGTGGCGCACCTGGTGGACCCTGTCCTGGATCTGCCGTTCCGGAGCCTGGGGCGGGATCTGCTCAGCGCCGTGCTCATCTTTGCCGGCGGCTTCCTGGCCGGACCGACGATCATGGGCCTCTACCTGCTGCTCTCGCTCAACGTCTTTGGCGCCCACCCGAACGAGGCGTTTGCGTCCCTGGCCATCCCGGACTGGAAGAACTTCGTCCGGCTGCACATCGACGGGAATGGGCGCCTGAGGATCTTCCCCATCGGCATCCGCCGTGTGCCTCGAGCCTGGAAGCCGGGAGAGACAGCCCGTGAGCCGGAGTGGGTGGCGGATCCCAAGGATCGGCGGGCCACCCCTCCAACGCTCATCGAGCCGCCTCTCACTCTCTGAGGCCGAGTCGCACCGGAGCTGGCGGGATCAGATACTCGAGCAGAGTCCACGCCTTGCTCCAGTCCGGCGCCCGCTGGGCGATCATCTGGTGGAGCCACTGGACGACCGATGAGGGCGGAGGAGCCCTGCGGTGCTCGAGCGCCGCCTTCGCGCTGGCCAGCAATCGCGGAATGTAGGACGGGGGAGCGCCCCAGACCTGGATCAGTCCCCTGTCCCACTGTCCCTGGCGGAACAGCGCGTCGATCTCCTCGCAGAAGACCTCGGGCATGCGCTGCCAGAGCTCCTTGCGAGTCACATGATCATGATGGTCCGGCTTCCCTGCGCGCAGGGCCTGCCGGACATGCTCGGGGGGAATCCGCCGCCACAGCGCTTTCGGAGAGCCCACACCCCAAGGCTCCGCCTGGGCGAGCCAGACCTGGACGAAGGCGTCCCAGTGCTCCTGCCGGAAGAACCTGCACGCGTCCTTCTCTCCCAGGAGCTGCCGATGGCGCCTGTCGGCGAGCGCCTCCACGGCCCGAGGCGGAAGGAACTTCCAGAAGATCTCTGCATGAGCCTCGTCAGGATGAAGGAACGAGGGGAGCTCCAAGGCGCTCGACGAGAGCCAGGCCGCCCAGACTTCCCGGGCACACTGCTCCCAGTCCACTCCACGCCGCCGCGCATACTCCGGCAGCAGCGGGCCCAGCGCATGCCAGGACACGGCCTGATTCAGCTGGCTCAAGGAGAGGCTCTGCTGCTGGATGAACCGCAGCAGGCGCTCGGCCTGAAGCAGCAGCGGGGCCGCCACCGAAGGCGGGGTGAGCGGGCCCAGCCTGTCCATCAGACGGCCCCCCAGCAGCATGAGAGGCAAGAGCCACTCCTCGGGCATGCGCTGCTCGTGCGGCGGCCGGTATGAGGCCATGTAGAGCAGCCACCGCAGAGCGTCAGGGGATGCGGTGGTGAACCAGGACTCGATCGCCAGGTCCGCCTGGGGCGGCAGCGCCTCGGACAGCGCCAACAGCGCGGCGCACCAGATGCGGTGATCGACCAGGAGGAAGGAGTCCCTCGTGGAGGCCAGCTCGTAGGCAATCCGCGGCCGGGGCAGGCCGCTGGCGTCCGGAACGACGAGCGCCCGCTGGAGCCTGAGCACGCTCATGCGCAGCTCGTCCGGCACGGCCTTGCCCTCGAGGACGATCAGTCCCAGCACTCGGAAGGACGCCTCGAGCGCGGCAACCCATGCTGGCGACCGCAGATCAGGCTCCCGCAGCACACCCCTCACGAGCGAGAAGTCGCCGCTGCGGCAGCGCTCGAGCAGGGACTCGAACACCGTGGTCGCGTGCTCCTGGCGCAGCAGGATGGCTCCCCATGCGGAGGGCCCCTGCTCCAGCGTCTCGAGGATGGCCTGCTCGATCAACCCCGCCAGCACCCAGGGAGGCTGGAAGGCCCAGTGCTGCGGACCCCGCTCGCCCAGCAAGCCCAGCTCCCGCAAGGTCCTCACCACCCGGAACGCGTCCGGCGGAAGGCGGCCTTGGAGCTTCTCCAAGTCCGCACGGTCCAGCTTCAACCCCTGACGCTCCAGCTCCTTCAGCCACTCCAGGTCCGCATCATCCGGCCGCATGTGCACCAGGGCGTGCCACGCGTCGAGCGAGCGGGCCTCGAACCACGGCGACTCACTCTCCAAGAGCAGGCACCGGCCCACGTGCTGAAGCCTCTTCCAGAGGGCCTCCAGCGGCAGCTCGACTCCTTCGCTCTGTTGCAACCGCATGCGGAGGAACAGCCGGGCCAGATCGCCGGGGCCCCGGGCCTTGGTGAGCGCGGTGACGTCCCCCTTCCTGCCAAAGGTGGCAAAGAGTCCGATGAGGCCCAGCGCCGTGCCCGGGGTGTCGATCCTGGCGAGGATCTCCGGCGTCTCGAGCCACCGCAGGCACTCGGCGCCATTGAACCCGTCGGCCGTGACGCGCTCTTCCACCCACCGCACCAGATCGCGCAGCCATGAGCGAACCTCGGGGCTGCGCACCATGAGCCAGGGTGAGGAGGGGTGTCTGCGCGGAGCCTGGCCCTCGGCAACGTCGTGCAGGCTCCGGAGGCCACGCTCGGGCTCCAGTTCCTGCGGCCGGGGAGGAGGTGACTCAGTCACCACACAGATCTTCAGTCCCGGTGGCCATGACGCTTGCGTGGGCACATCCTCCGCGGAGCCCAGCTCGATATAGATAGCGCCCTGCTCGGGGAGTTGGTGCTCGGCCTCGGCCCACGTCTGAGCCTGGAGGAACACCGCCTGCCCCCGGGCCTCGAGCCACTGGCCAGCCAGGGTCCGGCCCGAGCCAATCGGGGCCTGCCACCAGAGAGGCCAGGAGCCCGTGTCGCGCACCTCGGAGGGGATGCCGGGCGGCAGAGAGTCCCGCCGCAGATCCATGGGCCGAGTGGGAACATCCCGGAGCCGGACACGAGAGCCTCCCGCGGCCTTGGGAGGGTGGAGCTGCATGAGCTGCTCGTCGACCTCCTCCTGGGGCATGTCGAGGATCTCGCCGAGCGCCTGCAGAGCGCCCGGGCGCTGCTCGAGCCACTCCAGGGCCTCGCCTGCGTCGAACTTCCCCAGATAGGTGGCGAGCGAGGTCTCCTTGATGCGCTCCCCTCTCGGCCAGGACCTGGCTTTACGGAGCCGCTGCGCCAGCTCCATGAAGCTCTGCACCGGGGGTTCCAGCTCCTCCATCCGGTTGCGGATCCAGCCCATCTGTTGTTCCCTCCCCAGGAACAAGGTACCCAGATACGGCTCCAATTCACAACCAATTGGCGCTTTATTGGAACGAATTGACGCCTTTTTAGCATGACATGGCGCATCAAGGACGCCGGGTCAGCCCGCGGAGCTGTTGATGCCGGCGCGGAAGGCCGCCTTCATGGCCTGGAGGAGCCGGTTGGAGACCTCCTCGTACGCCTTCGAGTCCGCACCGCTGAAGCCCAGATCATTCCATGAGCCCATCCCACCAAAGACGTCCGAAGCCTTGGCGGCGTTCACGAGCTGGATGGCCGGCTGTGGCAGGCCATTGATCAGGAGCAGCTCGAGGAGATCCTCCAGGGGCTGGGGCTCGAGCGACAGCCGCAGCAGGCAGCGGCGGAAGTGTTTGCTCCAGTACTTCAAGTCGTGCTGCTCCGCGAAGCTCCGGACAGCCTCCAGCGCGCTCGCGAGCGAGGCCCGGCAGGCGCTCAGGTCCCGCTCGGCGGAGGCCGCGGCTCCGGGTCCGGCGGGGAGATACTCGAAGGAGAGGCTGTTGGAGCCCGGCGCGGGCGTAAAGAAGGTGTTCCACTTCACCGTCTCGTCCGGATCCACCTCGTGCCCGTTCCCGACAGGCTCCACCTCGGCGGACAACGGCATGAAGCGCTGGATGACCTGTTGCATGTCATCGAGCGTGCGAGACTCGAGGAAGGCGCGGATACTCCGGCCGTTCAGCTCGGACTCGAACTCGCGCCTCAGCGCCTTGTCCCAGGCCTCCGCCTGCTTGCGGCTCCGGTAGAAGGAGTAGAGCTGCGCGCCCGTGACTTCATAGAGACGCGGCTCCACCTCGCGGGGCATGAACCGCTCGGCGCGCTGCCCGTCCGTGAAGAGCAGGAGCCCCAGTCCGCCGCCTCCCTGAAACGCCTCGCGGATATGGGCGGGCAGCTCTTCCTCGGAGGCTCCCGCCGCTTCCGCCTCCCACGGCCCGGGTGCGAACCACAAGCGTGCCTGGAGTGAGGCCCGGGCGGTGAGCCACTCCTGGAACGACAGGCGCCCTCCTCGCTCGTCTAACATCGTCACTCGCGAGTACGAGCGGCTCTCCGTACGGAGGCCGATGCTCATGAACTCCTCGATGTCCTCCCAGGAGAGGCGCGAGGGCTCACGCAGTGCACGGTTGCCGGTGGTGACGAGGATGCTGGTGCAGACGTCCAGAGGGCGCATGGGCGCGTAGGTTACTCCCGGAGTGCCAGTCCATGCCCATGACGCCCTCTCCTGACAAGCTGCCGCGCTCCTGCCCTCTAACTCGGTCCGGCTTGCTCACCGCCCCGGTGTTCCGGCAGCCCCAGCGACTCTCGCACCTGAGCCGGCGTACGCCCGGCCCAGTGGCGGCGGTGGTTCTCGAGCGTGGTGAAGCTGTGCGGCTCCATCCGATCCAGGTAGAGCATCCCGTCCAGGTGATCCACCTCGTGCTGGAGGATGCGCGCGTACCAGCCCCGGGCCGAGATGGAGACTGGCGCTCCGTTCTCGTCCAGCGCCTCCACGCGCACCCCGCGAGCCCGAGATACCAGCGCTGAGTAGCCGCTCACGCTCAGGCACCCCTCGTAGAACTCCACGGGCGACGGGTCCTCCACCACCATGCGCGGGTTGATGAGGACGTGGAAGTCCACCGGCGTGCGCTCGCGCGCGGCCAGCTCCTCCGCCGAGAGCGCCGCCTGGTACTCTGCCCGATCTTCCACCACTACCAGGCGCAGCCCCACTCCCACCTGCGGCGCAGCCAACCCCACGCCCGGCGTGTCCCGCATTGTGTCGCGCATGCGTGCGATCAGCGACTTCATCTGGGAGCTGGCGATCTCCTCGGGCGTCAGCTCCCGAGCCCGCCGTCGCAACACCGGCTCTCCCGCCTGGACGATCTTGAGGATGGTGCCCTGCATCTCAGCGCCTCCGTGTGTAGGTGATGGTCCCCGCGTCCTTCTGGAACACCGCGTGCTCGGGCCCCGCCTGCGACAACTGGAACCCCTGCTGTGACTGGGACATGACGTCCCCTCCGTTCGCTCACCGGTGGAGGGTCCGGCAAGGGGTTGCGCCGTAGCTGACCTCGGGCACGCGTGCAATGGAGGACGATCGGGCCCGCGCCTGTCACCTCGCGGACGGCCGATGTGTCATGGGCTGATCGGCTTTCACGACTCTACAAATCAGGTGGGCTGACAAGCAGATCCGCTCGGCCCACCCTGCCGCGCGGAAATGGTCCCACTGTGAAGGAGAATGCATGCCCCCTCGTGGTGTGAAGAGCTCGAAGCGCACGCGTCAGTATGAGCACATCAAGGAGTCCTCGCGGTCGCGCGGGGCGGGCCCCCGGCGGGCCAAGGAGATCGCCGCCCGCACCGTCAACAAGCAGCGGAGCAAGTCCGGCGAGGCGAAGACGGCACCCCGCCGCGGCACCGCGGGCAAGACGTCTCGCAGCAAGAGCAGCAGCTCTCGCGGCGGTTCGAGCGGCCGTGGCGGCTCGAGCCGCGGCCGGAGCAGCTCGCGCCGCAGCTAGCACCTGGCGCCGTGTTAGAAGGGCGGCATGCCCATCACGGAGCTCAACGGACAAGGAAGAGTCATCCGCTGGGACGCACGCGGCTTTGGCCGCACCCACTGGGATGGCAAGCCCTTCTCCCTCTGGGACTCAGCCTCCGACTGCATGGCCTTGCTCGACCACTTCTAAGTCAGGAGCTCCGTCTCCGGCAACCTCATGGGTTTCACTGCCGATGGCCTACCTCCCAGAGCAGGAACTCCGTCAGGCGCTGACTCCGTTGGTAGCATGCGCCTTGTGCTCACTTGGATGCTGGGGGGAGCACAACATGTGGGGCTTGCTCCCCCCACCTCAACACCCTCTGAGTCAAGGAGCGCGCAGGAGCCCGCACCGGGAGTCCGGACGCTGTCGGCTCAGTAGGCCACGCCGTAGCTGGCGGCCTGAGCGCGGACGCTCTTCATCACGTTGTCGTCGAAGCTGTCCTTCTTCTCGGCCACGTTCTTCGCGCGCCACGCGTCCCGATCCGCCGCCAGCTTCGCCGCCTTCTCCTCCAGCGCCTTGCGCTCATCCGCGAGCTGCTTCACCTTCGCCGCCTGCTGCTCCTTCTTCAGCCCCTGAAGCTCCGTCGGCAGCTCCTTGGCATCCACGCTCGCCAGCGCCTCCGGCTTCTCCACCAGGTCCACCGCCCCACCCACGGCCACCGGCGCGCTGCTGGCGGCCTTGGCCCTCGCGGCGGAGCCCCCGGACCGAGCCTTCTTCATGTAGCTGATGCGCTCGGCCGCCGCCTCGGGCGCCAGCGCGGCCATCTGCGCGGCCCGGCCCCTGTTCGCCGCCTGCACCGCCGCCGAGCCCGTGTACAGCGTCTTCGTCGCGATCTCCGCGTTCACCTTCGCCAGCTCCGCGTCATATGGCGTCGCCACCGCCAGCATCCCGCCCTCCTGACCGATCGTGTCGAACGTCCCATCCGTCAGCTTCGCCACATACTTCCAGGCCGTGGCCGTCTCCGCGTCCCTGCCGCAGCGCACCGTGTTCACCACGATGCGGCGCTCCCTGGCCGCCTGAGCCCACGTCTTGAAGCTCCACGGGTCGCCGCGCTCCGCCGGAGGCGCGTCTCCCACCAGGAAGATGATCTTCATGGTCTGGCGGCTGTCGCTCCAGGACATCTTCGACACCGCCTCGCCCAGCCCGCGGCCCACGTGCTCGGGGGTGTCACCGCCACCATCCGCGCGGAACTGGCGCAGGTGGGTGAACACCGTGTCCAGGTCCTCGCTCAGATCGAAGCGCTTCGTCACATACTCATCGCCCACGTCCCGGTAGCCCACCAGCCCCACCTTCAACCGAGGCGTCGGCTTGCCGGTGGCGATCCGCGAGGCGATGGAGAAGATCTTCTGCTTGGCGCCCTCGAGGAGCCCGCTCATGGAGCCCGTGGTGTCCAGCACGAAGACCACCTCAATCTGAGGCCGGTCCTGCTTCTGCGGGGCCTCCTGCGAGGGCTTCTCGGGAGCGGGCTGCTCCTGGTTCGGAGCCACCGGGGCGGTGGGCATCTGAGCGACGGCGAGGGGAGCAGCGAGCGTGACAGTGGCGAGCGCGGCGGCCAGGACAGGACGCATGAGGGACTTCAGGGACATGGAAGGCTCCGGGGGGGCAGGAAGGGACGGATTTGCGCGCGCGTGTCCCCCTGTAACGGGTGGCCCCCCCGAAAGATCTATGAGCGCTCCCTGCTCACAACAGATCGAACAGCAGCGCCTCCACCGGCTCGTGGGCCGTCAGCACCAGCGACGTCTCTTCAGCGACGGCCGCCCCATCCCCCGCCTTGAGCGCCACGCCGTTCAGCGTGCCGGAGCCCCGGGCGAGCTGGAGCCACGCGAACCGTCCCGGCTTCAGCGCGTACTCCGTCTTCTCGCCCTTGCCCAGCAGCGTGGCGTGCAGCGACATGTCCTGGTGCACCATCACCGAGCCGTCGCGTCCGTCCTGCGAGGCCACCACCCGGAAGCGCCCCTGGCGCTCCTTCTCAGAGAAGGCCTTCTGCTCGTAGCTGGGCGGCAGGTCCTGCTGGCCGGGGAGGATCCAGATCTGCATCAGGTGCAGCGTCTCATCGAACGGGTTCATCTCGCTGTGCCGCACACCCGTGCCCGCGCTCATCCGCTGCACCTCGCCCGGACGGATGACGCCGTGAGTGCCCATGCTGTCCTTGTGCTCCACCGCCCCACCCAGCACGTAGGTGATGATCTCCATGTCCCGGTGCGGGTGCGTGCCGAACCCCGTATGCGGGGCCACGAAGTCCTCATTGATGACGCGCAGGCTGCGGAAGCCCATGTAGTTCTCGTCGAAGTAATTCGCGAACGAGAACGTGTGGTACGTCTTGAGCCAGCCATGGTTGGCGTGGCCGCGCTCCTCAGCGGGTCGAGTGATGATCATAGGGTGCTCCTTCCTTATCTAGATAAAGGGTGAGCAAAACCCCTGCCATCGCATAACCGTTTGAAATCAGGAGCCAGGATCGAACAGAGGCTGTCCGCTGGCTCTCATATAGAGAATCGCACCATCTCAATTCGAGAGCCACGCCGCTCCGCCTAGAAGGATGGGAGAGCCCCTACCGCTCGTGTCCTAGGCTGCCAGGATAGGAAGTGCTGCTGTCTCCCAGAGCGCTCAGCGCTCCAACCAGATCCAGGGGGCTCATCCATGCAGTCGAAGGCTTTTCAGTTAGTGGAGTGGCAACAACCGCCGGAGCTGCGTGACGTGGAGGTGCGCGAGCCCGGCCCCGGAGAGGTGCTCATCAAGGTCGGAGGCGCCGGGGCGTGTCACACGGACCTGACCATCATGGGGATGCCTCCTGGGCTCATGCCGTACAAGCTACCCTTCACGTTGGGCCATGAGGCCGCAGGGTGGGTGGAGGCGATGGGCCCAGGAGTCACGGGCTTTGAGCGGGGAGAGCCCGTGCTCGTCTACGGCTCCTGGGGCTGCGGGCGCTGCAAGCCATGCCGCATGGGGAGCGAGAACCTCTGCGAGCACGCGCTCAAGCTGGGCTACTACGGCGGCGGGATGGGGATCGACGGGAGCCTGGCTCACTACCTCCGCGTGCCCGCGGCGCGGCTGCTGGTGCCGTTGGGTTCGTTGGATCCTCGAGAGTGGGCGCCCCTGGCGGATGCGGCGCTCTCCCCGTACCACGCCGTCAAGCGCGCCCAGCCCACCCTGGTGCCGGGCTCGACGGCGGTCGTCATCGGTGCGGGAGGGCTGGGGCAGATGGCCGTCCAGCTCCTGCGCCTCATGAGCCCCGCACGTGTCATCGTGGTGGACACGTCCGAGGCAAAGCTCGCGAGAGCGAAGGAGCTCGGCGCGGACGCGGGGGTCCGCTCGAGCGACCAGGCGGTGTCGGAGATCCGCGAGCTGACCCGCGGCCAGGGCGCGGAGCTGGTCATGGACCTGGTGGGGACCGACGCGACGCTGAAGCTGGCAGCCGGCGTGGCGCGGGCGCGCGGCCAGCTCATGCTGATCGGGCTCGGAGGTGGCGTGCTGCCCTTCCACTTCTTCGGCCTGCCCCTGGAGTGCCAGGTGATGGCTCCCTACTGGGGCACCCTGCCCGAGATGATGGAGGTGGTGGAGCTGGCCCAGCAGGGCCGCCTGCGCATGACGGTGGAGCGGTTCTCTCTCGAGCAGATCCCCGAGGCCTACAAGCGCATGCGCGAGGGGACGCTCAAGGGGCGAGCGATCATCACGCCCCATGGGTGAGCTCCCCTGAGAAGCTGAGGAGCGGACTACGGGGTTCCTGGCATATCCTTCACACCGTCCTGGGAGGCACTCTTCCAGGGCAGCCCCGTCTTGGAGCCCCCCGCACATGAGCAACCCCAACGCCTCGCTGTACGATCGCCTGGGCGGCGTCTACGCCATCGCCGCTGTGGTGGACGTGTTCATTGACCGCATCATGGTGGACCCGGTCCTGAACGCGAACCCGCTGGTGGACGAGGCGCACCACCGCGTGCCCAAGGCGGGGTTCAAGTACCTGGTCACCGAGATGGTGTGCATGGCCACGGGAGGCCCGCAGCGGTACACGGGCAAGGCCATGAAGGACTCGCACGCCCACCTGAAGATCACCCCGGCCGAGTGGGACGTGTTCGCGGGCCACTTCAAGGCGGTCCTCGATCAGTTCAAGGTGCCAGCGGCCGAGCAGAAGGAGCTGTTCGAGATCGTCGGCACCACGCGCGCGGACATCGTGATGGAGGCGGCGCCCTTGTCACGCAAGGCCGGCTGAGGCGGTCCGCCATGAGCACCTCCCCCACTCGGCGGCAGGCCGCACTGGCAGCCCTCGCGCTCGATGACGAGGCGCTGCTGAAGGCGTGCGACGTGGAGTACTTCATCGCCTCTGGCCCCGGCGGCCAGCACCGCAACACCACCGCCAGCGGCGTGCGCCTCACCCACCCACCTACCGAGCTGTCCGTCACCGCCACCGAGCGACGCAGCCAGGTGCAGAACAAAGGCGTGGCGCTGGAGCGCCTGCGTGCGGGGCTCAAGGCGCTCACCTACGTGCCCAAGGTGCGCAAGGCGACGAAGCCCTCGAAGGGCGCGCAGAAGCGACGCATCGAGAACAAGAAGCACACGGGCCAGAAGAAGGCCCTGCGCGCCAAGAAGGACCTCTGGTGACCATGCCCACCCTGGAAGACGCCATCGCCCTCGCCGTGGAGGCCCACAGGGGCCAGCGCGACAAAGCAGGGCAGGCCTACATCCTCCACCCGCTGCGGGTGATGATGCGCCTGGAGACGGAGACGGAGCGCATGGCCGCCATCCTCCACGACGTGGTGGAGGACACGCCCTACACCCTGGAGCGCCTGCGCGAGCTGGGCTACCCGCAGGAAGTGCTCGGCGCGCTGGACTGCCTGACGAAGCGGGAGGGCGAGAGCTACGAGGCCTTCATCGAGCGCGTGCGCCCTCACCCCCTGGCCCGGCGCGTGAAGCTGGCGGACCTGGAGGACAACATGGACGTGCGGCGACTGCTGGCCGTGGGCCCCCGGGAGTCCGAGCGCCTGGCCCGCTACCGTGCCGCCTGGGCCCGCCTGAAGGAGGCCTGACCGTCGGAAGGCTCTTGTCCTTCGCCTCAAGCGCGGCTAACTCGCTGCCTCGACTTGGAGCAAGGGAGAGCGCCATGCAGGTCGTCAGTGTGAAGAAGGCCCTCGCGGGCTCGGTGCCCGCGGGTTCGAAGGTGGAGGTCCGCGGCTGGGTGCGCACTCGCCGCGACTCGAAGGCAGGCATCAGCTTCGTCAACGTCAGCGATGGCTCGGCCTTCGATCCGATCCAGGTCGTCGCTCCGAGCACGCTGCCCAACTACGAGAAGGAGATCCTCCACCTCACCGCGGGCTGCTCCGTCATCTGCCGCGGCACGCTCGTGCAGTCCCAGGGCAAGGGCCAGGCCTTCGAGGTGCAGGCCGAGGAAGTGCAAGTGCTCGGTATGGTGGAGGATCCAGACACCTACCCCATCCAGCCCAAGCAGCACACGCTCGAGTTCCTCCGCGAGGTGGCCCACCTGCGCGTGCGCACCAACACCTTCGGCGCCATCACCCGCGTGCGCCACACCGCCGCCCAGGCCATCCACCGCTTCTTCCACGAGGAGGGCTTCTTCTGGGTCAACACCCCCATCATCACCGCCAGTGACGCCGAGGGCGCCGGGCAGATGTTCCGCGTCTCCACCCTGGATGCCGTCAACCCGCCGCGCACTCCGGAGGGGAAGATCGACTGGCACAAGGACTTCTTCGGCAAGGAGGCGTACCTCACCGTCTCCGGCCAGCTCAACGTGGAGGCCTACTGCCTGGCCATGTCCAAGGTGTACACGTTCGGGCCCACCTTCCGCGCGGAGAACTCGAACACCACCCGCCACCTGGCCGAGTTCTGGATGATCGAGCCGGAGATCGCCTTCGCGGACCTCAACGAGGACGCGAACCTGGCGGAGCAGTTCCTCAAGTATGTGTTCAAGGCCGTGCTCTCCGAGTGTGGCCCGGACATGAAGTTCTTCGAGGAGCGCGTGCAGAAGGGCGTCACCGAGCGGCTGGAGAAGTTCATCAACTCCAGCTTCGAGCGCATCCACTACACGGACGCCATCGAGATCCTGAAGAAGGCCAAGAAGAAGTTCGAGTACACGCCCGAGTGGGGGAAGGATCTGCAGACGGAGCACGAGCGCTACCTCACCGAGGAGCACGTGGGCCGTCCCGTGGTGGTGATGAACTACCCGGAGGAGATCAAGGCCTTCTACATGCGCATCAACGAGGACGGGAAGACGGTGGCCGCCATGGACGTGCTGGCGCCGGGCATCGGCGAGATCATCGGCGGCAGCCAGCGCGAGGAGCGCCTGGATGTGCTGGACAAGCGCATGGTGAAGTTCGGCCTCAAGCCCGAGGGCTACCAGTGGTACCGGGACTTGCGGCGCTATGGCACGGTGCCTCATGCGGGCTTCGGCCTCGGGTTCGAACGCCTCATCGTCTACATCTGCGGCCTGCAGAACATCCGCGACGCAATCCCCTACCCGCGCGTCCCGGGATGGGCTCAATTCTGAGCTAGGGTGTAGTGTCCGCACCTGGCAGCCCAGGAGTTGGAAGTCTTCAGTGGGGGGGATGTGGCTCGCAACAATCGGCTCGTGTTCGAACTTCAGGCAGGCCCGTATGCTGCGGCGGACCTCGCCGTCGTTCGCCTGAATGGCGAAGAGGCGCTCTCCGAGCCTTTCGACTTCCAGGCCGACTTCTTCCCCACCTCCGAGGAGCCGCTGGACACCCATGAGCTGCTCGGCAAGCCGGCCACCCTCTCCGTGAGGGAGCCAGAGGGTGCCGAGCGCTTCATCCATGGGTGGGTGGAGGAGGTAGCCGATCTGGGCCTGCGTCACGGCCGGCCCGAGTACCGCGTCCGGCTCAGGCCCGCTCTCCGGCAGCTGCGTCACCTGCGCCGCAGCCGCATCTTCCAGAACCTCTCCGTCCCAGACATCGTTGCCAAGGTGCTGAAGGCGGGGAAGGTGGAGCACCGCCTGGCGCTCTCCGGCAGCTACCCCAAGCGCGAGTACTGCGTGCAGTACCGCGAGTCCGATCTGGACTTCGTGCTCCGGCTGCTCGAGGCCGAGGGCATCTTCTTCTTCTTCGAGCACGGTCCGGACTCGCACGTGATGGTGCTGGGAGACGCCGCCAGCGCACATGAGCCGATCGCGGGAGAGTCCACCCTGCTCTTCCGTGCGGAGACGGGCCAAGCCCCCACGGTGGGCGAGCACATCACCCGCGTGGCCCACACCCACCGGCTGCTCCCCGACAAGGTGGCGCTGCGGGATTTCGACTTCGAGCGCCCCACGTTGGATCTCACCACCCAGGCCAAGGAGAAGCAGGAGGTCCAGGGGCTGGAGATCTACGACTATCCGGGCGACTACGCGCTGCCTGCCGAAGGCAAGCGGCTAAGCAAGGTGCGTCTGGAGGAGGCGCGCTTTGGCATCCGGACGCTGGCGTGCGCGGGTACGTGCCACCGGCTCCTTCCGGGCGCCACCTTCTCATTGGCGGAGCACCCGGATGACGCTCTGAATGGGGACTTGCTCGTGGTCCGCATCCGCCACGAGGGGCAGCGCCAGGTCATCGTGGGGGATGCGGAGGGGATCGAGGACTCCTACAGCAACGAGCTCCTCACGCTGCCCTCAGGAGTTGCCTACCGGCCCCGGCGCACCACGCCCCGGCCCTCCATCCCCGGCATCCAGACGGCCACCGTGGTGGGGCCCTCGGGCGAGGAGCTCCAGCCCGACTCGCACCACCGCATCAAGGTCCAGTTCCACTGGGACCGCGAGGGACAACGCAACGAGCAGAGCTCCTGCTGGGTCCGCTTGGGACAGCCCTGGGCTGGAGAGGGCTGGGGCTCCAGCTTCATTCCCCGTGTGGGGCAGGAGGTGGTCGTCCGCTTCCTGGAGGGCAACCCGGACCGGCCGCTGGTGGTGGGGGCCGTCTACAACGGGAGCAACCCGCCGCCGGTGGCCCTGCCGGGGGAGAAGACGAAGAGCACCCAGCGCACGGACTCCAGCCCGGGGGGCGGAGGCTTCAACGAGGCTCGTATCGAGGACGCCGCGGGAGAGGAGGAGGTCTACCTCCACGCCCAGAAGGACGAGAACCTCGAGACGCTCAATGACAAGATGCAGATCATCCGCGGCTACGAGACGCTCCTGGTGGAGAAGGATCGCTCCCGCAAGGTGCACGGCAACCAGTCGCTCTCGGTCAAGCTGGACGATGGCTCCCTCATCGAGGGCACCCAGTCGCGGCAGGTGACAGGCAACCAGGAGACGCGCGTCAAGGAGAGCCACTCCGAGGAGGTGGAGGGCAACCAGAGCATCACCGTGGCCATGGCCCACAACCTCAACGTCACGCAGGCCGTCGCATTCAACGTGGGAGCCGCCGCCGCGCTCAACATCGGCGCGGCCTACTCGGTGAACGTGGCGCTGGCCCTCAACAAGGCCGTGGGCGGAGCCCGGCTGGAGCAGATCGGCGGCCTGAAGAGCGAAGACGTCGGTGTGGACCGCTCGGAGACCATCGTCGGCAATCGCACGAGCACCGTGCTCGGCGAGGTGCAGGAGGAGGTGAAGGGCAACCTGACCCAGGAGACCGGTCAGGACCGCAAGGACGAGGCCGGCCAGCACACCCTCACCGAGGTGACGAAGGAGACCGCCTTCGGTTCAAAGGAGATGAAGTTCAAGGCGGACGAGGCCGCCGTGGTCGTAGGCGACGAGCTGGCCCTGCTCATCAACAAGTCTGGCACGGTGAAGATCTGGGCGAAGGATCTCACGGTGGACGGCTCGCAGATCAAGCTCAAGGGTAGCAAGATCAAGAAGGAGTCCGGCGGCAGCGGCCAGAGCAAGCCCTTCCAAGAGGTGCTGGATCCCTCGGTGGCGGACACAGTGCAGGAACATCAGGGGGACCAGGGCCCGCTGTCTCCAGCGGATGCGAAGGCCTTCAAGGATGGCAAGTACACGGAGAAGATCCTCACAAAGGACGTGAAGGTGGAGCGCCTGCACGGCGGCGGGGCATTCCCAGTCGGCCGCTGGGTGACGGGAGGCTCGCGCCCCATGGGACTGGAGGGGAAGATTCGCATGGCCCTGCGGCCCGAGTGGGGCAACGCCGCCTCTCAGTCCAGCTCCTTCACGATCAAGGCGGGGACTAAGGTGTACGAAGGTGTCGTCGCCGGCCAGGGCACGGGCTATGCCGGCGGCGCGACGCAGATCCTCATCGATGTACCCAAGGCCGTGCTCGACAAGGGAGGCGCCGCCACGGCCACCTTCCTCAAGACGGTCTTCCTCTAGGGAAAGGCGGCAGACGTGGGCTTGTTACCCAAGCGCTCCATCCTCTCCAAGCTCCACTCTGGCAAGGAGTTCTCCTCGCTCGAGGATGTACAGGCTTTTGAGCAGCGGCTGGCGGCCGAGTTGGAGAAGGGCTCCGTCGAGCGCATCCCCGTGGGCAAGATGTTCTCACACACCACTCCCGAGGAATGGTACCGCGAGAAGGACACGGGCATCGTCTACCGCTACATCCCACCCGAGTTTCCTCTCAAGGGAATGTGGGCGCGCGTCGAGGACCCCGAGGAGCGCTCGTACTTCGAGCAGCTCTGCGCGACAGATCGGCCTTCGAAAGAGGAGTACACGCGGCTCTCAGTCGAGCTCGAGAAGCGTTGGCGAAAGGGTGAGATCGAGCGCGCGTACAACACCCACTCCAAGATCGAGGGGTCCTGGGTCTACCATCACCCGCCGTCGGACGAGACGTTCGAGCTCTTTCCTCCCCTACCCTCCACGGGCTGGGGGATGTGGCGCAAGGTCTTCCGCTCACAGAAGAGAGGGAGCTGGCCTGGAGACCTGAAGAAGGACATCCCCCCCCCGGCCCAGCGTGGAGCTTGAGCAGGAAAGGAAACGAACCATGGCGATTGCCACAGCGCCGTTGGCGGCGAACCAAGCGGAGTTCGAGTTCGAGTGCGGTCCCCACCCGGTGGGAGAGCTGGCTGTGCTCAGCTTCACGGTGGAGGAGTCGCTCTCGGCGCTCTATCAGGCGGAGATCGAGCTGGTGCCCGGCCCGGACATCGAGGTGGATGGCGGGGGGCTGATCGGGCAGGACGCGCTGCTGACAATCCAGCTCGGAGACGGCTCGGCGCGCTTCGTCCACGGCATCATCGGCCACGTGCGCTGCTGGGACGTGGGGAGCGGCCCGGAGCGCAAGCGCTGCCGGGTGCGCGTGGTACCCAAGCTGTGGACGCAACGCCACGTGCGCCGCAGCCGCATCTTCCAGGAGATGACCACGCCGGACATCGTGAAGAAGATCCTCGGCGAGGCGGGCGTGGAGCACCGGCTGGCGCTCTCCGGCAGCTACCCCAAGCGCGAGTACTGCGTGCAGTACCGAGAGTCCAACCTGGACTTCATCTCGCGGCTGCTCGAGGAGGAGGGCATCTTCTACTTCTTCGAGCACGAGCAGGGCGCGCACACGCTGGTGCTGGGAGACGCTCCCTCCGTGCACGAGCCACTCATCGGTGAGTCGCGCCTGGTCTTCCGCGAGAGGAGCCAGATGGTGGCGGTCGCGGAGGCGGTCAACGAGTTTGCCTCGCGGCTGGAGGTGCAGCCCGGCGCCGTCATGCTGCGCGACTACAACTTCCTGCGCCCCAGCAGTGACTTGAGCGCGGACTCCTCGGCGGACGGCCCCGACGCGGCGCTGGAGGTCTACGACTATCCAGGCCGCTACGACGACGTGGGCGCCGGGCGCAACTACTCGAAGATCCGCCTGGAGGAGCTGCGGGCCAAGGCAGAGACCGTCACGGGCTCAAGCGTCAGCCGCCGGCTGACCCCTGGCTACACGTTCGAGCTGGCCGAGCACCCGACTGGCTCCTACGACGGCGAGTACCTGATCCTGTCCGTCACCCACCGGGGCTCGCAGCCAGAGGTGCTCCCAGGCACCCAGGTGCGTCAGGAGGGAGATGGGCACGAGCCGTACCGCAACCACTTCACCGGCCTGCGCAAGGAGGTGCCCTTCCGGCCCGAGCGGAGGACGTCACGGCCCTGGCTGCCGGGCCCGCAGACGGCGGTGGTCGTGGGGCCAGCGGGCGAGGAGATCCACACGGACGAGCACGGCCGCATCAAGGTGCAGTTCCACTGGGATCGCGAGGGCAAGGGCGATGACAAGAGCTCATGCTGGATCCGGGTGAGCCAGGCCTGGGCGGGGCCGGGCTGGGGCGCGCTGTACCTGCCCCGCATTGGCCAGGAGGTGGTGGTGGAGTTCCTGGAGGGGGATCCGGATCGGCCGCTGGTGACAGGGGGCGTCTACAACGGCCACCACCCACCGCCGCTGGATCTACCGGGCGAGAAGACGAAGAGCACGCTGCGCTCCAACTCGAGCCCGGGCGGCGGAGGCTTCAACGAGCTGCGCTTCGAGGACGCGGCGGGCGAAGAGGAGGTGTTCTTCCACGCCCAGAAGGACTTCAACATCGTCGTGGAGAACGACAAGTCCCAGCAGGTGGGCGGCAACGAGAAGCTGCTGGTGGAGAAGGATCGGAGCCGGGAGATCCACGGCAACCAGTCCTTGAAGGTGACGAAGGACGACTCGTCTGTGATTGGCGGCAACCAGACGTTGGATGTGACGCAGAACCGCTCCACGACGGTGGGAGGCAATCACACGGAGTCGGTGGGCGGTACGCAGTCCATCACAGTAGGTGGCACACAGAGCGTGTCGGTGGCGTTGGCCTCGGCGGAGAACATTGGCCTGGGCAAGGCGGTGAACATCGGCGGGGCCTACGCAGTGACGGTAGGCGGCGCGATGAACGAGCTCGTGGGAGGATTGAAGTCCGAGCAGGTGGGCGGCGCGAAGGTGGAGCTGGTGGGCGCAAAGAAGTCCGAGACGGTGAAGGGCAACCGCACGTTGAGCGTGGGCGGGGACTACTCGGAGTCGGTGAAGAAGAAGCGCAACCTGAAGGTGGACCAGGATCACCTGCTCAACGTGGGGGGCAAGTACCAGGTGATCACCAAAGAGAGCTACGCCATCCAAGGCAAGGAGCTGGTGCTATCCGCGGAGGACTCGTTCACGCTGCAGGTGGGGAGCGCCACAATCCAGGTGAAGAAGGACGGCAAGGTCGTCATCAAGGGCGGGAAGATCGAAGTCACCGCCTCTGGGGACATGGTGTTGAAGGCGTCGAAGATCTCGGAGAACTAAAGAGAGTGTGTCCTCTCTGAGGAGGGTCATGGGGCAGTTCGCGCTGGAGAACGAGACGCCTTTCGCCGCCGAGCCGCTAGCACTGGCGGACGAGGCGGCGAAA